>Ga0316208_1002225_pt1 | contig 16192 bp, 11 predicted proteins | sample 3monopyrite_MG_FD_204944 | JGI IMG/M metagenome (GOLD analysis project Ga0316208, IMG submission 204944) | Microbial mat bacterial communities from mineral coupon in-situ incubated in ocean water Damariscotta River, Maine, United States -... | ecosystem: Environmental > Aquatic > Marine >...
CGGGAACCCTGTCGCCATCGACGGCGGCCACCGGAACGGCACACTCCGCGTTCATTCGTGCTGGACGGCTGAAAACTCGCTTCGCCATTCCCTGCACAACCTCAGGCCACGGCAACGGCGCGACGACACGTACCTCTCCCGTTTCGTTCAGAGCGTGACAGAGCATTCGATTGAATGTTCCACGCACCAACGATGCCGGATTCGGATAGACCGAGCTGAGGAATAGTGTCTTCATAAAGTCATCCTCTGACGCCAAAAGCCATTGTTCGTTCAAAGGCTTCGTCGAATGATGTCGACGGGTGCCAGCCCAGCTGCTGCTTCGCTCGGTCATTTGAATATTGCAGCGGCTTCCACATCGCCTGAACCCGGTATCGAGTCAGCACTGGTGGAATCTGCTGCTCCGTTTTCTCGCTGTACCATTCGTTGAATCGAGCCAGCCAGTTCATCGCAAACTGCGGAATACCAACGACTCGTAGTTTTCGCCCAGCCTTGCGGTACCTGCGAAGAACCTGCCGACCGGTCGGAAGATCGTCGTCAACGACGTTGAAAATCTGACCGTCAATCCCCCCGTTCAGCCCGGCCAGTTTCACGGCTTCCGCGCAGTTTTCGACATAGGTAAACGGGACGCGTTGCCGACCGCCCATTCGCAACATCAGCCCACCAAGTTGCAGCCCGACTCGATGACTGAGCGCGCCGCGCTCGTCACCAAAAATGACTCCCGGCCGCACAACCACAAGCGGTAACTCTTGCTGTTGCGAAATCTCCCAGGCGATTTCTTCCTGAAGAATCTTGCTGTATGTGTAGGGGTCTCGCAGGTGTCCGGCCGGATCAACCGGGCAATCCTCGTCGAGCAGTTCGTTGCGCCTCAACTTTTGCGACCCGTAAACTCCCAACGAGCTAACCAGAACAAACCGGCTGACACCTTCTTCGGATGCGGCGTTCATCAGGTTGCGAGTCGGGACGACTGAACTCATCACCAGATTGCTGGCCGATCCACTGAGCGCAGCCGCAGCGTGGTAGACAACGTCGCAACCTCGAACCAGCTCTCTGCAGTGGTCTGTGCTCGATAGTTGACCGTTGACAGTTTCTGCGCATCTCCAGCGGCGTGAACCGACGAACTGACGGAGCGAACGAACGTCACTTCCCGGCCGGACAGCGCATCGCACCGCGCAGCCTTCGTCAACGAGTTCACGCAGGACACGGCGTCCCAGGAATCCCGTCGCCCCGGTAAGTAGAACCTGCATAGCTGTGTTACCTGTCTTGCTGCTCATCGCTCAGAATCAGTCGTGTTTCGAATCAACTGGTCAGTTTCGACTCAGGCCCAATCTCAACCGCTTCGCACTTCGGACCCGGCCATCGACTCTTCGGAAACGTCAGTCTGCGTGTGCCGTCGGTGTCGTTTTCTCTCAGCCCGTTCGGCATCGCCCCGCCGGCACTCATCAAAGATACCATCCATGATCTGCGTCACTCGGATCATTTCGTCATAACCGATCGGACTTTCTGCACCGTCGCGAACCGCTTCGTAGAACTTGAGAAACGTTCGCTTCATCCCCTCGAAATAGTGCAGCTCGCCTTTCCAGAAGCGGTGCATGTTTCGAGCAAGATTGGCCGTCGACTCCCGCACGCGCCGCCAGGGTTCTTCGATCTTCGCAAAGGCTCCGGGATAGCGTCCGACTATGTCCGCGCGAATGAGCTGAGAATTCAAGTCGACTTCGAGGCTGCCGGCCGTTCCATAGATCCGAGTCAGGCGATGGCACGGCTTTGTCGAACTTGTAAAGAGCAGGCTGCCAGTGACAAGTTCGCCTCGAAGATGCACACGCAACTCCGTCGGAAACGGAACGTCGTTGAACCGGCTGAGCCAGGTGGCCTGCAACTCGGGTTCGGCGTCCGGCAGCAATTCAGTGATCCGATACAACGGGTGAGAGATCGTGTTCTGAAATAGTCCGCCGGGCAGACGCCGCACCCAGTGATCAGAATCCGCGATGACCTGCATGCCGAATGGACCATGCAACGGATACCCAAGCACCGACTCGACGTGTTGAACATCGCCGATCTCGCCAGCGTCGATCCTTTCGCGACACTCCAGCCACGCCGGATCAAACAGCTGATCGTGTCCGAGGCAGACTAGTCGATCGTTGTGTCGCGCGCAGTCAAGAACGTCTCGTGCTTCATTCGCGTCGACCGTGAATGGCTTCTCGACGTAAACATGGACGCCAGATTCCAGTAGTTGCATTGCCAGCGGACGGTGAGACTCGACCGGTGTCGTGATGTGGACGACGTCCGGCTGCGACTGCTCAAGCATCTCCGCAAGACTGCTGAACTGACCCGGAATCTCGAACCGTTCAGCCGCCTGCCGCGCGAGCAACGGTTCCAGATCACAAACCGCCACGGGATCTGCCCACGGTATGCGACGAATCTGCTGCAGATGCGCATCCGCGATCTGACCGCAGCCGACGAGTCCGACTTTTATCCTTTTTTCAGTCATAATACCGATTGGTCAATGAGTGCTTTTTCATGAGTTGAGCGGAATTCTTCAGGAGTCATCCGCACGAGTGTCGAGCAATTCGCGATACAGGTCTTCGTACTGCCGGACCATGTTTCGCACGTTGAAGTGCTGCTCGACGCGCTGTCGGGCCAGCTCTCCGTACACCGGCCAGCCTTCCTGATCCTTCAACAGATCCCGCATCGCCAGAGCCAGTTCTTCAGGACTGTTCGGAGAAACCAGCCGCCCGGTCTTTCCTTCGAGAACAATCTCCGGATTGCCACCAACCCGTGTCGTAACCACAGGCAGCCCCACCGCCATCGCTTCCAGCAGCGTGAGAGAAATCCCTTCAGTCTGAGACGAAGACGCGAAGAAACCTGCCTGCGGAAGAAGCTTTGAAACGTCGCTGCGTTCGCCGAGAAACTCGACGTGCTCATTCAAATTCAGCTCTTCCGCCAACTGCTCGAGTTTCAGCCGTTCAACGCCGTCACCGACGATCTTCAAGCGGAAATCGGGACGATCTTTGATGAGAATCCAAGTGGCTCGGAGCAGCGTCGCAAAGTCCTTCTCAGGCGACAGTCTTGCCACGCTGATCGCCACCGGCTGAGTTGAGGGGCCGCAGTACTCAAACCGGTCAAGGTCGACACCGTTCCACAATGCGATGGTTCGATCGGCAGAGCGAGCATCGTCCTGACGGCAAAGTTCAGCGGCATCTTCAGAAACACCGACCACTCGATCGGTGAAACGATTCGCCATCCGAAACTGCAGTCGTGCCTTCCAACTTTTTCCACAGCCACGACCATGTTGAGTGTTCATGACGGTCGGGACGCCAGCCAGTCGAGCGGCAAACGTTCCATAGAAGTGAGCGAGTGTGTTGTGAGTATGCACGACGTCGAACTGGCCATCGCGAAAGATGTGTGTGAGGCGTCGAAGTCGAGCGAGCTTGCCCGTAACAACGTCGGAAACACACTCGACGTGATGGCCTTGTGCTCGCAATTCCTCGGCGGGGACGCCCATTCCATCAAGAGCAACGAAACTTGTCTCAAACCGTTCGCCGTCTCGATTCCTGCCAAACTCAACCAACAGCCTTTCGAGGCCGCCGGTCAGCAGACACATACTGACGTGGCAGACGCGCAGCTTCTTCGCAGAATTTCGAGACGTCAGTCCCGCAGAACCAACTGCTGCGTCGGTACGATTCGTTTCGAATGTTCCGGTCGTCGACATGGCACGTCGTTTCGTTCGAGGCGATTCGTCACGACAGAATGATTCTGTGCATGACCGCACAAATGCTTGTGAGCAGGCGCAGAGCCTCCTCATCAGCAATCTAGGTCGTGTTCGAACCGGCGGACGACTCTCGATTGATTTGCGCGGAATCACTCGGGAGCTTTGCCACGTCAAGCGCGTTCCCACGCGTTATGCCATTCATGCGGACGCTGACGCGCCGATCGACAATAACGATCAGACAGGACGCGCTGGATGCGCCATCAGAAATCTACAGCCCTCGCTAATCGCGACTTGCCTGCCCTGGAAGAGTGCTTTCCTTTGAGACCAACTTCGAGGAGCGACAGGCACCCAACCGGAAATGCAGCCAAAGTCGTCGGCGGGACGGTTCAACGGGAGCGCGGAGGCTCAACACCCTCAGACAGAACACCCGCCAGCAGTTCTGCAGGTACTGGCCATCGTGGCCGCAGGACTTCGTCACGTTGGTAGAGACCGACCATGTGAGCAGCTTCGGCTGCTGACCGGGCGTTGAGTTTGCCGAGCAGCGAAGCCCGTCGACGCTCCAGCGTCCGTTCGCTGACTCCCAGCGTGCTGGCGATTACCCGATTCGGAGTTCCCTGAATCAGGTGGTCAAGCACGACCTTCTCTGAATCCGAAAGTTGTTCCAGGCCATCATTCAGCGGACGTTGCCTGTCCACAACGCTGGTCGCTTCGTTGGCGAGTCGCAGACACATCAGAATCGCCTGGCCGAGTTCCTGCTTCTCGCAATCTTTACTCAGGAAGGTCACGGCACCTTCCTGAATGGCTCGCAACGCCAGCTTTGCATCCGCGTTGCCACTGATCGCAATCGCGGGGATCAGAAACTGTGGATCAGAAAACTCACGCAGCAGACTGAAACCATTTCGACCAGTAAGAAACAGGTCGACAACAAGGCAACCCGGACCGTCGGGTCGAAATGAAGCCGCAAATTCCTCCGCTGATTTATAGACCACGCACGGGAGATCAAGCGATGCCGCGAGCAGTCGGACGGACTCGCGTACAGAAGCCTCATCATCAACAACATGAACGCAGCCGGTGACACGATCGTGCGACTCGTTCTGCGGTGATTGGTTCAAAGTCTCCACAAATTTCTCGCTCTAAGAATTCGGCGGGTGTCCAGCGACTGCCAAAGGAGTCACTGGACACAGCAAAACGGCGGCCCGCTTCGAGTCCTTATCGGCACTTTCATTATCGGTTGGCAATGCCTCGATTCTGACGAAGTCACACGTATCTGGCACGCGTAGGCGGCATCGGATTCCCGAACGCGACGTGCGGTTCTCCACAATCAACATGTGCAACGCCGAGGTTCCAGGACTGTCCCGCAAACAGCTGAACACCTTCAAACGATGTCACGGCAGCCGGCCAGACAGGATCTGCGCCAAGCCAATTTCGGAAACTCAGGCAGATTCTCCGCCAGCATCCTCTGTGAAGCGGACATCGGTCACCTCGTCCCAGCCGGCTTCGATCGCGAGGCGCACAAGTTCTGCGACCGAGTTCGTTTCGGTCTTGCGGAATATTTCACGTCGGCGATTTTCGACAGTTCGCTCACTGACCGTAAGTGCCGCCGCCATGAGCTTGTTTGGTCGTCCTTTAAGAATCAGGTTGAGGACGCTGACTTCCTTCTCCGTCAGTCGATCCAGCCGCTCTCGAAATTCGCGAACTCGCATACTCTGTTGGCGAAACGCCGCATCCCGAGTCAACGCGCTGCGTACCGCATCCCACAGGTCGTTGTCCTGGTAGGGCTTGTCCAGCAATGTCACCGCACCGTTCTTCATCGCTCGAACAGTCAAAGCCGTCGATGCGTACCCCGTCAGAACAATCACAGGGATCGTAATGGACTGTTTAAGAAGTACATCCTGCAACTCCACGCCGCTCAGTCCCGGCATGCGGACGTCGGTGATGACACATCCGGCACAGTCAGGATCGAAACCTTTGAGGAACTCTTCGGCCGATTCGAATGCCAAAGCTCGAATCCCCATCGAGCGAACAAGCAGGCAGACCGAGTCCCGCGCGGGACCGTCATCATCAATCACGAAAACAGTTGGCGGCTCAGACATTTTCAAGCTTCCTGCACGGCAACAATGTCAGACGTGTCTGAAACATGGTCAGCCTCGCCCAATCGAGCGGCTTCGGCAGCACGTTGTGTTGCGTCGTTCAGTGGCAGTTCCAGATGGAAGGCGGCTCCGCTGCCGTCCCCCTGCTCCAACCAGATTCGACCATCATGTCCTTCGACAATCGTGCGACTGATCGCCAGCCCCATCCCCATGCCCTCTTTGCGAGTTGTTACGAACGCGTCAAAGATGGTTTTCTGAAACTCTTCCGGGATACCAGCCCCGGAATCAACGATCGAAATTCGCCCCACCGTTCCGACGACATGACAACTCGCCACCACCTGGCGAGTGACGCACTCTGTGGCCGCCATCGACTCGAAAGCATTCTTCAACAGATTCACCAGAACCTGTTGAATCTGTACACGGTCGACGCTGACCAGAATCGACTCATCCATTGGCTGAATTTTCACGGTCGCTTTGGTGCGGCGACCTTCGAAGCCGACCAGTCGGACAGATTCCTCGACCAGTTCGTTCAAATCACAAAATTCACGATCCGTCTCGCCGCTCCGAACAAAATTTCTCATCCGCCGTATCATTTCTCCTGCTCGCGAAGAGGCATCACTGATCTGATCGGCACACTGCACCATCAACTCGCGATTCCCTCGATGCTCATCGGCGAGGACGTTCTGCAAGGCCTGCGCACAATTCTTGATTGAATAAAGTGGCTGGTTGACTTCGTGAGCGATTCCGGCGACCAATTCGCCCATCGTCGACAACCGCGACACGTGAGCCAGCAAGGTTTGTTGTTCTCTGAATTGTTCTTCCGCCTCACGCTCCGCCGTAATGTCGCGTCCGACGCTCTGGATCTCGATCAACCTGCCTTCGTCATCAAAAATGCCGTGCTCTGTCCAAAGCTGGAAATAACGTCGCCCGTTGGCCATGACGAAATTCGATTCGCCAGAAACCACAGGTTGATCGGCGGTCACCGTTGATGCCCATTCGCGGAGATCTTCGCGACGTAGCTCCGGAACAGCTGAGAGGAAGTCGATCCCGATCGCTTCATCGAGCAAGCACCCTTGAAAATCGCACCAGGCCTGATTCGCGAACAGCAGTGTTCCATCAGTCTGCCAGCGAACGATCAGGTCCGATTGTTCATTGACGATCGCGCGGTAACGGGACTCGCTTGCCTGTTGAGCCTCAGCGGCTTCCCGCTGAGCTGTGACATCCAGGAGTATCCCGACGTAGCAAACCAGTTCGTCGTCTGCCCCTTTTATCGGGACGGCGATGCCTTCCACCCAACGAACCGACCCGTCCAAATGAATGTAGCGATTGCAATCCTGATACGGCTCCTGCCTGGCGACGGCTTCCGACACGTGTTTCACGACCCGCTCTCGATCATCAGGATGAATCGACCGATGCCAACCTTCACCCTGCCCTTCTTCCACGGAAAGACCGGTTATCTCGCCACACTTCGAATTGTGATAAATGCCGTTGCCGGTCTCATCGTCGACGAAAATGCCAACCGGTGCGTGGTTACAAAGTGTGCGAAATCGTTCTTCACTTTCTGCCAGAGCCTGCACTGCTTTGTCTTTCTCGTTCAGCGCTCGTTCCAGCTCTTCAACGTGTCGTCGCCCGGCGACAATCTTCGAAGCATACAGCAACGAAAACACGACGAGGCCAACGATCGCCGCCAGCAGGCTCGGCAATAGACTCTCGCCCCAGCCAGCAAGCAGGGCGTTACTCGACAACAGATTGGATACCGCGACGAGTGCGGGGCACGTGAGCTCGTTAGACAGCGAACCGGCAAGCAAGCTCATCAAACAACCTCGGCCAACGGCGTGCCTTCGTCGAGCAGGTACTGAGGCCGTCCCTGGGGGTCATTGATCGTCGTATTCCGAGCGTCGATTCCAATCCGATCGAACAATGTCGCGAAGACATCTTTGTAGTGCACCGGCCGAGAGATCGCGGTTCCTGCAGTTCGATCTGTCGAGCCGATGACCTGACCAGTTCGCATTCCGCCGCCAGCCAGAATCGCGGGCCCGACACGCGGCCAGTGATGGCGGCCGCCCGTCTTCGGATCGATGCGAGGCGTTCGGCCAAACTCGCCCCACACGACAATCGAAACGTCATCCAGCATGCCCCGTTCTTCGAGGTCCGTCACCAAAGCGTGCAGGCCATGATCGACGATCGGCAGCAAAGCCCGCATTCGTGGGAAGTTACTCGAATGAGTATCGAAGTCGCTGATCGACACGCTGACGCAACGGACTCCCGCTTCGATCAATCGTCGTGCCAGCAGAAACTTTCGGGGCGCTTCGACACCTTCGGCCGTCGTGAACTGAAACGCGTCCGGGTTCGCCGGGCTGGTGTACCGCCGCAGCGTCCGAGGATCCTCCCGATCAAGATCAAGAGCATCGGCAAACCGTCCGGACGTCAGAATACTGACGGCCTGTTGGTTGAAGGCGTCCATCGCGTCCATCATGCCGCTGGCGTCGACCTTCCGGCGAATTCGGTCCAGGCCTCCAAGCAAACCGGCGCGGCTCTCGAGCCGTTCAAGCGACAGCTGCTCGTTCAGTTTCATACTCACCGAGTGGTCAGCGCCAAGGCGTTTCAATTCGCCCTGCATGCCTTTTTCCAACTCACGATGGAACATGCTCGATATATCAGGCCGAAAAGGCTTATGAGTGGGTCCCAGAAAACCCGGCCGAGCACTGTTGCGAACCAGCGGTCGACCAAGCATCAGATCCACAAAAGGCGGCGCATCGTCGTCTGCCCGGCCCTGGAGCTTCGACACGACCGATCCCATCACTGGCCGACCGCCCATCGACTCCAGATCTTTGTAGTGAAAACCAGATTGGCATTGAAAACCGTCATGCCGCCCGGCTGACCCAACCAGTGACCTGACAAAAGCAAATCGATCGGCGATGCTCGCGACGCGGGGCATCAGCTCGCAGATCTGAAAACCTGTCAGCGCCGTCTGAATCGGAAAGAACTCGCCACGAATCTCCGACGGTGCCGACATTTTCATATCGATCGTGTCGAGCTGCGGAGGCCCTCCATCCAGATGAATGTTGATCACGGACTTTCGCGACGAGCCCGCACCGCTGGCCGACTCAGCACGCAGCACGTCGACCAGGGAAAGCCCCGCAAGTCCAGTGGCTCCGGCGACGACGGCCGCTCGCCGCGTCACCCCATCGCAATGTTGAACCGCTTTGCCAGTCAGTGTGATCATCGATCTTCCCGTCACTTCTCGTCACTTCGAACAACGAATTCAATAGGCCCTGATTATGCACGACTCGGCGTCGCTCCCCAAGTCGAACTTACATTTCAACAGGCGGTTCTGAAAACGGCGTGCGGTCGTGACGCCAGTCCAACACCTCAAACGCAACCTCTGCGGAATCTTCCCTTTGAATGTAATCGGCGAATTCGACACACTCTTTTTGATTGGCACTCTGCTATCGTTACAGTCTTCGACCCGAATCAACATCTGAGTTCGCAGCATCAGAATATGTCGGCGAACTCTCATCACTTCAAAACGACGCTCTTCATGACTCACTCGTTCGAGCAGGAAGCCGAATGACTGCGGTAATCGAATCACCGGCCGGCGGCATCAACCTGGCCGCCATCGCGAAAGAGTTATCGTTCACCCAGGAACAGGTGGCGAACGTGGTCGCGTTGCTGGACGACGACAACACGGTTCCGTTCATCACGCGTTACCGAAAAGAACAAACCGGCAACCTCGACGAAGAACAGATTCGCGCCATCGAGAAACGAGTCAATCTGCTAAGACAACTGGCAGTGAAGGTCGAAACGATTCTGCGGCAGATCGAATCGCAAGGTAAGTTGACCCCGGAACTGCGTTCTCAAATCGAAGCCGCTGAAACACTGAAACGTCTCGACGACCTCTACCTGCCGTACCGACCGAAACGCCGCTCACGTGCCGAAGCTGCCCGTGAAAAAGGACTCGAACCACTCGCCGAAATGATCATGCGAGGGGAAGCCGACTCGATTCCGATCGCCAAAGCCGCTGCGGCGTTTGTGTCGCCGGTTCCGAACGAAGGCGTCACCACGAAGGACGAAGCACTCAAAGGCGCCGCCGATATTCTGGCCGAGCGAATCAGCGAGAACGCGGCAGTCCGTGACAGCTCACGAAAAATCGCCTGGCGAACCGGCAGGATCAGCGTTTCACCGACGAAAAAGAATGAAGAGAAGCGAAAAGAGTTCGAAAACTACTTCGACTACAGCGAGCCCGTCTGGAAAGTTCCGCCGCATAGAACTCTGGCTTTGAATCGGGGCGAGAAAGAAGAGGTTCTGCGGATCAAATTCGACTGGGACCGCAGCGTCGCGGCGAGAGCTATTTCAAACGAGTACGACCTGGCCAGCCACGTCCACCGGGATTTTCTGAACGACTGCGTTCAGGATTCGCTCGACCGGCTGATCCATCCTAGCATCGAACGCGAAGTCCGCCGCGAAATCACGGATCAGGCAGAAGAACACGCGATTGGTGTTTTCGCCAGAAACCTGCGAAGCCTTTTGCTCCAGCCTCCGCTCAAGAAGGAAGGCGTACTGGCGATCGATCCGGGCTTTCGCACGGGGTGCAAAATTGCGATTCTCGACGACCGTGGTCAGTGTCTACATACCGACGTTCTTTACGTCACCGGCTCAGCCGACAAACGTCAGGGCACACTTCTCCGGCTGGCGGAACTGGTCAACAAGTACTCGTGCGGCTTGATCGCCATCGGCAACGGCACGGCCTGCCGCGAGACCGAAGAACTCGTCGGCCAGCTCATCGCCGACCACTGTCCGGACTGTCGCTACCTCATCGTCAACGAAGCCGGAGCCAGCATTTATTCTGCAAGCCCGGTCGCCCGCGAAGAATTCCCCGACTACGACGCCACCATTCGGGGCACGATTTCGATCGGTCGCCGACTGCAGGACCCGCTCAGCGAACTGGTCAAAATCGACGCCCAACACATCGGCGTGGGCATGTATCAACACGATATGAATCAGCGTCAAATGAAAGAATCGCTGGACGGGGTTGTTGAATCGTGCGTCAACTTCGTCGGCGTCGACCTGAACACTGCCAGCGCTTCGCTTTTGAAATACGTGTCCGGCTTCAGCCAGCTCGTCGCTAAAAGAGTGGTTGCGTGGCGAGAGAAGAATGGCCCGTTCGCCACCCGAAAACAGCTGCTGGAAGTCGGTGGCGTCGGCAAGTCAACCTTCACCCAGGCGGCAGGCTTCCTCAAAATCAGCAACGGCGCTGAGCCCCTCGATCAGACCTGGATCCACCCGGAGAGCTACCAGGTCGCGCATCGTGTCCTGGAGAATCTTTCGCTGTCGCCGAGCGATGTCCAGGCAGCAGACGAAAGAAAAGAGACACTGCGAAGCAAACTGGCGGACGTCTCGGTCAAGCAGCTCGCGACTGAACTGGACGTTGGGCAGCCAACTCTCAAAGACATCATCGATGCACTGCGTCGTCCGGGTCGAGACCCACGAACGGATCTGCCGGGACCAATTTTTCGCAGCGGCGTGCTGAAACTCGACGACCTGGCAACAGGCATGGAGCTTGAGGGGACAGTCCTCAACGTTGTCGACTTCGGCGCCTTTGTCGACATCGGCCTTAAAGACACGGGACTGGTTCACGTCAGCCAGATGGCCGACCGATTCATCAGCAGCCCCCACGAAGTTGTCTCGGTCGGCGACATCGTGACAGTCTGGGTTCAGTCAGTCGACAAAGAGCGACGGCGAGTTTCTCTGACCATGAAAAAGCCCGCCTGAAAATTTCAGACGGGCTTTCAAATTCGCGACAGTCGATCTCGTTCTTTGACGCTGAACTACTTTCGCAGTGTGAACTCAAGTTCCTGCGAAATCAGTATGTCTTGCGGAATTTCGGCCAACTGAGTCCCCGGCTCAGGTACGTCCTCGATGTCCTCTACAAAGGCGACGAGTACTGAGAATCGAGACCCGTCCAGACTGGCACGATTCCCAAACTGTGCCCGCCCCCGCACGTAAGTGCCTTGTCGTAAAGTATCGTTCTGCACCCACCACGGTGCCGACTTCTGCCTCGACCGAACAAGCACAAAAGGAAACAGTTTGTCCCTTGTCTTACATCGAAAGATAACGTCATCGACCGACTTGACGACTTCGCCTTTCGGACGCAGCAAAGTGACTTGAGTCCGCTCGCGGGTGTCTTCGTTCTCCTCGTCGTCTTTCATCAATGATTCAGGCGAGTCTTCAGTCTTTGCAACTTTTCCGTCAGTCCTGGAAACCTTCTGCTCGCCACCGTCAATCAACGCGATCAAGTCTGGATCCGTCTCTGCAGTCGCAACGACAGGCATCGCCAGCCCCGCCGTCTTGATCGTTTCATCCGTCGCCGGAGTGCTCGTTTCAGCGATTTCAGAAGCGGCCACTTCAACCATTTCTTCGTGCGACACACCCGCCGGCTCTCCTCCAAAATAGAGGATCCCCGCGCCGAGGTTTTCGCTGGAAACTTCCGTCAACTCACCACTGACTTCCGCCGTGGCAACACTCGAACCTTCATAAGTGGAGCGATCGCCTTCGTCAAACGCCACATTTCCGAAGACTGATTCGGGATCAAGCACTCCGTCGGTGATTTCAGCAGAGTCGTCCTCGAACAGTGGAGCCTGAGCAACGACAACAGGCTTCGTCCTCGGCTTCGAAGCAACCGCCCGTTTCTTCGATTTGTCAGTCGACTTGCTCGTCGATGCTTTCTTCGAAGATGAAGAGCCGGTCGTCGCCTCCAGGACAACAACGCCCATCGGCAGCACCACGACGAGGAGAACTCCCAGCCCCCACATCAGTAGTTCGTTTCTCAACAGTTGCTTCACGATTGGATGATTCATCTCTGGTGTCCCATATCTGCGATACATTGCCCGCTCATCAACAGCCGGCTCATCAACAGCCGGAAGGACAATCTACACCGGAGGCGAATCACTGCATCAGCACTTCGAGGCAATCGCCTCCCGATTCACCGAGACCGGGTCGGTCGACACAAACAGCGAACCGTTGCGGCTCAACGAGACTCTGCCGGTTGACGCAACCTTGCTGGCATCGCCAGCTGCGCGCCGCTGGCCTGGGAAACTCGTCCAGGCGAATCAGAACATGTATTCCTGATAGATGAAGCTCAGCAGGAACGGGCCGAGGATGATGATCACGGTCGATGCCATGATCAAAATTCCAGGCAGCAACATCTTGACGCCAGCTTCTCCAGCGATCGTTTCCGCACGCTGAGTCCTCTTGATTCTCAAGACGTCCGCCTGAGTTCGAAACACCGTTGCCAGCGGAGTCCCCAGGTTCTCGCCCTGGATGATCGAACCGACAATCGCAGTCACCTCGTCGTCGCTCAGCCGCTCGCGCATGGCTTCGAGGGCCATCGTCCGACTCTTTCCCATTCGGATTTCCGCGAGCACGCGTCCGAATTCAACTCCGACTGGCTGGTCATGAAACTCTCGCACGGCCTCAGCCATCGCATTGATGAAAGTGGATCCCGCCTCCATTAACAGAGTCACCAGGTCGAGCAGGAACGGCATCTTTTTCTTAATCTGAAAGAGCCGATAGTGGGCTTGCGATGCCAGCCGCCGTCGCAGCCAGTAAGCGGTCAGCCCCGTTATGGCAAGTGCCGAGATCACTCCCGGCGTGCCCATGATCTCGACGCAGACGTAGATAAAAGCCGGCATCAGCAGCAGAGCGATCGTCTGGAGCCTCGCCAGATATTCGTCGGGCGTCCAGAACCGAGTGTACCCCGCAGCCTGTAATTCCCGGTCGATCTCCGGCAGCGAGCCACGAAACATCCCGCGATTGAGAACCGCCAGACCGGCGATCAGCGGATAGAAAATGCGGTACAACGGGCTGAGTCGTCGCAGTTCGTTGATCCGGTTGACATCGTAGCGCCACTGGTCGCCCTGCTCTTCATCCTGAGAATACAGCGTGTTCCGAATCGTCCGCGTCAACACATACACCGCAGCGAATGCGAGAGTGCATCCAGCAATGCCAAACCCGAAAGTTCCCGGCTGAACTGCGAACATGCCTCTCACACTTTCAAACGATGTCGACAGCGGTCAGATGCCCATCCGAAATCTGCTACCGACGATCAAACGGAATCTTTGACGTTGTCTCAACAGACCTTAGATCATTCTTAGTGGTCTGATTTGTAAATCCTGACACGGTTGATCGTTTGACCCGAAGGCGCAGGCGAAGGCGCGATTTACGTTCAGAAACGCCTTCGCCTGCGGCTTCGGGTCAAACAAACATTCCATGCCAACCCTTTGAGGATTTATGAAACCGACCACTTAGCCTTTCAAAGCCAGGACTGCCGAGTTTACGACGCTGCCGCAACCACATACAGCGTCGGGCCATGTTAACTGGCCACGGGAATTGACACTTCGAAGCTGAGGCCTAGAATCGCTCGTTTTTCCCGTTTTTTCGAGGAATGCTCCCGTGGAAGAAGCGACTCGGAAGGCCGGCGTGCTGATCGAAGCACTCGCCTGGATCCGACAATTTCGAGACCGATACATCATCATCAAGCTGGGCGGCAGCGCGCTTGAGAATCCCGAAGCGGTGAAGTCTTTCCTGACTGACGTCATCTTTCTGGAAACAGTCGGCATGCGTCCGGTCGTCATTCACGGCGGCGGGAAAGAAATCAGTCAGGCGATGGAAGACGCCGGCATCGAACCTCGCTGGGTTCAAGGCCGACGCTACACCGATCAGAAGACACTTGAAATCGCCGCGAACGTACTAGCCCGCGACATCTGCACACGGTTGATCGACGAAGTTGCCAGTCAGGGTGGGACCGCAGTCGGGCTGAGCTTCGCGACAGGCAAGAACGTTCTGATTGGCGAGCAACTCGCGCTGACATCGGACTCGGGCGAAGAGATCGACCTGGGCCTGGTCGGCCATGTCACGGACATCAATCGCGAGTTCCTCGACGCGATCACCAGCGCGGGAAAAATCCCCATCATTCCGTGCATCGCCGTCGATCGAAACGGCCAACTGCTCAACGTGAACGGCGACACCGCTGCGGCAGCAGTCGCTCGAATTCTCAAGGCAGAAAAACTCGTCTTTGTCAGCGACGTGCCCGGACTGCTCCGCGACAAAGACGATCCCGATTCACTCATCTCACACATCGAGGTTCCCGAAGCGAGAAACCTCATCGCCGACGGAACAATCTCCGCCGGGATGATTCCAAAGATCGAAGCCGCCCTGGAAGCACTCGAAGCCGGAGTCGGCAAACTTCACATTGTCGATGGCCGACGCCAGCACTCACTACTCCTCGAAATTTACTCCAACATGGGAATCGGAACGGAAATCGTCGCCTGAACGTTCCGAACCACCACCCGGCAAGTACTGTCCGAAGTTCTTTCCGCAACCAATCCCGATAAACAGTAGGCAGACGTCAGCACGTCTCACTTTGAAAGATGACGACAATGGATTCAGCCGCCGCCATGTCCAGCGAGGACAGAATTGCTCAGTTCGATAAGTACGTCATTCCGAATTACACCCGGTATCCGATCAGCCTTATCCGAGGCGAAGGGCAGCACTGCTGGGACGCCGAAGGAAAGCGTTACCTCGATCTGTTCCCCGGTTGGGGCTGCAACATCCTGGGACATTGCCCGCCGCGAGTCACCCAGGCCATTCAGGACCAGGCCGCCAAACTCGTCCACATGCCAAACACCTGGTACATGGAACCCCAGGGCGACTTCGCTGAAATGCTCTGCACGCGAAGCTTCGGCAAAGCCTTCTTCTGCAACAGCGGAGCGGAAGCCAACGAAGGCGCACTCAAACTCGCCCGTCTTCACGGCATGAAAGAAGGCCGGTACAAAGTCATCACCTTTGAGAAGGGTTTCCACGGACGAACTCTGGCGACGACAGCCGCGACCGCTCAGCCGAAGTTTCACGAAGGAGTCGGACCGCTCGTTGCCGGCTTCAAATACGCTCCCACCGGAGACCTTCAAGCAGTCGCCGACCTGATCGACCACGAAACCGCCGCGATCATGATCGAACCCATTCAGGGCGAAGGCGGCGTTCAGATTCCTGCCGACGACTACCTGGCAGGCTTGCGAAGAATCGCCGACGAAAACGACTGCCTGCTCATCTTTGACGAAGTGCAGACCTGCATGGCTCGAACAGGCACCTGGTTCGGTTATCAACAGTGGAATGTTAAGCCGGACATTTTCACCATGGCCAAGGGAATCGCTTCCGGAGTCGCCTGCGGAGCCGTCATCACAACCAACGAACTCGCTCCAGATCTCAGACCAGGCATGCACGCGTCGACGTTTGGCGGAAACCCGCTCGCCATGGCCGCCGGCATCGCCACTGTGCAGACCATCGAAGAAGAAAACCTGCTCGACAACGTCGCGGCGATGTCTGAACGATTCCGAAGCCA
>Ga0316208_1002226_pt1 | contig 16183 bp, 16 predicted proteins | sample 3monopyrite_MG_FD_204944 | JGI IMG/M metagenome (GOLD analysis project Ga0316208, IMG submission 204944) | Microbial mat bacterial communities from mineral coupon in-situ incubated in ocean water Damariscotta River, Maine, United States -... | ecosystem: Environmental > Aquatic > Marine >...
ATGTTCATTTTCTAAAACCTCACCTCGATACTGACTTATCCAGTTGTAAAGACTTGGCTCATTAATGCCTAGATCCCGTGCGACTTGCGCCTGAGATTGCTCACTTGATAAGGCTAAGCGAACGGCATCAAGCTTAAATTCTTTCGTATATTTTCTGTTACTCATTTATAGACACCTCAATTTCTGTTAGTTTAACTTAGAAATTCATGTCCGTTAAATGGGGTACGCCTCACTTATCTAATAAACGACACTCTACTACCATAAAGTAGTAGTATAGTCATTCCGTGTAAGTAACTAAGTGCAATAATACAACTAGCCCTCCCCATATTTCTTATTAAATTAAACAATACTATCTAAATTAACACCTAAGTTAACATAGCACACAAATTTTTCAGCTTAATTATTATTCGCACATCCAGAACACAGGAAATCACAACATGTAATTATTAGTAAATCAAACCAATTAATGTTTTTTTCAACAAAGACAATACAGTAGGTTATATTGGACATAAATCATTTGTTAAAACTTCTTTGTATATACAAAATTGATCCGATTTCGTTAATTTAATGTCAATTGAGCATATTTTATTTTAGCCAATCATCCAAAATCAAGAATATACATTAAGTATATTCTTGTTAGCTCAACAGTTACATTGTTTTCATTTAGAACATAAGCAATGATATTTTCGTTTGATAGTGAGAACTATTAACTTGCTATATTTATTGTAGTCTAACGAAAAATTAAATCAGAAATCTATTAATACCATATTAAATATAAATTTAATTAGATAAAAAGCTACGTCTCGATAAAAAATCGTATCCGATTACAAGCCTTCCATCTTGAATTATTTACAATATTTCTTTCTATTGTACAGCATGCTTAATATGTTCATAAATAACTTTATAAGTTGGTTTAGCATGGCTATTATTCATCATATATTTTGCATAACCCGATGTTTTAATGTTATAGATTGAATCTTCCATGGAAATTAAATCATTTATTTTTCTCTGGAAACATCTATAGGTTGACTTATAAATATAAAGCAGCGGATTAGGAACCATAAGCGTAGGTAACAACAACAATTTACACTCATTCGCATTCACTAAAACCACTTTATTATCACGAGCCAAAGAATCAAAAAATACCGTAGACATAGCAGTAATAGTAAGAGTACTTGAATCAACTAACTGATGCGTTGAAAAACTATCTTTACGATAACGAAGGTATTTATCTAATCCATATTTTGAATACCAATGTCTTTCTTCATTTGAAAAGGGTCCATCAACCATACTCCGCGCTGATATACAAAACCGTATATCCGGATTATCTTTCAAATATAAAGATAAGAAATTACATAATATATCAAAGCCATTAAAAAACTCTATCCAATTTTTATTCTTATCCGGACCATATGAGGAAACCAAACATAAGTCAAAAGAATCACATGTTTTATGATTATTTTCCATATGTATTGAATTAATTAGCGAACCAACTGGGTAAAATTTATCTACTTTAGCAGATAACTTGTTATATAGATCTACTTCAAATTCGCCAAAACAAAAAAATTCAGAATGGTAGGTCTTATATAAGCAGGCTGTTTGCTCTTGTTGAGTTAATGTAGAATCAATTGTCTTGCACGCTCCGATATAATTAAAAAATCTACTTCCATTCTGAATAGCAATAAATCTAATATGTTTATGCAATAATTTATCTAGATAATGGTACCTACTTGAATTATCTATTAGCGTGACTACTAACTTTGGTTTCAGACTTAATAATAAAGACGCGTGATTCCAGGATAATACTCCGCGTCTAATAAATTGGATATTACGAAGCATTCGAATAACAATCGATACAGAAACATATAATTTCATAGGATCAATATAAGAATATTTTAAATCAAGCAATAATTTATCCATAATTGCAGGATGACTATTTTTATAGACAATTATATCTGCATACTTAAAGACACGCACAATTCTTATTTGCTTAATTAAATACAGTGTTGATATAAATCTTTTAATGAGCTTTCTCATTATAAATAACTTGCCACACAAAAATCATTCCAAAGAAACTAAGATTTTATTAATTGTTAATCTTATATTCGTTTACACGTATAAAAAAATACTTACTAGAGAAACTGATTTACCATCCACTAAAATATTTCACGCTAGCTAACCACCTATAATATGTTATCAACATTTCTGGAAATAATTACCAGACTGTACGTCCACCATCTACCGAGACGATTGCACCATTAAGATAACTTGATGCATCACTTAACATCCATAGTAATGTTCCTTGATATTCATCTGCTTGGGCTAATCTATTCATAGGGATTCTTGAAGACACTTCTCGAAGAAAAGTTTCAGGTTGATTATTCTCAACACCACCAGGACACATTGCATTACAACGCACTCCTTTCTCTGCCCAATATGTAGCTAAATACCTAGTAAGCCCAATTAAACCTGTCTTTACAATAGAGTACGTAATAGGTTTAACGGGTTGAGAATCACAACTTAAACCTTCCTTTTCATATAAACGTTGATCAGGTGCTATTAATCCGAGGTCAGAAGAAATATTTACAATAGAACCACCATATGGATTTTGAGCTATCTGAAACCCATAAAATTTTGCGCACAAAAATGCGCCTGTCAGACCAACGGCCACATCCTGTTCCCATATTTTAAGTGGGAAGTTTTCAAGTCGTGAAAAGTTTATATCTCCAGCGTTTTCAACTTTTGGGTTATTAGCTGCATTGTTAATGAGTCCATCAATCCTAGTGAATTTTCTCATAATGACTTCACAATTATTTTTAATTTGTAATTCATCTGTAATATCGACAGCATAACCGATTGCTTCCACGTTATATTTTGAATTTAATTTTTCAGCTATATTTTCGACGGCTTCAGCTGATAAATCCAGAAGTACTGGAGTTCCACCATATGCTGCTATTGCCTCAGCATGTTTTTTTCCTAATAAACCAGCAGCACCAGTAACGATAATAATTTTTTTATTTAAATTAAATAAACCATCTAATTTTGTTTGCATGTTAAAAAATCCCTACTGTTTGTCCACCATCGATAACTAATGTACTACCTGTAATAAATGTTGCTCGCTCTGAACAAAGGAACACTGCCGCATCAGCCATTTCATCTGGTGTTCCGAATCGATTCATAGGTACTGTTGATTTAATGATATTCTTTACTCGAACAGGATCTTCTTTTATTTTTTCATCCCATGATCCACCGGAAAAGAAAACATTACCTGGTGCTAATACATTTACCCGTACCTCGTTAGCTAATTTTCTCGCCATATTTTTTGCTAAAGCAATAACTGCCGTTTTTGCTGTTGAATAATCTACTGGTGCACCAAACGCTTCCTTGGCTGCAATAGATGATACAAACAATAAACAACCATTTGATTTTTGTAATAAAGGTATAAAGGTTCGTGCAGTACAAAGTGCAGAATCAAAATTATTTTTCCACGTTTTATTCCATTGCTCCTCACTAGGTATAGCTTCTGATACACTTCTCCCATCGCCTATATTTGCAACAACAATATCGAGACTACCCCAGCGTTGCAGTACATATTTTTTAAGTTTAGTTAACGATGTCATGCTTGAACAGTCACATTTTTCAGCTATAACTTTTTCACTACCATATTTTGACTGCAAGTCCTCTTCAACCTTATATAGGTTTTCAGAACCACGTGAAACTATTAGAACATTTGCTCCTTCTTCAAGAAAATGACATGCTATTGACGCACCAATACCTCTAGATGCTCCTGTTACCAAAACATTTTTACCTTTTAGTCCAAGTTCCATTGATAACTATATCTCTATTATTATAAATTAGTTTACTAAAACAAAAATAAATTTTTTTCATATTATGTAAATATTCTCAGCGAGAACATTTATAAACTTTACATTATTTAACCGCAGAAACAATATACTCATCCTTAGGAATATCTCCTTCAGTTTCCCAATATTTATGTTGATGAATATTTACACTCAAAAACCCAGCAGCACATAATTTCTCATGTATTGTTTTAAAAGTATAATGTCGAAGAATATTCTGAAAAACACTATCATCTATACTCCGATCTCTGCTTATAAAGATCTTATCCCAAATAACGTCATCACCATTTATTGTGAATTTATCTAAACCATATTGCCAAGGATCAAAGCTATCAAATTCTTTCCATAGTCTAAGTTTATTGATGCTTAGCTCATCCATTTTAATTATGTCACTAAAATCCATAAGCTCCAATATTAAAGCGCCTCCATATTTTAACGAATGATAAACTTTATCTAGAAATTTTTTATCATTATCTTTAGCAACAGGAGCAATTAATTGCATCACAATATCAACACCAATTACTAGATCAAAACTCTCACTATTTGTATCGTGCTCAAGAAAATCTTCGCATAAATTTACAACCTTACTACTACCTACATACTTAGCAAACCTATTTGCAAATTCAACTCTTGAACTGGACAATTCATATCCAACACCATAATTAAGCAAGTCATTTCGTTCTAGTGCATATAATAATTTGCTATTACCAGAGCCCACTTCCAGGACATTACCAGTATAAGATTCTTTATTAATAACCTCACGCAAAAAATTTACCTGTTTAACGCAATCAAAAATTTTTCCTTCACAGTAGGCAATGAATGTTGGTTCATCAAAAGATGACAAGTTTTCAACACCTTCATATGCAGTGATATTTGGATGTTTCATAATACCTCAACAATTTCCATTAATACCCCTTCAGGATCATGACAGTAAGCAACTTTTACATTTCCATTTGGTGCAATCGCAGGTAGATTTACAATTGATCCACCTGCTTGTTCAATAGCATTGCAAGTATCTTCAATTCTTTCTACCGTAAAAGCCATGTGTGAACATCCAAGTTTATTTGAACTAGATTTAATTACACTGTCTTTTATTGGATGAGAAATATATTGTAATAGTTCTAACAGATATCCATCAGGGGACTTCATTTTAATCCATTCCAGTTTAGTATTCTCTAAACCTGTTACTTGATCAATAAATTCTCCTTCTTCAATTGCTCTGTTATCATCAACAAAACCCAAAGAACGATAAAATTCTGCCATCCTATCTAAATTTCGAACGACAATACCAGTATGACGAACATTCAATATCATGGTTTGTCCGTCAAAGAATCCTGAATGCACTCATCTAGGACATCAAGTCCCTCTAGCAATGCATCTTCGGTAATACTTAATGGTGGAGCAAGTTTTATCGATTCTCGTCCTGTATGAACAACTAGTAAACCTCTTTGCATAGCCATTTCACAGACTTTGTCACACAAATTATTTAATGGATTACCGTTTTTATCAAGAAAGACAAGAGCAGCTAATAAACCTTTCCCAAAGATAAACTTAATGGATTGTGAATATTTATCTTTCATCGTATTTAATGCTTCATGAAAGACAATACCGAGATTTTTTGAATTTTCTATCAATCCATCTTCTAACATGGCTTTCAAATTTTCATGACCAGCGACACAACAAAGTGGGTTTGCAGAGTGAGTAGAACTCATGGAGCCTATATCTGGTAAATCCATTACTTCTTTAGAACCAAGAACGATTGCCAGTGGTAAACCTGAACTAGCGCCCTTACCACAGCACAGTAAATCGGGTTCTACATCGTAATGCATATAACCAAATAGTTTTCCTGTACGACCAAATCCAGCCTGCATTTCATCAAAGGCAACAAGTATCCCTCTTTCATTTGCGTAGTTTACAATTTCTTGTACAAATTCTTTTGGATAAAAAATACCACCCCAACCTTGAAAAGTTTCCAGCATAATTCCGCATAAATCTTTCTCAGGATCTAAACCGTTTTCTTCAAGCAAATTATTTAAAGTGGAATAAAAAAATTGTTTCGGATCGCTTACACCTTTTTCCCATGGATATGGAAAAGGAAGGTGGTGGATATTATGGTCTTCATATCCAATCCATTCACGAGCGGGCTTACTTCCCGTCATCATTTGTGCACCCATCGTCCGACCATGAAAGGCACCATTAAAACAGATTACTCCCCCTTTCCTCTTACCTATCTTAAGCCCATTTAGTCGCATCAATTTTAGAGCTGTTTCAGTTGCTTCAGTGCCAGCAGAAAGCAAGAAAGCTTTTTCAAACTGAGATGGTGTATTGGAAATTAAGTAATCAAGATAATCAATTCTCTCCTGACTTGCATAGGTGTAAGTATGTAGTAAAGGTTTATCAAGGAGTTTTTTTAATGCTTCTCTTATACGCTTATTACCATGACCTGCATTAGCGACAAAAATTGTACTAGTAAAATCTATCCAAACATTACCCCATTGATCATAAACTTGAAAATCATCAGCTTTATCCCAAATAATAGGCATCTGTCCATGCATTGAATGTGATTCCAATCTATACATTTTCTCTAATAATGGAAGACTTTCAGGAACAGGTATTGGTGTATTTATCATACGATATTTTGTATTTATATAATCTACATTAATTGGTGTATGTGAAAATGAACCGCCTGCCATATTAAACCTCTTTACCAATACATTTGTCTAAATAATCAAGCAACAGCGAACCATTTTTTTCTAATTGATATTGTATATATGCAAACTCTTGCATTGAATCCACTTCGGTACATACAGGCGATTCAAAACCAATCATTTTATCTCCATGAACAGTTTTGTCATTCATTACGTGTGATACTTTTACAATATCTACATAACCATCAGGAATATAGACATCATTAAATGCTTCTTTGGGCAAGTTATAAATTTCATCTTCAACATTACTATCAATAATCCCTTTAAAGTAACCATCTTCATTCTTCACAAACCATTTTAAAGGAGATTCTGGTGTCTTATGTCCAGACCTAAGAGATGTAGAACTTTTCTGATTCAGAAAACAATTTATTGCATCATCAATGACTGAAGGGACTCTTAAAGGAGTCGTAGGCCGAAGATGAACCCAATATTCAGCTACGGTGTTTTCATTTATCTTTAACCAATTCATTGCATGAATTAAAAAATCACGATCAGTTGATTCATCAGTAGAAAATTCTTTTGGTCTATGAAAAGGGACTTCTGCACCGTATCTCAAAGCTATTTCCGAATAATCATCAGAGTCTGTTGATACGATAACTCTGTCTATTCTATTTGATAACTTCGCTGCTGCAATACTATATGCAATTAAAGGATGTCCAGATAGTGAAGCGATATTTTTATCTATTATTGATTTTGAACCTGATCTAGCTGGAATTATAGCGATTACATCAGACATAAAGTGTATCTATATATGGTTTAATCCAAGAAAGTTGTTTTTTAAATATAGCAACACCTTCATCATCACGATATGCCTGCATTATAAAGGGTCCTTTGTAATCAAACTCTTTAAGTTTATTAAAAAATTTTACAAAATCAGCATTCCCTTCACCTAAGGTAACTGGTCCCCCACCTAAGATACGGTCTTTAATATGTATATCTGTGATTCTATTACCATATGAATTTAGCTCTTCAACTGGATCAAAGCCAAGTGCCGCACTATTTCCTATATCATAATTTACAGTAATACGCTCAGAACCAATTTTATTAAGTAAATCCACAAATGGTTTAGGCGCAAGATCAGTTTCAAGAGATAAGTTAATATTTTTATTTTCTATAATAGGAATAACCGATCTAATTTGATTTACAAAACGTTCTACAGCTTCTTCACTATCTAGAGTTGATTGATCTACACATGGAATAACAATATCAGTAATTTCTAGACTTGCAGCAACTTCCAATAGTCGTGTTAATATTTCCAGACTATTTTTAGCAACAGCATCATCCGATGAGTGCAAAGGGGCTTCCATAAAATAGTCTGCACATATTGATTTTACAGAAACACCTGATTGCTGTATTACCAACTGAAGTTCTTCTATGCCCCCATCTTTCAATAATGGATTTAGCTCTAAATCATTAAAATCAAGTATAAATTCTATACAATCTAGTCCAATTTCCTTAGCGACTTTAAACTCATCTTGCCAATATCCGATAGGATGAGCTTGATATCTGCCTTGATATTTGGGTACAAGTCGTCCTTGCATAACACCAATTTTATTTTTCATTTTAATATTCCAGCAATAATTGTATCTGTTTTACCAATAGCAGCAAGCTGACTTTCATATTCAGCATTTAATTTTTTACTATTTAAAACTGCCCAATTTTGGTGGCCACCAGGTCTTCCTTCTGAAAGCCAATAGAGATGATTCGAAAGTGGATATCGCTGTATATGCTTGATCCAATTTATTTTTAGTCCAGCCTGATTTATCAAGTCTGATAAGGTGTGAGAATTAAACAAGAATAGATGTTGACTCCAATATGTAAAATTCTGAAATGGCTTGCAATTATAAATAGTAAGTAAGGCATCGTCTGAACTTGGAACTTCAATAATTAGCTCTCCCTCGTCAGTAAGAAGTTCAGATAATTTTTGTAATATAGTAATAGGATCTGAAAGATGCTCAACAACATGAAATGCTGTAATTAGATTATATTTGTTACCTGTTTCAAATGTAGCTTCAATATTTGAAAAAACGTTAAGTTGCCGCTGCCGAAATGATGATTGTAAAGCTTCTTCTAATTCCACACCACTAACTGTACTAGCAGACTGCTTTGCATAACCTAGAAAACCGCCAATTCCACAACCAAAATCAAGAATTTTTTTATTGGTCATTTTATCTTTCAAAAATAGATAACGTCTTTCATCATCAACTTGCGTTTCTTTCAACCATGCATCAATGTCTGGTTTTTCCCCATTATGCATGCCAGATGACTCATAATGGTCTTCGGTAATATGGTTTAATGTAGAAAGATAAACGAGCCCACAATCTTTGCATTCAAGAATTTTAATTTCTGAATTATCGCGAACACTTCCATTACGCGTGATATATTTATTACTACCACAAAGATAACAACCTTGCTTACTCATATAATAATCTCATTATATTAATGATTTGATTCCCAGTCGAGGTGCTCACGTAATTTTTTAGCTATTGGGATTTCTGCATCAATAATACGTTTTACACCATCTCCCATTGCTTTTTCAATTTTTTCAACCGCACCGATAAGTTGCCTTACACCAGCAGGCTCAACAGATGCAGATTGATCAGAACCATACATTGCACGATCTAAGGTGATATGCCTTTCTAAAGAAGAAATTCCAAGTGCAGCAGCAGCATAGGAAACGGCTAAACCGACTTCATGCCCACTATAACCGACATTGCATTGATATTTATCCCTGAGGGTATTAATCATATTGAGGTTTGCATCTTCATCTTTCATTGGATATGTAGAGATAGTATGCATTAACTCAAATGGACAATTCGCTGCCCTAAAAATCTCAACTGCCTTGTCAATATCACCATAACTAGTCATACCGGTAGATATAAAGGTATGCTTACCTTCTTCAGCGATCTTCTTTAATAAATCTTCATGAACAATCATAGCTGATGCTACTTTATTATAATTACAATCAAACTTTCTTAAAAATTCCTGGCTATTAAGATCCCAGGCAGACGCGAACCATTCAATCCCTTTTTCTTTGCAGTATTGATCAATTTCATTGTAATCATTCGCATCAAACTCAAGTCCATTCTTTTGCTCACGTTGCGTTGTTCCCCATACACTTTCCCTAGGAGAGTCTAAAAACTCTTGTGTGTAAACGTGATCAATATCTCGCTTTTGAAACTTTACAGCATCAAAACCAGCATCAACGGAAATATCAATTAACTCCTTACAAATCGACATATCACCATTATGGTTAATTCCTATTTCCGCAACTTTAAATATAGCCATTTTATTCCCTCACTCTGTATACATAACATTAACGATATCAATATCCATCACTTGCTCTATCAGCTCTCTTACTACTCCATTCCCACCATTAGTCTTCAATGTAACTGTAGAAATTTGCTTAATCTTTTTATGACTATCTGCTGGACATACTGTGTATCCACATAATTGCATTACACGGTAATCATTTAGGTCATTACCTACATATAATATATTTTCAATGTTAAAGTTATTTATCTCAACAAGGTTTAAAAGCGTATCAACCTTATTGCTAATTCCTTGGAGGGCTTGAATTTTTAATTTTTCTGCACGCGCGCTTACAACTGGATTTTTTTCTGTAGAAAGAATAAACGATGGTTTGTTTAACTTACGTAACACATCAAATGCAAGCCCATCTGCTCTACTACAACTTACCCATTCTTTTCCACTCTGATCAATGTGAACAAGGTTATTTGTTAACACTCCGTCAAAATCAAAAACAAGTGCATCAATATCATTTAATGAAATATTCAAGCTTTTAAATCACTTTTGCTCAAGATTCAAGTAGCCGTCGTCAATTAATTGATCTTCAACATATTCCATTAGAGCATGACCTGCTGTGATATGAGATTCTTGGATTCTTCCTGTATTATTACTGGGCACAACAAAAGCTTCATCACATATATCAATTGCTTTTCCACCTTTACATCCAAGGAATCCAAAAACTTTTATTTTTGCATCTTTTGCAGCTTTCATAGCACGAATAACATTTTCTGAGTTACCTGAAGTAGTAATTGCAATTAAGATATCGCCTGTTTGGCCAAGTGAATAAATCATTCTTTCGAATAGTGCATCATAACCAAAATCATTACCACAAGCTGTTATTGTTGAAGTATCTTGAGCTAGTGCTATAGCTGGAATTCCTTCTCGATTATTTTGTGGTCTTAAACGAACTAACATTTCAGCAGCTAGATGTTGCGCATCAGCAGCGGAGCCACCATTTCCGCAAAGCATTAATTTGTTACCATTTTTTATGGCTATTACAATTTCGTCCCCCATTGATGCTAAAATTCTAAGATGATCCCCTTGTACAATTTCTTTTTTTACATTGATAGAATCTAAAAATATATTTTTCATATTACTCACTTTCATTTATCAATGCTCTCTACATACCAATCCATCGCGACATCAAGACCTTCATCAATAACATGTGATGGAGCATATCCTAATAATTTTTTTGCCTTACTAATATCTGCTTGTGAATGAAGAACATCCCCTGCGCGAAAATTTCTATATGTTGGTTTCTTTTTTGATAATGTTTTCGTTCTGTCGATCAAACGATCTTCTATCATCTGATATAACTGATTCAAACTCGTTCTTGCATTAAGGGCAACATTATAAACTTGATCTGTTGCTTCATCATTATCTGTCATCGCTGCAAGTATATTCATTTGTACAGTGTTATCGATGTAACAGAAATCCCGACTGGTCTCTCCATCACCATTAATAAAGACTTCTTCCTCATTTAAAATGCTTGATACCCATTTTGGTATAACCGCAGCATAAGCACCGTTTGGATCTTGTCGCTTACCAAAAATATTAAAATAACGAAGCCCTATTGTTTTAAAATTGTATGTTTTAGCAAACACTCCGGCATAAAGTTCATTAACAACTTTAGTCACTGAGTATGGGCTTAATGGGTTGCCAATATTTTCTTCTACTTTAGGTAAATCAGGGTGATCACCATAGGTAGAACTAGAAGCGGCATAAACAAAGCGTTTAACATTTGCATTTTTAGCAGCAACTAACATATTAAGGTAGCCGTCGATATTTGCTTTGTTAGTATGAATGGGATCTTCTATTGATCTTGGAACTGAACCTAGAGCAGCTTGATGCAAAACAAAATCAATACCTTTACATGCTAAATGGCAATCATCTAATTCGCGGATATCACCGTCTATTAATTTAAAGTTTTCTGAAGCTAACTTTAGTCCTTCTAACTTTAAACTATTTTTTGCATCCTCTAATGCTTGATCAATATTATATTGATAACCTGTTTCAAAGTTATCTAAACCAACTACTTTCTGATTGAGAATTAAAAGTTTTTCTAATAAGTTAGAGCCGATAAATCCTGCCACACCCGTTACTAGCCAAGTATATTGATTCGATTTCAGATGTTCTTGGATCTCTTCATATTTTGTCATTATAGTCTTCCGTCTACATCTTCTTTTGGTAAAATATATTTAATGTCATAGAGAACAGAATTAGCTTTAGCAAATTTTCTTAATCCTGAAGTACCCATTTCTTTAAATTCATCATGAGCAACAGCAAGAATAATGGCATCATATTTCCCTTCTGTAGGGGTATCAATTGGCATTATGTCATATTCTCGTTTAGCCTCTACCTTGTCTATCCATGGATCATAAACATCCACATTACAATTAAAATTCTGAAATTCATTTATAAGATCAACTACTCGTGTATTACGAAGATCAGGACAATTTTCTTTAAAGGTCAAACCCATGATTAAAATATTAGCATCAACCACATGAATGCGTTTGTTATTCATCAACTTGGTAACCTGCTTCGCCACATAATTCCCAATGTGGTCATTCAGGCGACGCCCTGCCAAGATAATTTCAGGATGATATCCAACTTCAGTTGCCTTATGAGTCAAGTAATAAGGGTCAACACCTATACAGTGACCTCCAACAAGGCCTGGGCGGAATGGCAAAAAGTTCCATTTACTACCTGCAGCTTTAAGTACCTCTTCTGTATCTATGTTCAACTTGTTAAATATAAGCGCTAACTCATTGATCAATGCTATATTAATGTCTCGTTGGGTGTTCTCTATAACCTTGGCAGCTTCTGCAACTTTAATACTACTAGCTTTATGGGTACCAGCAGTAATAATTGTTTGATAAAGAGCATCTACCTTATCTGCAATCTCTGGAGTTGACCCTGAAGTTACCTTTTTTATGGTTGTTACTCTGTGCTCTTTATCGCCTGGATTGATTCTCTCTGGACTATAGCCACAATAAAAATCCTGATTAAATTTTAAACCTGATTGTAGCTCAAGTATCGGGACACATACTTCTTCTGTAGCGCCAGGATAGACAGTGGATTCGTAGATTACAATATCACTGATCTTGAGAAGCTTACCTATAGACTCACTTGCTTTGCAAAGTGGTGTTAAATCGGGACGTTTGTGTTTATCAATAGGCGTCGGAACAGTGACTATATAGGTATTACAATCACGAATATCACCAGGATTTGTTGTATAGCTAAGCATCGTTGCTTGTATAATATCCTCCGATTCAACTTCAAGGGTACTGTCCTTACCCTCTTTAAGTTCCTGAACACGTATTTCACTAATGTCAAAACCAATAGTTTCGAACTTCTTGCCAAATTCTACTGCAAGTGGCAGACCTACATAACCAAGACCGATTAATGCTATTTTATTTTTCATAGATACCTATTGTTAAAATCATTACCAAGTAAAGAAAAATAAGTTGATTTCTTTAACTTTAAACAACGCTACCGCCCTACCATGCATAAAGGCAAGTATAAGTAATAACTATTTACACAAAGGCACTTCAGTAGGCATTTCAATACTGAGATATTAATTTGAGAGACTATTCACTACCTAAATCTATATTCAATAAATTTTAGTAATCTTTGAATAGATAGCCTGTCAACTCATTCAGAATTTAATTTCAAATTAATCATTGTTTACAACGATCAAATTTCATTTTTTAAATTTTCAATCTCTACTTTTATGGTTTCGTATTCTTTTACTTTTCTTTGTAAAAAACGATAAGTTACCTTTGCTTTTTCTTCAATTCCTTTAGGGGTAAGAAAGTAAATATATGCATTTTTAGATTTATTATTATAAAAATTACGTACTTTTATATAGCCTTTATCAAGTAACGCTTTCAAACAGTAATTAGTCTTTCCAAGACTAACCCCCATTTTTTTTGCAATTTCTCGCTGACTCAATTGTGTGTCGCTTTCGATAAGCTTCAACAATTTATATGTAATTTCGTCTTGCAAATCCGCAATACCCTAAAGCAATCAAATGCGTTCAACTATTGAACACATTTAAAAGACTAGCACATAAACATTTAAAATCAAATTCACGAGGATATATTAATTAAATTAGATATTGTAAGAGAAGATAAGATTTGAAATTAGCTTTTGACCAAATCAATATTAGGCTCATTATCAATTCCACTTTTCAAATTAACAATAAACTCCAAAACAAATACACTAAATAGACCCAATATCCCACCCAAGAAAAATGAAAGTATTACAATTAATTTTCGATTTGGCCCAATGGGTTCAATATAAACACTTGCTTTCCTATCAACAATGACAGTTTGTAATTTATCTTTTTCAATTTTTATGGCTTCAAGCCTTGTTAGCTGTTCTTGTAAATCACGTAACCCAGCGATATGAACATCATCTGACTTGCGATTTTTTAAGGCTGTTATTTCAGCTTGAAGTACTTTTGTACCTTTCATGTAACTCGATAAGTTATTTGCATTTGATAGCCTGTTGCTAATGTCATTTAATTCAGACGATATATCACGAGGTGATTTACCATCGACATTCGGTACAAACAAATGTTCATGTATACCTAAGTTTTGTGCAATTTGTAGATCTTCTTCTAAACGTCCCAGTTCACCTTCGCGTACTTTTTTGTATATTGATCTTTTGCTGAATATATCTCTATTTATATTTTTAACTTTTGAATCGATTTTTGACTGTAAATCAGAAACTAATTGCTTTTTAGTTTCTAGGTTGCCCATTATTACCAAACTATCCAACCAAACTCCAATTTTTTCTTTATGCGTTCCTTCTAATGTAATCTGAGTGCTATTGCTAATTTTAGCTTTCTTGATACTCAGTCCCTTAAAAAAACTTTCGAAAATATCGTTTTTATTTTTTTCTGTCAGTGTTTTAGTTGGCTCAACTGACAGTGTTTCTAGTATTTTAGCCTCATCAAAAAACGCCTTTTTAAATCTTCTTGAGTTTAACTTCTCCATGAACGACGCAAAAACACTACTGCTGTTTACACTACTGCTCTCTAGCACATTCAGTGCTTGAATGTTTTCAAATGAAGGCGGAAGTACTATCGTATCTACCTGATAAACGCGCTGTTGACTAAAGGCATAAATTAAACCAAGACAAACTGAGACAGTGGTTATTCCTAAAATGAGTTTTTTTCTTCGCAGAAGTACTTTAACGATATCAACTAGGCTGATTTCATCTTCGTGTCTACGATCTTTCACAAAGCTTGGAATGGTTTGAACTTGCTGATCTGATTTCATTAAATACCACTATTTGATATAACTTTGTTGTAAATATCGATTATTAATTAATTTGATAAATAATAACAGAACCCTTTGATATATCAAAAATAAATTTTATACATTGCTCTGCTAGCGTATCAACAGTCCCAAAGATTTCTCTTGAATCTGATTGATTTGGTCTCTCACTCCCGCGGCTTCTTCAAACTCTAGATTCTCCGCATGTTCATACATTATTCGCTCGAGTGTTTCTATTTCTTTGTTTAATTGAGCCCCTGTCATCACCGAATAATCGACCATATCTTCTGCAACCTTTGAAAGCTTGTTCGAGCCAACCTTTTTACCATAAGCACCATCCATAATATCAGCAACCGATTTCACAATAGATGTTGGTGTAATACCATGTTCAACGTTATGAGATATTTGCTTTTCACGTCGACGATCCGTTTCTTCTATTGCGCGTTGCATCGAGCCTGTCATTTTATCTGCATAAAGTATTGCTTTTCCCTGCACATTTCGTGCCGCACGGCCAATGGTTTGTATCAAAGAGCGTTCGGAACGCAAGAAGCCTTCTTTATCCGCATCTAATATGGCGACAAGTGATACTTCAGGAATATCTAAGCCTTCTCTTAACAAATTTATTCCGACTAAAACATCAAATTTACCTAATCGAAGGTCTCGGAGAATTTCAATTCGCTCAATTGTGTCATTATCGGAGTGCATATAACGCACCCGCACACCATGTTCCGCTAAATAATCGGTTAAATCTTCTGCCATCCGTTTCGTTAGCGTGGTGATGAGTACGCGTTCGCCTATTTTGGCTCGTTTGTTAATTTCAGATAAAACATCATCAACTTGTGTTGTTGCTGGGCGTACTTCAATTTCGGGATCAATCAAGCCGGTTGGTCGTACAACTTGCTCGACGACTTGCCCTGAATGCTCGGCTTCATAGACTGCAGGGGTAGCGGAAACATAAATTGCCTGTGGCATCAATTTTTCAAATTCGTCAAATCGAAGCGGTCGATTATCTAGCGCTGAA
>Ga0316208_1002228_pt1 | contig 16178 bp, 14 predicted proteins | sample 3monopyrite_MG_FD_204944 | JGI IMG/M metagenome (GOLD analysis project Ga0316208, IMG submission 204944) | Microbial mat bacterial communities from mineral coupon in-situ incubated in ocean water Damariscotta River, Maine, United States -... | ecosystem: Environmental > Aquatic > Marine >...
TGGCCACGCGACACTGGACGGTCATCAAGAAGGGCGACCGAGTCGTGTCCGTGATCAAGGGAGAACGTCGACAGCGACCGCTGAAGGCGCTTTCCGAGAGCGACTTCGACCTCTAGGAACCTTCGGGAACCTCTAGGCCGAAATGACACGTCCCGTGGAGGCCATGCCTCTACGGGACGTCGTCTGCGCCGTTCGCCTAACAGGCAATCCCTGCAGGCTTGAACGCGCGATACTCCGACAGACCAAGAAGGTCAGTCGTCGAGATAGAGCGGATTCCGCCCATCCGGATCGACTTCCGCCGGATCCGCAGCGGCGGGTTGCGACCGTTCGATGGGCTCATCTTCCACTTCGTAGAGCCAGCCGGGTGGGACCTCGGACTGGCGCGCTTCAACGAAGATCGATTCGATTTCGCGCTCGACCGCTTCGAGTTCCTGCTCCGCTTCGCGCGCCTGCAAGAGCAGGGCTTCACGGGCACCGCCGCGCGGATAGTTGCGGCGCTGTGCCTGACCGTAGTCATGGGTGAGCTTCGCGATGTTGTCGTTAAGAATCGCCCGATTCGACAGGAGCGTGCGATAGCGCGACTGCCAATGGTTTCGCTTCGCAAGAAGTTCTTCTTCGTCCATTGCCGACGCGGCAAAGGGGAGCGCGAGCATGAGGAGCGCAAGGGCGAAAGCAGCGGCGGTATGTGAAGTGTTCGAGAGACTGGGAATACGCATGGGGCTTTCCTGATTCGACTATGCGGGCAGGCTCTGCACGCGGGGGTAGTGATCGCTGATGTAATGATCGAGCTTCTCGATCGTCTGCGCGTCGATCTCGAGAAAGCGCAGGCCGATATGATCGACTCCCTGCGGATCGGTCTCCGACCAGACGACCTGTGCGGTCGGCGTCACAACCGTGCCGTTTCCGTCCAGACTAAACTGGAGCGACACCTCTTCAGCGAGGGTCATCGGTGCTGCCGCATCGACGTAGAGGCCGCCGCGACTGACGTTCCGGACGACGCCTTCGAATTGCTGGCCGCGGGTTGAGATCGCGACGGGTTGGTCGAGTTCGGCACGGGGCAGGCCGCGTGGGGTCTCAAAATCCGTTAAGCGCCGAACGCACGCGATCAGCCCGTCTCGTTCAAGCGGCTTGAAGAGCACGTCATCGCTGCCGGCGCGAACCGCCTCCGCGTGGTCGAGGCGAGAATCCGGGCGCGCGAGCAAAACGACGCGGGGATCGCCCCAGTTGGGATGCGTCTTGAATCGGCGGCAGAGCTCCGCGCCGTCCATATCCGGAAGGTGCATATCCGCAATCACGACCGCGGGCGGACGCTCATCCGCGCATTGGAACGCGGCCGATGCTGAATCCGCCAGATCGACCGGGCCGCTGCGCGACAGGAAGACCTGGCCGAGCTCACGAAACATGGGGACGTCATCGACCAGCAGAATGCGCGACGCGTTCGACATAGAAAGGGGACTCCGGGGGACCGGGAGAAACGTGAACGGTGTTAGTTTGCCGCGAACTGCGACAGGCCTTCGAAGGTCGAGACGACCTTCCAGTGGTTCGAGATGCCGTCGCGAGACCAGACCTGCGTTTCGCCGACTTCGACTTCGTAGGGAAGGCTGGGCGTGTAGATCGTGTACGTGACCTGAACCGTCGCGGCCTGCTTGTCCTTGTCGAGTTCGACCGACTCGGATTCGAAGTCCGTGAACCGTGCGTCTTCGAGACTCTTCATGGTCTTCACGAATTCGGCGCGATGATCTTCGGCGACGAACTCCTTGGCCTTCTGGAACTCGGAGAAGCGAACGAGGACGGTGTACCGGCGCTGAGATTCATCGAAGGTCAGCTGACGATCGAAGGGATCGCCTATCCGGATCTCGCCGAAGGCACAGCCGAGGGTGGTGCTGACGAGAATCAGCAGCGTCAAAAGGCCGAAGGTGCGCAAGCGAGCTGCAGAAGATGGGGATGACACGGTCATTGCGAGTCTCCAAGGTGACCGGGGACACGCAGCATTCGCTCCAGGTGCCCGGCCGTGAATGTCATTCTCTTCGGCGGTTCTCGAAGAGTTCTTCAGCGCGATTGTGGTAGGATCGCCCCCGCGGGTCGCTTTTCTCGAATGAGACGGCAAAAGAGGCCAGAAGCAGCGCAGGAGCCTCCAATTGCCGCAGCCACTCAGACACCTCGGGATCGATCTCGGCGGCACCAAGGTCGTCCTGGCCCTCGGAGATGAGGCCGGGGAGCCCATCGCCTCCCGGCGGCGCGCGACCTCGCAGTCCGGGGACTGGCGACGGGATCTCGACACGCTGATCGAGGAATCCCACGCACTTCTGGCTGAAGCCAGCGTTGAAGCAAGCGCGCTCGGTCGCATTGGGGTCTCGGTTCCGGGCCCGGCAGATCCGGCACGCGGGATCGTGATCAATCCGCCGAATCTGCTCGGCTGGGAGAACGTCCCGGTCGCCCAGGTACTCGCGGACGCGCTTGGGGCGGAGACGCGGATCGAGAACGATGCGAACGCGGCTGCGCTGGCCGAGGCGAAATTTGGGGCAGGGCGCGGCGTGCAGGACCTCGTCTATCTGACGATGTCGACGGGGATTGGCGCGGGCATCCTGGCGGACGGGCGACTAATTCAGGGCGCTTTCGGGGCCGCGGGCGAGATGGGGCATATGCCGATCGCAGGACCGGGGCCCTTTGCGGAAGCGCCGATCTGCGCGTGTGGATTGCGCGGTTGTTTCGAGGCCTACGTCGGCGGGAATGCCTGGCGGGATCATCTCCGACGGACGGCACCGGCGGACGGGCGCGTGGTGGAACGGGCGGGCGGCGACGTCGCTTCAATTCGTCCGGAACATCTCGTCGAGGCGGCACGTGAGGGCGACGCGTGGGCGAGAGCTGAATTCGACCGATGGCTTGACCGGCTGGTCGACGGGCTCGTCCCGGTCGTCATGACGTTTGACCCCCAACGAATCGTGTTAGGGACGATCGCGGTCGCGGCAGGAGAGGCACTTTGCTTTACGCCGCTGCGGGTGAAGCTGGGGGAGCGTTTGTGGTCACACCAGCTCGACCGACTCGAAATCGTTCCCGCGGAACTCGGGGCGGCGATGCCTGAAAGAGCGGGGCTCGCGGTCGCCCTGGCGGGCAGCGAGTCGCATTAGCTCGCGCTATTCGGCGGGCGGCGGGACACTGGGCCAGAGGCTGCGTGCGGCCTGTTCGTCGAGCTCGCTAATCAGAGACTGGAGCGGGCCTACGCCAGCGCCCGATGCTTGTGCATTATCGAGCAGACTCATCACGGCCGTCCCCACCGCTTCGCTGGCTTCGGCGTGAACCTTCGTCTGGTCGCCGATCTCGCGGATCATTTCGCCGATCGCGCCGATCGCATCGGTGATATGGCGGCTTGTCTGACGCTGTTCGTCCGTCGAGCGATGGACGAGCAGGCAGCTATTGAGTGCACTCTCTGAGTTCTCGAGCATCGCTTCACTGGCGCGGCGCTGTTCGGCGATCGCTTCACTGATCTGCTGGATCTGCGTCGACGTCTGCAGCGTCGCTTCGGCGACGCCCTTTGAGTTGCGCGACTGTTCAGCGGTCGCACGGGCGATCTCGCTCACGCGTTGACTCGCCTCGCCGCAGGAATCCTGAATCGATTCGAGGGCGACGCCGGCATCGCGGGAACGTTTAACACCTCCGGCGACAGCTTCGATTCCGGCCTTCATCGCGTCTACCGCCTGATTCGATTCCTCACCGATCGCTTCGATCAGCTTCTCGATGTCGTGGGTCGAGGAGGAGGTGCGGCGGGCCAGGGTTTTTACGTGGTTTGCGACCACGAGGAAGGCCTTGCCTTGCTCACCCGCCTGCGCTGCGATGATCGCAGCGTTCAGCGAGAGCAGCTTCGTCTCGTCGTTGATCTCGTCGATCGCCGACAGGATGCTCCCGATCTGGGAGATCCGCGTGACCAGCCCGTCGAGTCGGTTCATCGCCTGGGACGTGAGGGAGCTGATCTGCTCGATGTCCCGAATCGTGGCGTGCACCGCTTCACGACCGCGGCTCGCTCCCTCGTTCGCCTGTTCGGTCAGACTCGCCGCCTCAATGGCGTTATTCGAGACCTCTTGAACACTGCGATCCATCTGGGTCACCGCCGCCGCCGTCGTCTCCGCCATCTCCTGAACCTGTTCGGCTCCGGAAGAAACCTGGCGAATCGAGGCGCTCATCTGATGAACGGAACTCGTCGATGCATCGACCAACTCATGCAGCGTCGCGGTGTTATTCGCGACCTCATCGATCGAGCCCCCGAGTTCAAGAATCGCCGAAGCGGACTCGTCCGACGACGAGAGCAGTCGTTCCACTTCCGCACCGATTGAGGTCATCGTCTGGCGCATATGCGCGACCAGCGAAGCCGTCTCTTCGACCGCTTCTTCCTGGGCATCCGCAGCACGCGCGATGGAACCAAAGCGCGCCTCAAATTCTTCGGGCAGCGTGCGGGTCTGTGCGACGAGGTTCTGCGCCTCGGCGATTGCGGCCTGACGTTCCGGCCAATCGCGATTCCACGCGGCCACGGCCTCGCGCCATTCCGGCGTCGCCGAACCGCCGATCGGAGCTGGGTCGAGGTTCCGCATATGTCGGGTCAAGGTCTGAACGGCTCGGGCGGTCTCAGCGCGCTCTTTCTGAATCCGCGCGAACGCGAATCCAGAGCCGATCGCCGTCAGGCCAAAGACGGCCAAGGCCGAGAGTCCGGCCAGCGCACCCGTGCCCGAGATCACGAGCGTTGCGAATAGAAGCGCTTTCGCGTCCCCGGCCATGCGCGCAAGCCGCTCGAGTACAGGCTCTGCCGTGGATTCCGGGTCCACTTGCTCTGGATTTTTCCCATGTCGCATGGGGCATTGCATCGGAGAAGCGGAGGCGACCCTTGAGCAGGCACGATGCAGAATGGAAGCCCGGACTAGAGCCGGATCGTTGAAATTCGTTCGACCTCGCGAAGCAAAGCGTCGAAGGTCCCGTTCTCAATGGCGATTCGCGCCTCGGTCAGAAGATTCAAGTAATACGTGAGGTTGTGGAGCGCCGCGAAGCGCGACCCGAGGGCCTCACCGGTCTTGATCAGATGCCGCAGGTACCCCTTGCTGTGCTGCGTACAGCCGGGGCAGGCGCAGTTTGGGTCCGCAGGGCTGTCATCGTTCGCGAAGCCCGCGTTCTTCAGGCTCAGCGTGCCCTGGGACGTGAAAAGCAAGCCATGACGTCCATTCCGGGTCGGCACGACGCAGTCGAAGAGATCCACGCCCGCGGCCACACCATCGAGCAGATCGAGGGGCCGTCCCAGGCCCATCAGGTAGCGGGGTCGATCGACCGGAAGGCATTCGTTCGCCGTCGTGACCGCAGCCTGACGCTCTTCGCGCTCCTCGCCGAGGCCAAGTCCGCCATGGGCGTAGCCATCGAATTCGATCGAGGCCGTCGATTGCGCGCTGGAGCGCCTGAGCGACTCCGATGCGCCGCCCTGGACGATCGCGAAGACGGCCTGGTCTTTCCGCTTTCGCGCCGCCTGCGCCCGTTCAGTCCAGCGCAGGGTGCGCTGCATCGCGCGCTCCATCTCCTGCGTGTCTTTGCGCTGGTCGTCTTTCCCGTGAATCGGCAGACACTCGTCGAGCACCATCGCGATATCCGACCCCAGCGCCTCCTGAATCTCAATCGCGTTCTCGGGGGTGAGCTGTCTCCGACGGCCATCAAGGGGCGAGGTGAAGGTGACCCCGGTCTCGTCGATCTTGGCCCGATCCGAAAGCGATGTGACCTGAAAGCCCCCGCTATCCGTCAGCCAGGGGCCGGTCCATCCGGTAAACCCGTGCAGTCCGCCCAGCCCATCGATCGTTTCCTCGCCGGGGCGCTCGTGCAGGTGATACGTATTCGAAAGCAGGATCTGAGCACCCGCGGTCTTGAGCTCCGCGTTACTGATCCCGCGCACCGCGCCATAGGTCGCGACAGGCATGAACGTCGGCGTCTCGATGACACCATGAGGTGTCGTCAGCGTGCTACGGCGCGCGCTGCCATCCGTCGCCACGACTTCGAGACCGAAGCCTTCCGCACGGGTGATTGCGCTCATGAAGGATCGCCCGCGACCGTGTGGTCGCTCGAAAGGGCGGAGAGTCCGGGGGCGATCAGCATCGCGTCTCCGTAGGAGTAAAAGCGAAAGCCGGCGGCGATCGCGTAGTGATAGGCGTCAAGCAGGGGCTGCCGGCCGATCAAGGCGGCCACGAGCAGGAGGAGCGACGACCGCGGAAGATGAAAATTGGTGAGCAGGGCGTCGACGACACGGAAAGGCTTCGACCCAGGATGCAGGAAGAGGCGCGTCACTCCGGTGCCGGGTGTGAGTTGGCCCTCGTCATCGACGCAGCTTTCGAGCACCCGCGCCGTCGTCGTCCCCACCGCGACCACTCGCCCGCCGCGTGCCCGCGTCGCTTCGATCGCCTCGACGGTCGCGCGGGGCAGGTCATACGCCTCCTCATGAAGGAGCCCGGTCTTCATGGCTTCGGCATCGAGTGGTCGAAACGTGCCGGCCCCGACGTGAAGAACGACTTCCGCACGCTCCACGCCGCGCGCCGCCAATGCGTCGAAAAGCGCGGGCGTAAAATGAAGCCCCGCCGTCGGCGCCGCGATCGCGCCGGGTTCCCGCGCGTAGACCGTCTGATATCGAGAGAGGTCAGCATCGCTCTCCCCATCTCCGTCGCGTCGGATATAGGGCGGGAGCGGTGCTTGCCCCTCTGAGTAGGGATCGACGTCGGGGGCGAAGCGAAGACTGACTTCGCCGCGATCGTGAAGCGCTTCAACCCTGGCGGGCAATCCATCGCCGCGTCCCAATACGAGTTCGAGGCCTTCGCGAACACGCCCCGTACACTTGATCAGTGCGCGATAGCGGGAGGGATCCTCGGGGTCGGCGCCGAGCAAGAGCGCCTCCGCCATACCGCCGGATTGTTTCCTTCCGACGAGTCGCGCGGAAAGCACGCGCGTCGCGTTCACGACCAGTAGATCGCCCGGCTGAAGCCATTGCGCGAGGTCGCGTACGCGATGGTCCCCGTCCGCGTGAGCGACTTGTCCTTGCTCACGATCAAACAGCAGGAGTCGCGCTGCGTCCCGCTCTGCGAGGGCATCCTGCGCGATCGAGGCGTCGGGCAGATCGAAGTCGTAGTCGTCAAGAATCGCGAGGGGGTCGACCTCGGGCGAGACACCTTCGCTCATGGCGCGGTCCCGGCGAGTGCCTCAAGGAGTTCCGGTGCTTCCGCGATCGCGTCATCCGAGAACAGGACTTCACCGGGGAAGCCTTGGGCCCGCAACTGCGCGAGTTGCTCAAGCGCGCGCGCCGGCGAATCATCGAAGAGCCAGACACCCAGCCCAGGCCAGATCCGGTCGCGATCAGGGGATCCCGCAAAGCCCTCGAGCTGATATCCGAGGAGCCGGTCGTCGAGGGTGTATGCCATGGGAATCGCGAGGTCGAGGGAGCCCGTCGCCAGCCAGGCTCGCCAGTCCTGTGCGAGGGAAAGATAGGCGCGGTCCGCATAGGCGATCACCGCCGCGGAGATCGTGATTCCCGGGCGAGCCTCCCGCGTCGCAGTCGCGATCTCCGTCACGAGTGTGCTGACCTGCTCGCGTCGCCACTTATCCCAGGAATTCGCGGAGCGAACCGTTCCCGGGGCGGCGCCCTCAATCGGATCAGGGCGACCGGTTTCCGCGCGGTAGCGCGCGCGACTGATCGCTCCGTAGCCAAACTCGAGACCGACTCCGAAGCGGGAGCCAGGCGCAAAGGGAAGGACGCCCGGATGACGGATGTAGTCGAGATGAAGCCCGTCGAGATCGGGGTAGCGCGTCACCAGGTCGCGAAAGGTCGAAACGAGGGCGTCTCGAACCGTCGGGACCGCGGGATCGAGATAGAGCCCTCGCGTCCCCATCCGGTAGTACTGGCGATCCGGCTGGGGCAGATCGAAGTCTGGATAGTCGAGCACCGAGCGTCCCAACCGATCGACGAGCAATGCCTCGCGCCCGAGCTGCTCGATCAACTTCGCATCCCGTCGCGTAGACAAGGACAAGACGTTCACCCAGGCATGCACAGCGAATCCGCGCGCATGGGCAGCGTCGACGAGCGCGCGCAGGGGATCTCGCCCCGCTTCCGCGTGGCTCGCCGCGGCCGTGCTGCGCTCGATGCCCGGCCCGGCCGCGTAGAAGGCGCGGCCCCCGCGATAGACCTGAACGAAGAGGTCCGAGGCCCCCAGTTGTCCCGCGCGATCGAGCAGGGGGCCGATCCGACTCGGGTCATCGAGCACGCGATAGCTGCCCTCGGCCAGCACCCACAGCCCTCGGCGATGAGGCTCGTTTCGAACCGGGGCGAGGGTCTCCCCCTGCATCTCCGGCGCCGGCCGCACGCCTTCGGCCTGCATGCCGGGCACCGGTGTCGATCGGATCGGCTCAGGCGGGCCCTCCGGAACGCAGGCGAGCAGAAGCGTCGCAAGCAGGGCGATCAAGCCCGCGCGAACGCAATGAGAATCCGATTGAAAGAGATGGAGAGGCAACGCGCGCACACGTTAACTTTGCGTGCCCTACAGCTCAATGCGGGACACCTACAAGGGCCCATCTATTTGAATCTCGCGGTTTCTTCGCCGCGAGCCATCGCTTCGATTGACAGTCGGTCGAGGCGAGCCAGAATGAAGACCTCCCCCCGCTTTCGGACGAGGAGCCGGATTTGACCCGCGCTTCGAAAACCGCATCGTCGTTCCCTCGCAGCCTGGTCGGCCTGGCCTCGATCGGTCTCTTCGTGACTGCTGCGAGCTTTGCCTTCGCGCGCACGGATACGCCCGTCGTCGTACCGCCGCTCGAGTCCTCTTCACCTAAGTCCGCTCCGACCGAGGTCCCCGCGGACGCCGGTGAAGAAGCGGTGGTGCCAACCACGAGCGAGCGGGTTGTCGTGGAGGTGTTGCCGGAGCTGCCGTCTGATGAGGGCGAGGCGATTCTGGGTGGGATGCCGACGCCGCCGGCGGATCGGATTCTGCGGGCTCAGAGCCAGGCGGTGCTTGACGATCCTGCGGCGCTCTTCCGGGCGGCGGCGGAGGCGATTCGGGTCGAGGACTTTTCGCACGCGGACTGGCTTTACGCGCAGATCGTTGCGCGCCATCCGATCGTGGCTGACCACGCGGGATTGCTTCGTGCCCGATCACAGCTCGATCGCGGTCGCGCGGACGAAGCCCGCCAGATCGCAACTCAGACCCTCGCGAACGATTCGGACTCTCCCTTGCGGGCACAGCTCCATGAGCTTGTCGGCGAGGCCCTCGTTGCGAAGCGGGATGAAACCGGAGCGCGCCAGGCTTGGGCTGCGGCCCTCTCGGCGACCGATGAAGACGATATGCGCGCGGCATTGCTGCGGCGCGTGGCGCGAAGCGAAGAGCGATCCGGCGAGGATCGCGCGGCGGGGATCACCTGGCGGCTGCTCTGGTACGCCCATCCCACGAGCGAGCAGGCGGAACAGGCGAGCCATCGCCTGGATGTGATCGAAGCGCATCTTGGCGAGACCCTTCGCCGGGCGAGTGATTGGCGACGGCGAGGGGATCGGCTCTATCGCAAGCGCATGAATGAAGAGGCGCTGGCCGCCTACGACCGTGCGCTCGAAATGGGTCTCAGCGACTCCGAGGCGCGGCGTACGAAGAAACAGCGCGCGAAGACGCTCTTCCGAATGCGCGTCTACCCAGAAGCGGTTGAAGCCTTCGGCTCACTACCGCAGACGGGGGACACGCCGATCTGGCATGCCCGGTCGATGGCCCGGGCGGATCGCGTCCCGGAATCGATCGCGGCTTTTGAGAAAATGGCCAAGAAGCCGGGCCCGAATCAGATGCGCGCGCACTACCTGGCGGCGCTGCTGCTCGACGGGCGCGATCGGGACGAGGAGGCGCGGGCGCATTTCACGGTGCTCGCCGATGCCGCAAACAAGAACGGCAATGCGCGGGCCGCACTCTGGCGCCTCGGCTGGAGCGACTATCGTTTTGGTCGACATGCGGAAGCAGCGCGACGCTTCGAATCCCTGGCGAAAGCGACCGGCGATCCCATCGACAAATTGCGCCCGCTTTACTGGCAGGCAAGGGCACTGGCCGCCGACGGTCGAACGGAAGAGGCGGACGCGCTCTTCGCCGATCTTGCCGAGTCCTATCCGCTCGCCTACTACGGCTGGCGGGCCCGTGAAAAGACAGGGCGAACCGAACTCTCCCGACCGGCGCATTCGATCTCACGCGGCAAGGTTGCCCTCGCGGATCGCTCGCTTGAGCGCATTCGGATCTTGATGGAAGCGGGACTGCAGGAAGCCGGGGCCGAAGAGACGGCGCGACTCACCCGGAAGGCAAAGGGGCTTGAGGATCGTGTTGCCCTCGCGCGGCTGCTCACGTCGGCGGGGGACTTCAATCGCGCCCAGCGCGTGATCGTCAACGCCTACAAGTCGAGTCTCGCGAAGGGGCCCATCGCCGGCCTCGAGGAACTCTGGTGGTATGCATGGCCTTCGGCATATTCGGGACTCGTCGACCAAGCGACGGCGTCTGAGAAGAGCGTCGGTTCGGAACTCGTTTACTCGATCATGCGCGAGGAGAGCGGCTACCGCCCGAAGGTCGTGTCGCCGGTGGGGGCACGTGGGCTCTTGCAGATCATGCGGGAGACGGGCGCTCAGCTCGCTGACCGAAGCGGGCGCGGCACCTTTGACCCGGACGATCTTTTCGATCCGCGAACCAACATCGAGCTCGGTTCGTTCTACCTGACTGAGCTTTCGCAGCTCTTCCCGACGAAGATCTCAGCATCGATTGCCAGCTACAACGCAGGTCCCCACGTCGTGACCGATTGGGTCGAAGGAGACGGGCGCCCTGACGACGAGTGGGTCGAGTCGATCCCGTACTCCCAGACACGAAGCTATGTGAAGCGCGTGATGCGGAGCCTCCAGGCGTACCGGCTGCTCTACTGAACGCCGCAAACGGCGATCGAAAAGGCGTCTCACGCGCTTCACACTACGATCGCCCAGCTGAAGGCGCGCCTTCACCGCGCCCTGCGCATCGGCTGCGTCCCGCCCGCATACGCGCTTCGTCGACGATGCAGCGCCTAGGGGAAAAGCCGCGCTTCTGCTCGTGGCGATGGTTGAGGTCGCAGGCGAATTGGCCGATGAGACCGGATGATCAGCGCCGGCGCATTCCACCGGCGTGAGGAGACCCTGGTATGACATCTCGTCGCGAATCCGGTCGAGCAACCGGCTCGGTTCTGTTCCTGCTCGTGTTGCTCTCGGGCGTGGGCGCATGGAACTATCATCGTAACTGGACGATCGAGCAGCAGGCGGAAGGGCATCGTCCCTATCAGAGCTACTCGGTGGCCGACATCGAAGCACTCCACGCCGCCTACCAGGGCGAACTCAACGGTGTCGAAGCGAAGTTCGATGCCGAGAAACGCAAGCGCGTTCGGCCGCAGGGGGATCGTGGATCGATCTCCGGCAATGTCGATCAGTTCGCGCAGACGGCGGCGACCAGCAAACGTATTCGTGCCGCCGCAGCGAATGTCAGCGTGCAGCGCGGTGAGATCGCCGAACTCGAACGCGAACTCGAGCTCCGTGCCAGCTTTGGCGAAGGCGCGATGCGTCACGTGAAGCGGTTGACTTCGATCTGAACGGCTGAACGGCTCGACTAGAGCTCGTCGATCTCCGGCGGATCCGCACCTTCCGTCGCCACGTTGTCATCTTCGATATCGAGGCCATCGTCGGCTTCGGTGTCATCGAACATCGCTTCCGTGGGCGTCTTCTTCTTTTCGGCCAGATCGTCCTCGGGAGAGGTCTGCGGCTCTTCGTCATCGAGAAGCTGAGCCATCGGTCGGACGACCTTGGGCTTCGGCGCATCGCTCGACTGCTTGGGCTCTTCTGGCGGCCGATCGTTCTGATTCGAATCGCACTTCGGACAGATCGGATCTTCTTTGCCGAGATCGTAAAACTTGGCGGCGCAACCGAAGCAGGTCCACTTGTATCCGAGTTTCGGATGCCGCGGGCCCGTCGGGGTCACCGGCTTCTTGGCCTTCGCCTTCTTGGCGGGCGCATCCTTGGCTTTACCGGACTTCTTCTTCTTTCCGCTGGCCTTCTTCTCGGTCTTCTCGGGCTCAACCTCAGCGGGCTTAGCGGCGGCCTTCTTCGCAGATTTCTTGGCGGCTGCCTTCTCGGCGGGCTTCGCGGCCGCCTTCTTGGCAGGGGCCTTCGCGGCCTTCTTGGCGGGGGCCTTGGCCGCTTTCTTGGCTGCGGCCTTCGGCTTCGCCTTAGATTTAGCGGCAGATTTGGCTGCGGCCTTCTTGGCAGGCGCCTTCTTGGCCGCCGCCTTCTTTGCAGCGGCCTTCTTGGCGGGTTTCGCCTTCTTTGCCGGAGTCTTGGCAGCCTTCTTGGCCGCCTTCTTTGCGGGCTTCTTCGCCGCCTTTTTCTTGCTCGCCGCCATGCCATCCTCTCAAGACCATCCTGCGCGACGTCATTCACGCACAGGAAGCGCCCGTGCTTGTAGCCATTCGTCGCCCCGGAGGCCAGTGGTCAGGCAAGACTTGCTGCGGAATTCTTGGGTGTGTTGAAAAATCCCCGCACAAATTCAGCAGAGCAGGGCGCACAACCCGGGTGGGATCATGGCCGTGCTGAGGCCTCGGCTAGCGCAATTCGCTGGCTTCAGCGGCGACGGCCGTGGCCGTGCCCGCGGCCGAAACGGTGGGAAGATCGATGCGCCGAAAGGTCGATCCGTAGACGATGGGGGCGATGCCATCGAGCGCCGTGACGTGGATTCGATGCTCGACGTCCATCGAGCCGTTCTCGCGAAGCTGATAGACGTTGCTGCCGTAGGCCTGGGACTGGGTCCAATGCACTTCGAGGCCGCGCTCGGTCCAGCGCCAGATCGAGGTGAAATCTTCACCGCGATTATCCGTCAGTTTCTGGGGCTCGCCGCCGAATCGAACCGGTCGGTCGAATTGCCCCATCTCGCCGTCGATCACCTGGTGCAGCGCCTGGCCATCCCAGCTGAACGCCAGGTCCTGGGGCGGAGAGGTGCTCTTCTTGAGCACACCGGAGGCCATGCGGCGCACGATCCACGAAAGGTCTTCGAGAGCCGAATCGATGCTCTCCATTCGGTCGAGATCTCCGTTGCCGGAATCCACGCGGCTCCACGCGCCGTCGAAAGCCGCCAGATCTTCAGAGGCGATCGCCGTGGAATGGGGCGAATTATTATCGGTGGTAGAGCTGTCGGCGCGGGCAGTCGGCGGGGTCGTCGAGGCAACCGAGGAAAAGAGGATCAGGGCGAGTCCAGTCGCGAATCCAGAGCGGAAACGAAGCAGAAACAGCGAATTGGACAGCATGATCAGGGCCTTTCGTTCTTGGCTTACGAGCTCAGTGGCTCGACGAATTCGTCTGGCAAGGGGGTCGGCGAGGAATCGGAGGCCGCGATCGCGGCGGGCAATTCCGTGGCACGGACGAGTTGTTGTACGAGCGCGCGCAGCGTGCGGCGATGCCGCTGGATCGCATCCGGAGACAAGGTGTCGAGCCCAAGGGCGTCCGAAACCGCGCCACGGCCCGCGACCCAAACCAGCGACGTACTCGACAGGATCAGCGAGAATTCCGACGCATCGACGGGCTTCTCAGCGCTGTTGGGGTCCGTCCGTTCGTCAATTCCGGCCTGAATCGCCGCAAGAAGGGGTCCGACGGGGGCCACAGCGCGCTCATCAGGGACCGAATCGATCATCTGGCGGAGCAGTAATCGGGCCGCCAGCGGACGGGCGATGACGAAGTCGATCCAGGCGTCGGCGATGGCTTCGAGACGTTCGCCAGGCGCGCCCACGGTGTCGACGACGATCTCCGTAATCTCGTCGATCACGCGCTCAATGGCGGCGCGGTACAGCGTCGTTTTATCCGGATAGTGATAGAGCACCGAGGGTCGTCGGATACCCACGCGACGAGCGATTTCATCAATCGGAGCACCGGAGAAACCACGTTCACCGAAGACTTCGATGGCGACGCGAAGCAGTTCGTCACGACGTTCGTTGCCGGCAGCCGAACCGGTTGCCGGCAGCCGCGGCAGACTGGGGAGTGACTGACGGGGGTCCATGAGATTCAACCTACTGACGTGTCAGTCGGAACTCAAGCCAATTCTCTCTATGCCGCCGGAATCACTGCAATCGCAGGGGTTTCTGATCAGGGTGCATTTCTGAGACTCCGCCGATTCTCGAATATCCCTTAGTTGACATAATCTATCTTATCAGTGGTGTTATCTGTCGGAATCGATCCCGCCCTGACGACCGAAATTCCCCAGAATCGGCTGGGGATTGGCAGGAAACGCCCGTTTCACGCGGTTGATGACCCCGTCGCTTCCGAACTGAGCGCGCACGCACAGCCATCCCGAATCACCACGTAGGAACACGCAGGAACGTGTGTGGATCGAGACGGATCGGCCTGGGCCGCCGGCTGAACTCGCCTGACGGGATCAGTCCTGAGCGATCCGAAGCTCACGGACCAGCGCGGTGATCTGCGGCGCGATCGTGTCGTCCGGAAACTCGGCCTCGATTCGCTGGTACGTCGCCAAAGCCTTGGCGTTCTCTCCGGCGTCGACCCAGCAGCGCGTGGCGTCGCCGAGCGCGACCGACCGCAACGGATATGACGTCACGCTTGCGGCGTCCTCAAAGAGCTGAGCTGCCGTCGCCGCATCGCCACGTGCCTCGGCGAGCGCCGCAAGCCGCGTCGATGCCAAGGCCGCAATTGCGGAACCCTGCGCCTCATCCCGCGCACGACCAAAGCTCTCAGCGGCCGCTTCGAGCTGGCCGAGTTCGGTCTGAAGATGACCCGCCTCAAGCCAAGCCACCGCACCGGAAGCTGTACCCGAATGCGCGCGGCCCACTTCGGCGAATCGATCGACATATTCGACGCGCGTGCTCTCGCCGAGCTCAGGATTCGCGGGTTCTGGAATCGGCCCGCCCAGCGGATCCGCTCCCATCGCGCGTCGGTACTGGCTCGAAGCCAGCGCCAAAGCATCCGCAGCCTCGTCCCGCGCGTTATCGCTCGCCTGAACGTAGAGGCCAACGCCGCCCGCCAGAACCAGAATCGCGGCGATGCCGCCCAGGATCTGGGCCGCGTGATCGGACGCCCATTCCGCGATGCGATCGCCGGACTCCTCGATCTCTCGGAGGGTTTCGACGGTGGGATTCGGAGTCTGCTTTCGGGCCACGCTGGTTTTCCTTCACGTGATGAAGCGAGCTTCGATCGATTCGATCGGGTTTCGCAGGAGCGACGTCGGGGCCTTCTTGGGCCATCGGCGGCGCGCGGGAGTGTACCGCTGCCGTTCTGGAGTTCGAGGGCTCTCTATCTTGGGATGAGGTCTCTCTGCCCCCGGGACATCAGCGGGTTTGATTCAGGGAGGTGTTTCTCCCCTCAGATCGGACGATCATCGCCCTTTCGGCCACTTCTTGCGCGCAGCCTCACTCGAACCGGCGTGCCCTCGAAACCGAAGCTTTCGCGCAGCTGATTCTCAAGGAAGCGGACGTAGGAGGTCTGGATCGCCTTGGGGTCCGTGCAGAAGATCACGATCATCGGCGGCCGGACGCCGACCTGCGATGCATAGAAGAGTTTATTCGGGCGTCGCAGCGAGCCTTTACTCGCCATCGACGGCGGATGCTTCTCGGACACATCCTTCAACCACCGATTCAAATCAGCGGTCGCAATCCTCTGTTCGCCGGCAAGCGCCACCTTCTTGAGCTTTTTGAAGAGCGGCTTCATCCCGGCGCCGGTCATTGCGGATACCGGAATCAGCGGCGCGTCGGACATGAAGCGCAAACCGTGGCGGATGTCTTCGAGTCGATCCTCCCGATCATCCACGTCGACCAGGTCCCACTTGTTCGCGAGAACGACCGCTGCACACCCCTGCTCGCGCAGCAGTGAAGCGACCCGCGCATCCTGATCCGACATCCCTTCATTGGCATCAACCACGAGCAGCGCGATGTCCGCCCTTTCAAGCGATCGCAGCGTCATCAGCGCCCCGCCGTGCTCACCCGGCCCCTGACGTTTCGCGATCTTGCGCAGACCGGCCGTGTCGACCAACACGTAGTCGTCCTCGCCGCGGGAGATGCGGATATCGACGGCGTCACGGGTTGTCCCGGGGACATCGGAAACGACGACGCGATTCTCCCCTGCCAGCTTATTCGCGATCGAACTCTTTCCGACG
>Ga0316208_1002230_pt1 | contig 16158 bp, 15 predicted proteins | sample 3monopyrite_MG_FD_204944 | JGI IMG/M metagenome (GOLD analysis project Ga0316208, IMG submission 204944) | Microbial mat bacterial communities from mineral coupon in-situ incubated in ocean water Damariscotta River, Maine, United States -... | ecosystem: Environmental > Aquatic > Marine >...
AGCGGTCAACGGCATGGTGGCAGCGGTGCAAGAAGGTCTTGGCTTGGGCCAGCCCGACGGCATTTTGTTCCACGTCGGCAAGGATCACGAAGACATTGCCAAGGTGTGCTCCGAAGTCACCAGCATCGATGCTGGTGTTCGTACGCATATTCCGTATGAGCAGTCCACTCTATGCCTGGCGCTCGCCTTTGATGGCTTCCGCCGTCGTCGCCAGGGTGTGGACTTCTTTACTCATGTCGACACCTCTAGCCCTGAAGTGGTCGACGGCAAGGCAAAGATTCCTGTGCGCCAGATGATTGGCTTGAGTGCCGTCATTTTGGGCATGGGTGGCTACCTATGGCAGGCGGGCTCGGCCCTGGCTGCCGAAGCGGACAATCTATATGCCGATGCCCAGGCTGCTCTAGATTTCTACGACGGCGACTCTTTCGCCATGGAAGAAGGCTTAGACAACCTGTACAAAACCGTCAGTGTGGCGGAAGGTTTCCTGATGGAGCGCGTGTACTGGTCTGACATCATTAAGGAACTGCCGCGGATCTTGCCATCGACGATGTCAGTGGTGCGGATTGATGGCCGTTATGAGTTCAAGGTTCCTGAAGAGCCTAAGGACGACGAAGAGGGGGAAGTCGCCGCACCCATGGTGTTCGACGAATCCTCTCGCTACTTTGAGCTGAACTTAAAGGTGCCGATTGCTAGCGAAAGCAGCAAGGTGCCCGAGGTTGCTGAGCTCATCAAGGCACTCGGAGAGAATGATCTCTTCAAGCGCCATTTCCGCAAGATTCCCAACCCGGACTTGAGCAAGTTAGAAATGGATGGTGGCTGGCAAGCCAACATCTCCATTCGACTCACGCCATAACGCCATGGGTGTCAAAGAAGATGTCATTGAGCTGAAGAAGAAGCTCTCCGGTCTGCAAGAAGATCCGGAGAAGTTTCGCGCAGCCATTGCTGCACTTCTTTTGGTCGTTGGCATGCTGGTCATCAAGATTCCGTTGACCGCGCGAATCAACGGAAAGCAAACCGCCCTGCGCGAAGCGCAACACCTTGCCGAGGTCGCCGACCAGGTGATGGTCTTGCGCGACCAAGCCGCGCTGGTGGAAGAACGTTTGCGCGCGCCTGGCGAACTCTCCGATTGGGGAGTCTACGTCGAAGGTTTGGTCAACCAATCTGGCGCGGACCTATCGCGCCAAGAGGGTGGCGATGTTGACGGCATTCACTCCTTCAAGAAAATCAGCATTGGCCTGACCATCACCGGAACCTACCGTGAGATTTGGGCCTTCATCGATGCGGTGGAGAGTGGGCCTCGTTTGGCGCGCTTGGAGAACATCGACTTGTCGGTGAGTGAAGGCACGCTGACCTTGCGCTGTATGTTCCTTGGCCTGTGTGATCCGAATATGGGTGGCGCCGGGCCGATGGAAGACGAGATGGAGGCCGAGCCAGATGCTTGATAAGCTCCGCCGCAATGCTTTTTTGATTGCCGCTGGATTCCTCCTGTGGCAAGGCTGGTCCGCTGCCCAAGCGCAAGCCCCAGAAGAGGAGGCAAAGCAGGCTCGTGAGATGCCGACCCTGCGCGCGGATTATTTGCGTGGACCTGACAGCCCGCCCAGCACTTTCGAGCCGCCAGCCGGCGAAGGAGAGGGGGAGGCCAACGCAGGAGATCCGGAAACCCCGGCGGAAGCCTTGGCCACTTCGGTCCTTGGAGATCCGTTCCGCGTTCTCAAGAGCAACCTCGCCAAGCAAGAGGCAATCATGGCTGAGTTGAATGGAGAACAAGTGGAAACCCTTGTGAACAACCCCGATGCTGCGGTTTCTGCCGCCGCACAGGGCATTCTGCAGCTTCAGAGCACGCTGAAGCCGCCTAGAGGCGACGCCACGGCCATCATCAATGGCCAGATATTGAGCGTGGGAGAAATCTTGCAAGGCTTTGATGACGACCACCCTCCTCTGCTGGTCGAAATCAGTGGCACCAAGGCGGTTTTGCGCTATCAAGAGCAATTAATCACCCTGGATGTGGCCGGTACAGCTTCGGTCGCCGTGGACAGATAGCCGATAGAGGGAGGGGAATTCCCTCTTCTCGACATGGCCAACTCGTCCACAACTCGTTTTCCACTCATCCTGCGTCTCCTGCTGGATAAGGGTGACCTCACTCAAGAGGCCGTGGATGCGGTGGAGCTTCCCGTCGGGGAATGGCCGACTCCGGTGGAGGCTTTCCTGGTCGAAAAGGGTTTGGCCGATGACCGCTTGGTCGCCCGCCGCCTGAGCGAATACCTCGGCAGTGAATGGCTCGATCTCGATCCGGATATGCCCACCCGTGTGATCAAGGGCAGCCCGGCAGGGGAGTCTGCGATCTTAGGTGAGATTATCGACCTTCTTGGCTCTGCCGAAGAAGTCGTGGCGCGGATTCCAGAAAGCGTGTTCCGTGGTCGCAAAGTGGTTCCGGTCAATGTTGAGGGCGGGAACTTACATGTCATCTGCATGGACCCCATGGACTTCAGTGCGATCGAAGAGATTCGCATGTTGTCGGGCATGTCGGTGGTTTCGCATGTCGGCACCCAGCGTTTGTTTAAGAAACTCACACTGGACGCCTTCAGCGGTCGTGACAAGTTGGGCGAAGTCATCGCCACCACGCCGGAAGCCAGCAATAAGAAAGGCGGCAAGGAGAAGAAAGCCAAGAGCACCGTTGATGTTGACGTCGCCCAGGCTTTGCCCGGTGGACGTGACAGTCAAGTCCTGCGCTTGGTGAACACGATTCTTCTGCAAGCCATTGAAGAGGGCGCAAGTGATATTCACCTGGAGCCTTATGAAGCTTCGGTGCGCGTTCGTTACCGCGTCGATGGCAAGTTACGTGAAGTCACGCCTCCGCCATTCAACGTGTTCCCACAAGTGGTTTCGCGGTTGAAAATTTTGGCCAAGATGGACATTGCAGAAAAGCGCAAGCCACAAGACGGCGCGATCGCGATGAAGAATGGAGAACACCGCGTCGACCTTCGTGTATCCACCGTGCCCTGCGTTTACGGGGAAAAGGTGGTGATGCGTGTTCTGGAAAAGAACGGCATCCCCAACAAAATGGAATCGTTGGGCTTTAGTGAAGAGCAAGCCGCAGATTTTTTGGAATCTGCGAACTCTCACCACGGCTTGATGTTCGTCACCGGACCAACTGGATCCGGTAAGTCGACCACCCTTTATTGCGCGTTGAACCTCGTCAACACGCCAGATAAGAACATCGCGACGGTCGAAGATCCGGTGGAATACAAGATGACCGGCATGAACCAGGTGCAAGTCAACCCATTGGCTGGCCTGGACTTTTCCAACTCGCTGCGCGCTTTCCTCCGTCAAGACCCCGACGTCATCATGGTGGGTGAGGTCCGTGACACCGAAACCGCGGGCATTTGCATGCGCGCGGCACTGACGGGTCACTTAGTGCTGTCGACCTTGCACACCAATAGCGCGCTGCAAGTGGTCACGCGCTTGACCGACATGGGCATTGAGCCCTTCCTGCTTGGACCTGCCCTGCGTCTGCTCGAAGCTCAGCGCCTAGTGCGCCGACTCTGCTCCGAATGTAAGGAGCCCGTCGAACTTCCGGAACAGGTTGCTGTTCGCCATGGCCTGGAACCAGGCATCACGGTGTATCGCCCAAACGATGACAGCGGTTGCATGACTTGTAAGGGACTCGGCTACAAAGGCCGTCTTGGAATTTATGAGGTTGTGCGCATGGACGAAGACCTCATCAACATGATTAGCGCGGCAACCCCGCAAAGTGAACTAGAGAAATACGTGCTGGATCGCGGAACGGATTTGTTGCCACAAAGTGGACGCAAACGCGTTATCGATGGTTTGACCAGCATGGAAGAAGTCAGTGATTACATCCGCGTGGACCAAGCATGAGTGACACAGACCATAGCCTGCGCGGGCCATTCAAACCGCGCGTTGCCAGCAAGAAGCATGACAAGTGCAAGCTACCCGATGTTCTTGCGTTCTTCCGCCAGCTGAACACGCTGTTCAGTGCCGGTACTCCTCTGTACGAATCGATTCTGATTTCGGCGGACCAGACCGAATCGAAGGGTTTGGAGAAGGTCATCAATGAGGTGGCGCAGACGATTAGTTCTGGTACCACTTTGTCCGAAGCGTTTGGCGAACACCCCAAGGTGTTCAAGGAAGAATGGTGTCAGATCATTCGGGGTGGTGAAATCTCCGGTAACCTCGGCGAAACCCTGGTCAACCTTGCCAAGCAAATCGACGAAGCGCAAAAGTTCCGCAGCAAGGTCATCGGCTCGCTGTTCTACCCCGGCATGATTTTCGCGGTGTCGGTGGTTGCGGTGACCGTCATGCTGGTTTTAGTGGTCCCAACTTTCCAGCAAATGTTCAAGGACTTCGGCAAGGAATTGCCGGGCCCGACGCAAACCCTAATTGGCATTTCAGAATACCTCCGCGAAAGCGGGGCCAAAATCCTGATGTACGTTGGTGGCGGTTACTTCATCTTCCGGCGTTGGATTAAAACCTCGAGCGGCCACATTGCCTGGACTCGCTTCCTGATGTCGATCCCCATCATTGGCGATCTCATGGTGCAGTCCGCCATGCAGCGCTTTGCGCTCAACGTATCGACTCTCCTCGGCGCAGGCGTGCCGGTGCTCGAATCGATTGATGCCATGAAAGGCATCTACAACTACAACCCGATTTACCAACGCTCGATGAAACAAGTCGCGCAGTTTGTGGGTCGAGGTGGCAACCTCTCCGACGGCATGGAATCCACGGGCATCTTTACCGCCTTCATGGTCAACATGTCTCGCATTGGCGAGCAGTCCGGTACTTTGCCGGAAGTGCTGCAAGAGCTTGCCGATTTCTATCGCACCAAAGTCGAAGTGTTTGCTGGCCGTATTGCCAGTCAAATCGAAACGATTTTGATTATCGTCATGAGCATCGTGGTTGCCTCGGTGCTGATCTCGCTCTATCTCCCTCTGTTTGAGATGTCCGCATGAGTTCCTTCCTTCGACTCTGCTTGGCTTCCTTGCTCTGCTTTGTGGCGACTTCGTCACAGGCGCAGGGTCAAGACCTGTCCGAGCTCCTTAACGCCCCATTGGAGGGCGCGGCCGCGAATGGCCAAGACCCCAACACGCCGGCAGCCAGTGGAGAAGGCTTCAGCATGAACCAAGAGGGGGGCCTGGAGTTCCACGCTCGCAACTTGGATATCCATGAGGTTTTTCAGCAGCTGCGTACGCTGACGCGCACCAACATCGTGGTCGATGCCAGCGTCAAGGCGACCTTTAGCGGTGATCTTTACGACTTGTCGATCGATGAGGCGGTCGAAATGATTTGCCTGTCCACTGGCCTAAGCTCCACGCGCAAAGGCAACTACCTCTTCATTGAGGAAACTCAAATGTTGACTCGTGTGTTTGTGTTGCATCACAGCCGCGCGGAAGACATCAAGGAGCTCATTGAAAGCATGCTTGGCGAGGGCGAAAAAGTTACCGCCTCGGCTGCTTCTGAAGTCGGCATCGAAAGTGACGCTGCGGGTTCCGGCGGTGACGCTTACGCCAGCTCCGACGTCGTGTTTGTGCGTGCCATGCCAGAAAACATGGCCGAAATCGAACTCATGATTGATGAGGTCGACACTGCACCGAAGCAGGTCATGATCGAGGCCACCATCCTCACCGCGGACATGATTTACAGCAAGCAGCTCGGTGTCGATATCTCCGCACTGCAGAGCCTCAATTTCAACGACGTGAACGCCAGTTCGAACGGCTTCTCGCTCAACTACGGAGACCTCACGGCAGACCAGATGTCGAATTCCGTCCACACCTTGGGAACCGACTTTGCCGGTGATGTCGCCGATGGCGGCCTCAACTTTGGTTTCTTCCGCGGCAGCGTTGCCGGATTCGTGCGCGCACTTCAGGAAGTCACCAATGCCCAGGTGCTGGCGCAACCCAAGGTCATGGCCTTGAACAAGCAGAAAGGCGAAGTCCTTCTGGGCCGCCGTGATGGTTACCTGACCACCACCGTGACCGAGACTGGCACCACCCAGCAGGTGGAGTACCTCGAGACCGGAACTCGCCTCTTGTTCCGCCCCTTCATCGGCGAGAACGGCCTAATCCGCCTGGAAGTCCACCCAGAGGATTCCGAGGGTGGATTGAACTCCCTGGGGCTTCCTTTCGAAACCACTGCGGAGCTCACCACCAACATCCTGGTGAAATCCGGTCAAACCGTGCTCATTGGCGGCCTGTACCGCGAAAAAGACCGCACGGTGGAAAAGGGTGTGCCTGGCGCCAAAGATGTTCCGTTTTTTGGCAATCTTTTTGGTTCAGACGAGGACACCATCAACCGAGAAGAGGTGTTAGTTCTCTTGACCCCGACCCTAATTGATGCCGATACCTATGGAGAGGAGTTTGCATCCACGGATCCCGTCGCCGTCGGCGAGGGGGCAGATGGACGCAGCGCTCTCTTAGGAAACATGTACCTGCGAACTGCCAAAGCCCTTGCCCTTGAGGGAAGCTACGGAAGCGCAATGATTCTGTTGCAGGATTCAGGCAAGGCCGACGACGACGATGCGGAAGCTCGTGGCGTCCGTGAGCGCGTTCAGAAGGGCCTGGTTCCGCCATCCAGCGGCGCCACGGTCGATCAGCGCATTCTCGATGACCTGCTCCAAGGAACGGGTCCCTAAACCACCCCATGAAGTCTTGGCTCCCACTCTTGACCCTCATGCTGCTGCCAATGGCTGCGGCATGTTCGAGTGCGGAGTCCTCTGATTTCAGCGGTCCGGTCAGTGGTGCCTACGGAGAGCAACGGGACCGCACCTTCCTTGCCCAAGCCCGACGCAAGTTGGCGGCGGGGGATACTCGTGGCGCCAGGGCCGACTTGGCACAACTATCGCCGGAAGCACCCGCAGCGCCCTTGCACTTATTGCTTGCCGAAGCAGCCTTGCGTGACGGCGATCCCTACACCGCACAGGAAGAAATCGCCGCTGCGGCAGACCTCGATCCTGACAACCCGCAGATCGACATGTTGCGTGGCATGATTGCAGAGTCCACCGGCAACTGGGTCGATGCCAGTCGTGCCTATGAGTTGGCTTCGTCGAAAGACCCAAGCCAAACCGATTCGGTGCTCGCCAATGTTCGCGCGTTGCACGCCATGGGCGATGCCGTCCGCGCCGCAGCCTACCTGGAGCGCCAGCTCGGCATGCATCCGCGGTCCTTCGACTTGCAGCTTGCTGCAGGCCGCACCTACATGGCCTTGGAAAGCTGGCAAGACGCCGTCGGCAGTCTGTCGTCCGCTTTGGATCTGCGTCCACAAGAAGACGTCGTGCGTTTGGACTTAGTGCTTGCCCTGTCTCTTGGTGGTTCGCACAAAGAAGCCTTGGATCGCTCTGGCGATTTACGCCCTGAAGACATGAGTGCCACGGTGCAGCTGGCGCTTGGCCGTTCCGCCCTGCTCACGGGAGATAGCTCGCGGGCGATTACTCTTCTGAGCAGTTACGTCCATGTCGCCGATCGGGACAGCGACGCGCAAATGGATTTGGCGCGGGCCTACTACCTCAATCAAGATCTTGACCTTGCTCTTGCCTCGGTTGGCCGCGTGCTCAAGGCTTCTCCGCAGAATCCGGCCGCCTTTACTTTGCTCGGACACGTTCGCCTGAAGTCCGGCCAAAAGGACTTGGCGCGAGCGGCTTATGAGCGCGCGATTTACGCTGGCGGCGATGCCCTGACCCTGACGCGATTGATGGAAGCCATCGACCGTGGCCAGTTCGATGAGCAGGAGATTGGCGAACGATGAACCGCGCACGAGCAGGTTTCACGATGCTCGAACTGATGATTGTGGTGGTCATCATGGGCATTTTGGCCACGATGGCCATTCCCAAAGCTGGAAAGACGGTGGAGAACACGCGCGTCGATCAGGCTGCGGCTGAGTTGCATAGCATTTGGGGTGCGCAGCGCCGCTATCGCATGCAACACCAGGAGTTTGCCCCCGACCTCAAAACCTTGGTCGATGGCGGGTACGTACAAAAGGTTCTGATGGAAAAGAAGGAGCCTTTCCAGTTTGCGGTGCAAGCCACGCGCAGTGGTGGATTGCGGATGACCGCAACTCGTACCGGATCGGGCTGGAGCGGAGAGCTTGTGCTCGACGAAATGGGAGAGCTCAAAGGAAGCGTACGCAACGGAGGGGGCGATGAAGTTAAGCCATAACTTTCCCGCCAACTCTCGATTGCGCGAAGGCTTCACCATGATTGAAGTCATGGTCGCCGTGGTCCTTCTCAACCTATTAGTGGTTGGCATCGTCAAACTTTTCATTGGCCAGAACGCCATGGTCGAGGATCTCGAAGGTTGGGCCGAGGGTGAGCCAGTGCTTTACATCGCGCAAGATGCCAACCCGATGGCGCGGCAGTTGGGAATCCCAGCGCAGCTCACGCCAACGCGACCGCCTCTACTTCCCATCAGCGTGAACCCCATGCCCTACCTTCTGGAAGTTCAGGACTTGCGGCGCATGCCCGAAGCCGATGCTCTTATCGTCGTGGTGAAGCAAACCGAGAACGAGGCTTACGATGAAGATTAAGTTCCGTTCTTCGCGCAACGCATCCGGGCATACCCTGGTCGAAATGATGGTCGCAGTCACCGTGCTCACCATCTTCATGGGCATGGTGGCCAAGGCGCAGCAGCCCTTCACTCTCATGGTGTACGACCTTCAGGATCGTGCACGCGCTAGCAGTGAACTCCACCTTGCCGTGGATTGGTTGAGCCGCGACATCGGCGCTGCTGAAAGCCTCACTCGCGAAGGTTCGAGTCGTTTGCTGATTCGGCGTGAAGCCGCCGCGGCGATTGCCGATGGCGTGCGTGGCGCGGACCTCGGCATCCGCTACTCCCTGGAAGACGGCATGCTGGTGCGCGAAGATCTCAACCGCAAGCAAGAATTTGTGGTTGCTGCTCACCTCGTGGCTTTTGGCGTGGCACGCACCGGAAGTGAACTCAAGATTGGCATCATCGATGGCCGCGAACCTGAACAACACCAAGTCACCCTAGTTTGGAGGGATCGATGAAGCCAAAGAGTGCAAAGCAGGACAGTCACCAAGCTGGGCAAGCTCTGTTGTTGGTGATGATCATCTCCACCTTCATCATGGGAATTTGGGCGGTGTCCTTTCGCATGACCCGCGACGCCATCGACACCGAAGCTTTTCACAATGACCGCAGTTTCTATGAAAATCGGATTGTGAAGGCTGCGAGTCATGCTGGGAACTTGCTGGAGCAGGATCAGCCCGGAACTTCGCGCTACCGCTTTGTGTATTCCGGTAGAGATTCGCGCGGTCTCTTCCGCACTTTGGTAGAGATTCGCCGCCAGGGTGGAAACCGATACGAGATTCGCGCCCAAGCTGTCGAAGACTCAGTTGGCCGCGGCTTGCCCGAGAATCCAACGAGTTTCTAAGGAAAGGGCTGTCACGCTAGGATGCTCGTGCCGAAGCCGCAGTGGCACCTCGCCACTTGCCAAGCCATGAGCGCACCAAAATCTGCCTTTTCCGCATTGAGCGGTACTCCTGCACCAAGCCAGGAACATGGCCCGATTCCGCACTTTGTTGCAGAGTCTTCGGCGTATCGGGTGCGCTTTGCCAATGGCGCCAACGACCTCGAGGCGATTTGCCGCCTGCGCTACGAAGTGTTCAATCTGGAGTTGGGCGAAGGGCTGGAAGAAGCGCGGCAAAGTGGCATCGATCTCGACGACTTCGACCATCAGTGTCAGCACTTGATGGTAGAGACCATTCCCGCATTGGGAGAGCCTATTGAGGTGGTGGGGACCTATCGGCTGCAGACTGCAGAGAGCGCCATGGCCGGTTGTGGTTTTTATTCCGCCGGCGAGTTCCAGCTGCAAAGCTTGCCTCAGGAACTCCTCGACAATGCGATTGAACTTGGACGCGCCTGTGTGCGCGCGGACCACCGCAATCGCCGCGTCCTGTTTTTGCTGTGGCGAGGCCTCGCCGGATATGTTTTGTGGCACCGTAAACGTTGGTTCTTCGGGTGCAACTCGCTGAACTGCGAATCCGAGCTAGAAGGTTGGCGCATGATTCAGTACCTGAAGGAACACGACCACCTTCATCCTGAGTTGTATGTCGAACCGCAGCCGGGGTATCTTTGTGCTGCTGGCGCTCCTTCCGAGGCATCGCCCGCCTCAGATTCTCCCGTCACACTCCCGCTGGAAATCCCGCCTTTGTTTGGAATTTACCTGCGTTATGGCGCGAAGATTTGCAGCCCTCCCGCCCACGACCATTTGTTTCACACCATTGACTTCTTCACCGTTGTCGATCTCGATCAAATGGACGAAAGAACCTTCAACAATTTCGCCGCTGATCGATGAAACGCCTTGTCGCAGCCATTCGACTTGCGTTGCGCCTGCTATTTCTGGCTGTCGCCCTGCTGTTGTTGGTCCTGTCGTGGTTGCTGCCCTTATTGGTGAAGCCTTTCTCGGCGCGCGCGGCATCGGCATTGCGCGTGCATCAAATGGGCGTATGGGCGCGCGCGAGCCTGGCCATCATGGGCATTCGCGTGACGCAGGAAGGCCCCTCACCCAAGGCGCCGTTTTTGCTGGTGAGCAATCACCTCAGCTACCTCGACATCATGGTGTTGTGGAGCCGCGCCGACGCCTACTTCTTGGCGAAGTCTGAGCTTGGATCCTGGTTCCTGCTGGGACCCTTGATCCGCGCTGCGGGCACTTTGTTCATCAATCGCAATCGCCGCGCCGGCGTGGTTCCGGCTATTGCTGCAGTCAAAGACAAGTTAGCGCTTGGCAATGGAGTCATCTTCTTCCCGGAAGGCACCTCTAGTTCGGGCGGAAGCCTGTTGCCCTTCAAGTCGAGCTTGTTCGCGGTGGCGGCCGACACCGACCTTCCGGTTCATGTCGCTTGTTTGCACTACGCCACTACCTCGCCGGATCATCCGGTGGAGCTAGAGGTTGCATGGTGGGGGGATATGGCCTTTGGCGGTCACCTCCTAAACCTACTGGGAGTTCCGCGAGTGAATGTTCGTGTGCGTTTCGCCGCAGAACCAGTACGACATGGCGACCGCAAACAGTTGGCGGCGGAAACGCAAAAGTGCATGGAAGAGTTGTTTGAGCCCATGCACGACTACAGCCGGGTTGAGCCACAGGAAGAGGGTTCCCTGCCGTTGGCGCCAACCTAAGCGGCATGAAGCGCCGCCTGTTGCTGCTGTATTTGGCGCTGTTGCTATGCAGCAACGTCGTGCGCTATCTCAGCGACGAACCTTCGCCCTTAGCCTCTGGCGAGCAAGAGTTTGTCACCAACGAAGGCCGACGTGTGGTGTATCGTTTCCGCGAAAGCACAACTCCAAAGGCCACCACCGTTTTATTGCTGCACGGCAGCCCCGGCAGCCTGCAAGATTTTGATTCTCTGGCCGACGTCCTGCCTCAGGAATTTCAGGTTCTCGTTCCCGACCTCCCTGGCTTTGGCGCTTCTTGGGCACGCCTCGAGGACTACAGCACCGCCGCCCACGCAGAGGATGTGCTGCAACTTTTAGAGCACCTCGAAATCGGCCAAGTGCAGGTGGTTGGCTTTTCGATGGGCGGAGGGGTGGCTTTGGAAATGGCACATCGCGAACCGCAAACCATTGCCTCTTTGAGCCTGGTGGGGGCGATTGGCGTGCAGGAGTTGGAGCTCTTTGGCAGTTATGGGCTGAACCATGCGGTACATGGTGGTCAGTTGGCATTGATCCAAGCCGGGACTTGGTTGTTACCCCACTTCGGCAAGTTCGACCGCTTTCCGCTCAACGTTGCCTACGCGCGCAACTTTTTCGATACCGACCAGCGCCCATACCGCGAATACCTGCAAGAGTTCACCGCGCCGTCGATGGTGGTGCATGGCCGCGAAGATTTTTTAGTTCCGCCTGAAGTGGCGACCGAGCATCATCGCCTGCTTCCGCAAAGCGAGCTGCATTGGATGGAGGGGAGCCATTTTTTATTGTGGACCCAACCCCAAGAAGTCGCGCTCATTCTGAGTGATTTCTTTGCTCGTGTGCAGCAGGGAGAAGCGCTCACCCGCGCCGATGCACCAGCAAGTGCTCATGCGCGCGCGGCGGAAGCCTTTGATCCGAGTTCGGTCCCACCCTTCACCGGGCCGGCGTTGTTGGTAGCCATGCTCCTTCTGGCCTTAGCGACTCTGGTGAGCGAAGACCTCACCTGCATCGCTACCGGCTTATTAGTTGCTCAAGGGCGCATTGCTTTGTTTCCAGGCGCGATGGCCTGCTTCCTCGGCATCTTCATCGGCGACATGCTGCTGTTCTTGGCTGGGCGAAAATTTGGACGCGCAGCCATTGCGCGTCGGCCCTTCCGCTGGATGATCACGCCGGGAGCGGTGGAGCGAGCATCCTTATGGTTCCGTCGCCGCGGGCCATGGGTGATTTTTATCTCGCGCTTTATGCCTGGCCTGCGCCTGCCGACCTACTTTGCCGCAGGTGTCTTGCGCACGCGGGTGTTGTGGTTTGCCTTCTACTTCGCCTTAGCCGGTTTGCTGTGGACGCCGATTCTGGTTTACCTCTCCAGCCGTCTCGGCCACAGCATGGAAGACCTTCTGGATCAAGCCAATCGCTTTGGCCCGGTTGGCATCATCGCGGTCTTGGTGTTCTTTGGCGCGGTGTGGAAACTGCTCCTGCCACTCGCAACTTGGCGCGGCCGTCGTGACCTAGCCGGGCGTTGGCGTCGCGCACGCCATTGGGAGTACTGGCCGAGGTGGCGCATTTATGGCCCGCTTATTCCCTTTCTGTGGCGACAGGCGCGCAAGTCGGGCGGGTGGCGCGTGGTCACGGCGGCGAACCCTGGCATCGAAGGTGGCGGCTTGGCGGGGGAGTCCAAAACCAAACTCCTGCAGGCTCTAGACGGTCCGGAAATCGCCACGTTCTGTGCGCTTTCGGACGGTGGCAAAGAACGTTGGCCGCAGATCGCCGCGTGGATGGAAGCGCAAACCATGAACTTCCCCTTGGTGTTGAAGCCCGATGCCGGCGACCGTGGCTTCGGTGTGGCCATCGTGCATCACGAGCAGGAAGCCCAAGTCTGGCTAGAAGAACACACTCGTGCGGCGATGGCTCAGGAGTATATTTCCGGCCTGGAGTTTGGCGTGAGTTGGCAGCGTGACCCGCTCGAAAGCTCTGCACACGCCGGCCACATTCCGTCGCTTGCACGCAAAGAGTTTCCGACGGTCGTGGGCGATGGCAAGCACGATCTCGAACACCTAATCCTGGCGCATCCTCGACATGTGGCCCAGGCCGCGCCTTTGCTCGAAGCGAATGCCGCTCGTTCCTTTGAGATTCCCGCAGAAGGCGAGATTGTCGCCCTGAGCCAACTCGGCACCCATAGTCGCGGGGCCGCCTTCTTCGACGCCCAGGAGCACATCACCCCAGAACTGGAACAAGCGATTCGTCGCATTAGCGCTCGCCTAGAAGGATTTCACCTTGGCCGCTTTGATCTGCGCGTTCCTTCCCTGGAAGGCCTGCAAGCAGGGCGCAACCTCAAGGTCATCGAACTCAATGGTCTGACTGGGGAACCGGCGCATATCTACGACCCCAAATACAGTGTGCGTGAGGCGCGTCAATGCCTGCGCGAGCAGTGGGCGCAGGCCTTTCGGATAGGTGCGGGGCAGCATGCCGCCGGCGCGCCCTTGCCGACTTGGCGGGAGCTTTGGCACTGGCTCCAACGCTCCAGGTGACGCTATTCTTAGCGCATGAGTTTGCGCGTCTGGTTCAACCCGAATTGTTCAAAGTGCCGAAACCTCAAAGCTCTGTTAGAGGAGCGAGGCATCGAGGCGGAGTACCGTCACTACATGGACCAGGGCCCAAGCTTGGAAGAGCTCGAAGGCTTGGTGCAGAAATTGACCGCGGCGGGCACTCCCGCCGACCAGGTTTTACCTTTAATGTTGCGCAGTAAAGACCCTGCTCAAGATGGCTTCAACCTTGCCGACCAGGCGTCGTGTTTGGCCACCATTGTGGCGGATCCTGCGCAGCTCCAACGCCCGATTGTCGAGAGCGAACAAGGCGCGGTGGTTGCCAGACCGCCCGAGTTGGTCCACGACTTTTTGGGCTAGAGCTCGAAGCGCTCCGGACCTTCGAGGTCGAAGCGCCGACGACGAACAATCATGTGTTCGTCAAAGATGCGCCGTTTGCGCAAGCCCAAGAGGTGGAACAGCTCCACCGTGCCCCAGCGCGCCACTTTGCGATTGACGCGCAGTGCGTTGGGGTCTCCGGGCACCTTGTTCACGCCAGGAAGCCAATGGGCAAAGCGCACGAGATTCAAGCGCCGCATCCAGCGCGAAACGGCAAGCCAGATCGGGTGAATATCGAGAGCGAGAAAGAAGCCGTCGTCGCCAAGGCCTTGATAAAGCGGCAGCAAAATGCGCGACCGATAGTTGGCTGCAATCTCGCCATTGCGATCATCGGCAACGACCTCGCCGGATTTCAGCGGTCGGAAGTTGCGATAGCCAGGGCGCATCTGAAATCCGTGCTCTTCGGCGATGGCATGTCGATAACGAATGCCAAGCCAATGCGGAAGTTCGTGACGGCTTTCTTTCAGCAGCTCCTTTGCGCGCGCGAGCTCGGGCAAGGACTTTTCACGCAAACAACCGGCGCCCACCAGCGCGCGCCAAATCGCGGCCTCATGGTGGTCGATGGCTTCTTCGCTGTCATGCTGCCCACCTTCGAAGCCGAGCGTGACCAAACCATGTTGGTTGAGAAACTCGAGTAGTGCGCCATCGATCTGTTCCTCCAGGCCAAGAATGATGGGCACGGGGAAAGCGCGTGCGAAGTGGCGATTGCGAATGGTGTCGCCGATGCAGGCAAAAGGTTCGCCGTCGGCTGAGCTTGTGTGCAGGTCGACGAAGAAGGCACCATGCTTGGCGTCGTGAAGAAGCTCGCGCAGCAGGGCGAGGATTTCCTTTTGCTCACGCGTTTCGGCACGGCCGTCTTCGAGCGTGTCAAGTTCGGCCATGCGCTCGGGCAACCAAGCACGATTGAGGTCGATGTCGAGGAAACGCTCTTTGGTTTTCAGTGCGCGCAGGTTTCCAGAGATTCCGACAAGGCGCCCGCGAAACTGCGGACGCTCGCGCTCCAGTACCGCGAACACGCGTTCGAGCGCGGCAATTCCTGCAGGCTCATTGCCATGAATACCGCCCATGACCAGCACTAAAGCACCAGACTCGGCGCCCTGGAAATCTCCGAGGGTGCGCGGCAGGTGGCTCGTTGCCGAGGCTGTAGCGGAAGGGGCAGTCATAGAGGCAGCTCAGGCGACAGAGACCACTCTATTTATCGTGATTCGCTGGGATCTTCCTTGAGCTTTTGCTCTAGAAGTCGGGCAGCAATTCCCATCAGGCTGTCCTCGGTGACGAGTCCGACCAAGCGGCGGTCGCCGTCGACGACCGGTAGGCAGGATATCTTCTCGCGCCGCATTAAGGCGATGGCATCTAGGGTGCGCGTGTCCTGGCTGACACAGATGGGTTCGCGCTCCATGACATCGCTAACTGGTAGTGCGTTGTCGCCCCCGTCGCGGTGGAAGGCGAAGCGCATCAGGGCGCGGTGCGTCAGCAGGCCAACTAGGTGATGGGCCTCGTCTTCGACTGGAATGTGACGCAAATGCCACCAGTCCATCATGTTTGCCGCAAGTTCGACCAGTTCAGTTTCGCGCACGGTGAACAAGTCGGTGTTCATCAACGAAGACACGCGTTCATATTGATCGCGCCAGCTAATCGAAACATCGCAGGTTTCTGCGAGAGGCCAATCGGCCAGTGGCGTTTCCGTTTCCTGATGGCGAATGGTGCAATTCACCAGGGCGGTCACCGTTTCCGCAACCGAACTTTCCTTACGCATTTGTGCGGCGGAGAACAGCATCCAGCGTGCACCAGTGCGTTCCTTCTTAATGCGATCGCGAATCACATCGAGCAGGCGATGGCTATCGGCTTCGTCGACGCCGCTGGCATCGAGGCCGCGTTGTGCAATCGGAAGTAAGTGATCCAGCAGTAGTTGGTGTACCGGATAACTGCGGCCATCAATCCAATGCATTTGTGCATCCATGCCCAAGCGCGCGGCGGCAAGAAGGTTGTTCTTGGCGTCGTCGAAATCCATCAACTCGCGTGGGTCGCCAATCTCGGTGGCGGCGCCTTGCATGAGCCCAATCCACAACGCGGCATTCGCAACCTCA
>Ga0316208_1002231_pt1 | contig 16157 bp, 11 predicted proteins | sample 3monopyrite_MG_FD_204944 | JGI IMG/M metagenome (GOLD analysis project Ga0316208, IMG submission 204944) | Microbial mat bacterial communities from mineral coupon in-situ incubated in ocean water Damariscotta River, Maine, United States -... | ecosystem: Environmental > Aquatic > Marine >...
TTGGTGCACGGGCGTGCTATTTGTAGATGTTAATCAAGATGGCTTTAAGGACATTTATGTTTGTCGCTCTTTTCCTTCAGGAAGAAAGGAACGCCTTCGCAATTTGCTTTACATCAATAATGGCGATCTGACCTTCACAGAAGACGCTGAAAGGTATGGCTTAAATGACGATGGATATTCTACACATGCCTCATTTTTTGATTACGATAAAGATGGTGATTTGGATGTCTTTGTAGCAAATCACCCCGTGAACTTTCATCCTGAAAATTTCAAAGAACGCTATGAATATTGGCAAAACCCCAACTTAGAGGAAAGCAATCGCTTGTACCGCAATAATGGAGAAGGAAAATTTACTGATGTAACTAAAGAGGCTGGTTTGCTCAGCTACGATTTTACCCTTGGATTGATTACTTCTGACATCAATGGGGATGGATTGACTGATATTTATCTATCGAACGATTACGAATTGCCGGACCGCTATTACGTCAATCAAGGCAATGGCACCTTCAAAGAACAATTGCAATTAAGTTTTAGACACACTTCAAACTTTTCTATGGGGGTGGATTTTGCTGATATTAATAACGACACCTTGCTCGATCTTGCTGCAGTTGACATGGTAGCTGAAGACAATTACCGTTCAAAGACCATGATGCCTTCGATGAATCCAGAGAGTTTTTGGACTGCCGTTGGTGTAGGATATCATTATCAATACATGCGCAATATGCTGCAATTAAATAGAGGTGATAAAACGTTTGGAGACATTGGTCAAATGGCTGGCATTGCAAAAACGGATTGGAGCTGGAGTGTACTCATGGCCGATTTTAACCTTGACGGTTGGAATGACATCTATGTGACGAATGGATACTTCAGAGATACACGGAACGTGGATTACCGCAAATTTTATGAAGAGAACTATGGGGAAATCCAATTGAGTGATGCTCAAATCAAAGAAATTTTGAAGAAAATTCCTCGTCAAAAAATTAACAATTATTACTTCGAAAACGATCAGAAACTTCATTTTGAAAAGAAAAGCAATGCCTCAGGAATTAAAGATCCTAGCTATTCCAATGGAGCTACTTATGTTGATCTTGACAATGATGGCGACTTAGAATTGGTAGTGAGCAATCTAGGTGATCCTGCTTTCTTGTATAAGAACTTGAGCAGAGAAAACAATTTGGGCAATTACCTCTCTGTTCGACTTAAAGGTGAAAATAAAAATACAGAAGCCATTGGCGCAAAAATCACCATCAAACACAATGGTCAATACCAACGAAAAGAGTTATTAATAAGCCGCGGATATCAATCAGGAACAAGTGGTAGGGTGCATTTTGGCTTGTCTAACACCAACATGATTGACGAATTGTGGGTAGACTGGCCTAGCGGGAAAAGAAGTAAACTGAAGGCTGTTGAGCCTAACCAAGAACTCATTGTGGAAGCATCCAAGGCGAAGCTTTTAAATATTGCCCCAAAAAAGAGTTTCGCAAAAATATTTTATGACATACGAGATCGAAAAGGAATCGCATTCAATCATTACGAGCGACCTTATGACGATTATGCCAAAGAAATCTTATTGCCTCATAAAATGTCACAGCTCGGTCCTAAGATATCAGCAGGAGACATCAACGGCGACGGTCTAGCAGATGTCTACATAGGTGCAGCAGCAGGTTCTCCCTCTTCAGCTTATTTACAAAATTCCGACGGCACTTTTACTGAAAAAAGAGGCCCTTGGATTAATGACGTACCCAAAGAAGACATGGGAAGTGCTCTATTTGATGCAGATGGTGATGGTGACCAAGACTTATATGTAGTCAGCGGAAGCAATGAATTTAAGGAAGAGAGCTTGAACTACTTAGATAGACTGTACATCAATGATGGAAAAGGAAACTTCTCTATTTCGAAAGGGAAGATTCCTGTAATGAAGAGCTCAGGAAGTTGTGTTGTTCCTGCAGACATTGATAGTGACGGCGATATGGATCTTTTTATTGGTGGCAGGCAAATCCCAAGGAAATACCCCTACCCTGCGAGCAGCACAATCTTGATTAATGAAAATGGTTCCTTTACTGATGCCACAAAGGAATTATTGCCTGACTTGATTGATCTCGGCATGGTAAGTTCGGCGATATGGACAGATTATGATGATGACAAGGATTTAGACCTTATGGTCGTAGGGGAATGGATGTCTATTCATCTATTCGAAAACAACAATGGTGTTTTTGAAAACCGAAGCAAGCAATTGGGATTGGACTCAACAAATGGTTGGTGGAACATCATTGTTTCAGCTGATCTGGACGATGACGGCAGAACCGATTATGTAATCGGAAATTTGGGCAAGAACTATAAATACAAGGCAAGTAAGGACCTCCCATTTCCTGTCTATGTCAATGATTTCGATCAGAACGGAACACAAGATATTGTATTGAGCTATTCCTATAAAGGGGACTATTTCCCAGTAAGAGGACGAGAATGCAGCTCACAACAGATGCCTAACATCAAGAAAAAATTCCCCACTTATGATGCATTTGGACAAGCTAACCTCATGGACATCTATGGTGAAGGCTTAAAGAACGCACTACACTACGAAGTTTATGATTTCTCCTCCATCATTTTGCAAAATACTGATCAAGGATTCAAAATCATACCACTGCCTGTCGAAGCTCAAATATCAGCAGTTCAGGGGATCGTAGTAGATGACCTCGACAAAGATGGCATTAAGGATATATTAATCGCTGGAAATTTATTTGTCTCTGAAGTGGAAACAGGCAGAGCTGATGCAGGGACAGGCTTGTTTTTAAAAGGTAGAGGAAATTTCAACTACAGGAGTTTATCGAATTACGAATGTGGCTTTTTTGCCCCAGGAGATGTGCGAGACATGAAACTCATTCAAACCGTTGATAATCAAAAACTAGTGCTTGTCGGAAACAACAATGGCTCCTTGCAAGTCATTGCTGTTAAATAACGGTATAGCAGCTTAAAACTCCCATATCATGTTTCTACTTCTGTGAAATTAGGATGAAAATTGACGAAGAACAGGCGCTCTTCTGCACGTGTTACGGCGGTGTATAGCCATCGGAGATAATTCAAATCAACAAGCTCTTCTGTTAAATAGCCTTGGTCAACAAAAACTGATTTCCATTGTCCTCCCTGCGCTTTATGACAAGTCAGTGCATAGGCAAACTTTACTTGCAATGCATTGTAATAAGGATCTTTCTTGATCATTTCTAAACGTTCTTTTTTTGACTTAATGTGCATATAATCTTCCATTACTGCCTTGATGAGAGATTGGCTTTTTTCCATGCTCAGTGATGCGTGATCTTCATTCAGAGTATTCAAAAGAATTTTTGCTTCAACTGGTATCGCATCTGGATAATCAATAAACCTTAAATGTGCATCTGCGAATTTAAATCCGTACAATTCTTGAACATTGGTTATCCGTTCAATGCTTGCAATGTCGCCGTTTGCAATAAACCCTATATGATCACTATCATCCAGCCAATAGTAATTGTTCTTCACCACCATGATTTGATCAGCAGTAGTAATTTCATCTTCCAAACCTAAAATCCTTACTCTAAATTGTTGATTGTAAGCGTTTGCTGACTTGTTCGAACGACATATTATTTTGACCTCATTGAGTCCATATTTGGAGATGCTGTTTTCTAAATGGTCTTCCAAATCAAGTCCACTAATGTTTTTTACATCCTCGAAGAATTTTGTACGCAGTTGTATCTTGAATTCATCCTGTTCAAGTTGCTCTCTTAAAATGGTTGCATTATGAAGAATACCTGACCTTCTCTTTTGCCGAAGTACATCTTTCATGACACACCCATTTAGTCCTATGTTGTAATTCGACTTTAAGAATTGAGGGTCTAACGCAGGGCTAATGTCGAGGTCAATTGGAGGCAACTGAGCTATATCACCAACAAAAACAGCCCGGCAATTTTCACCAGAATACACGTATTGGATAAGATCATCAATCAAAGAGGAAGAATGATTAGAATATGCATTGTAGTTTCTGCCAGAAATCATAGATGATTCATCTATAATAAACAATGTGTCTTTGTGCCGATTGTCTGCTCTATGCATCATAAATTTACCGCTTGCATCACGCTTTGTGAAGTATATTTTTTTGTGGATAGTAAATGCCGACTTTTTTGAATTTTTTGAAACAACTTTGGCTGCTCTTCCAGTTGGTGCTAACAAAACGGTTCGCCAATTCAGTAGTGGCAAACTCTTTACAAGTGCCGCAATTGCGGCAGTCTTGCCAGTTCCAGCATATCCTCGTAAAATAAAAGCTGACTTTTTCTCCTTTCTCAACAAGAACCTTTCAAAACGCACAATGAAGTCCCCCTGACTATCTGATGGAGAATCAGGTAAATGACTGACAAATTCTTGATAAAGGGTAGAAGGCATGTTCAGATTGAATCAGTGTTAAAATTAACTTAAATGTATACTAGACAGATGATCGACGGTCTTAAAAAAATATTAGATTTGTGCTAAAGGAAAATAAAATCCATATCATTATGAAAATCGCAATTCAAGCTGGGTTACTTGTTATTTCATTAGTGCTTGCTTACCTTATTTACGATGGAATTCAAACGAAGATAAAATTTAGGAAATTGGCGCAAAGTCGCAATGAGGTCGTTCAAGACAAACTAATGGATATCGTAAAAGCTCAAAAAGAGTTTAAATCAGAAAAAGGAAAGTATGCCAACAATTTTGAAGAATTGTTGTACTTCTTGAAAAGTGATTCGTTGACCATTGTGAAAGCCATCGGCAATGTGCCTGACTCTCTTACTGAAATTGAGGCTGTTGAAAGAGGAATTGTTATTCGTGACACCCTATTGGTTCCCGCAAGAACAATATTTGATGAAGATTATCCTATCGCAGAATTGCCCAATGTTCCTTTCAGTGACGATCAAAAATTCAAAATGCAGTCTGGGGTGATAGAAAAAAACAAAGTAAATGTAAATGTATTTGAAGCTTCAACTACCTTGGAGCATGTTTACAATGGATTGCGCACCAAGAATGAAAGTGTGGACCTTGCTGATGTAATTAAAGTCGGTTCAATGACAGAACCAATTACGACCGGCAATTGGTAATATGATAAAGGAAGCCACTTCTTTGATAACAGGTCTTTTTGATCAAACCTTCAAAGGAGACAATCCTGAGCTTTATTGGATTTTTCTAATCGGTAAGAGCAATTTAAGCTGTGCCATCTTAGATACTTCATCAAATACCTTTATTGGCTTACAAAAGTGCAGTTGGGAGAATAAATTAGTCCATCAATCCCAAGGAGAGAAACATTTAACAGAAGCCATATCTAACATCGCCTATTTGCCGAATTCAGATCAAAAATCGCTGTTTAGCATTGACAGTGACGTGTACACAATCATTCCAAAATCTTTGTTCGATGATAATCAGCTCGATCATTATCTTCAACTCAACTTTAGTGCAGATAAGTTAGACAATACGAGGGCACATGTACAATTTGTAGAGAGTATCGAGGCATACATTGTTTATGCCATTCCAACGAATGTCTTCGAAATTATTCAACAAAAATTTAATCACCTCAAATTCTCTCATCACTGCTCCTCACTGATTGAAATGAGCCTTTTAAGGCATGCAAAAGAAACAATTCTATCTATCAATATGAAGGAAGGAGAGTTTGACATCTATTGCCAGATTGAAGGTCACTTTTCATACATGAATAGTTTTAATTATGCATCGTCTGAAGATGTTGTGTACTACTTACTTTATGTAATGGAGCAACTTGAACTTGATCGAAACTCAATAAACATACACCTCTATGGTCAAATAAAGGAAAATTCTGATGTCCATGAATTGTTGTATACCTATTTAAGAAATGTTCGTTTTGGAGATAAAATTCATCAATTGAATTACTCTCCAGTACTTCAAGAGATTCCAACTCACAATCACTACAGTTTATTCAGCCAATATTTGTGCGTATAGTTGGTGGCACACATAGAGGCAGGCGCATCAATGCACCTAAAAGTTTACCCATTCGACCAACAACTGATTTCGCCAAAGAAGGTCTTTTTAATGTCTTGCATCATCAAATAGAGCTCGAAAACATCAATGTATTGGACCTCTTTGGTGGCTCTGGAAATATTAGTTATGAATTTGCATCCAGAGGAGCAGCAATAATTCTAACAATTGATCTTAATATGCAATGTATAAACTTCATCAACAAAACAGCAAGTGCGTTTGATTTTAAAAACATTAGAACAATAAAAGGAGATGTATTCAAGTTGACAAATCGTTTAAACGACGAATTTGACATCATTTTCGCTGATCCTCCGTATGGATTAGATAAGTTGACTGAATTGCCTGATTTGCTTTTGTCAAATAAACTACTGAGAGATGATGGCTTGCTCATTGTTGAGCATCCTAAAGAAGTTCAGTTTAACGATCATAAAAATTTCCGATTCATGAAGACCTATGGAAATGTTAACTTTACTTTCTTTCAGCTGAAATCATGAAGAAAATAGCACTTTTCCCTGGTTCGTTTGATCCAATTACACTTGGTCACATATCTGTTATTCAAAGAGCCATCCCAATGTTTGATGAAATAGCAGTTGCGATTGGAGTCAATGCTCAAAAAAATTACATGTTTGATCTAGATCAAAGGTTAGCTTGGATTGAAGGGGCTTTCTCAAATGACTCAAAAGTGAGTGTACATACTTACCGTGGCTTAACTGTAGATTATAGTAAAACAATCAATGCAAAATTTATTCTAAGAGGTATTCGAAATCAACAAGATTTTGAATTCGAAAGGTCAATTGCTCAGATGAACAAGCAATTGAACCCCGAGATTGAAACCGTATTTCTCTTTACTGAATTGGCTTATTCTGCAATCAATTCATCCATTGTTAGAGACATTATACGAAACGGTGGAGAGGTACGCCAATTTTTGCCTAAAAATATCCAGCTATAAACATGAGGGTCTTTCTTCTATTTTTATTTGTTGGTCTCGCAAAGCTATTGTTCTCCGTAGAAACAATCGTTCAAGGCAATATATCATCCTTCAATGGCAAAACCATTAGGGTTTCTAAAATTGACGATTACATCAGCTTTAAGTCAACTCCACTTTGTAAAGGTGAAATAAAAAACAACACGTTTTTATTGCAATTTGACATTGATCGCCCACAAAGGATTCATATAGATATTGAAGACAAGCAAGCCACATTTTATGCTGAACCTGGAGAAGTTTACAATGTAAATTTGAATTATGACGAACCTTCTAATGAAGGTCTAGCTTACTTTAAAAACCTAAGTGTACGTTTCAGTTATCCAAGAGCCAAGGAACTTAACCAGTTGATTAAAAAATTCAATACTGATTATGAAGAGTTCTTCGATCAACACTACCAACAAATTATACTTAAAGGGGCAAAAAAGAAGGTAGATGCCTTTATCAATAAGTGGGAGCAACAATGTACGGAAATCAGCAATGATTACGCGAAAAATTATATCATTTACAGCCTAGCTTCTCTGGAACGCATCAGCTATATCTCTGAAGAGGCCCTTTACAAAAAGTACTTCAATACTACTTCCCCACTTTACAACAATTCAGAATACATGTCTTTCTTCAAACAACTGTACGACAAAGATTTTGAATCAATGGCCCTCTCAAAAAGAGGCACAGAAGTTTTAAAAAGCATCGTTATAAATTCTGATTTGGAGGAGTCTATTCGTTTCATCAAAGAATATAAATCTTTTGACTCAGATGCCTTTGCAGAACTTTATTTATTGAATGGATTGTCTGATATTTTTCATCAGCCCTTAATTGACCAAGAAAGCTCACTAGAGATGTTAGAGCACATTTATAAACATGGGCAAAATATTGAAAATAAGGAGATTGCTAATAATTTAATTGAAAAGCTTTCTCTATTTTCCAATGTGTCAACTGTTCCCTCTTTTACACTTGAAAACACCAAAGGAGATTCGACTAATTTAGAGTCGCTTTTCGGCAAACCTATTTATATTGGGTTTTGGGCAAATTGGTCCATTTCAAGTAGAAGAGAATTGTCAGTAATTAAGAAACTTCATGAACAATATGGAAAGGACATGCATTTTATTTCAATAAACCTTGACAAGGATTTTAGCAAAGTCATTACAATGGCTAAGCAAAATGAATTCAACTGGCAAATGCTTCACATTGGCGATAATTACAAGTTGCGTGAGCAATATGAGGCATTGACTTTACCTGCTTATTACCTAATTGATTCCAAAGGAAAAATGTTGCGTGCCTTTGCAAAAGGGCCCACAGAGGTTCAAGCAGAAATCCACCGTTTACTCAGGCGCAATTAATTAAGCGCTTCAAATAGGGTATTGACTCTAAATTATCCTGCGATCAATCTACAAAAAGCCTCCAAATTGGAGGCTTTTTGTAGATTGACTCTGGTGTTTCATAATCAATTGATTCATGTCTTCTTTTTAGATTATAGTAGTTGAAGTATTCCGTTAAGAGCTGATAGAGCTTTATCCCATCTTCTGTTGGATTTAAGTAGCGTTTTTCGCACTTCAAACTTCTCTAAAGTCTTTCGACAAAAGCATTGGTAGCTGCTCATCCTTTGCCATCCACGCTGAGAATTACGCCATGACTTTTTACAAAGTTTGTAAACTACTCTACTGTGTATTGACTTCCGTAAATGGTGTTTAAGATTTCTGGCTTAGCGTGTTTTTTGATGGCTTCTTCCAAGCTTTTTCTGCACCAAGTAGCATACATAGAGTTGGATACACTCCAATTGAGCACATATCTGCTGTGTAAGTCAATGATAGCCGTTAAGTACATATAGCCGCTTTCATTGGGATATAGGTGATGTCAGTTACCCCTACTTGGTTAGGTCTGCTAATGGATAAATTTCTGTGTAAATACGAACAAACTGGATAAGCCTTTTTCCGTCTAGTGGTATGCTTACCAGGCATTATGGCTTTAGACCCATTATATGGTATCACAGTCGTTCTACTCGGTTTTTACTCACTTTGCACCCCTTATCTTCTGTGAGCCAAATGTGCATTCGTTTCGCTCCTTTGAAGAGGTGATGAAAATAGTGCTCGTCCATTTCTCTCATCAACTTTAAGTTCAATTTACTTTATCCTTTTGGCCTAAAATACACAGCTGAACGATAAATGGTTAATAGCTTGCATTGATCCTTATTGCTATGCTTAGAATGGCCCCTGTTTATCATTTTTTGAATTATTGATTTAAGATAAATTTTTATTTTTTTCGGTTTACCAGTTCATAGACACAAGGAATGACGATCAAATTCAACAAGGTAGCTGTAAGCAAGCCTCCAAGAATCACTATCGCCATAGGGCTTTGAATTTCATTCCCTGATTCACCACCTTTTAAAGCCAATGGGACTAGTGCCAAACCTGTAGTAAAGGCAGTCATTAAAATAGGGTTCAGTCTGTCTATGGCTCCATGCTTTAAGAGTTCCAAACCTTTCATGCCTTCCTTTCTTAGATCCTCATACCTGGATACGAGCAAGATTCCGTTTCGGGTAGCAATACCAAATAGACTGATAAACCCAATGGTAGCTGCTATGCTAATGATACCAGAAGTGAAGTACACGATCATAATTCCACCGATTAATGCGAGTGGTAAGTTGATAAGCACGACAAAGGATAGTTTTACATTTTTAAATTCGAAATACAACAACAGGAAGATGATAAGGACGGCTGCAGTTGCCGTTATCATTAGCAGTTGAGATGCTTTTGATTCACTCTCAAACTGACCATCATATTGCACATGATACCCTTCTGGTAATTCAATCTCGTTGTTAATCTCCTGCTTTATATCGTTGACTACACCGAGTAAATCACGCCCTGAAACATTGGCTGCGATAACAATCTTACGTTGTACGTTTTCTCGACTAATTTCATTTGGACTACTTTCAGAAAGCACATCAGCTAATTGATCGAGTGCAATTTTTTCTCCATTGGGTAGACTAATCAATGCAGATCTCATCGCCTCAATGGAATGTCTTGAACTTTCTTCAAACCGAACAATCAAGTCAAAGTACTTTTGACCTTCATAAATCTCTCCTGCTTTTTCACCAGCAAAAGCGATGTCTACTTTTTGCATCAATTCCTTTACGCTCATACCATAAGCTGCTAGCATTTGTCTATCCGGAACTATGCGTAGTTGTGGAACCTCTATTTGTTGATCTACTGCTACATCTGCAATCCCTTCAATATCCTTGATATTGGTTTCTATGCTCTTTCCTAATTGAAACAAACGTTGCAGATTATCACCAAATATTTTAACAGCAATGTTAGCGCGGGTTCCTGAAAGCATGTGGTCAATACGGTGTGCGATAGGTTGCCCCAAGGTGATGTTTACACCGGGTACTACACTCAATTTTGTTCGCACTTCTTCAAAGAACTCTTCCTTTGATTTTCCATCCAGTGTAAATGGCACATCAATTTCTGCAGCATTAACCCCTTGGGCATGTTCATCCAATTCGGCACGTCCAGTTCTACGGGTAACCACATCTACTTCGGGCATGTCTAACAAGATCTGTTCAATTAATTTTCCATTCTTATTGCTTTCATCCAAAGACATTCCTGGAACACCAACGGCACTAATAACTAAAGAACCTTCATTAAACTCGGGCAAGAAGCTTCTACCTAAAACAGAAAGAAACACAAGGCTTATCAAAAAGGCTCCAACTGTAATTCCAATAACTATTTTCGGAAATGATAAAACACGATCCAATACAACCAAATAGATAGATTGCAACCATTTTTCCACTTTGGTACCTTCGGCTTGTTTATTCAATACTTTTTCGCTTTTCAACAAATAAGAACACAACACCGGTGTAACAGTAACGGCTACAATTAATGAGGTCAATACCGAGGTAATGAAAGCAATTCCCAATGGCTGAAGCAATCGTCCTTCCATTCCGCTTAAAAAGAAAAGAGGAATAAAGGATACAATAATAATAAGGGTTGCAATGATAATAGAGCTTCGTATTTCAATGGATGCTGTACGAACTACTTCAAGAACAGGTGAACGTTCTTCCTTTGGCTTCCTAATATTGTCTCGCAGGCGTTTAAATACATTTTCCACGTCAATAATCGCATCATCCACCAATGCGCCTATAGCGATGGCCATACCTCCCAAACTCATTGTATTAATGGTATAACCCATTAGTTTTAAAACGATAATGGATGCCAATAAAGAAATGGGTATAGCCAGCAATGAAATGACTGTTGTACGCCAGTTCATCAAGAAAATGAACAGAACAATCGCAACAAAGAAAGCCCCTTCCAACAAGGTATTTTGCAGGTTGTTAATGGAAGCTTCAATGAAATTTGATTGCCTGAAAATTTGATTTTCGATTTCCACGCCTTCAGGTAGGCTGCCTTTTATATCCGCTACCGCTTCATCCAGTTTTTGCGTTAGTTCCAGTGTGTTTACACCCGGCTGTTTAGAAATGGTCAGCACAACCGCAGGCTTGGTATTCAAAGATGCGTCTCCAATTTTATCGGAAGCTCCGATTTGAACAGTAGCGATATCCTTCACTTTAATGCTTTGGCCATTTACTTGCTTCACCACAGCTTCTTCTAGTTGATCTATGGAATAGGCTCGTCCGCTTCCTTTCACAACATATTGATTGCCGTGTTGCTTAATTATTCCACCCGGTGCATTGAAATTACTTTCTCCCACCTTTTGAAGCAACTCTTCCAAACTGACATCAAAGTGTTTTAACTTCTCAGGGTCAGCCATCACTTGATATTGCTTAAACTCACCGCCAATCACAATCACATTGGCAATACCACCAATGGATTTTATTCTTGGGCCAATGGTCCAATCTGCCAAAGTTCGTAACTGCATAGGTGACAAACTATCCGAACGAACCCCTAAGAGCATTACTTCTCCCATAATGGATGATATGGGAGCCATTGTAGGCGTTGATACACCTTCTGGTAACTTCTCTTGTACCATTGGAATACGTTCGCTTACAATTTGTCTGGCTCGGTATATGTCCGTTCCCCACTCAAATTCTATCCATACAATGGAGATCCCTGCAGCCGATGATGAACGGATTCTTCTCACATTTGGTGATCCATTCATGGCAGTTTCTAATTGATAGCTTACCAGTTTTTCTACTTCTTCAGATTCCATTCCGTATGCTTCAGTCAAAATTGTAACGGTTGGAGCTGTTAAGTCCGGGAATACATCCACGTTCATGTCCCGTGAAATAAATATCCCCGCAATACTTAACAGCACAGCTCCTAACAACACCAACAACCTATTATGCAGCGATATAGATACTATTTTATTCAACATAATTTTCGATTTTAAGGTTAATGAGCATGGCCATGTGCCGGTGCATTACCAGACATTGAGGCCATTTTAACTTGAAAAGCTCCTTTGGTAACAACAACTTCCCCCTCTTTCAGTCCACTCAATATCTCAACTTCGTTACCATTGCGTTTGCCAATGGTAACGTTTCTCATTTCAAAACTTTCTCCTGAAAGTTGTACCACAACGGCATACTTGCCATAGTCTTCTAGTAAAGCTGATTCAGGAACAACAACGCCTTTAGCTTTACTTCCAAAGGCTACATCTACCTTGGTAAATGAACCTTCTGGCATCTCAATTCCTTCATTGATTTGAGCATAAACTTTTAGCAAGGGTTGGTTAGGATACACCGCTTTTCCTGTAGATAGTATCGTTCCGTTTTGTTTCACCATATCAGACCATTTACCCTGTGCCGGCTGATACCAAACGTTTTGAATGTCCTTTAACTGACCTGCGTACTTAGCACTTAAATCTATTTCCAGAATACTACTGTTACTGCTAGTAATGGTTAGTAATTCATCACCTTGATTCACAAAGCCACCATTGCTTGTTTTAATGGAATTGATGTACCCGTTAAATGGAGCAATAATTTGTTTGTTCCCTTTACTGTATCCAGTAGATAGCGCTTCATATTGAGCCTTGGCCACCTGATACTTTCTTTCCACTTCTTCAAAGTCTGACTTGGCAATAATTTTGGATGCGTACAAGTCCTCTTTACGCTCGTATTCTGCCTTCGCTTGGGTATAATCAGCTTTCGCTTTTTCATATTCCACTAGCAAGTTGTTAGAAGTAAGGTTGGCACTTTGCAGGCTCATTAATAGCTCTCCTTTTTTCACCATACTTCCCTCAGTTAAGCTCTTTTGCTGAAAAGAGACTTGTCCATTTGAAGTTGCTATCAAACCTAGATAATCGGACGGTGCAATGTTCCATCTACCGGAAGTATGCACCACATCGTACACCTCTTTGGTATATGCTGCTAAGGTTTGAAATTCCATTTTCCATGCCTGTTCTTTCAGGAAGGTAATGGAGCCAGCGTCTCCTTCTTCGTCTCCCAATTCCTTCATGGCTTCACCCATGCTTGCATACACTTTTATATCGTCCAAAACGATACGGTCAGTTAATTGGGGTGTTTTAATGTCAAACACCAATTGGTAGTTGCCAGATTTTACTGGTCGCAAGCTTGGTGAGAAGATACCAGGGGATGAAGGTGCATCAACGGTTTGTCGTACTCCTTTTTCTCTTTTAATCAAACTAACCGTTACACTTCCCTCCGATACTGCTTTATGCTCTTCTAACACCGTGAAATGGGCGGCAAAGCGACATTGTTCTCCAACAACCAGTACTGGAAATTCAACAAACAATTCGGTTTTATCTGTCCATACAGTATAGTCCAGCCTCGGAGCTTCATTGCTTGGTGCAAGGTGATTACCTTCTACATCATGTGCATGGCCGGCTTCATCTGTATGTGAGCAAGCTGCAAAGAACAAGCTCATTGTTATTATTATAAAATACTTTATCATGACTTCAATTTTTTAATTAATGACTGAGAGGATGTTGGTGATCTCCATGCGAGTGACCGTCATGGGAATGTTCAGTTTCTTCCTCTTCATGCTTATTCATTAGCGAATCATTTACACTAAACTCTTCTTGTTGATGATCCTCATGTGCTTTATGTTCATTTGAGCCGTCTAAGTGATCGTGTCCTTGACTGTTTTCATGGCCGTGTCCGTGTTCGTTTGATTCTTGCCCTTCGCATGCCATTAGTGAGAATGAGAGAGCTGCGATTATGATATATGATAGTTTCATTTGTTCTGTTTTTTAGGTTTATAATTGATGCTTTAACAATTGTGATTTAAGTTGCTGCAGTTGATTTTCTACGCTCAACATTGCATCATAAGCATCGTTGTAAAAATTCAATTCGATATAGTACTCCATAAATGAAAATTCCCCTTGCTGATAGGCTTTCAATAACAGTTCTCCGCTATTTAAATCGCTAAGGGTTTTTTGATACTCATTGTATTTGAGTAACAACATTGAATACTCATTGTATTGCTTATCAAAGCTTGCTCGAATGATAGATTGGTATGATTCGGAGTTGGCAGTTTGGTACTGTAGATTAGATTTGGCTGCCTGTACTTTGTTCTTATTACTCCAAAGGGGAATTGATATTCCACCATAAACACCTGAATAATTGGAACCAGTTACACCTTGGTAATTATACCCCAAACTTAAATCAGGCAAGGATTGACTTTTGGCCACTATTAGTGTTTGTTGGGCCAATATCTCCTGTATCTGAATCTTTTGTAGTTCAGGGTCTTTTGCAAATTTCGCTTGCCACAAACTATCTCTGTCGCTGATCATTAAATCTGTTGCATAAACAGGTGAGTTCCAAGCGATGTCAACATCACCATTGAGGTTCTTCAACGAAAGAATTATGTTTTGCTGGTCGGATTCAATCTGTTGTACTTTAAATTGTTGTTGCATCCAGGCAACTTTAGCTTTGTTAAATTCCAAAGCACTCTTTTCTTCTTTCGCAAATAGCTCCTTTGCTTGCTCGTATACAGCTTTGGAACGTTGCAATCGCTCTTGTTTAACATTTTTTTGTTTGTCTAGATAGGTAAGCTCTATGCATAATTTCTTCGCTTGGCTCAATATCTCCTGACGTTTTTCCGCATAGTTGAACTGTAATTGTTGGCTTTGACTTTCAATCAGCTTGCTTTTAGCTCCATATACCGTTGGGAACTCAATGGTTTGACTGATTTGAAATTCTGAATAATCACTAAGAGTATGTTCTCCAAAGGGGAGGTAATATGCTTCCAATTGAGGATCTGGCAGGTTATTCGTTGATTTGAGTTCTAGCTTTTTGCTTTCTATATATCTCTGGTAGGCTTGAAGCTCCTTATTGTTTTTCTCTATACTCTGCAGTATACTTTTTACATCATTGGACTGAGCAAATACCCCAATGCATAGTAGGCATCCACACAGTGCGAATACTATTTTTTTATACATGAAATTGTGATTTTAGATTAATCAAAAACAAATTGGGCAAACAAAGCGTTTGCCTGATGGAATAGACCATCTTTATTGATTAAACTAAAGCAGGAGGCGCACGAAGTAGTGTGGCAGTAAATAAGTACCGCTCGTTAGGCGGTGGATAGAAAGAAAGTACTTTCTCTTTTTCAAAGTTTTCATTGACCGGAAGGGCAAATGAAAGTAGATCGGCATAATAGACTTTGAGCTTCGATAAGGAAACTTTGTGGTCTGTTGGAATGTGCGCTAAATGATCTTGGGTCTCATGGGTATGAAAACCATCCTCAAACAAATGTTCTAAAGAGTGGAAGAAATCAATATCCTCGTTTTCTTCTGAATTATGTTCATGGTGGTGATTATGTGAATGTTCGTTAGGGCGATGCTGTGCATCTGACGATACAGTTTCATGCGTATGATGAAAATCTAGATGAAAGTGAGGAATTATGCTATGCAACAACACAAGCATGTAGCTAATAAACAATATACCTCCTATTAGTTTTTTATAAATTTCCACTTGCTACAAATTTAATAATTATACGGTATTTATTCTATCTGTACTTTAGAATTGCTTAGAATGAACGGTGCTGAAATGGACTTGTAGTCTATTAAAACTCTTTGTTTGCACTAATCAGAAAAAGGGGTTTTGTAATTTAATATATACTCTAAAATAAATTTGTATATCCGTAAAGTCGCCTAAAATGATTAATTTAGATGCCTAAAGCCGTAAAAACCATGAATATATTTTCATTTTCAGCACACTTTGGAGACGAGGAGGCTTGTCGCTATCATTTTAAAG
>Ga0316208_1002233_pt1 | contig 16153 bp, 15 predicted proteins | sample 3monopyrite_MG_FD_204944 | JGI IMG/M metagenome (GOLD analysis project Ga0316208, IMG submission 204944) | Microbial mat bacterial communities from mineral coupon in-situ incubated in ocean water Damariscotta River, Maine, United States -... | ecosystem: Environmental > Aquatic > Marine >...
CAAAGGCGGGTTTTGAAGCCATGAATGCGGCTCTGAAGGAGCGGGTCGAAGGCAGCCTTTGAGCGGGCCGCAGATCCCACAGACAGGTCGAGTATCATTTTCTCAGGAAAGAAGGATTGGCTGGGGTTCCGGGAAGCATTTAGAACTCTGTGCATCGCGCCTCCGGCGGAAATGAAAGTACTCATGGAGGATGCAGAGGCGCTTGAGCGTGCTGCGGCGTAGAGATGGGAATTGACATATGCAAGGCATATGCTATCATATTTCCCTCACTATGGAGGCGTCCCATGACCCGCACCGTGTCCATCTTTCGCAACAACCGCAACCAGGCAATCCGCTTGCCCAAGGACTTTGAGTTCCAGGGGGTGACCGAACTGACCATCGAGCGGCAGGGCGATACGATCCTGCTGCGTCCCGTCCGGCCGGACTGGCTTTCGCTCATGGAAGAACCGTCTGCGGATGCGGATTTCCTGGGCGAACGCCCCGACCTGATCGAAGAGGGACGGTTCTCTCTTGATGATGATGGGAAGCACTGATGCCGGCCATCTATATGCTCGACACCAATATCTGCTCGTTCATCATGCGCGAACGCCCGGCCTCCGTTATTGAACGTTTGCAAGAGGTGGCAGAAAGCCAGCACCAGATCGTTATCTCGGTCATCACCTATTACGAAATGCTGCTGGGCACGGTCGGCCGCAATGCCTCGCCCCGTCATGCGCGGCTGGTGGATGCTTTCGTCACCCGTCTCTCCACCATCCTGCCATGGGAAGCGGCGGCTGCGGAAAAGGCCACGCGCATCAAGCAGGATCTGGCAGCAAAGGGAACGCCCATCGGCGGCAATGACATCATGATTGCGGGTCATGCGCTGGCCGCCGAATGCGTGCTGGTGACGAATAACACCCGCGAATTCGCGCGTGTGCAGGGGCTGCGGTTCGAGGATTGGGTAGCTGTCTGATCCCTCCTTTCATTCTTCTGACGACTGTGGCGCCGGTTCTGCCTCACTCATGCGGGGTGAGCGAGTGCGACTGGCGCGCTTTTCGGCGTCCACCTCAGGTAAGGCCTCCTTCCGCGCCTTGACGAAGGCGCGGTCGCTGTCGAGGAAGGCTTCGAGCATGAAGGGGATCAGATCGGCGATTTTTTCCGGCGCGCCATAGGTGGCGGCGTAGAGTTTTTGATAATCGCATAGCGCCTGATTGAGATCTGCGCTCACCATGATGGTGATTTTGGTCGGTGTGCGGTCGGGGAGTTTGGCGAGTTTGAGCATCGGGTGGTCCTTTCAACCTTTGTAAGGCCGCAATACGATATCCCGCTGGACGATGATGCGCAGCGGCCAGCCGGGGCGGATGGTGATGGTGGGCTGAATGTTGAGGTTCTTTTCGGTGAGGCGTTGGCCGGCCTGGGCGGCATTCTGCTGTGTCGATTCGCGGATGGCGCTGACGAGATCGCTCTCATTGCTGCCGAAACTGAGTTCCGTGCCAACGCCCAAGAGCGTTGCCATGGCGATGCCCTTGAGGAGCTGCCAGGTGTGGTAGTCCACCTCATCTTCGAGCCCGGCATAACCAGCGGCATCACTGGCGGGGAGATTGTCGATCTGGATCGATGAGCCATCCGGCAGGATGATCCGCTGCCAGACCAGCAGCGCACGCGATTGGCCGAAGGCAACGACGCTGTCGTATGTGCCGATCAGCCGCGCGCCCTGCGGGATGAGCAATGTCTGGCCCGTCACGGTGTCGTAGAGATTTTCCGTCACCTGCGCGACAACGAGGCCCGGCAGGTCGGAATTGATCCCGATGATCAGGCTGGCGGCAATCACGCTGCCCGCCATGACCTGATGCGGCGAGGCCGGGGTTTGCAGGGCATGCGGATTATAGATGCCGCCCGTGTCCTGCTGGTTCAGGAAATCGAGTTTGCGCTGCTGGTTGTTCTGGTCGCGCTCGGGATCGAGCGTCAGGCGATTGGGGTCAGCTTGTTGGAGGCTCGCTGTTTGTGTTGGCTGCGCGGTTGCCGCTGGCGCATCCTGCTGCGGCCGGTTCTCGATGCGGAAAAAGACGGCGGATTCCTTGGCCTGAATGGCCTGCTGGGCAAGGCGTTGTTCCTCGGCGGATAACTCCTGTCCTCCGGGCGCGATGCCAAGTTGGCGCTGGCGTTCGAGGATGGGACGGCCAAGATCGCCGGGCAGCGGCGGGCCGAGCTGGATCTGCGAATAATCCCCCGGGAGGGCGGCGAGACCGTCGGGCGTCGGTTTCTTGTCGGTGTTATAAAGCTCTTCCGTAGGCTGACCGTTGCGCAAAGTCGGTGCTTGTAGCGCCAGCATGGTGACACCAAGAATCCCAGCGGATGCGATGGCCGCGCCGCCGATGACAACGCCCTTTTTGAAGCGCACCAGTTTGCGTCCCGGCGCGGCGCGGAGGTCGAGCCTTTCATCCTGCTTCGTCGTCATCGCGTGCTCCCCGCATTGCCCAGGAGACTCGTCCGCCGGGGCGTCTCGTCGGTGCGAGTGATGCGCACGACCTGTTGAGGTTTGGTGCCAAGCCGAAGTTCGGCGGCGGCGAAGAGGCGGTCGACGATGTAGTAATTGCCGCGCATGCGGTAGTTGACCAGTTCGCTGCCCCCATCTGAACCAATGACGAAAAGCGGTGGCGCTTCGCCCTGATCGATACGGCGCGGGAACTCGATATAGACCTTGTGCCCGTCATCGAAGGCGCGCACAGGTTTCCAGGATGGATTGTCGCCACTGATCGCGTAACGGAAGCGGATATTGTCGAGCGCGATATTGGAGGCGACCGGCAAAGTTGCCTCGGCCGCCGCGTTCTGGCGACGCAAGACTGCGATCTGATCGGACGAATAAGTCCAGGAGATCGCGGCCATTGCCGTTTTCTCGGTGCTGTCCAGTTGCAGGTGATAGCTGCGCCGGTCGGTGGTGATGACCAGATTGGTGGTGAGGCCCGGTGCGAAGGGTTTGACCAGCACATGGGTGCGCTGATTTTCGCCAGCGCCGCTGATGGTGTCGCCGATCACCCAGCGCACCGTGTCGCCCGCCGAAACCGAGGTGAGCTTCTCGCCGGGCTGCAAGGCGATATCGCTGACCCGTTCCGGCGCAGCATAGAGTTGGTAGAGCGCGCCTTCGGCATAGGGATAGACCTGGATGGCGTTGATATAGCCGTATTCGGTTGGCTCCTGCGTCGCCGCCTTATTGGCGTCCTCAACGCGCTGGGTGGGTGGACGCTTGTCTTCGGCGACTGCGCCAGGCTCGGGCATGAGTTGGCCCGGCAGCGGCAACACTTTCGGCACCTCGACGATCTGGACGGGCTTGGCCGGTTCTTTCTCTATGACGGCCGGTTTGAAGTCAGCGGCATCGTAAGAGATCGCCGGCGGTAATTGTCTGGTGGCGCAGGCCGATAGGGCCAACGCGGATACGGATATGACAAGCAGGTGTTTCATTTCGTGGGTTCCTTTGGATTGGCGGTGTCGAGTTCGCGCGACCAGTCGATGGCACTGACGAACAGGCCAAGCGGGTTCTTGCGAAGCTGTTCGGCGGAGCGCGGCGGCTGAATTATGGTGGTCAGGATCGCGGTCCAGCGCTCGGTCTTGGCGAGACTACCGCGCTCGAACACCTGCTCGGTCCATTTGACTTGAAACGACGTGTCGGAGGCCCGCACCACGCTGGTTATCTGCACCGAGACGCTGCGGGTGCCGATCTGGCCGAAAGGATCGTTGGTCTTGGCGTACTCGTTCAAAAACAGCGCGGCGCGGTCGGTGGCGAAATCATAGGCGGCGAGCCAGTTCTGCCGCACCAGCACCGGGTCGGTGGAAACGCCACGCACATGGGTGATGAAGCGGGCGAGATGCCAGGCGATCTGGGCGTCGGCGGGCCGGTAGGTGGCGTCGGCCGGGGCAATGGCGCGCGCCTCGCCGAATTTATCGACCTCGACGACATAGGGCACAACGCGGCTTTGCATCGATTGCCAGACCAGCGCGCCGGACAACGCTGCCGACAAGGCAAAACAGCCGAAGGCCATGAGCCGCCAATTTTTCGCCTGCACGCGGGATGCGCCGATGCGCTCATCCCAAAGCTGCTCGGCTTTTTGATAGGGGGTGACGGGTTCGGGTGTTTGCCCGTAGCGTTGGATCTGTCGCTTGAAAAACATAGCTTAATCGTCCTTTTGATGAATGGAGGGATTGGCACCGCTGCCGGGCCGGTCGCCGTCCTTGATGGCCTGGGTCACCGCATGGCGGCTGGCGCGGGCAGTTTGCTCGGAGCGGATGCGCTTGGCCCAATCTGGAGGAGAGTTGGCCGGGGTGTTGGCTGATGCCGCCTCTTTCATCGCGGCGGTCGGCGTTCCGCCGCTCGCGGTCCAGGCGGCGCGTGTTCCTTTGGTGGCGCTCTCCTTGAGGGAAGAGCCTGCACGGCCTACGACGGACCGCGCGCCTTGTGTGGCGGCCCCGCCTGCGGCACGGGCAACGCCAGACATTCCAGCGGCAGCACCGGCCATACCGGATGCGCCGGAGGTAGCCTGGCCCATTTGGAAAGAGGTGGAAGCCGCCGATCCCATGGCGGTTCCGGCGCGGATCGCGGCAAGTCCGCCGCCAGCGGCCATGCGCGCTCCAGCCATGGCTGCACCGCCCGCCAGCATCATGGCCCCTGCTGCGGCGCCCGCTGTGCCAAGCGCTGCACCTGCCCCGAGTTGCGGTGCGCCGGACACAAGGCCCGAGGCAATGCCGGGGCCGAATATGCCGAGGCCCAGAAGTGCAAGCGCACCCAGCACTTGAGACATGGCGGCGGCAAGGTCCGGTTCCTGACCCTGAAGGCCGGTCGTGAAAGTGGAAAACAGCGTCGAACCAATGCCCGCAATGACGGCCAGCACCATCACCTTGATGCCCGAGGAAATCACATTGCCGAGTACACGCTCGGCGAGGAATGATGTCTTGTTCCACAGCGCAAACGGCACCAGCACAAAACCCGCCAGCGTCGTCAACTTGAATTCCAGCACGGTGATAAAAAGCTGGATCGCCAGAATGAAAAAGGCGATCAGGACGAGGAACCACGCCACCAACAGCACGAAGACGGTGAGCGCGTTGCCGAAAATTTCCGGAAAACCGACGAGGTTGCTCACCTGTTCGAGCAGCGGATAGGCGGCCTCGTATCCGGTCGCCGCGATCTTGCCGGGTTTCAGAAGATCGTCGGCGGTCATGCCGCCGGGCGCGGCCTGAATGCCGAGACCGGAAAACGAGCGGTAGATGATGTCGGCGAGGTTTTGAAAGTTGTTCAGAATGTAGGCGAAGACGCCGACATAGAGCACCTTCTTCAAAAGCCGCCCGATGATATTGTCCTCGCCGCCGAGTGCCCAGAACAGCCCGGCGAGCGTGATATCGATGCCGATCAGGATGGAGGTGAGGAAGGCGACGTCACCCGACAGCAGCCCGAAGCCAGAATCGATATACTGGCTGAAGGTCTCCATGAAAGTGTCGATGATGCCCAAATTATTCATGACGCCGCCTTCCCCGGATCAATAGGCTTTGCCGGAACCAAGGAAGCGCTTGGTCGTCTCGCGCGCGGCTTCTTCGGATTGCGCTTTGCGGGCGGCGTCCTCGGCTTGCGAGCGGTAATGCGTGGCCATCAGCGTCTGGATCTGCATCTGCTGCTTGGCGCTGAGTGCGATGAGCTGGTTGGCGGCCTGCTGCGCCTGCAATGCGCCTGCCGCGCCCTGGCTCTGACCCACCAGATCGGTGAGCAACCCCTGATCGGCCTGCACATTCTCGACGATCTGCGATTGCACGCGCATGGTCTGGCGGAAGGCGTTCATGGCGTTCTGCCAACGCTCGCGCGCGGCGGTCGCCATTTCGTTCACACCGATAGAAGCATCGTAGCTATCGGGATATTGCTGCTGCCATTGGCCTTCGAGTTGATCCAGGCTGAAGCTGAGGCCCTCGGCCTGCATCATCAGCCCGTCGATGCGATTGAGCGCGCCCTGCATCTGGCCGAGCGAAGAAAAATCCAGCCGCTGAAGGTTCTTCGCCATGTTCTGCAACATGGTGGCCTGGTTCTGGAGCGACTGAATCTGGTTGTTGACCTGCTCCAGGGCGCGGGCGGCCTGAAGAACATTCTGGCCATAATTCGTGGCATCGAAGACCGGCCAGGCGGCATGCCCCGCCTGCGGCATGGTGATGGCCAAGGGAACGGCAAGTGAAGCGGCGATGAGCGCCGCAAGGGATTTGCGTTTCATGATGGTTCTCCGTGTTGAGGAAATTGCGTGATGAGATCGGCGGCCCAATCGAGACCGCGCGCGGAAAGGAACCGGGCAGCAAAGTCGCCTGGCCCATGTTCGGCAAGGATCGCGTCGATGAGGGTTTGCGCGGCGGGATCGGATGCGCCGCACAGCGCCAAGGCGATGGGGCCAAGGCCGAGTTCGAACAGCCGGTTGCCGCGCCGCGATTGCAGGTAGTAGTGGCGTTTCGGCGTGGCGCGGGCGATCAGTTCGATCTGGCGCTCGTTGAGGCCGAAGCGCTCATAAGCGGCCCGCGCCTGCGGCTCGACTGCCCGGTCATTGGGCAGGAAGATGCGCTGAGGGCAGGATTCGATAATCGCCGGAGCGATCGAGGAATCCGCGATGTCCGCCAGCGACTGGGTGGCGAAGATCACCGAGACATTCTTCTTGCGCAGCACTTTCAGCCATTCGCGGATGCGGGCGGCGAAAAGCGGATTGTCGAGAAACACCCAGGCTTCATCGAGGATCAGCAGCGTCGGCCGCCCGTCGAACCGCTCTTCGAGCCGGTGAAACAAATAGGTCAACACCGGCAGGACGACGCCTGCCTGGTGCATCAGTTCCTCTGTCTCGAAGCATTGCACATCCGACAGCGCCAGGCGGTCATTCGCGGCATCAAGCAGCCGACCAAACGGACCGTCGAGCGTATAAGGCTGCAACGCCGCCTTGATCGGGTTGGATTGCAGCAGCACCGTGAGCCCGGTGAGCGTCCGTTCCGCCGCTGGCGCGCTGGCGAGGTTGTTGAGCGCCGACCAGACGGCTTCCTTCACCTCCGGCGTGACGGTGAGTTTTTCATGGGCCAGCAGCGCGCCGATCCACTCGGCGGCCCAGCTTCGGGTGGCAGGATCGTCGATGTTTCTAAGCGGCTGAAAAGCAAGAGACCCATCAGCGCCGAGCGCATGATGTTCGCCGCCCATGGCGAGCACGGCGGCGCGGGCGGAATTTCCCTTGTCGAAGAGGTAGACCTGCGCGCCCGCATAACGCCGAAACTGCATGGCGATCAGCGACAGCAGCACCGACTTGCCGGCGCCGGTCGGGCCGACGATCAGCATGTGTCCGACATCGCCGACATGGGTGGAGAGTCGGAACGGGGTGGAACCCGAGGTCTCGGCATAGAGAAGCGGCGGGGCATCCAGATGCGCATTACGCACCGGCCCGGCCCATACCGCCGAAAGCGGCATCAGATGGGCAAGGTTCAGTGTATGAACAAGCGGCTGGCGGACATTGGCGTAGACATGACCGGGCAGAGAGCCGAGCCAGGCTTCCACCGCGTTGACGCTCTCCCGGATACAGGTGAAGCCCAATCCGTTGACGATCCGCTCAATAGCGCGGGCCTTGTCTTCGGCGGCCTGTCGGTCCTCATCGAACACGGTGATCGTCGTTGTGAGATACCCAAATCCAACATGATCGCCGCCCAAGGCTTGGAGCGCGGCGTCGGCATCGAGTGCCTTGTTGTCGGCATCGCTATCGACCAGCGGCGCCGCCTCATTGGTCAGCACCTCACGTAAAACTGCGGTGATCGACTTGCGCTTGGCGAACCATTGCCGCCGCAGGCGGGTCAAGACCTTGGTCGCTGCCGTCTTGTCGAGCGGGATAAAGCGCGTCACCCAGCGATAGGCGAAGTCCCGATGGTTGAGCGCATCAAGAATGCCGGGGCGCGTGACATTCGGAAAACCGAGAATGGTCAGGGTGCGGATATGCTTCTCGCCCAGCATCGGCTCCAGCCCGCCGGTGAGTGGCGTGTCCACCAGAACGCCATCGAGATACATCGGCGTTTCCGGCACAGCGACTAGGTGCCGCTTTGTCGAAATCGTCCCATGCAGGAAGGTCAGTGTCTCAGTATCATCGAGCGCGCGGATCTCGGGCAGGAAGCCGCTGAGCAGATCCAGCACCCGCTCGGTCTCGTCCCGGAAGCGGGCCAGTTCCTGCCGCCAGTTCCGAACGCCGCCGGCTCCTTCTCCCTCCCGGTCGCGCTCCAGAAGGGCATTTTCGGTGCGCGCCTGCGCGTCGGGCGGCGGCATATATAGGAGAGTGAGGTGATAGCGGCTCTCGAAATGCTGGCCTTGTTTCGCTTCTTCAAACGCGGCGCGGCGTTCCTCATCGACGAGCCATGAGGCGGCGTCAGGAAATTCCGATGACGGATAATGCTGCGCCTCAAGACGCTCGGCGTCGAAGAACAACGCCCAGCCTGAACCGAGACGTTTCAACGCATTATTGGCGCGGGCGCAGAGACCGACGAGTTCGGCTTCGGTAGCGCTTTCCAAGTCAGGACCGCGGAAGCGGAATATGCGCTGGAAACTGCCGTCTTTGTTGAGGACAACACCCGGAGCGATCAATGCCACCCAGGGCAGCAAATTGGCAAGACAGTCGGCGCGATTACGATATTCACCAATGTTCAGCATCGCCACCACCCCTTTTGCCGAAGGTGACGGGCGAGCACCGCCATAAAGTCCGGATCGCGCTTGGCGACGAACACGGCAAGCGTGTGCCCGGCAACGAAGATCACGACCCCGGCGATCCATTGCTGGAGGCCGAGGCCGATGGCGGCTGCGAGTGTGCCATTCAAGATGGCGACCGCACGCGGCGCGCCGCCCAAGAGAATTGGCTCGGTCAGCGCGCGATGCACGGGAACTTCAAATCCTTGTATAGCGGCCATCAGAGGAGCGCCCCGCCGCCAAAGGAGAAGAAGGAGAGGAAGAACGAACTGGCGGCGAAGGCAATGGAGAGGCCAAAGACGATCTGGATCAGCCGCCGGAACCCGCCCGAACTTTCGCCAAAGGCCAGTGTCAGACCGGTGAGGATGATGATGATCACCGCGACGATCTTGGCCACCGGCCCCTGAACCGATTCCAGGATGCGCTGGAGCGGTTCTTCCCACGGCATGCCGGAACCGGCCGCATAGGCCGGGGCCGTAAACGCAAACGCGAGGGCGGAAGAGAGAAAAAATCGAAGCTTCTTGCGCATGGGGTGTCCTTTTCAGAGTTTCTGAAGCTGAGGGAGGGAAAGGTTTGTGACGGCGTAATCGCCATGCTCATCGAGACCCGTCACTTCGGCGATGGTCTCGATGCGGCGCTCGGAACCGCGCCCGGCGATAAACACCACCATGTCGATGGCATCGGCGATCAACCGGCGTGGAACGATGGTGACGCTTTCCTGCACGAGCTGTTCGATGCGGTAGAGCGCCGAGCGCGCCGAATTGGCGTGCACCGTGGCGATGCCGCCGGGATGGCCGGTATTCCAGGCCTTGAGCATGTCGAGTGCTTCCGCGCCCCTGACCTCGCCGACGATGATGCGGTCGGGACGAAGCCTGAGCGTCGAGCGCACCAGATCGCCCATCGACACCGCACCCGCGCGGGTTCTGAGCGCCACGCAATCCTTGGCCGCGCATTGCAACTCGCGGGTATCCTCAATGAGAATGACGCGCTCGTCGCAATCGGCGATTTCGGCCAAGAGCGCGTTGGTCAGCGTCGTCTTGCCTGATGAGGTGCCGCCGGCGACCAAGATGTTGCGGCGCTCTCGCACGGATTTCTTGAGGGCATCGGCCTGGATCGGCACCATGATCCGGTCACGGACATAATCACCGATGGTCAAAATCTTGGTCGCCGGTTTTCGGATGGCAAAACACGGCCCCAATGCTACCGGCGGCAACAGCCCCTCGAACCGCTCTCCGGATGGCAGCTCCGCACTTACGATGGGATTGTCCGCATGCACCTCGGCGCGCACATGACTTGCCACCAGACGGATGATGCGTTCGGTCTCGGAGGGATGAATGCACACGCCGATATTGCTGCGGCCTTCGCCGAGCCGGTCGATCCAGAGCCTGCCATCGGGATTGACCATCACCTCGATGACGGCAGGGTCGACCAAAGCCTGCGCGATCAGCGGCCCCATGGCGGTTTTCAGCATGGCGCGGCGGCGCTCTTCAGATGAGTCGGTCATTCGGAATCCTCTTCGTCTTTGCGTGCGAGCGAGCGCTTGCCGCCTGCGATCTGGCGGCCGACCTGCTCAATGAATTTCTGGAAACGGTCGCGCGCCACCGCCTGCGCCGTTTGATCGGGCACGGGGGTATGCGCGTTGAAGGTGAGATAGAGCTTGACGAAAAAGGCGAGGCTCTCGGTCAGCACATCGAGATCGCGGCGAATGAGACCCATGTCGCGCGTCACCCGGTCGAGGCGGATTTTCAGCGCCTCGTCGAGTTCACTTGCGCCGCGATGGCGGATGTAATGGCGGATGGCGTCGGAAATGATCGCCGATTTGGAAGCGCCCGGCTTTGCCGCCAGCGCCTCCAATTCGGCGCTGGTCTCTTCATCAATGTAAATATTGTGGCGTGGCTTCATGTATTCTTGTCCTGACAAATAGAAAGTCAGAACAAGGATGGTCTAAGCTGCTGGAATCTCTTATATCCGTTATGTACGACGACGCACGATCACTTGCGGGATCTTACTCAAAACCCGTCCAGCAGATCCCTGTCCGGCCCCATGCCTTCATTCACGCCATAGGCGCGCGCGGGTGTCGCGGCGCGCTCTATCATCTTCTTGTCGGCGGAGTTGTCGGGATCGTCATCCAAGAGGTTCGGCAATTCGCCCTGCTCGGGTTCGGCGGTTTTAACAATTTCCTCGCCCAGCCCCGGATGGCGCTGTTGCTGCATCCCGCCTTCGTCAGTGGAGGTCGATTTTGCATCATCTTGGGCGGCAAGCCGCGTGTCAGCCTTGCGCACTTGCTTGCCCCAATCATCTGGTCGCGTTTCAGGCTTGTCAGCATAATCGCTTGTCGCCAGCGCCGGCGCGGGCAGCACCCGCCCGGTAAAATTCTCGTCCTCGTAATAGCGCAGCTTTTTGGCGCGGATCGGCGCAAGGCCGGAGATCAGCACCAACTCATCCGTCGGCGGAAGCTGCATGACCTCACCAGGGGTCAGCAAGGGCCGCGCTGTTTCCTGGCGGCTCACCATGACATGGCTGAGCCAAGGCGCCAGCCGGTGACCGGCATAATTGCGCATCGCGCGCAGTTCCGTTGCTGTCCCCAGCGCGTCAGAAATCCGTTTCGCCGTACGCTCATCATTCGACGAAAAGGCAATCCGCACATGGCAGTTATCGAGGATGGCGTTATTCTCGCCATAGGCTTTGGAAATCTGGTTGAGGCTCTGCGCGATCAGATAAGCGCGGATGCCGTACCCGGCCATGAAGGCCAAGGCCGTCTCGAAGAAATCAAGCCGTCCCAAAGCGGGGAACTCATCCAGCATCATCAAAAGCTGGTGTTTGCGCGACTTCTTCGGGTCGCCCTCCAGCCGCTCGGTCAGCCGCCGCCCGATCTGATTGAGGATCAACCGCACCAGTGGTTTCGTCCGCGAAATATCCGAAGGCGGCACGACCAGATAAAGCGAGACGGGATGTATGGCGTCCATCAGATCGGCGATGCGCCAGTCGCAAGCCGATGTCGCCGCCGCCACGGTCGGATCGCGATAGAGCCCGAGGAACGACATGGCAGTGGACAAGACACCTGAACGCTCATTCTCGGATTTGTTCAGCACCTCGCGCGCCGCCGACGCCACCACCGGATGCACCTCTGGATTTTCCGCCGTTCCCAGATGATTGGTCTCCATCATCCGCCTCAGCGTTGCTGGAAAAGACCGTGTCGGGTCAGAAAGAAAAGTCGCCACACGCGCCAGCGTCTTCTCCTCCTCGGCATAAAGCACATGCAGGATCGCCCCGACCAGCAGCGCATGGCTGGTCTTTTCCCAATGGTTCCGGCGTTCGAGCGCGCCTTCGGGATCGACGAGGATGTCGGCGATATTCTGGACGTCGCGGACCTCGTCCGCTCCCTTGCGCACTTCGAGAAGCGGATTGTAACGGGCGGAATGTAGGTCGGTCGGGTTGAACAGCAGGCAATGCGAAAACTTGGTGCGCCAACCGGCGGTCAATTGCCAGTTCTCACCCTTGATGTCGTGGATTACCGCCGATCCGGTCCACGACAAAAGCGTCGGCACCACCAGCCCGACACCCTTGCCGGAGCGCGTCGGCGCAAAGGCCATGACATGCTCCGGCCCGTCATGACGCAGGTATTTTTCCTGAAACTGACCGAGAAACACGCCCGCCGACCGGAACAACCCGGCCTTTTTCATCTCCCCGTTCAAAGCCCAGCGCGAGGAACCGTAGGTCGTCACCAACCGGCTCTGCCGCGCCCGCCACAGCGAACCGACCACCGCCGCCGCGCAGCCCATGAAACCGCTGCCTGCCGCCAGCATCCCCGCCTTGTCGAAAACCTCGGGCGCGTAAGCCTCGTAGAAATACCACCACTCGAACAGCTTCCACGGCTCATAAACCGGCCAGCCGAACAGCACGAACCACGGGTTGCCCAACTGTGCTTGATAGCCCAGCATGTCCGCGCACCACTGCGTCGCCGCCCACACGCCCAGAATGACGATGGCGAACACAATGGCGATCTGGCCGATGAGGAGTTTGGTGGGGGTCATGGCGATGGCTCCGTTCTTCGATAAGACAAACGGAGCAAGTATCGCGTGCATGGCCGAAATCTGTTATAGCCCTTATGTACGACGAAATGAGATCATGTCTCTCATTCACAACGATTAAATGAGGGCATACTTGGAATGTACATTTCAGAAATAGTAATTCGTAATTTTCGCCAGTTCGGCGACAATGATTCGGCGCTCAACATTGCATTTAGTAGCGGCGTGACAGCACTGGTCGGTCGAAATGACAGCGGGAAATCGACTATCATTGATGCGATCAGATATGCGTTACTCACCCGTGACCAAGAATTTATCCGTGTCCAATCTGAGGACTTTCATCTCGATAAAACCGGCAAGCAAGCCGCCGACATCTTCATCCGCTGCAAGCTGAGCGGGTTCGACGACGACGAGAAAGGTGCCTTCGCAGAATATCTTTCCTATGAAGGCGCCCAAGTCTCCCTCTTGGTCAACTGGACGGCCAAGAGGCTGAACGAGACACCGGGTGTTCGTCGATGGGTCGATGTGTCGGTGCGCAGCGGCATTGACGGTGCGGGGCCTCCTATAGAGGCATCAGTTCGCGAATTGCTATCAAGCGCCTATCTGCGGCCGCTTCGCGATGCCGAACGTGAGATGTCGCCGGGGCGCGGGTCCCGTCTTTCGCAAATTCTCGCCAATTTTGCTGAAATCGGGCAAGGAGACCCCTTCGATGCGGAGGCGTTGCCTGCGGATGCCACTGCCGTCAGCCGGTTGAGCCTTTTGGGACTGTCCGATTACCTGCGTCACAACGTAAAGAAGCACGAAGGGGTCGGCAGCGCCGAGGAAGCGATTAACAAGCAGTATCTCTCCTCGCTTTCGCTCACAGGAGACAGCCTTCGCGGCAAGATCGACATTACAGAAGGCGGGACGGACAAAACACGTCTTCGTCAAATCCTGGAGCGATTGGAACTCGGCCTCTTCGAAGCAAACGCTGGGAACCCACGAGGGCGTTACGGACTCGGTTCAAACAACTTGCTTTACATGGCCTGCGAACTGCTACTCCTCGGACGGGAGCCAGAAGGACTTCCGCTACTTTTGATCGAAGAACCGGAAGCTCACCTGCATCCCCAACGTCAGCTTCGGCTGATGGAGTTCCTGACAAAGGCTGCCGCGGTCAAGGTCAAAAACACGAAACGTCCCGTCCAGGTCATCCTCTCAACCCATAGCCCAAACCTGGCGTCAAAGATTCCGCTACAAAACATTATACTTCTGGAGGGTAGGCGCGCCTTCCCACTTGCCCGGGGTCATACTAGGCTCGAAGAAGGCGACTATCGATTCCTGGAGCGCTTCCTCGACGTTACCAAGGCCAACCTGTTCTTTGCCCACGCTGTCATCGTCGCTGAAGGCGACGCCGAGACCATTCTCCTGCCCGTTCTCGCAAGGTTGTTGGGCACCGATCTGACCGAACACGGTGTTTCCATCGTCAATGTCGGTGGCAGGGGACTCAGGCGGTTCAGCAGTATCTTTCAGCGCCGGACGGACGCACCTCCGAAACTGTCTGTTCCTGTCGCCTGCATAGCGGATATGGACGTGATGCCAGATTGCGCCCCAACCATCCTCGGTTTGGTTGCTGGTGACGATGATGAGAAGTGGTCCAGTTCGAAGCGCCGATGGAAAGCGCTCCGCGACTTCGGTGGGAATGGCAAGACCCAGGAACAAGCGCTGGAAGAGTGGCGCGCTCGCCTGCGGTCCGTTGATGGCCAATCGGTGAAAACCTTTGTCGCCGACCATTGGACACTGGAATATGATCTCGCGTTCTGCGGCTTTGCCGAGGACGTCTACGTCGCTGCTTCCCTCGCAATAAACGACGACCCGCTCAACGAGGAGAAGAAACAACGCGCCGATGTCGAAGCTGCTGCACGAGTTGCCTTCAAGGCGATTGAAACCGATGCCAATGGGGACCGTGCGGCGCTATGCACACGGATCTACCGGCTCTTCCATTCTGGCGGCGCGTCCAAGGCCATCGCGGCGCAGTATCTTGCGGAAGCCTTTGCCAAGGCGGGAGAGGTCGCGGAGTTCGACAAAGCTGCATTTGCCGCCAAGCTGCCACGTTATATTGTCGACGCAATCACTCACGTGAAGAGTCCGTCTTCGACGCTTGCACCGCCGGGTCCTCAAGAGGAAACCGGCAATGCCTGATGTATCTCCGCTCGTCCCGGAGATCACGGACGAGGACATCGAATGGGTCTGCCACTTGATGGGGCTGGACACCCCCGATGAGCCGCGGCGGGCATTTCTGACTGCCGGCAACACGCTCGACGTGTCCGCCTGTCCGGGGAGTGGCAAGACAACGCTCGTCGTCGCAAAGCTCGCCATCCTGGCGCGGAAGTGGCCCCATCGGACCAAAGGCATCTGCGTCCTCTCTCACACCAACGTGGCGCGCGAAGAAATTCAGCGACGGCTCGGCAGCACTGTTGTCGGCCAGCGCTTGCTCGGCTACCCACACTTCATCGACACCATTCATGGTTTTGTGAACCGTTTTCTAGCGCTGCCGTGGCTCAACTCAAACGGATATCCGTCACCGACCATCGACAATGACGTGACAACGGCCTATCGGCGCGGTGTGCTCGACTACAAAAGCTACAAGGCAGTGGAGAGCTTTCTGGCAAAGAGGTATAGCGGCTTCGACCGCTTGCGCATCTGCGCCCGCGACCTGAGCTTCGATCTCGGCGGAAAGGCGTTTCCTGCCAAGCCGGATACGAAGAGCTTCAAGCTGGCGAAGCAGGCCATCGAGACAGCAGCCCAGGCGGGGTATTTCTGCTACGACGAGATGTTCGTTTGGGCACGTTCGCTTCTGGAAGACACCCCCGATGTTGCGTCTTGGCTGAGGCGCCGGTTTCCGCTCGTCATCCTCGACGAGATGCAGGACACGTTCGAACTCCAGGGCGCCATGCTGCATGCGGTCTTTCCACGAGCGTCCGCTGACATCGTTGTGCAGCGCGTCGGCGATCCTAATCAGGCGATCTTCGATAATGCTGAAGCCGATCCGGATAAGAGTGACCCATTTCCAGACCCGGATCCTGCACGTAAGCTGAGCATCCCGAACAGCTACCGGTTCGGGTCAAAGGTTGCGGCGCTCGCTTCGCCATTCGCCGCAGATCCCGTCGGTGCCAACGGGCTCTGCGGCATCGGTCCAAAAGCAATTACCGGTGCGCCAATCGTATGCAGGCATGCCATCTTCGTCTTTCCCGACAATAGCACCGCAGGTATGCTCGATGCCTACGGCAAGCATGTCTTGACGACGTTTACCGACGGCGCGTTGACAGAGGGGGTAGTCACTGCGGTGGGAGCGGTTCATCAGGATGCGTCGGATGTTGCGCCAGGACACGCGCATTTTCCGAAATCCGTGCCACACTACTGGAGCGTTTACACTGCGGAAATCTGCCGGAAG
>Ga0316208_1002234_pt1 | contig 16140 bp, 10 predicted proteins | sample 3monopyrite_MG_FD_204944 | JGI IMG/M metagenome (GOLD analysis project Ga0316208, IMG submission 204944) | Microbial mat bacterial communities from mineral coupon in-situ incubated in ocean water Damariscotta River, Maine, United States -... | ecosystem: Environmental > Aquatic > Marine >...
CGGCGATTTAGACAGGCCGATGCGGCGCGCCAGTTCCGTCACGCTGATGCGCCCGTCAACGGCCAGAACATCAAGAATCTTGCGGTCAAAGCTATCTATGGCGGCAGTCGGTTCAGACATGGAATTCCCCAATCTTTGGTTCAACAGGTTACTAAAACGGCCAATAGCAGTCGAAACGACTTCTGACAACGCTATATCATAGGCAATATAATTTTACTGGGGACGGTCATGACACGCAACACTGCCAAGGCGCTGCGCGCACAAATAGATGCGACAATTTACGCCAATGAGGCCGCGAGCGTCGCCAAACTTCGCGAAACGGCGGCCCTGTCGGTTGCCGATCGTGCGCGTATTGGCGCCAAGGGCGCCGATCTGGTGCGGCAAATTCGCGGCAATGCCGAGCCGGGCCTGATGGAAGTCTTTCTGGCCGAATACGGGCTATCCACCGACGAGGGTATCGCCCTGATGTGTTTGGCCGAAGCCCTGTTGCGGGTCCCTGACGCCGACACGATCGATGCGTTGATCGAAGATAAAATCGCACCCTCCGATTGGGGCAAGCATTTGGGCCACTCGGCCTCGTCGCTGGTCAATGCCTCCACTTGGGCGCTGATGCTGACCGGTCGTGTGCTGGACGACGAAAAGCCGGGCATCACGCGGCACCTGCGCGGGGCGGTCAAGCGCTTGGGCGAGCCTGTGATCCGCACTGCGGTGGGCCGCGCCATGCGCGAAATGGGTCGCCAGTTTGTCTTGGGTGAAAACATCGACAAGGCGATGAAACGCGCCGAAGGGATGCAAGCCAAGGGCTTTACCTATTCCTATGATATGCTTGGCGAAGCGGCACGGACAGAGGCCGATGCACGCAATTATCACCTGTCATACAGCCGTGCGATCTCGAATATCGCGCAGCATTGCACCCATGGCACCGTGGCCGAAAACCCGGGCATTTCGGTCAAACTCTCGGCGCTGCACCCGCGCTATGAAGTGGCCCAAGAGGCCCGCGTCATGGAAGAACTGGTGCCGCGCGTGCGTGCCCTTGCGATGCTCGCCAAATCCGCAGGCATGGGGTTCAATATCGACGCCGAAGAGGCCGACCGCCTTGCCCTGTCACTGGATGTAATCGAAGCCATCTTGCAAGAACCCGCCCTGCGTGGCTGGGACGGCTTTGGTGTTGTGGTGCAAGCTTACGGGCAACGCGCACCGCTTGTGATCGATTGCCTGCATGAAATGGCCGAACGCCTTGACCGCAAGATCATGGTCCGTCTGGTCAAAGGCGCCTATTGGGACGCCGAAATCAAGCGCGCCCAAGTCGAAGGCATCGACGGTTTCCCCGTGTTCACCCACAAGGTGCACACCGACATCAGCTATATCAGCAATGCGCGTAAACTGCTGGCCCTCACCGACCGCATCTATCCGCAATTTGCCACCCATAATGCCCATACCGTTGCGGCCGTTTTGGACATCGCCCAGCAAATGGGACGCACTGGCGCGGACTATGAATTCCAGCGTCTGCACGGCATGGGCGAAGCCTTGCACAAGATCGTGCTCAAGACCGAGGGCACCCGCTGCCGGATCTACGCCCCTGTGGGTGCCCACGAAGACCTGCTGGCCTACCTTGTGCGCCGCTTGCTTGAAAACGGCGCGAACTCCAGCTTTGTCAACCAGATCGTCGACGAAAGCGTGGCCCCCGAAGAGGTGGCCTCTGATCCCTTTGCTGCCGACACCAGCAACTTTAGCCTGCCCACCGGACCAGACATTTTCCAACCCGAGCGAACAAATTCCAAAGGGTTTGACCTGACACATGCACCAACTCTTGCACAAATCGAACAAGAGCGGGCAAAACTCGCGGCCCATCGCTATACGGCCACTCCGATGATTGCCAAAAAATCCGGGCCAAACTCAACCGCCATCACCATCACAAACCCCGCCAAGCCGGGCGATATTGTGGGCAATGTTCACCCCGCAACCGACGCGCAGATCAAGGCCGCGATCGACAACGCCGCTATTTGGGATGCCGATGTCACAACCCGCGCCGCTGCCCTGAACGCCGCCGCTGACGCCTATGAGGCCAATGCGGGCGAGCTGTTTACCATCCTTGCGCGCGAAGCAGGCAAAGGCCTGCCCGACGCTGTGGCTGAACTGCGCGAAGCGGTTGACTTCCTGCGCTACTACGCCGCCCAAGCCAAGGCAGGCACTGCGCCGCGTGGCATCTGGACCTGCATCAGCCCGTGGAATTTTCCACTGGCGATTTTCTCGGGGCAGATCGCAGCGGCGCTTGCGGCAGGCAACGCGGTGCTGGCCAAACCCGCCGAGCAGACACCCCTCATCGCGGCGCGCGCCATTGAGTTGCTTCATGCCGCAGGCGTACCAAAATCGGCTCTGCAACTATTGCCGGGCGCAGGTGATGTCGGTGCGGCCCTGACATCAGACGCGGCGATCAACGGCGTGGCCTTTACCGGCTCCACCGCGACAGCGCTGAAAATTCGAAAATCTATGGCCGCGCATTGCGCGCCGGGCACGCCGCTCATCGCCGAAACCGGCGGCTTGAACGCCATGATCGTCGATAGCACCGCCCTGCCCGAACATGCGGTGCGCGACATCGTGAACGGGGCGTTCCGCTCTGCGGGCCAGCGCTGCTCGGCGCTGCGCTGCCTTTATGTGCAAGAGGATATCTCGGACAAACTGCTGACTATGCTGAAAGGGGCGATGAACGAATTGCACGTGGGCGACCCTTGGCACCTGTCCACTGATGTGGGCCCCGTCATTGACGCCGCAGCGCAAAAGACCATCGCCGATCACGTCGCAACCGCTGATGGCGAGGGCCGCCTGATCCACGCATTGCAAGCGCCAAGCCACGGCACGTTCATCGCACCTGCGGTGATCCGCGTGACCGGTATCGCCGATATGACCCGCGAAATATTTGGCCCGATCCTGCATGTCGCCACCTTCAAATCCCAAGATTTGGACCGTGTAATCGATGCGATCAATGCCACGGGTTACGGGTTGACCTTTGGCTTGCACACGCGGATCGACGACCGTGTGCAAACGATTGTTGAGCGCGTCGAGGCCGGTAATATCTACGTGAACCGCGACCAGATCGGGGCTGTGGTGGGCAGTCAACCCTTTGGTGGCGAAGGACTTTCTGGCACAGGCCCCAAGGCAGGTGGTCCGCATTATTTGCCGCGCTACACAGCCTCACCTGCCCAATCCACATCAGGTAGCTGGGACAAAACCGCCGATATAAGTGCAGTGCAAAAACAGCTCGCATCTACGGTAAATCACACACCCAGCACCCCGCTTGACCTGCCCGGCCCGACCGGAGAAAGCAACCGGCACAGCACACGGCCCCGCGGCCCAATCCTGTGCATGGGGCCCGGTGAGGCGGCGGCGGCGGCACAGGTCAGCGCCGTCGAAGCGTTTGGCGGCTTCGCCGTCAGCAGCGGTGGCTCGCTTGCAGTGGAAACACTGACTGACATGCCAAACCTCGCCGGTGTGATCTGGTGGGGCGCCCAGGACACAGGGCGCGCGATTGAAACCGCCTTGTCTGCGCGAACCGGCCCGATCACCGCGTTGATCACAGGGCAGCCAGATGCAGCGCATGTGCTGCACGAACGGCACGTCTGCATCGACACCACCGCGGCAGGCGGCAATGCGGCCCTCTTGGCCGAAGCAGGCAACGCATAGGGCACCACAAGGTGGGCCGCGCGCCCACCTTGACGCCGCCCGCGCAATCGCACAACGTCGCGCCATGATACCCATTCGCGACCATAATCCGTCCCTGCGCACCCCCTATGTGACCCTGACATTGATCGGGGTGAATATCGCCGTTTACCTTTACAGCGCCGCAGTCCTGACCACCGATCAGGCACTGCTACGGTTCTACTATGACTACGCGATGATCCCCGCGCGCCTTTCGGGCGGCGAGAATTACAGCGGGCTTGCCACCGCGATATTCGTGCATGCGGGGATTCTGCATTTGGCGGGTAACGTGCTGTTTTTATGGATTTTTGGCGACAATATGGAGGATAAGATGGGCCACATCCCGTTCCTTGTCTTTTACATGGTCAGCGGCGTGGGCGCCAATCTTGCGCAATTTGCCGTCGATACAGGATCACCCATTCCCACCGTCGGTGCCTCAGGGGCCATCGCAGGGGTGATGGGCGGCTACCTGTTGCTTTTCCCCAAAGCCAAGGTCGATATCTTTATCTTCCTGATCGTCTTTATCCGCATCCTACCGATCCCCGCATGGATCCTGCTCGGCCTCTGGTTCGGGCTACAGGTGTTCAACGGTCTGGGGGCCGACATCAACAGCGGCGGGGTCGCCTATTGGGCCCATGCAGGCGGATTTGTGATTGGCCTTGGCTTGACGGTCCCGCTCTGGCTTCGGCTCGGCGCGGGCGGATGGTGGCAAGCAACCGATTTTCACCCGCCACACCCCGAGGCACGCTATCCATCTTCTATTCCGGTGGTTAAACGGCGCTAGGCTTGCGGATTACCTTGGCGAACGCCTCGAAAATCGGCTCGTTGGAACAGATCACCTCGCCATCCGCGTGGATATCACCGCCAACTTTCAGCGGCTCCACAATGCCGCCGGCTTCGCGCACAATAATCAGGCCCGCCGCCATATCCCAAATGTTCAACTTGCGCTCCCAGAACCCCTCGTAGCGGCCAGCGGCCACATACGCGAGGTCAAGCGAGGCCGCCCCAAAGCGGCGCACACCGGCACAAGCAGGCAGAATACGCGCCAGATCTTGCAAGGTATCAGGCAAATCGGCGCGGCCCGCAAACGGCAGCCCCGTCGAGAATATGCTCTCAATCAGACGGTGACGGCCCGACACGCGCATCCGGCTTTCATTCAACCACGCACCGCCACCCTTTTCGGCCCAGAACATTTCGTCCTTGACCGGATCATAAATTACACCGGCAACAATCTGGCCCTTATGTTCCAGCGCGATCGAGACCGCCCAATGCGGCAGTCCGTGCAGAAAGTTTGTGGTGCCATCCAGCGGGTCCACGATCCAGCGGCGGGTCGGGTCATCGCCTTCGATCTCGCGGCCCTCTTCACCCAGAAAACCATAGGTCGGGCGGGCATATAGCAGGTCTTCTTTGATCGTCGCTTCAGCCTGCTTGTCGGCGCGGCTGACAAAATCACCGGGGCCTTTGGTCGACACTTGCAGGTTCTCGACCTCGGTAAAGTCCTTAAGCAACGCGCGTCCCGCCTTACGGGCGGTCTTCATCATCACGTTAAGATTTGCGCTGCCAGCCATCGGGGCCTCCAAAATGTCTTGATTAGAGGGGGCGTATAGGCCCATGCGGCGCGGCAAACAAGAGGGGAGATTTGCAAACCAACTGAAATGCCCGCGTTAACCTTCTGTTTTACATTTCGGGGCGATAATACCTCTGGGGTAGTTGGTAGTCGGGATTGTAATGCAACCGCAATGGATCGATCATTTTTTGCATCAAACGCGGATTGCGATGCATATTTCGGAACGCGACGCGGTCAAGCGGATGGCGTCGATGTTCCTGATGGTTGGGGTTTCTTTTGCGGCCGGTGCCCCCCGCGCGGGCATACTGATTGGTGTCTGGGTCATTGTTGTTGAAATTATTGGCCATATCCTTGTCTCACTCATGGCAAAGCAGGACAGCTCAAAAAGCCTGAAAATGGCTTTGGGTTTCTGGACCAATAACTGCCTCTCGGTCCTGCCATACCTCGCATTCTCGATTCTGTTGTCACTTCAGGATTCGCTCGCCTATTTGCTCGCCGGATATATTTGGCTGTTTGGGATATACGTGCAAACATCCAATAGCTTTGGCATGCTGCCCTATTATAACTGGAGCCTGATGACGCCCGCCTTTGGCACCGCATTTATCCTGCTCTTCAACTCCGACAGCCACAGCCTCGAACATAGCACGACGTTTGATTGGCTCGTCGTCTCCTTCACAATGATCGCCTACATCATCGCCACGCTCGAGACGATGAACAATCAAAAAGACACCGTCAAAGCCCTTGCTCGCGCGCGCGCCGAGGCAAATGCGCAGCTCAAAGAACTTGAATACCTGACCCGCCATGACAAATTAACCGGCCTGATGAACCGCCATGCCTTTGATGACGGATTGGCACAAATGTTGGAAAATGCGCAGTCCCGTGGTGGCGTGACGATGTTTTTGATCGATCTCGATGATTTTAAACCGATCAATGACAGCTATAGCCATTTGGCAGGCGATACGGTTCTGACCGCCGTTGCCGAAAATCTGGCGCGGGTGGCGGGCCCCGAGGCCATCGTCGCGCGACTTGGCGGCGATGAGTTTGCCGCTGCCGTCCCGAACCTGCCATCCGACGCCGTCGCCGTCAAACTTGGCACTTATATTGTGCGTGCGATCGAAGCGCCTGTTTCGTTTGAGCAAAAAAAACTGCGCGTGGGGGCCAGCTTGGGGATCGCGCGCACCACCGAAACTCTGCGTTCCGCAAACGAGCTTTGTACTGGTGCAGACCAGGCGATGTATCGCGCCAAGGCAGACCCTGGAACCTCGGTCGTGCTTTACAACAAAACCGAATTTCCGATGCGGCTTACCCTCGAAGACCGGCAAATCCTCTACAGCGCCATTCAAGACAATCAGATCACCCCATATTACCAACCCAAAGTGTCCCTGCACACAGGGGCCGTCGTCGGGCTGGAGGCCTTGGCGCGTTGGGACCACCCCGAACGGGGCACAATCGCCCCTGCCGATTTTTTACCGATGATCACCGAATTCGGACTGCATGGGGATCTCGTTTTACACATGGCACAGCAAGTCCTCACCGATATGGAAACCATTGTCGCGCAAGGGTTGGACTGCGGACAAATTTCCATCAACGTGCCAGAAGTCACCCTTGCGACCCTATCAGGACGCTCGGAATTGGCCGCCCTGATAGATCGCTACGCACACCTGCGCAAACACCTGACATTTGAAATCACAGAAGACGTCTTTATCGCGCGGTCAGGCGATATGATCCAGCGAACGATCACGTTTTTCCGCCAATCCGGCATCCGGGTCTCGCTGGATGATTTCGGGACCGGTTTTGCATCCTTCCAACACCTGCGTGAACTCGAATTTGACGAGCTGAAACTCGACACCAGTTTCGTGCAGGGTCTCGGCGTCGACAATGCCGCGGGTGTGCTGGTCGAAAACTTTCTCTCCATCGGCAAAGGGCTCGGCGTGCAGGTCGTGGCCGAAGGCGTCGAAACCAACGCGCAACTCATCCAACTGCGTCAAATGGGGTGCGACGTTGCCCAAGGACACCTGTTTGGCGCCGCAATGCCTTTGGATGCCGCAATATCACTGATGCGAAGCGGTGTTTTGGACCCCGATGCGCGGGTCATCAACGCGGCCTAGGCGCGCTGCATTCTTACCGCCTCCTGCCGCGCCAACCGCAGAAAATGCGCCACAAACGGACGGTGCGTATCCTCGGCGCGGGTCGCGGCATATAATCTGCGGGTCATCCCGCCCCGCGTCAACGGCCGCGTCACATAATCGGCATTATATTTCACCTGCCGCACCACCCAGTCGGGCAAAACCGCGACCCCGCGATTGGACGCCACCAACAACAAAATAACAGCCGTCAATTCGACTTGCCTCACCGCCGCAGGTTCCACCTTGGCAGGTGTCAAAAGTTGTGAAAAAATATCCAGACGGGCGCGGTCAACCGGATAGGTAATCAAGGTCTGTTCGCGAAAGTCAGCAGCCTCGATCACGTCTTTTTCAGCCAGCGGATTGTTCACAGAAGCCACAAAAACAGGCTCATAGTCAAAAATCGGGGTGAAATCCGTTTGGTCCAGATCTTCCGGATCAGACGAAATCACCAGATCGACCTCCTCGCGGCGCAGCGCGGGCAAGGCATCAAACGCAAGGCCGGGGCGAATATCGACATCGACCTGTGGCCATGCTTTTCGAAACTGCTCCAACACCGGCAACAACCACTCGAAACAGGCGTGGCATTCGATCGCAATATGCATCCGGCCCAATTTACCCGACACCAAACCGGCAAAATCTGCCTCCAGCGCATCCATCTGCGGCAAAATCCGCTCTGCCGCAGCCAGCAGCTTCAGACCCGCCGCCGACAAGCGCAATGGCTTGGACCTGCGGGCAAATAATGCAACCCCCGCCTGATCCTCAATGCCCTTGATCTGATGGCTCAACGCCGATTGCGTCATGTTCAACAGGTCCGCCGCTCGCGCAAGACCCCCCGTGTCATGGATTGCCTTGATCGTCCGCAAATGCCTGAACTCGATCCGCATCATGAATATTCCACATAATAATTTTGAATTTAATGAATTTGTTTCACAACTACAAACGTGAAACAAGATGGAAACACCAGATGAGGACAGCCATCATGACCCGCCCTTCCCTATCATTCGAATTCTTTCCACCCAAAGATTTGGCAGGATCATTCCGCCTGTGGGATGCGGTCGGCAGCCTCGCGCCGCTTGCCCCCAGCTTTGTCTCGGTCACCTACGGTGCAGGCGGGACCACGCGCAAACTCACCCACGAGGCTGTGGAAACCCTTCGCGATCAAACCGGATTGCGGGTTGCCGGACACCTGACCTGTGTTGACGCCACCCGCGACCAAACATTGCAGATCGCCGCAAATTACACCGCCGCCGGCGTGCAAGACATCGTGGCCCTACGCGGCGATGCGCCAAAAGGCACGCAAGGATTTTCACCCAAACCCGACGGATTTCAAAGCTCGATCGAGCTGATCAGCGCATTGGCTGATACTAAAAACTTCAACATTCACGTCGGCGCCTACCCTGAAAAACACCCCGAGGCCACAAGTCAAGCCGCCGACATCGCCTATCTCAAACGCAAATTTGACGCCGGCGCGACCTCTGCGATCACACAATTCTTCTTTGAGGCCGAAACCTTCTTCCGGTTCCGCGACGCTTGCGCCGATGCGGGGATCACTGCGCCGATCGTTCCAGGCATTCTCCCGGTCGAAAACTGGGCGGGCATCCAGCGGTTTGCGGTCCGATGCGGCACCACAATCCCACGGGTCATCGCCGACGGCTTCCACAACGCGGCGCGCGACGGAACCGAAAAACTATTTGCTACCGCCATCGCCGCAGAACTATGCGATGACCTTTTGCAGGGCGGCGTGGATCACCTGCACTTCTATACCCTCAATCGGGCAGAGCTGTCTCGCGACGTGTGTCATGCTCTCGGGTTCACCCCGAAACGCAGCTTGCAAAACGTGGCCTGAAAAACGACCCTGACAGCGGGTTCACTTCGGCACGGCTGATTTTGCCCTTGGGGAAGCACCCCGTTTATCCGCACTGGGCGGCAGGATCGTCCCCTCGTCAGGCATCACCGTCGGGTGCACCGTCTCTGATGGCGTGCCTAGAATAATCCGGCGACGGCGCGATAAAAACATCTTGCCCCATGCGCGCCACGACCCCACCGACGGGGCCGACACATCCTGCGGGAACCGCGCTTGCCACCCCGCAGGCAAGGTCAGCCCGCAGGTTTCGAGGTTTTCCAACATCCAGACCAGCGGGATATTGGCCAAGGGGCGTGCAGTGGGCAAAACACCAACCTGACCGCCGACATCGCCGTGGCATCCGCGAAACCAGACTTGCTCGATATGACCCTGCCAGCCCGGCGGGCATTCCCACATGACAGGCGCATAGGCCTCTCGGGTTTCGTCAAGTGCAAGCGCATGAAATCCGTGCCGGACATGATCGCCCAGGCGGTGGTTGTGATAGCCATGTTGCGACTGCGCCCATCGCCAGACAACCGGCAACCGCAAACCCAACGCCTTGACGGTATCCCATACAGCAACCGCTTCGATCACAACCTCGTCGTGGCAATAGATTTCCCGAAACCGCTCCGCAGCCGCCGATTTAGCACCCGTTTTATAATGCCGGTAAGCTTGGGTAATATTGCGCACCGTCGCGTGCTCGGATTTGACCAAGCCGACGTAATCCAAAACTCCCGCCAAAGATCGCACCGCATAAGCCCCGCGCGAATATCCCACCAAAATGATCTTGTCGCCCTCGCGATACCGCGATGCCAAAACACCATAGGCCCGCTCGATTTGCCGGTTGATCCCCTTGCCGGTGATCACACCCCATGTGCCTGACCAGTCGCGCCACTGAATGCCTGCCTCGTAATAGACCGTCAAATTTGCGCGACGGCCCGCCTCTTGTAGTAAACGAAACGTCTGACCCGCGTTGGTTTCAGACCCCGGATCAAGCGACGACATCGTGCCATCAAGAATGACCACATGCATTGCTGGCCCGCGCTTGCGGTGGCTGCCTTCTTCCGACCGCGCAGCCCGCCCGAATAGCCCAAAGATCCAATCACGCAGTTGCATCGCGGACCTTCGCAATTTGCTTCATTTGCCACAAATGGTGCGAGGAAACCGGCATATGCGCACCACGCAAACTCCAAAACCCGTCCCTCTCCGCGTGATCCAGAAATATCGCTTTCAAAACTTACCCGTCCCCAACACATACAACGGCCTGCCCGATACACAGTCCGACACCGCCCTGCCACCAGCATGGGGCTCAAAAGATTACCAAAATCAACAGCCACCGCACCGTTAACCACGATCACAACGCCTGTGTCAGGATCAATCTTAAACCGCCCGAAATACAAACGCCGCGTTCGTCTACCCTGACCCTAACGGCCTGACCCTGCAAATCAAGGCACCCCGCGACCAATACCCCGTGATAATCCACCGCCATTCCGCCCACCAACACAGCCCGCGCAACACATAGGCCTTTTCCCCCGCTGCCCCATTGGGTAAACCGGTCTCAAATCGAAAAGGACGGCAATCAAATGGCGATGGAAAAAACGTTTCATTCAGGCGCGCGTGAACCCCTGATTTACAAAAAATGGGAAGACGCAGGCGCGTTCAAAGCGGGCGCAAACGCGAAGCCAAACGCCAAGACATTCACCATCATGCTGCCGCCACCCAACGTCACGGGTTTCCTGCACGTCGGCCACGCCTTTAACCACACGCTGATGGATATCCTGATCCGGTGGAAACGGATGCAGGGCTTTGACACACTCTGGCAACCCGGCCTTGACCACGCAGGGATTGCCACACAGCTTGTCGTGGAAAAACAACTCGCCGAGCTAGGTGAAAAGCGCACGGATTACTCGCGCGAAGATTTCATCGCCAAAATCTGGGAATGGAAAGCCGTCTCTGGCGGGCAAATCCAGGAACAAGACAAACGCATCGGCGCCGGCATGGACTGGGACCGTTCTGCCTTCACGATGGACAAAAACTTCCACGACGCCGTGATCAAGGTGTTCGTTGATATGTATAACAAAGGCTTCATTTACCGCGGCAAACGCCTCGTGAACTGGGACCCACATTTTGAAACCGCTATTTCCGATCTTGAGGTCGAAAACATCGAAGTTGACGGCCACATGTGGCACTTCAAATACCCCCTCGCGGGTGGTGCCACCTATGAATACGTTGAAAAAGACGAGGACGGCAACGTCACTTTAACCGAGACCCGCGACTACATCGCCATCGCGACCACCCGCCCCGAAACCATGCTCGGCGACGGTGCCGTGGCCGTGCATCCGTCCGACGAACGCTATGCCTCCATCGTCGGTCACTTATGCGAAATCCCCGTTGGCCCCAAGGCGCAGCGCCGCCTGATCCCGATCATCACTGATGAATACCCCGACAAAACTTTCGGCTCTGGTGCGGTGAAAATCACAGGCGCGCATGACTTTAACGACTATCAGGTCGCGAAACGCGCAGGCATCCCGATGTATAACCTGATGGACACGACCGCCGCGATGCGCGCCGACGGTCGTTCTTACGTCGAGGAAGCCGCCACCGCACAAGCGATTGCAAACGGCGAGCAAACATTCGACGAGGCAATGATCGCCGCCATGAACATGGTCCCCGAAGAATACCGCGGCATGGACCGGCTTATTGCGCGCAAAGCCGTGATCGATGCGATCAACGCCGAAGGCCTCGCCGTCATGCATGACGTGACCCGCACCGAGAAAGACAAGGACGGCAACAAGATCGACGTGACCGAAACCGTGCCTTACGTCGAATCCAAAAAAATCATGCAGCCTTTTGGGGACCGCTCAAAGGTCGTCATTGAGCCGATGCTCACCGACCAATGGTTCGTCGACACCGCCCAAATCGTGCAGCCCGCACTCGATGCCGTGCGCGACGGCCGCACCAAAATCATGCCCGAGTCCGGCGAAAAGGTCTACTTCCACTGGCTCGACAACATCGAGCCATGGTGCATATCCCGCCAGCTTTGGTGGGGCCACCAAATTCCGGTTTGGTATGGTCTCGATCTCGGCATCCCAGATGAACATAACCCCTCCGGCGATCTCGACGAGGTCGAATTGCTTGGCCTGCTCTTGAAAGACGGGATGTTGCACCGCGACGACATCATGCACTGCGGCCCCGACTTCGACAGCGTCAAATCAAACTTCGTCTTTGACAATGCCGACATCCCCAGCCCGCTCAGCCACGCATCAATCGTCGAGGTCGACACTCGCGCCGAAGCCGTGCACCGCTTCACGACCAGCCTCGCGCAATACAACGTCACACAAGACCCGACTGTGCTTGAATTCCCGGTCTGGCGCGACCCCGACGTCCTCGACACATGGTTCTCCTCCGGCCTCTGGCCGTTCGGCACGCTGGGCTGGCCAAACGACACGCCCGAGTTGGCAAAATACTTCCCCGGTGATGTGCTAATCACAGGCCAGGACATCCTGTTCTTCTGGGTCGCGCGCATGATGATGATGTCTCAGGCCGTCATGGACAAAGACCCGTTCCACACCGTCTACCTGCACCAATTGATGCGCGACGCGAAGGGTGAGAAAATGTCCAAAACCCGCGGCAATGTCATCGACCCGCTGGTCATGGTCGACGCATACGGCGCCGACGCGCTGCGCTTTACCATGGGCCAAATGGCAGCCCTTGGCGGTGTTCTGAAAATCTCCGAAGACCGCATCAAAGGCTACCGCAACTTTGGCACCAAACTCTGGAACGCCTTCAGCTTTGCCGAACATTACGAAATCCCCAACACGGGGCACCACCCGCTCCCCACACCTGCGCACACGCTCAACAAATGGATCATCGGCGAAACCGCCAAGACCCGCGAAGTGGTTGATGCAGCGCTTGAAACCTACCGCTTCAACGACGCCGCAAACGCGCTTTACGCCTTCACATGGGGCAAGGTCTGCGACTGGTATCTCGAATTCTCCAAACCCGTCCTGCAAGGAACCGACGCGGCGGCAAAGCTCGAAACCGAAGCCACCCTGCGCTGGGTCCTCGACCAAGCCCTGATCATGCTGCACCCGATCATGCCCTTCATCACCGAAGAGCTTTGGGGCCTCGCTGACAGCCGCAACACCCTGCTCGTCACCGCCGATTGGCCAACCTACACAGCCACAGGTCTGGTCGACCCAGATGCCGACCGCGAGATGAACTGGGTCATAAACCTGATCGATAGCGTGCGCTCCGCCCGCGCCCAATCCCACGTCCCCGCAGGCGCAAAAGTGCCGCTTGTGGTCATGGGGCTGGATGCCAAAGGCCAGTCCGCTTGGGACAACAACAGCGCGCTCATCATGCGCCTCGCGCGGATCGAAACCCTCGATCACATAGGCGAATTCCCCAAAGGTTGCGTCACAATCCCCATGGAAGGCGGCACCTTCGGTCTGCCGCTTGCAGGGCTGATCGACGTGGCATCCGAAATCGCGCGTCTGGAAAAATCGGTCACAAAACTGGGCAAGGAACTCGGCGGATTGCGCGGCCGCCTCAACAACCCCAAATTCGTGGCCTCCGCCCCTCAAGATGTGATCACCGAGGCCCGCGAAAACCTCGCATTGCGCCAAGAAGAAGAGGCACAACTCAAAGCGGCCATCGCGCGGCTTGCCGAATTGGGCTAATCACATCGGGCGGCCACCACCTTGGCCGCCCGACCTCTTTGGTTTTAAAATATCCCCGCCGGAGGCCCTAAATGAGCCAAGACCCCCGTCTGACCGCCCTCGCCGCATCCTTGCCCGCCTCCGTGCCCTTTGTCGGTCCAGAGGCACAAGAACGCAGCAACGGGTCCCCGTTCACCGCCCGCCTTGGCGCCAATGAATCCGGCTTTGGTCCCTCTCCATTGGCCATCAAAGCCATGCAAGACGCAGCCTTCGAGGCATGGATGTATGCCGATCCAGAAAGCCATGATCTGCGGCAAGCTCTGGCCACTTTCCACGACATCCCCGCAGACTGCATCATGGTCGGCGAAGGCATCGATGCCCTTTTGGGCAACCTCGTGCGACTGTTCATCTCGGTAGGCGACGCGGTCGTTACCTCTGCGGGCGCCTACCCGACCTTCAATTACCACGTCACAGGATACGGCGGCACGCTGCACACGGTGCCCTACACAGGCGATTTTGAGGACCCCTCGCGGCTGATCGCAAAGGCCAAGCAGGTGCGCGCCAAACTGGTCTATATCGCCAATCCCGACAACCCGATGGGCACGGTTCACACAAAGCCCGACATCGCGCGCATGATCTCGACCCTACCCGAAAACTGCCTGCTGATCCTCGACGAAGCCTATGTCGAATTCGCCCCCAAAGGCTCCGCACCGGCCATGTCGCCAACCGACCCCCGCGTCATCCGGATGCGGACATTCTCCAAGGCCTACGGGCTTGCAGGCGCGCGCGTGGGCTACGCCATCAGCAGCCCCGATATCATCGGTGCCTTCAACAAAGTGCGCAACCATTTTGGCATGAACCGGATGTCTCTGGCAGGGGCACTCGCCGCACTTGGCGACACGGCCCACCTCAAGTCCGTGGTCAAACAGGTTGAAAAATCCCGCGCGCGGATCGCGACCATCGCCTTGGAGAACGGGCTGACGCCGCTTAAATCGGCTACAAATTTTGTCGCCATCGACTGCGGCAAAGACGGTGCATTTGCAGCACAGCTTGTGGCGGAACTGGGCAAACTGGGCATCTTTGTGCGGATGCCCTTTGTCGCCCCGCAAAACCGCTGCATCCGCGTCAGTTGCGGCCCAGACCGCGAAATGGGCCTGCTCGCCGCGGCATTGCCCATCGCACTCGCCGCCGCAAATAAACCCTAGGCTTCGGCGATAATCCTTGCGGCCGCATCCAGCGCGCCGCGCCCGTGCGGAATGTCCAGCGCGGTCAAACCCGCCTCCATCGTGCCCAGAACCCCCATGATCATATCAAGCGCCTTTCTCAACCCATACAAATGATGGGTCGGGGCGGTGCCGTTAAAATACTGAAAATACTGCTCCGGATCGGTGCGTGCCCGCCAATCCCAATACTGACTCACGCGACGACCAGCGCGGGCGGCATCGGCCTTGGCATTATACCAGACAAACGAAATACCCGCGGGGGTCATCAACCCTTTCTGACAAGCTGACACCATCACATCGACACCCCATGCATCCATCTCGAAACGATCACAGCCCAATGACGCAATGCAATCGGCCATCAACAAAGCGTCATGCCCAACCGCATCCAACACGTCTCGCAGACCCGCAATATCGTTCCTCACACTGGTCGATGTATCAACATGCACCGCCAAAATCGCCTTGATCCGACCGGCCTTATCAGCACGCAACACATCCTCGACCTGCGCCAGATCGGCACAAGACTGATTGCCATAGTCAAGGGTCTGCACCGTCACGCCCAACCCCTCGGCCACCTCGCCCCACCCAATGCAAAACCGGCCCGTCGCCAACACCAAAACCGTATCACCGGCACTCACCACATTGTTCAGCGCGGCCTCCCATGCGGCATGGCCGTTGCCAACATAGATCGCAACGCTCTGGTCGGTCATCGCCACCGCCTTCAGATCGGGGATCAAACTATGCGTCAAATCATGCAATTCGCCCTCATATATATTGGGCGACGCACGGTGCATTTCACGCAGCACCGCGTCGGGGATCACCGATGGACCAGGAATAGCGAGATAGGCGCGACCGTTTGCAAGGGACATTTTCGGGAACTTTCATGTGCTGTTTGGGCGGACACTAGCAAGGGCGCGCGCCGCGTCAAGCTTGCCCAACTTGCCCCGCCCCCCCATTTACCGATAGACCACTTACAGACCAGACCGAACAAGGCGACCAATGGCAAATTCCCTGTCCAACCAATCTG
>Ga0316208_1002235_pt1 | contig 16139 bp, 10 predicted proteins | sample 3monopyrite_MG_FD_204944 | JGI IMG/M metagenome (GOLD analysis project Ga0316208, IMG submission 204944) | Microbial mat bacterial communities from mineral coupon in-situ incubated in ocean water Damariscotta River, Maine, United States -... | ecosystem: Environmental > Aquatic > Marine >...
CTGATAGCAATACTTTTGAAGTTGCGAGAAATCATGAAAACAAAGCGACTGTAGGTCACGCGCTACTCCTTCGATGACATCTTCAAGCCACTGCGGATCGATAGGAAACTGATCCACAACATCGCACAAGGCTGGAAACAACGGATGATCTGTTGCGTGACCAGCGATTGCCTTTCGGAAACCTGCTTTCCATTCTTGCAAGTTTTCTAATCGTTGTTGCAATTCTGACTCAGCCGTGCCAGGGGCGGGGAGCGGACCGTCGGCGATATCATCGGTAAGCCTCATAAAGGCGTAAATGACACACATGGCTCGATACATCGGCCGAGGCAAGCTGAGGAACGCAAGATAAAAGCTGCTTCGAGAGCGACGTGTTAACCGCACAGCATACCGATATGCTGATTTTTTCGCATGGAGCTGCGCGGCTGGCAAGGCTTTAATCTTCCCCTCGGCGAGGTGGGCGTTTTCTCGATGAACTGCGGGCACCACCACTTCGTCGTCCTGCACCACTGTTGCGAGAGCGCCCTTTATTCGGATTAGGATCCCGTCGTCTGACAATCATCTCAATCGCTTCGACCCAGGTGGGAACGTTTTCGTAAGTCTGGCGAGATTTGGAGCGTTCTACACTCTGTTCGTCTGATTCCAGGTCCGTCTCAGCAACATCGTCGCTGCGGTTTTCCGAAGAGCGGGAAGGCCGCCTTCTTCTCCGGTTCTTTTTATCTCCAGATGTATCGTCATCAGAACGCTTCGATTGAGGCTCCGGACGTTTTTTACTTGCGGGTAAGACAACTTCAGCTTCGTCATCATCTCCCCCCCAAAGCTGATCAATCTCTTCCGGGGCGATTTCCACCTCTTTCTGTGCTGAATCTGCCTGTGGAGTTGTTTCCTCTTTTCGAGAACGGGAGGAACGCCTGCGACGGCGTCTTGGACGCTTGGGACGAGATTCTTCTTCTGTTTCCTTTTGCCCCGAATCAGCTTTGGCTTCCACCGGAGTTTCTTCTACTGAAGTTTCTTCTACTGGTTCTTCGCTTTTTTGTGAACTGCGAGATCGTTTTGCAGGTCGTCTTTCTTCAGGTCGTCTTTTTTCATCACCACGAGCAGGGCGGGACTCACTTCCATCCCAGTCATCCAGCGAGTTCCAGAAGCCATCGTCGTCATCTGCGGTTTGTCTGACAGGTGCTTGCTCAACAGTTTCATCTTCTTCGGCTTCAACTTCTTCTTCGGGCTGAGTCTGTTTTACCTGCTTCGATTTCCCGGAACCTCTCTTCCCCCTGCGAGATCGTTCTCGACGAGGTTTTTCTTCTACAACCTTTTTGTCCTCTGTTTCAAAATCAAAAGAGGCTTCAAAGTCCAGATCATCCTCTGCAATAACATCTTCACAAGCAGGAGGGGCTTCTTCAAGTTGTGCCTCTTCATCGTCAATGATGTCAACTTCTTCCACATCATCAATGCCAAATCCAAACGGATCTTCATCATCGAAAGAGGCACGATCAAATGATTTTTCCGAAGTACTGATTAATTCATCATCATCTTCATCATCTTCATCATCATCATCTTCATCATCTTCATCATCATCGCTGGCTATATCAGCCAACTTAGAGGTTGTTTCTGAACGGCTGACAATAACAAGTTCTTCTTCAACTAGATCTTCATCATCATCGAGATCAGCAGAATCTTCTTCCTCAAAAGAAAGTTCCTCTTCATCGAAGCTCACATCTTCTTCATCGCTCATCACATTTTCATCCGCGATCACTTCGGCTTCCTCAATGGGGTTCAATTGCTCAACTGCTTCAGCCACAGAGTCGATATCGATATCGTCAAGATTTTCCTGACCATCAAACTGTACACCAAACAGATTTCCTGCCAATGATTTCCAGGATTCTGCCAACTTCGATTTTTTGGGGGGATTCGGTTCATTCATAGCAAGCCAGCGTACTGTTTTTTGCCCATTTTTTCAAGACAAACCAACGGATTTAGGCTCTTTATCGCTGAAGTGTGGTCGCGGAGACAGACTTTTCGAGTGAAATCGGTCAATAAACGTTAAACATAGCGCTGCTTTATGATGAAAAACAGCCACCATTGGGCACCCGGCGGACGCAGATTCTTCTCTTGCCAAAATCTATATGACCCACCTAATAAATATTGGGTATTAGAAGTGGGCATAGCTTGTAGCGGGATTGAATGTCTATCTCGACTCCGCAATCGGATACCTCATCTAATAGTCTTGGATGCCGGGTTATTGTGGGGTCAAGCGGCAGGCTTTCTGGCTATCATGGATGAGCGTACCGGCTTTATTTTCCGTGTCCGTTTTGGTAATATATGAGCGCGCGCCTATGAGCAAACTCTGCTTGATGTGCGTTCGTTCCGCGTGAGCGATTACGCGGCGAAAGCTCTCACGCCGAGCCAACTGGTGTAACGTATCCGCGAACTGATCGCGTTTCCGTACATTTGCGGCGGAAGTCTCGACACGGTTGAAAATAACAAAGGGCAATCATCGACAAAAACTCCGAGGATCTCTCATGAAGAACGTAGAACGAAGTGAAATCCTGTGGCGCAACAAACGCCGCATGTTAGCCTTGATGGTCTATGGTCTGTTATCCGTCGCGGTTGGCTCAGCAGGTATGTACGCGGTCACGCAAACTTATTTGACTGAGCCTGTAAGCGGTGAAGCCTCCACTGAAGCAGAGCGCGGAGCGGATGACAAGCATGGTGAGGATTCGTCTGAAATTACACTCGCTAAAGACAAATGGGCCGTCGCCCGACTCCGTATTGCTGTAGTTGCCAGCGGCAATCTGGCGAGGACCGACTGGGTCACGGGCAAGGTGGCCCTTAACGAAGACCGCCTGGCGCACGTCTATTCTTTGGTCGACGGGCAAGTCCACGAAGTTATGGTCCAGTTCGGGGACGATGTGAAACAAGGACAGGTGTTGGCCATCATCGACAGCAAAGAGGTCGGCTTGGCCAAGCTTGACCTCTATAAAGATCAGCTTAATGCTAAGTTTGCCAAGATCAACTACGAGTTCATGCGTGAGATCAACGAGAACACACAAGCCCTCATCAAGGTGTTACGAGATCGGCCTACGCTGGAGGCAATTGGACAGACATTTGATAACAAGCGGCTCGGTGATAACCGCCAGCAGCTGATAACGGCCTACGCGAACCTATATAAATCGCGTGCCGACTACGAGCGGCTCACATCCGTGGCGGAAAGTGGGGCGGTGGCCGGCAAGTTTTTGATCGAAGTCAAGGCTCGGTTCGAGGCGGACCAGGCCACGTTTCAGGCATACTTGGAACAATTGAAGTTTACTGCATCGCAGGAGGCTTTGCTCGCCGAACAAACATATCAGCAATCCGAGCAGAAAATGGCTGCAAGCCGTTCACGCTTGTATATACTCGGCTACAAGCAAGATGACCTGAAAAGCATCGATCCGATCAAAGAGGGCGAGGCACTCGCATACTATCAGATTCGCGCCCCGTTCGACGGCACTGTTATCAACAAAAACGTCGTGCTGGCCGAGCGGGTGGGACCCGATACTGAGATGTTCCAGTTCGCCGACCTGTCGACGCTGTGGGTGCAAGCAGATATCTATCAAAAAGACTTGCCCAAGATTCGCCAGCTCGGTGAGACGCTACGTTTTCGCTCCCCGGACTCGGACCATATTCACGAGGCCAGGATCTTCTACACGGGTGACATTCTTGACCCAGAAACTCGGACGTTGAGATTGCGGGCTGCCATTGACAATCCGGATCGTCATCTGAAACCAGGCATGTTCGTCGAAATCGCTTTGCCGGGAGAAATGCTGTCCAACGTCGTGACGTTGCCGACGTCTGCCATTCAAGAAGTGGATGGGCGGGATGTGGTATTCGTTCAGACTGGACCGGAGGCGTTCGAGAAGCGGAACGTCAAGGTCGGAGTGAGCAACGGCGTCGCCGTACAGATCCGTAGCGGACTGCAGCCCGGCGAGAAAGTGGTGGTGGCTGGCGGTTTTGCCCTGAAGTCGGAACTGATGAAAGAATTGATGTCGGATGACGATTAAAAGCCAAGGGTATTTTCGTCTACATTCCCTTTTTGTGCTTAGCTTTCTGCTCTGCAACCTTCTGGGGGTGGTCAGCCTGTTTAGGAGTCAGCAATGATCAACAAAATTATCGACGCCTCGTTGGACAACCGCTTCGTCGTCTTGCTGCTGGTTGTTTTGCTGATCGCGGTTGGTCTGTGGTCGATAACTACATTGCCCATCGACGCTGTTCCCGACTTGACTAACGTCCAAGTTCAGGTGCTGACGACCTCACCTTCACTCGGTCCGGTTGAGATGGAGCAGTTTATCACGTTCCCGGTCGAAACGTCGATGAGCGGCATCCCAAAAGTGAGGGAGATTCGTAGCGTCACACGGTTTGGGCTGTCGAATCTGACGATCGTGTTCGAGGAGGGGACGGACATCTATTGGGCTCGACAGATGGTGAACGAACGGCTGACCGAGGCTCGCCAGGAGATTCCTGCCGGATTGGGAACGCCCAGGATGGGACCGATTGCAACTGGCATGGGCGAGATTTACCAGTTCGAAGTGCGCGCCAAACCGGGCTACGACTACAACCTGCAGGATCTGCGGACCATCCTCGACTGGCAAGTTGCCTTTCAACTGCGTAGCGTGCCCGGCGTCATCGAAGTCAACACATTTGGGGGCGAACTGAAGACGTACGAAGTGCAGGTGAATCCAGACGCCTTGCTGAATTATAAGATCCCGCTGAACCGTGTGTTTGACGCATTAAAGCGCAACAACGCCAACGCTGGCGGCGGGTACATCGTCCATCATGAAGAGCAAAGGCTGATCCGCGGCGAAGGGCTCATCCAGTCCCTGGATGATATTTCCGATATCGTTCTGGACGCTCGCGAGGATGGCACCCCGGTTCGCGTGCGCGACATTGGCGAGGTGCATTTCGCCCCGCTGTTGCGTCAAGGCTACGTCACGCGCGACGGACGCGGCGAGGCGGTTGTCGGAATCGTCATGATGCTGATCGGCGAAAACTCGCGCGTGGTGGTGGATCGCGTCAAACAGAAAGTCGCCGAGATCGAAACGTCTCTGCCAGAAGGCGTTTACATCGATACGTTCTACGATCGCACCTCACTAATTCGCCGCGCCATCTCCACCGTCACCGAGAACATCAGCGGCGGCGCGATCCTGGTCATTATCATGCTGTTTCTGCTGGTGGGCGACTGGCGGGCTGGGCTGATCGTGGCGTCGGCCATTCCGTTGTCCGCGCTGATCACCTTCATCTCGATGAACTACTTCGGCGTCTCGGCCAACCTGATGAGTTTGGGGGCCTTGGACTTCGGCATCATCGTGGACGGGGCGGTGGTGATGGTCGAGAATGCGATCCGCCATGTGGGCGAGGCAAAACGCCGCAACCCCGATTTGAAACGCGCGGGGCTGGACGTGTTTCGCGAGGCTGGCCGTGAAGTGGGTCGGCCGATCGTATTCGCCGGCGCGATTGTGATCATCGTCTTTCTGCCAATCATGTCGTTGCGGGGGATCGAGGGGAAGATGTTTGGCCCGATGGCCTTTTCGTTCATGTCAGCCCTCACCGGCGCGCTGGTCCTGTCGCTGACCGTCATGCCTGTGTTGGCCTCGCTGTTTCTGGCCCGCAAGTTTAGCGAAAAGGATTCCTTCCTCGTTCACTGGTGCAAACTCGGCTACGAACCGTTATTGCGATTGGCGATCCGCTGGCCGTTGGCCGTGTTTCTGACTGCGATCACCGTGTTTTTCGCAGGTATCGTGGTCGCAATGGGCTTCGGGGCCGAATTCGTCCCAAAGCTGGATGAAGGCGATATGGCGGTGCAGGCAATCCGGCTGCCGAGCGTTTCGTTGGAACGTTCGATCGAAATGACCACGGAAATTGAAAAGACGCTGTTGGCGGAGTTTCCCGAAGAAGTGAAGTCCGTGATCTCGAAGACCGGTCGCCCGGAAATCGCCACCGACCCGATGGGCGTCGAGATGAGCGACATTTTCGTGATCCTCAAGCCGAAGGAGGAGTGGCGGTACGACAGTAAGCCGGACTTGATTGAGGACATGAAGGAGGCGCTGGAAAAAGCCATTCCCTCGAACAATTTCAGCTTCACGCAACCGATCGAATTGCGAGTGCAGGAATTGATTGCAGGCGTGCGCTCGGATGTCGGCATCAGCCTCTATGGAGACGACCTGGAGAAACTGAAGGAGATCGGCAACGAGATTGCTGGCGTGATCCAGCAAGTGCCCGGAGCGGCGGACGTTCAGCCCGAACAGACAGGCGGTTTGCCCTACATCCATATGCGCATCCGCCGCGATCAAATCGCCCGGTATGGTATCAACGCCAGTGATGTGCTCGACGCGATTTCAACTATCGGTGGTAAAGAGGTCGGGCAAGTATTTGAGGGACAGCGTCGCTTTCCTTTGCAGGTGCGTCTGGGGCCAAAGTGGCGGAAAGATGTGGCGGCGCTGAAACACATTAAAATTGCCGATCCCGCTGGCCGTCAGATTCCTCTGGAGCAGCTTGCGGAGATCGAGGTTGGTCCCGGAGTAGCGCAGATCAGCCGTGACGAAATTCGCCGCCGCTTTCTGATCCAAGTGAATGTCCGCGGCCGCGACTTGGCGAGCTTCGTGATGGATGCCCAGAAGGCGGTCGAGGAGAAAGTGCGACTGCCGCCCGGCTACCGCATCGCCTGGGGAGGCAGTTTCAAGAATCTGCAAGAAGCGACGGGGCGGCTGACGATTGCTGTTCCGCTCGCCCTATTCCTGATCTGCTCGTTACTTTACTTGACATTCAGGTCCGGTAAGCTGGCACTGCTCATCTTCTTGAATGTGCCGATCGCCACGACGGGCGGCATCTTGGCTCTCTGGATTCGCGGCATGCCTTTTTCGATCTCCGCGGGTGTCGGATTCATCGCCCTATTCGGCATCGCGGTGATGAATGGCGTCGTGCTGATCGAACATGTACGGTATTTGCGGCACAGGGGACAGAGCGTCATAGACGCCGTCTATCAGGGTGCTCTGGACCGCCTGCGCCCCGTGTTGATGACCGCCACGACCGACGCACTGGGCTTCATCCCGATGGCGATCTCGACTAGTTCCGGCGCGGAAGTCCAACGCCCCTTGGCGACCGTCGTGATCGGCGGCGTGATTACGTCAAGCCTTTTGACCCTCATCGTCCTGCCAGCCATTTACCGTTGGTTCGAGCCGAAAGGCGAGGAAGAGGTGGAAGTATGACAGGATTAAATGTGGACGGAATAAGGTGTCAGGAACCTTTAATCTCGGTTTATGGGTATTTATCGAGTAATTATTGTTCTTTCGAGTCACAACTGATTGATTTTTTGGGTGAAATTACGAAAAAAGGTTCCTGACACCTTTAATCCCTCACCTTTAATCCCTTTAATCTGCCCGACTCAGCCATTGTTGAATGTCATCTGGTTGCACCTTGGTGTCTGGAAAGTGCCTTACTAACCATGACCAGTCGATTTCGTAAATCTGAAGTATCCGAACAGGATCATACTCAATGCCTCTTGCCATAATAAAAGAAGTACCCCGCTCAATCGTTTCTAGTGTGTAGCGTTTATTTTGTACTCCGCTCGGATAATTCATATGGTAGAAATCCAAGATGAAACGTCTTTTTCCACTCTTTAGCAATTCAATCTTACCCACCCTGATTGGCGAATAAGAGCAGCAATCGGCACTAAATTCGTCTCCAATAAATTCACACGCATACCAAGCTCCTTCTTTGATACGAAACCGCATGAATAAATGCTCCTGATTGCTGTGTTTGAAAATTTAAGCAAGTTCATTGCCCGAAAGTATTTTACGAAAATAAACGTCAATGTAAAATCGATTTGTGAATTCATCAAAACGGGCATTGCTCACGCAGGCAATAACTCTCGCCATCCAGTTCCTAAATGCTGGAATGATTTCTTACTGACCCATACTTGCCCATTTGCTTTTTCAACTTGCTCATACGCCCATTCGGTGATTTGGAAAAACAAAGGTGTCAGATTAAAGGGTCAGATTAAAGGGTCAAGCAAGATTAAAGGTGTCAAAGATTAAAGGTGTCAAAGATTAAAGGTGTCAAAGATTAAAGGTGTCAAAGATTAAAGGTGTCAGGAACCTTTTATCCGTCATTTCATGCCGGGTGACACTGTTTGGCTTGTCTGGCAGTGTGAATGGCGACTGTTCTTCGTTATGAAGCAGAGTCAACTTTAACGTTTCCTTCTGTTGTAATACGAACGGATCATTATGGTCTGCACGGCAGACACTACATTGCTGATTTCTTTGTTTGCAGGAAGTACCAGTCTGAAACAATGGCGATTATTGTCAGCAGCAGGCCAATAATCAGCAGCCAGGAAAACGGATTATCGAGATGAATTCCCAAGGCTGGCTTGGGGACTGAGGGGGGCTTTTTCCCCGGTTTCAAAGTGAGCAGATTTGATTCTTCACGATCAAAGAAGTTGACTGCAAATTTTCCTAGAAGCTCTTTGCCATCTTGCACGGTGTAGATGCCTATGGCATCGCGTGGCGGGATTTCGACGGTTGCCATGCGGAGCAGTGGTTTTTTCTGCTGGTTGTGGGTCAGCGTCAATTCCCGGTCTTTATTGATCGAGTCGGGGGCAAGGCTAAACTGGATTGGTTCTTCCAGATGGTAGTTCCATCTTTGAAAACCGGGCTGGCTGGTTCGGCACTGTTCAATCAGATTGGTCCAGAAAATTGGCCAGTCTGGAGACTCCGTTAAGTTTGAAACCGCCAGGTCGATGTTCAGAATGTAGCTGTTGGCTGCGGTGCCGCTGCGCTGCCCAAGCAGTATTGATTTGGCGGTACTGATAACCGGAATTGTTGCTGCTGGATTTTTTTGCACGCCTCCCCAGACAACTCCGCCAAGGACAATGCCGTCCATCAATGAATGCTGTTTTTCAATGAGAAAGGGACCAATCACAGATTTCGCAGCCTTGGTCGACTGGGGAGAAGGATTAACCGGACCGATGCCAAGCCACCATAAGCCTCTCTTGTTTTTCGGTGTATCGGTTGCAGGGGCAATTACCAGGTTTGCCTGGGCAACGTCTCCCAATTGAATATCTGGCATCACGCCAAGAATCCTTTTGACATTTTCAAACGCGGTGTGAGAAGAAGGAAGGATGACCGCGACAGTGACAGTACGGGCATGGGGCTCTATCAACGTGATTTCGTTATCAATATCGAGCGGGTCACCGGGAGTCGTTGCAGAGAGGATGATTTCGCTTAGTCCGCCGGGGACTTTCCACTGCATCGATTTTTCGATTCCCGATTCCAGACTGATTGATTCACTTACGATTTTTTTATCTTTTGCCATTCCAGTAACGTTCGTATTGACGTCTGCTTCTCCCAGGTTGGCTATTCGGATGAAGATTGTCCCTTCGCCACTTTGTGGATCGTAAAGCCAGCGAGCAGCCGTGATCGCGACGTTGTCGAGCTTTCGTCCAAAAGAGTGAACGCTCATGCGTTCGGGGGTGAAATGTTCTTCTCTGGGAAGTTTGTCGGTCAGGAAAACAAAAACGGCTTCTTTGCCTGCTAGTTGAGAGCCAAGATCCCATGTGGTATCGAAAGAATGCCGGGGAGAACTGGGCTGCCAATTGGTTATTGCAGAAGTCACTTCTTCCCAACTTGTTCGCGGACCTGCAATGAGGGTTGGCCTTTGCCCTGTTGTTAAGATGGAATAAACGCTATCTCGCCCCATTATTTTTTGCTGTTCGTTAAGCCATTGAATCGCACGATCACGAGTCGATTCCCCCGTTTCCGGTAACCTGGCAGACATCGAAGCTGAGTTATCGAGAACAACAACCAGATGCGGACGTGTTGTGACCGAAGCATCTCGCGGGTCGGCAAGCAACAGCGAAATCAGCAGGGCTGCAAGTAGTTCCAGCAACAGCGAGCGAGTGATCGGCAGTTGCTCTTTTTTCCGACCGGGAGTATCTTTGCGAGTATCCAGAGTCCACAAATGTAAGCCCGCCACTTCCAAGGGAGGGAATCGCCGATGAAACATGTGGACGTAAATAATGACCGGCAGCGTCAATAAGCCCAGCAGTCCCCAGGGATTAGCAAAGTACATGGCATCTCATGTTGGAAAGGAATCTCGTTGAAGGAAACTGCCCAGCACGGCTGGTTCATTCTGATAGCCGATGTTAAATGGAATCTTGCCGGAAATTTACGGTAAACAGAGAGAAATTAACCGTCACTTGTACGAAACATTGTATCCTATCTGGTAGAAGAATCGCAAACAAAACAGATTGGTGAGTGATGAATGGTGGAAAAATATCTGCCGAAAAAATGTACGAAACCCGAATGCCCGGCACTCAAAGAAACTGACCGTTAGTTGTACCATGCAGGATAACCTTGGGGAAATCAGACCCGCTCGCAATCATCAAGAACAAGAAGAAGCCTTGTTTTTGATGATTCAGGAAAACGACCAGGATATCAAACGTCAGGAAGTAGAGAAGATCTTTGCCTCTGTTCAGAATGGACAGTTGGACTTGAAGCATTTACTGGTCGCAACAAAGCGGCAGAAAATTCTGGCGACTCGTTTAATGGTTGCCCAGGAGGACAAGACGGCAATTCTTTGGCCTGCCGCTGTTGATGAAGAAACGGAAAGCTTTCAATCGCTCGACTCGATTCAAGATGCCTTGCTGGAACAATCGATCTTACTGGCAAAAAAAGAAGGCTGTGTTCAAATTCAAACAACGGTCGAACAGAACGATTCAATCACCTCGGCACTTTACGAAAGAAATGGGATCCCAGCAATTGGCGAACTTTATTTTATGCAACGCCCCGCCTCTCCCGAATGTTACGATGAAAAGCCCTGCGCTGCAGCAAGTGAGTCACTGAAATTAGCCCCCCTCTCTCAAGAGATTTCCGATGAATTTCTCGGCGAACTGGTACTGAAAACATATATCGATTCAGCCGATTTCCCAGAACTGCAACATGATCGCACGGCAGCCCGCTCCCTGCAAACGCACCGGCTTCAGGGAGAATACAATCCTGAACATTGGTTTGTGATCGAACAAAATAAATCGGCGGCTGGCGTCCTGTTTTTTTCCTGGCATCCAGACTTAAAACAATGGGAGCTAACCTATTTGGGCATCATTCCAGAGCATCGAGGAAAAGGAACCGCCGGAAAAGCAATCGAGCAGAGTTTCGAACACCCTTCTCGAAAAAACAGTAGCGTTTTCCTGGGAGTAGATTCCAGAAATCACTACGCCATCAGGCTTTATGAATCCCTCGGCTTTATCGTGGTCTCTCGCCAAACAGTGCATGTATTGCAATTTGGATAATTCGATCACGTAGCATCCAAGAAGAAGATATCGCGTTACAGCAAACGGTGCCGTTCATCAAGGAACATGTTATGCACAAAAAATAAAAGTCTACTTCAGCAACTTTTTTTGATGCAATCTGTTCTGTTCCAAGGGCTTTGGGCGATGAATTATTTTTGTTTTTTTTAATAAAATAATTCCCTCACTTTTTCGTTTGACAGGCTCGATTTGGTCGGTAGCATTTGTCTCCGCTGAGTGAGTATTGGTGCGTGACTTTTCACAAATGAGGGTGAGATAATTATTAAAGAGAACTTCTTTTTAATTTCTGCTATCGTCTGTTGAAATGTGACAAACCGAGAGTTAAGATTTGGACTTCTGGTCCGAATGAATACGCCTTTTTCTGTCAAATTTTATTTTGCCGCAGTTCATATTATAGACTTCAACAAATGTTGATCCTCTTTTGTTTTTGAATCCCATTTTGGTTTTTGAATCCCATTTTGGTTTTTGAATCACTGAGAATCTATTTGTCATCTCGAAAAAGTAATCCCGTTGAACGTGGAGTTTCGAGATCTGCTCATGGACGAGTTCTTCAAGCCCACGCAAGGGCGTACCTTGTTCTTTCATCGATGATTGAACCGGGGACAAGTAGAAGAACGATGTTGCAGACTGTTGGATGCCCCAAGCACTTTTTGCTCAGTGGTGTTCGATCCCAATGAGCGGGTAGAGGGGTTGCAAGATGCTTCCCGAACGGAGTCAATTGAACAACGATGGTTCGCCAGGTGGAAAACCCACCACTGAAACGCAACTTTCGCAACGTTTTTTCCAATGCCTTGAACAAGCCATTGGAAACGCACGTTTCGAACAGTGGTTTGCTGGTCAGACACTCATTTCGTTTTCTGGCGATCTGGTGAGTGTTGGTGTAAAAAGTCCATTTTTAATCAAATGGTTAAGACGCGAATTTTCCGAAGCCGCGCTGGAAGCGGCCCGACAATGCGTCGGAATCTCTGCCCAGGTTCGATTCGATGTCGATCCACGTGCGATGGAACTTGCAGCAACAGCAGTTGTGCAGCAAAGCGATCAAAAAGGATCAAAAAACGAGCCGGAAGAAAAACCTGAAGCATCGCCAACAGCCCGCAAACAGGCGGGGAAAAAACGTTTGCCTCCCAGACGCAGGCGGTTTGCACGGCTGCCAGATTTTATTCCGGGCAGTTGCAATCGTGTCGCACTTTCGATGGTTAACATTATCTGCAACCAACCGGGCGAGCAGTATAATCCGCTTTATTTATACGGCGGAGTTGGTGTTGGAAAAACACATCTGGCAGAAGGGATTCACGTTCGTGTACGAGAATTGCACCCGGAACTTCAGGTCACTTATCTGACAGCAGAAGCTTTCGCTAACTTTTACACCAAGGCATTACGCGAAAGAACGCTGCCAGCGTTTCGCAGACGATTTCGCTCGATTGATGTTCTTATTGTGGATGACATTGAATTCCTGAATGCGAAAAAAGGAATACAGGAAGAGTTTTGCCATACGATTCAAGAGTTACTTTCTTACGGTCGGCAGGTAATTCTTGCTGGGGATCGGCATCCCCGGATGCTGACGCACATTCGCCCAGACTTGAGTACTCGATTTTTATCTGGGCTGGTGATCCGGCTTGAAGCTCCCGATTTGGAAACGCGACGAGAAATTGTCAAGCATCATGCTGATCGATTTGCGTTAAGTATTACCGATGATGCAATCGATTTTGTCGCCAGGAAATTTACTCGAAATGTGCGGGAACTAATCGGAGCCGTCAATTGCCTGCAAACCTATCACCACATGACAAAACGCTCGGTTGGCATTACCGCAACTCGCGAAGTCTTAAAAGATTTAGAGCGAGATTGCCTGCAAATTATTCGAGCCTGTGACATTCAGCACGCTGTTTGCGAATTGTTCGGCGTTCAGAAAGAAGCACTAATTTCGTCCCGCAGAACACGCGAGCTGGCACAGCCGCGAATGCTGGCCATGTATTTAACAAGACAATGGACACAATCTGCCTATCATGAAATCGGAAAGCAATTCGGCGGCAGAAACCACAGCACGGTTATTTCAGCCGAGAAAAAAATGAAGCAGATGATCGAGAAAGATGAACAACTCCAGGTCGCCAATCGAAAATGGACAGCCCAGGAAGTCGTCTCAATGGTCGAAGAACAATTGCAGGCGAGTTAAGCCATTGTATCCAGCATGTACATCTTCAGTTTCCGCTTTTGTTGTACCGTAGGATGGTAATTGTACGAGCGTCCCCTACGAATTGACTTCTGCTGAAATGGTTACAAACGATTCAACCCGCTCGCGGATTGGCTGGAGAGCTTCGTTCCAGAAACTGACTGATTCGAGATCGAAGCCGAAAGATTCTTTCGCGGCTGAAATCGCACTGACGCCAGCGGTCGCGATCAGGAATTGATCGTAGGAGGCGGGGAAACCGCTGGGATCATTTCGGGCTTCCAGATACAATCGCTGGGAAAGCAGATAGCCGAACGTGTAAGGAAAATTGTAAAACGGTTCGTCACTCATATAGAAATGCAGTTTGGAAATCCAGAATGTCGGATTCCAGCCGGAATCGTCCAGCAACCCTGCATAGGCTTGCTTCTGGGCATCGACCATGATCTCATTTAATTCACGCGCAGAAAGTTCGCCCTTTGCTCTGCGGGTATGAACCTGGTTATCAAAAATGTATCTGCAGTGGATATTCATCAAAAAAGAAACGGAATCCTGCAATTGTCGATCCAGGGCAGCAAGCCGGTTTTGTTTGTCGGCACATTTGCTGATACGCTCTTCAGCGACGACTGTTTCTGCAAAAGTGGAAGCCGTTTCTGCCAGGGTCATCGGATAACTTTGCATCACCAGCGGCTCGTTTCGCAGAACCCAGGCGTGATAAGCGTGGCCCAATTCATGTGCCAAAGTGGAGAGGCCATCTTCGGTCCCTCGATGTGTCATGAAAATTCGAGTCTGTTTACTGGGCGGAAAATCGGTGCAAAAACCTCCTTGCCGTTTGCCTGGGCGGTCTTCTGCTTCAATCCACCCTGAAGATAAAGCATGCTCTGCAAATTCTTTTAACGGCGGATGAAACGCAGCGAAAGTATCAAGGATTGTTTCACAAGCGGTTTGATAATCGACCGCAGGAGAGTGGGAAGCCAGCGGGGCATCCAGATCGTACCAGCTAATGGAATCGAGATTCAGCAGTTGTTGTTTTGCGCGAAGATACTTCACCAGTTCGGATTTGCAGCCTGAGATCGCCTCCCACATCGCATCAATCGAGCGGCTCGTGACTCGATTTTGTGAATGGGGAATTGTCAGATAACTTTCACGATTCGCATACCGATCCAAAGTTAAACGAGAACCAACGATATGATTCAACGTTGCTGCACATGGTTCTGAAATGGATTCCCAGGCTCGTTGAGAGCTGAAGAATTTATTCTCGCGATCTGTTCTGTCTGGTGAATCAAACGCAATTTGTCCAGGCGATTTTTCTACCAGCTCGCCTCGTTCCATCACGGTAATACGGACCGAACCGGAAAGTTCGTCGTAAAGCCTGCTCCAGCCTTGAAGGCCATCGACATTTAACTCGCCCGCAAAATCGGCAAGATGATCGGGCAGACGCAGCGTTGCTTCCTGTCGTCGTCTTTCAAGGAAGGGGAATACATTTTGCAATTCAGGTGAGTTCTTGATCGCGTCCCACGGTTGATCTTCAATCCCTTTCAGCAGGAGGTCCAAGGCGTGATCGGCACGGGTGAGCATCGGATAAACCGCAGCAACGGCTCCTTCTGCCTTGCGGTACTGCTCGTTATCGCTTTGATCAGACGCATAACAACCAACCAGAGAAACAGCCTGCGACCAATCCCCCGAAACAGAGCCGTACTGTTCGATCAGTTTCGCTAATTCGTAAGGATCAATTGAGCTTCCCAGCTTGGAAGAGACTCCGTTTAATCGACTCGTAATGTTTTTTTCAAACTGTTCCAGGTTTGCTTGAATCATTTGCAGCCATTGTTCAAACGCAACTTCTCCCGGTTGAGGACCAAGTTCGTCGAGCTGCCAGTTGATGGGGTAATTCATAAAGCAATCTTTGAGTGAAAGTAACGATTCAGCGGACCCTACAAACAGCCTTTTCATTCCGACAAAAATAAATCATCGCCGAGTTGTTTGGCGATCGATAGCAATTTTTGTGGGACAGCATCGGTTTGTTTGTATAACTGTTTCCATGAAACTGCAATGACCGCTTGCGAATTTCCAGAAGAATCTACAATGGGGCATGAAAGCGAGCAACGCGCCCCGAAGCGATTCAACCAGCCAGCAGATTTTGCAAGATCGCCCTGCTGTTCGGCTGCCAGCGCCAATGCTGGCCTGTTGTTAACAATCGCGTTGACAATTCCCAATTGCGTGTGAGCCAGCGGGACTTGCACCGTTTGTTGCTGGAAATCTTTTGCAACTGGTTCGGGAAATCCTTCTTCAAACGTACATAAAACTTGCTGAAGATTCTCTCCTTCAATCTTCCAGATGCCCACCGCCCACGCGCCGGTTTGCTGAATCAATAATCGATTCAATTGCTCATCGTGAATTCTGTTTTCAGAATCGGAGTGGTTGAGAACTTCGCTCAAACCAGAGAGGAGTTGTTTATTCATAGCAAAGTGAACCAAAATGAGCTTTTCAAAAATTTGCGTACCGTTCGTCAACTCTTATCGTTAGCATCGATCAAACAATAACTGTCGTCTCTTTGGACTGTAGGATGGTGTGCTTGCACCCATCAAATGTGGTCTCCATGTCATTAATTTAACACCGGTGAATCCATCGCCGGCTCATCACTGTTCC
>Ga0316208_1002236_pt1 | contig 16136 bp, 10 predicted proteins | sample 3monopyrite_MG_FD_204944 | JGI IMG/M metagenome (GOLD analysis project Ga0316208, IMG submission 204944) | Microbial mat bacterial communities from mineral coupon in-situ incubated in ocean water Damariscotta River, Maine, United States -... | ecosystem: Environmental > Aquatic > Marine >...
GGTTATTCAAACAACCCCATTCCAACAGAAGGATGCCCATTTCGACCAGAGCAAATCGGCTTGAGGCACCCGGTCCCTGATTCTCCGCCAAATTTCCAACCTTCAGCCGCGTCAGACAGATCGCACCTGTCTGGCTCAGGCATTGGCCGAGCACAAAGACGGCGAAGCATCCGGCGTCAACGCGACCGGACTTCGAGACGCCGCGCTCGTTCTCAGCAAGACAAAGAAACTTGACGATGCAAAGGCCGCTCTCACTAGCGTCAACGATGCGTTGGCCGGCAAAGGTGCAAAGGGCGAGAAAGACCATCCGTGGAGCAAGCTCGTCAATATGCACCGCATGATGGAGGAGCTGGAACTGCAGGGCGGCAAGCTTCGTCGAGTCCTGAAGCGGCCACGCCGTCTGGAAAATTATTCGGAAAACGCAGCCATTCTGGTCGTGCTCGGGTTCGCCATGGAAGCCGACACGCATGAAGTCAAGAACGAGGCGAAACTTCCGCAATGGAAAACCTGGTCGAAAGAGTACCACGAGGCAATGAGCGGCCTGAACACGGCCATCAAAGCTGGCGACGGTGACAAAGCGAAATCGATTTTCGACGCCTCCAACGAAACCTGCGACGCCTGCCACGAAGTCTTCCGCGATAAATAGATCGCTTCCGACAATTCAGGTCTATGAAGAAACAGCTCGCCGCATCAACTTGCGGCGAGCTGTTTTGTTTTACGTGGGATCGTTTTTCGACTGCGGGCTGAAGAGGTTATCGTCCGTGCGTTCGGTCAGTCTGCCAGTCGGGCGAACATGGTGTGTCTCGGCTGGTTTCCGATTCGCTGCATGACGTCGCCGAGTTCGATGGCTTCGTGGATTTCCGCGAGCACTGTTTCGGCGGCGGCCAGGCATTGATCGACGTGGCGTGGCTCATGAGCGAGCGTGGGGTTGAAGCCGCTGGCCGCGAGGAATCCGTGGTCGAGCATGCGGGTTGTGAACAGAGTCATCAGCGCGTTTCCGTCGGGGTGGTCGAAGCCGGTGAGCACCGCGTCCGGTCGGCCGCCGACAGTGACGGGGACTCCGGTGCGGTCTCCAAGTGCCAGCCAGCTGTCGCGGAATCGGCTCCCGATGTCCGCGATGTGTGATGGGATGTCCAGCCGTTTCATCTTCTCAATCGTCGCGACCGCCGCAGCCGGGCCGATGCCTTCGGTCCAGTAGGCGCTGGAGATGAACGAGCCCTCAGCCGCTGACATCGTTTCTGCGGTACCGATGACGGCACTCATCGCAAAGCCGTTGCTGATCGTTTTGGCAAAGATGGCGATGTCAGGATCGACGCTGAACTTCAGGTGCGCACCGCCGAGGCACAGTCTCCAGCCGACTGAGATTTCGTCGAAGATGAGTCGGGCTCCGATGCGCGTCGCGCGTTCGCGCACGCCTTCGAGAAAGCCCGGTTCCGGTGCCGTCTGGCGAGTAGGCTCCATGATGATTGCGGCGAGATCTGCGCCGTGCTTGTCGATGATCGTGTCGAGTTCGTCGAGCTGGTTGTAGCGGAACGGCAGCGTTGTGCCGCGCAGCGAAGTCGGGACACCGGCGGGCTCAAGACCCGGCAGGAGGTGGCCGTCGAGTGAATCGGACTCGCCCAGGTTCGCGGCGAGGTACCAGTCATGCCAGCCGTGATAGCCACAGATGGCGATCTTCTCGCGACCGGTCGACGCCCGCGCGATGCGGACTGACACTGCTGCTGCTTCGCCGCCGGTGCGAGCGAAGCGTGCCATGTCTGCCCACGGATGGATCTCCGTCAGCAGCTCGGCGAGTCGCACTTCGTCATGCGTCTGCTGAGTGCTCATCGAGCCCAGATGGACTCGGCGAATCACGGCGGCATTGACGTCTGGATCAGCGAAACCGAGCAGGCAGGCGAGGATCCCGTTGGACGACATGTCGATGAATCGTCGACCTGACGTGTCCACCACTTCGCAACCGATGGCCTGGTCGTAGTAGGCGGGCCACTGGCCAGGTGCAAACATCTCTGGCCGTTTGGAGAGCAGCTGAGTCCCACCGGGAATGATCTGTGTCGCCCTTGAATACTGCTTCTGGGTAATCGAGCCGTCTGGCGGCGCGTCGATTCGCAAAAGCTGCCGAGCATTCGTCCTGAAGATGCGTTCGAGGTCGCCGTCGTTGAGGCACATGGTTCGGGCTGCCTGCTGCAAAGCAAGCAGAGATTCGATGCCGACAACATTTGGATTCGCGTGCTGCCAGTCGTTCCAGTCGACGTTGTGCTCGTAAAGCCACATGAAGCCGTCGCCGACTGACAGTGCCTTTCCTCGGAACTCGGAAACCGGAAAGTCGCTGCCGTACATCAGCCGGGTTGTTCCCGTTGCTCGAATGATCGCCTCGAATGCGGTCGGCTCACAGATCGCTGACGTGTCGAAATAGACGTTGTCGATTCCGCGCAGTCCGTCGATCGCGTCTGCCGTGTGAGACGCATTAAAACCGCGAGCCGCATGGGCCAGCACAAGATTCGCGCCGGGGTACTTCCGGCAGCGGTCCCGGATGTACGTCAGATTTCGCGGATCGCTGAGCGCCTTTGGGAGCACCATGTGCATCGTGATCCACAGTCCGCGGCGATTCGCGATCTCCCAGGCCCAGTCCGGCAGGAACTCGCTTTGGTCCGAGTTGAAAGTGTCCTCGCGGCTGGCGAAGACGTGATAGACCTTGAAGCCGGAGAAGCCATCGTCAATCAGCGTTCGTTCGACCTCGGCCGGGTCGTCATCCGGTCGGATCAGCATTAACCCGCGACAACCCGAATGGGCGCGGACCTGATCCGCGACGAACCGGTTCTCCACCTGGCAGTCAACGTCGCGTGTGGGGAATCCGAAATACAACCCCTCGGTCAGCACGCGGTCTCCCATCCAGCGGCGCATGCTGGCGAGCATTGCGTCGTAACCGACCTCGGGTGCTTCGATGGTGCCATCGTCTTCGACCAGGTGACGCAGATCGTACCAGTGCGCGTGAGCGTCGAACGCGTCGGGCGGTACGAAATCGCCGACCCTCGTATTGAACAGTTCAAGATCAGCGGGAGAGATCGGCCAGCGAGTGGGGTCGGCGAAGTTGCGGAGACTCATAATGTTCCGGGTCCATTGTTATCGGTGCGGCTCGCGGGAATTCAATGAATGAGTTGTATCGGCTAAGTACAGGCCCCACGAATGACCAATTGCAATTCCCCGTTGCCGAAGCTGCCAGCTTCGGACCGACGCTGGCAGCGTCGGCAACGACACAACACCACCGTGTATCCAGTCCTTAACTCGTGGGACGGGGACTCAGTGGTCTGGTTTGTAAATCCTGACACGGTTGATCGTTTGACCCGAAGCCGTAGGCGAAGGTGAAGGTGGGATTTACGTTCAGAAACGCCTTCGCCTTCGCCTACGCCTTCGCCTACGCCTTCGCCTACGGCTTCGGGTCAAACAAACTTTCAAGCCAACCCTTTCCGACGATGGCCTCGTCGGGCACATTCTGTGCTTGTGACGTCACAATTGAAATCGCTGCTTCTCATCCTGGCGAGCCTGTCGGCATCTTCTTCATCTGGTCATTGGCGAGGCGGTGCCTTATTAGGAATTTCGCTTCGCAGGCGTTCGAGTTCTTCCTCTGAAATGCTGCGGAGTATTTGAGCAGCCAGCGTTACCAGTTCAGACTTGGTGACTGGCCAGTCGCGGAATCTCTCGAGGGCTGGGATGGATTCGGCTGTCAGGCCGATGCTGGAGAGGGCTTGGAGTCCCGTGGCCAATGCTTCGTGGTCGCTGAGAGTAACCTTTATAATCCTGGTTTTGAGAGTGGGATTAGGGTTGAGGAATGAGTTGATCTCAGGGATTGCTGCCTTCGCGGCAGAGCCGACCTGTCTCAGGATGTCGAAGATGGCCGCTCGAAAGGTCAGGTAGTGCTGTGTTGGCGGGCCAAAATCGTTACTGAATCGGTGTCCGGCAATGCTGCATCGTTTGTCAAGGAGCGGCGTGCCGTTCTTGAGCAGCTCGACGAGCACTGGCACCACTTGAGCAGACTTCGTTGAATGGACAGCCAGCAGGTATGCAGCTTGGGCTCGATCGCTCACGTCCGCTTGCGGGTCGTTCAAGAACTCAAATAGTGCGTCCGTGATCTGGTCGGACTTCACGCCTGATTCGAGTGCTGCGAAAAGTAGATCCATCGCACTTGCGTAGTAAGACTCTCCGACAAGCGCATTTCGTTCGCCCTCGGATCGGCGAGTTCGGAATGCTTCAATGTTGTCGACGTAAAACTTCAGGTGGCGTTCGCCAATCATTTGTCGATGCTTTGGTGAGAGGTCGAAGCTCGGTTGTCATCGGGACCACGCTGCCGGCGAGTTCTGTAACCCCGGCCTGTTCCTTAGTAGCGGCGTAACGAATCTGAGCGACAAGCTTTGAGCCTCGGCTGATCGTAAATCGGTCGGCGGAGACTTCGACGGAGTCGGCCTTACCAGGAATCTTGATCTCGTACTTCCCGGAGTGGACCGATACCGATGTCGTTCCCTGCTTCAGCGAGAGTTCTTCGTGAACGCTGCCGTCTCTAAGTAGCAGAACTTCGACGTTCGAGACGTGGCACTCAACGACGATTTCGCCTTTGTCGGTTTCGAGCCGAATGATAAACGCGGCGGCCGCCAACAGGATGATCGGGATCAGATACTTCGCCGCTGTCAGTACTCTCGAAGGTGGTTTGGAATTGTTATCCGTGGTCGCGGCGACTTTCGGACGAGCAGACTGCGGCTGTCTCGGATGATAGAGAGGTATTCGGACCGCTGGGGCCGGAGCGTCTGCCGCGACGGCGACCGCTTGTTTCAGGTTGTGGCCGACGGTGAATGGTTGCAGAGCTTTCGCGACGTCGCCCGGCGTTTCGAAGCGGCCCTCGGGATTCCGCGAAAGCATGCGATTGACGATGGAACAAAACCCGTGGTCAGCATCAGGAAGACAATCGGCAAGGCCCGGTGGGTCCTCAGTCGCGAGTGCTCTGATGCGTGAAAGCGGAGAACGATTCTCGGAGGTCGCGTACGGAGCGGTGCCGGTCAGCATCTTGAAGAGGGTTGCTCCCAGGCTGTAGATGTCAGCTCGAATGTCGACGTCGTGAGAATCGTTGCACTGTTCCGGCGCCATGTAGTCGACCGTGCCCATCATCTGACCGACCGTTGTCAACTCGCCGAGTCCTTCGTGCTGGTCGGCCAGGAGTGCCAGTCCCAGATCCAGAATCTTGACTTGCCCGCCCTCAGTGACCATCAGGTTCGAAGGTTTGATGTCGCGATGCACGAGTTGGCGTTCGTGGACGCGCTGCAGGCCGATCGCTGCCTGCCGAATTATTTCCGAGGCATCTGGAATCGACAGCGGGCCGTGACGGTCAACGAGTTCGGAAACATCAAAGCCGTCGACAAACTCCATGGCCAGGAAGTGTTGCCCGTCGTCTTCGCCGGCGTCGGTTGCTCGCACGATGGCCGGGTGATCAAGTTTTCCGATCGCCTTCATTTCTCGTTCGAAGCGAACGATCGCGTCGGCGTTTCCGATGCGGCGATTCGGCAGCAATTTCAGGGCGACAACGCGGTCGAGCTTCGTGTGAATTGCTTTGTAGACGGTTCCCATGCCACCAGCTCCCAGAATTGAGATGAGTTTGTAATCACGAATGACCTCAGGGCTGAGGGCGTCGACGTGTTCCGACGATTCTGATTCGCCATTTCGGCTGCTGGTGGGGGCTCCTTGTTTGGGTTGGTTCTGTAGTTTCGCCATGGCCGCGAGGTATTCGGGAGTGCCCTCGATGCTTTGGGCTGGTGGCATCCGCAAGTGGTCCAGCATCGAATCGGCAGTTCCGTCGAGTGACGAAATCGTGTCCTCGCAGGCGGCACAGGTTTCGATGTGAGAAGCGACGCTGTCCCATTGTTCCTCGGGCATTCGCCCCAGGGCGTAATCACGGAGCTTGTCTGTTGAGAGACACTCCTGAACTGACTCGGTCATGGGATTCCTCAGAGGCTGGCGTAAGGGAACGAAAATGGTGGCTTTACGGTTGCTCCACCAACCTCAACGAAAGAGCGCGACAGCATTTTCGAAAACAACTGGAATATACAGCTAACTTGTGTAATACAAACAGTTTAGAGGTTCGGCAGGGCGCCGACTTCTTCTCGAAGTCGTCTTAGAACTCGGGACTTTGCCTGGCGAACAGAATTGGCCGTGATACCGAGGTGACCCGCGATTTCTGCTGTAGGCTCGTTCTCGACGGCCGATCGCCAGAACGCGTTCCAGGTCCGTTCTTCGAACTCCGCTTTCACCATGTCCATTGCCCGATGGAGCAGTCCGCTGACTTCGCGAGGACTGGTCATCGACATTGAATCGTCCGACAGTTGCTCCGAAACAGCCGCCAGTTCGGCATAGGCATTCGTTCCGCCAGCGGCGTCGGCAACCTGACGAGCCTGTTTTCGGCAAAAGTCCCGCACCTTGTTTCTGGTGATCGTCCACAGCCACCCGCGGAACGAATCGCTCTCTCGATTCTTCTCGAACTTGTGAACCGACTTCGAAACTGCCAGAAAGACGTTCTGCATGACGTCCGAACTGTCCGCCGCATTAAGGCCCGTTCTTTCACACCAGTGATAAACCAGTGGTCCGTATGTTGAGAGCAGTCGCTGCCACGCGTCGGGATCCTGGCGTTGCACGCGAGCAATCAGACTCGGCGAAGTCGAACTGGCTGTTGAATGACCTGGTTTCACGCGATTGCTGCATTCTGTTTTTGGCGTAAGAAGGGGATCGTGAAAACACGATGAGTGACTATGGAACGTGTCCGAAATAACTTCCCGAATTCGGTGAGAGCGACAATTTTCGTCATTCCCGCGCAGGCATCCCATGTCGAGTACGATGGCCATGTCATCGACATACGGCGTCACGTAGTCGCGTTCGTGAGTCGTGCCGGCGGGCAAAGCACGCTCGAATGAGGCTCGCTTCACATCGACCGATTCACCCAGCAGGATTGCGCTGGCCCGGTTCTGAATCCATGTTGTGGCCGACGAGTCTGTTGGGCCTCCGTTTGTCGAGTTGTATTTGAAACCGCCATCCGCTGGCGGATTATGAGGCGGCCCGAAGTTCCAACCTTGCAGTCAGACTACAATGAACGTGAGGAAATCAGAACTTGCCTGGCAATTCTCACGCCGCGAGAGAATCAAGTCCTGAACTACCTTGTCGCCGGCAAGTTGGTCCAGGCCATCGCCGAGGTTCCTGGCTCATCCCACAACACCGTCCGGTTTCAGCGGACGAGCATCATGAGAAAGATGCGAGCTGATAACATCGCTGACCTGGTAAGTATGATGAATCGACTTAATCAATAGCAGCATCTTTGCCATCTTCAAACTATCATTAAAGATGTGCTTCAAATTTCCCGTCTCGTGCGACGCTTCGAGGCCTTTCCAGACGTATTCGCAGCGACTGCCCACTGACCGTTTAAATCATTTCGTCAGGCAATTAGACGATGAAGATTCTGCTTGCAGAAGACAGCCGAACCAACCAGAAACTGGCGACGTTCATCCTCGAAAACGAGGGGCATTCCGTCGAGGTCGCCGACAACGGGCTCGTAGCCGTCGAAAGGTTTGTGAATTCATCGTTCGATCTGATTCTGATGGACGTCCACATGCCGGAGATGGACGGTTTTGAAGCGACGACCAGAATTCGAGAACACGAGCAGTCAACCGATTCACGAACGCTCATCCTCGCGATGACCGATGAGTCTCCTGGCGGCCGTGATCGTTGTCTCGAATCAGGCATGGATGGCTACCTTTCCAAACCGCTTGATATGAAAGAGCTGAAAGAAGCGCTGGCTCAGGCCGAGTCGAGCGGTATCCATGACGGTGACCAGTCCGGAGTGACACGGTCGGGAGCTTCTCCAATTGAATCGATGGTTGACTGGGCAGGTGCCCTTAAGGCAGTCAGCGGGCATCAATCGATTCTCGATACCGTTGTCGAGGCAGCGCTTGAAGAAGGACCAGAACTTCTCGAACAATTGCGACGAGCGATCGAGTCGTCAGACGTCGAAGTGATTCACCGGACCGCTCACACGATCAAGGGCGCGTTCCGGACGTTCAATCCGGTTCCCATGATCGAAGTCGCCGAACAGATCGAAACTCTGGCGCAATCTGAATCGCTGGATCAGATTACGCCTCTTTTCACGAAGCTCGAACCACTGCTCGATCAGACGTTGCAGGAGCTTCGAACGCCCACTGCAGCTGATTGATCATTCACCAGGACGTGCAGGCTCAGCACTCTCTAACTACGCGAAACGCTCAAGCAATCATGAAGCACGGACAGTTGATTCCCCTCCACGGAGGAAACCCGATCCCATTGAGGAAGGAAGGGTCACCATCGTGACGACCATCCTTGTAGTTGACGATTCTCTCACTGAACGCCGCCTGGTCAGCAGCCTGCTGAAACAGGCACTTGATTGCTCGACGACCGAAGTCGATAGCGCCGAGGCGGCACTGGAGCATCTGGCGAACGCCGCGCCGGATATCGTGCTGACCGACCTGCACATGCCGGGCCTCAACGGGCTGCAGCTTGTCGAACGAATTCGCGACGTGTCTTCGTTGCCTGTCATCATAATGACGGCTAAGGGCAGCGAGGATATTGCGGCTCAAGCGCTCAAAATGGGGGCCGCCGGTTACGTCCCGAAAAAATGCCTTGCTCAGGATTTGATCCCGACGGTCCAGCGAATTCTTACCGCCGCCGATCATGACCGCCGTCACTCGCGTCTGATGCACAACCTGTCGGCCGGCAGCTTGACCTTCGATATAAGAAACGACCTTGGGTTGATCGCACCGCTGGTCCGTCTGATCCAGGAGATGCTTCGCAGCCTTCCACTCGGCGATGAAGCAGAACGACTTCGAGTCAGCGTCGCGGTCGAAGAGGCTATCAGGAATGCGATTTATCATGGCAGTCTGGAAGTTGGGACAGCCGACGCGACGCGGCCACTTGATGATCTCGTTGCAGAGCGTCTGTGGGCACCTCCCTATTGCAATCGCAATGTCAAAGTGAGCGTGACCGTTTCGCACGACGAAGCCGTCTTCACCATCCAGGACGAAGGGCCCGGTTTCGATCTCACGTCAATCGAGGGCAAGGACTTCGACGGCGACGCACACGGCGGTCGCGGAATCCGCCTGATGCGAACTTTCATGGACGACGTCGAATTTTCAGACAACGGCCGAAACGTCGTCCTGCGAAAACGAAGATTCGAAGCACCAGACTTCCCGGACGACGACGACTGACAGGCCAGACTCAGCACCGGTTCTCCAGCTATCGTCAGGCAGAAACCCGGGGCTCACCGATTTCTGCCTGGCAAAAAAAAAGTGCGTGAGCTCTCGCATGGCGAAGTACTCGAGACGGGCGCTGTATCGGCAGCTCAACCAATCCGGAGTTCTGGAGGCAGGACGCTGAATCACTCTCGCAGGTTCTGATCAACCTCCACGACAGTCCAACTGTTAAGATCGCTGGTGGGATTTGGTCTTCGATCTGATACTGAGACCAGCCCGACTCGGTTCAAACGACCCGAATCGATTTCCCGATGTGAAGGTAGATTCAAGCATCACACATCGGTATATAACGGTTTTCAAATTGTCCACAGGCGTTTATTTCGATGAAGAAGCAAACCACGTCCACTCGAATTTTGTGGACAATTATCGGACTGAGTTTTGCGGTTCATGTCGCCAGTTTGATTCTGGGATGGACGCTCTTTTCTGAATGGCGGTGGGAACACCATCCGGTTCACGCTGCCGTTGAAATGTCCGGGTCGGTGATCGCTTTACTCGTCGCCTGGCTCCTGGTGTCGCTGGAGCGGCGCGGCGAGGGAACCAGTTTCAATTCCTGGATCGCCGGGGCACTGGTCGGGATGGGTGTGCTGGACGGCGTGCATGCTCTGGTTCATGCGGGTAACGCATTCGTCTGGCTGCACAGTACGGCAACATTTGTGGGCGGCGTTTTATTCGCGTTCGTCTGGCTGCCAGGAAACTGGCGAATGGACAGCGCATTCTCGTGGCCGCTGATCGTCCTCGGCGGGACGCTCGCCTTTGGAATGCTCTCGCTGTTGTTCCCACAGTATGCCCCTGCCATGGTTGACGCCGGGCGGTTCACGCTGTCTGCCAAAGCTCTCAACGTATGCGGGGGCGTGTTGCTGCTGCTGGCAGCCTTGAGGATCGTGCTGACCTGGCGCGAGACCCGCAACGACGACGACCTGCTGTTCTGTCTGCATTGCGGTTTATTTGGTTCTGCAGCGATCATGTTCGAGCAGTCGCAACTGTGGGATCTGCCCTGGTGGGGATGGCACGTCTTGCGGCTGATGGCTTACCTGGTCGCGTTGTGGTTTGTCATCCTCAGCGACCTGCGCGTTCAGTCGCGAATGATCGAGATGGCTGAGGATCTGCGGGGACTCAACGAAACCCTTGAAGAGCAAGTCGAAACGCGCACCGAAGAACTGTCAGAAAAGGCCGCGCAGCTTGAAGAGCAGCGGCAGACCGCGGTCACGCTGGCCGAGGAACTGAAGAAAGCCGACCAGGCGAAAAACGAATTTCTCGCCAACATGAGCCACGAAATTCGCACGCCGATGAACGCCGTCATGGGGCTGACAGAACTCGTTCTGCAGTCCAGTCTCGACGACATCCAGCGCGATTACCTGGGCACGGTCATGGATTCAGCCGAATCGCTGCTGTCCGTGATCAACGACATTCTGGACTTTTCAAAAATCGAAGCGGGGATGCTGCACTTCGAGCAGGTGGACTTTCAGCTGCACGACATCGTCGGCGACACGGTCCGGTCGCAGGCTCTGCGGGCACAGCAGAAAAAACTCGAACTGGTCTGCTTCGTCGACCCCGCAATACCAGGTTGGCTACAGGGCGATCCGGGTCGCCTGCGGCAGGTGCTGATGAACCTGCTCGGCAATGCCATCAAGTTTACGGAAACCGGTGAGGTCGTCGTCCGGGTTGAGCAGGAAGCAGACGCAAATGGCCGGCTGATGCTGACGTTCTCTGTGCGCGACACCGGCATCGGAGTTGCACCCGACAAGGTCGAGTCCATTTTCGAACCTTTCGAGCAGGCCGACACGTCCACCACGCGGGAGTTTGGCGGGACCGGCCTGGGACTGGCCATCTGCCACAAGCTGGTTTCTCTGATGGGAGGGGAGATCGAACTCGACAGTGAACCCGGACGTGGCAGCACATTTCAGTTCACGGCGGGGTTCGCCATCTCGGACAAACAACAACGGCCAACAACGATCCCGGAAGAGCTCAAAGACACGCGTGTGCTCGTTGTTGATGACAACGCCACCAACCGGACGATTCTGGAGCAGATTCTGCTGGCCAAGGAGATGGTCCCCGTCACCGCCCCTTCGGCACTTGACGGTTTCACCCTGTTGCAGGATGCATTCCGTGATGGCCGGCCGTTTCAGTTGTTGATCTCCGACGTCCATATGCCAAAGATCGACGGATTCGGTCTGGTGAAAATGATCCGGGCCGATGACAGCCTGTCAGCCCTCGACATCATCATGCTGACATCGGCCGGCCACCAGGGTGACCAGCAACGCTGTGAGGAATTGCGCATTGATGCGCAACTCACAAAGCCCGTCAAACAATCCGAGCTGTACAACATCGTCCTGCGTGTGCTGGGTTTCGACGCACTGGACGATGGCTGGCTGTCGATGGTCGAACCGGTGCCTGGTGAACTGCCACCGCTGAGAATCCTGCTGGTGGAAGACAGTCTGGCGAACCAGAAAGTCGCCCTGGCGATGCTCTCCGGGGCAGGCCACACAACGGTTGTGGCGAATCACGGTCAGGAAGCACTGGATATCCTGGCGATGCAGGATTTCGACGTGGTCCTGATGGACGTCCAGATGCCCGTCATGGACGGTCTGAAAGCGACAGCGGCCATCCGTGCCGGTGAAGACAGTATCCACGATCACCAGCCCATCGTCGCGATGACCGCTCATGCGATGTCCGGCGACCGCGAACGCTGCCTGGCCGCCGGCATGGACGAATACGTCTCGAAACCCGTCCATCAGAAACCTCTGTTTGAGGCGATCGCGGCCGCCATCGGCTTCGAGGCCACGAATACGTCAGCGTCACGGATTGCGACTTCTTCCGGCATTCTGCAGCCAGCCGCGTCACCAAAGCTGGTGGACTGGACCGGCCCGCTCACCCAGCTGAGCGGCGACCACGCCGTTCTCAAGGACATCACTGAGTCGTATCTCAATGAAACAATTGACAACCTGTCCCGGCTGCCCGCAGCAATTGCGGCAGGTAACGCCAGAGAATCACACCGCCTGGCTCACACCGTGAAAGGCGCCATGCGATTTTTCCACGCCGAAGCTGCTCAGCTCCATGGTCAGGAACTGGAAGACCTCGCCGCCACCGGTGATCTGACATCTGCACCGCAACTCTTCGAAAGCCTGGACGTAGAAGTACAACGCGTATTGGCCGTGCTGAAACGCTTCGTTGACAGCGGTGAGATGTGACGTGCCCAGAAGAGCGGACGCCAGTCAGCAGACTTCTGAAGTTTCTCGACTGAGGATTCCTCATCATTTGGCCTTCCCTCATGCAGAGCAGCTGTTGACTTGGATTGATGAGTAAGCGGCAGCCGACCTCGCTGGTGGAAACTTCCGGTTGGAATAAAGCTGGCTGCTGGACTCCGAACACCGGCCGCGCCTGGCAGCGTCATTCAAAAGCGAGAAGTGGGGCTGCGGCTTGCCTGACCCGGTTCAATCTGGCAAGGGCGTCCATTCGATCAGGCAGTAGACATGAGTGTCACAGATTGGTAGAAATTCTCTATAAACAGTACAGAGATGTTCGTTTGGGTGAGCCTCTTTCTCATGTTTGTGTCATGCACGTTGCGTCAGGCAAGACGTTGAGTGCAACGACAGCCGTGCCGCCAACTGGCACATGACGCCGATAATTGTCTGTTTTATCCATAAGATTACGATGATTAAAAGTTCGTCGCAATAAATTAAGACCCGTTCTCACCTCATCCTAACGCAGCCCTGACTGAATATTGCCAGCCACTAATGGCTCACACCTCATCAGTCACAGGTTCATTCTCACTGGGCCACTCCCCATGACAAGTGTGCTTCTGCTCGAAGATAGTCGCACGGACGTTCTTCTCATCAAAAGCTGTCTGAAAACGTCGCAGCTTCAATGCAGCATCGTCGTTGCGGAAACCGTTGCTGAGGCCGAAACGCTTCTGGAACGTGATTTCGATGTAGCGCTCATTGATCTGAACCTCCCCGATAGTTGCGGCATTGAAACTGTCCGTCGAATTCGTGCATTGAGGCGCAATCTGCCCATCGTTGTGCTGAGTGGCGACGCAGGTGACGAAACGGGTGTGATGGCACTACGGGAAGGGGCTCAGGATTTTATTCCCAAGAATGATTTCAACGGCTCCACTCTCGAACGTTCGATCCGATTCGCCATTGAGCGGCAGGAGCATCAGCTGCTTCGTCAGGAATTACGGCAGCTCGAACAGGATTCCGACGCCGCTCGAAGTGTGCAACAGAGGCTGATGTCGAGTGAATTTCCGTCGACACCGGGTTTCGAATTAGCCGGTCGATGTCGCTCGGCAGATGCGGTGGGCGGTGATTTCTTTGACCTGATGCCGTGGCCTGGTAATCGTCTCGGGGTTGTAGTCGGCGATGTGAGCGGCCACGGACTGCCAGCGGCTTTGTTGATGGCTTCGACGCATCGTGTCATTCGCACACTCAAGAAGTTCTTACCGGAACCGCATGAATTGATGGCGGCGGCCAATGAGCAGATTTGCGAAGCCACTAACAAGGAACGGTTCGTAGAGATCTTTCTGGCGGTCATCGATCTCGAGACACGTAGCGCCAGCTATGTCGGTGCCGGACACGGTGGAGTCCTCCTGAAAAGCACGGGAGAGGTCATCAAGTTGAGCGGCACGGGTCTTCCAGCAGGCATGACTCCCGATCTCATGATGGAAGGTCCCGGTCATTTCCAAATGGAGCCGGGCGACCTACTCGCGATATTCACGGATGGAATGTACGAATGCCGCACTCCGGACAATGAAATGCTGGGGCAGGACGCAGTCATTACGTTACTTCGTCAGAACCGGAAGGCTGATCTGAACGATCTGATTGACAGCCTGGTCGAAGTGTCGTGCAATTTCAGCGAGCCCAATGAACCGAACGACGATATCACGATTGCACTCGTGCGTTGTACTGGTTGATTTCTGGCAACATCGTGCTGTTGATCGAGTTGTCTGTTCCAGGCTGACGAAAATGCATTCTGAGACTCAGGGTCGCCTGTTTTACGGCATGAAGACTCTCGGTTAAGCCGATCACGTAAACTCGTCTTGTTTTCACGAGGTGCATTTCCATCTGAAGTGCATTGGTTGAATTGAGACAAACCACAAGCGCCGGCGACTCACTTCTGCATCGCCATGAATTCAGGAACTTGCTTCGCTTTTTGTTCCTAAGAAATGGGCACCGACAAGTTCGTCAGAGCTGCATTCATTAGACGTGACGATACCAGTCTTTCCGAAGAAGTGATGTCCCGCCGGAGTGCTCAATCACGGCGTCCACGCTTTAAGTGGAACGAGTTCAGAACAACTTCCCGGTTTCCCGGCTCTCGACAAATGAGCCGACGGCGCTAGCCGCGGGCCTCGGTTCTTCCGCGTTTTTCGCACCAAGGCCCGACGCTACCGCGTTCGGCTCACACAACTCTGGGGCCATTGGGCTAGCGCCGTCGGCTCATCATTTCGGAAAGTTATTTCAGACACGTTATTAAGTGAATTGTCCCGAAATAAGTTCCTTGTTTGACCGTAAGCCGAAGGCGCCCGCGTTTCAGACGCTGGCGCGCATTCAATACACCATCGCCTGCGGCTTCGGGTCAAACAAGGCAACGGAAATCGGGAAGTTATTTCGGGACTGATCCTAAGTGGAACGGGAGCTTGTGTTGGCAGTGACTTGCAAGAATTGTCCAGGTCAGCCGCGTCGCCAGCTTTGATTGAACGTTACATTTTTAACGTTTCGGTCTTGCGGCCTCTGAAGTGGAGCGTTAAAAAGTTAACGCGATGCGGCGTGCTTTCGTTTTGAAGCCGCTTTGATGAATTTTTACTGCGAGGGTTAACGATGTCCGAGCCGTCCGAACTCAGTCGCCGCGAGCGGCAGATCATGGATGCTGTTTTTGTGTTGGGTGAGGCGACGGTCAACAAAGTCGTCGAAACAATACCCTCGCCGCCGACAGCGATGGCCGTCCGCAGGATGATGCATATCCTGGAGGAGAAGCGGCACCTCAAGCGTCGGAAGAGTGGCCGGGAAGTCATCTACGTCGCTTGCCAGTCCAAAGGCAAAGCTGGTCGCAGCGCACTGGAAAAAGTGCTTGAGACGTTTTTCGGCGGCTCCCTTGAAGAAGCACTTGCCGCACACCTGCATTCTCGCAAGGACGCCGTCAGCGCTGAAGAGCGAGAGCGGCTTGTCTCTTTGATTGATCAGGCACAGAAGGAGGGCCGTTGAGATGAATCGTGCTTTGCTTACCGTCAGCGCCGTATTGAGTACTTCGAGTCTGCTGCTCGTGGATTCTGCCATCAAAGGTGGAGTGCTGCTCTTACTTGCCGCTTTTGTCGCCGTTCTGCTGCGGCGCGATTCGGCAGCGATACGACACCTTGTCTGGCAGGTTTCAATCGTCGGCATGCTGGTTATGCCGGTGTTTTCAGTCGTGCTTCCGCAGTGGCGAGTGTTGCCCGCCTGGGCGGTCATTTCTGCACCTTCGGCGACACCTTCTACGGACGCGCTGGCAGAACGGATTCCTTATGAGGCGGAAGCTTCGATACCCGCTTCTACCGCGCTGACTCCATCGCGGTCTGACTCGCTATTGATTTCTCCTGGGCGGATCAATGCGGAGTTGATTGAAACGCCGCCAGCTGTCGAGCATCACCCCGATGTTGAGATTTCAACGGTTCTGGCTGCTGCCGTTCCTGCGGAGATTGTTTCCGAGCCACCGCTGCGCGAATGGAGTGCTCTCGACGCGTTGCCGATTCTTTGGTTGGTTGGTTTTTCCGTGTTGATTGCTCGGCTGATGGCAGCTCGGCTGATGCTCTGGAGTGGCGAGCGTCGCGGGACAGTAGTCGCCGTCTCGCAGAAGTCG
>Ga0316208_1002237_pt1 | contig 16130 bp, 10 predicted proteins | sample 3monopyrite_MG_FD_204944 | JGI IMG/M metagenome (GOLD analysis project Ga0316208, IMG submission 204944) | Microbial mat bacterial communities from mineral coupon in-situ incubated in ocean water Damariscotta River, Maine, United States -... | ecosystem: Environmental > Aquatic > Marine >...
ATGTTAAATTCTTGTTAATGATAAACTTAATATAACACTTTAGCGTGGCTTATCCGACTTTTTTATCTATAATTTACACGTATTTAACCCCTCAGAGTTTGTCCAGATTATTAATCGAACTCAGGTTATTTAATTCTTTTGGTATAAGAATGATGAGGATTGTCCTCTTAAATCATTAACTAATCCTATTACAATGCCCATTATTACAGAAGTTTCGTTGGCCTATAAAGCCTCCCAATCCGTAGAAACCTTACCCAAAATTACCAGTCCCGAAGAGGCCGCATCCTACCTACGTTCCATCTGGGACTCCGATACCCTTGAGCTTCGAGAAGAGTTCATTGTGGTCTTACTAAACAATGCTAAGAACGTATTAGGATGGAGTCGAATATCCATTGGCGGTAGTACCGCTACTATCGTTGAACCAACAGCTGTTTTTCAAACCGCCTTATTGGGAAAGGCCAATTCCATCCTGATTGCCCATAATCATCCATCTGGGCGAAAAAAAGCGAGTGGAGCTGATATTCAGCTTACCAAGCGGATCAAAGAAGTGGGTAGCTTACTTGGTATACCGCTCGATGATCATATCATTCTTTGTGTGAATGGTTATCTGTCTATGCGCGATGAAGGACTGATGTAGAAAGAGGGCTAGACTCTCTTTTTAGCTTAAAAAGCCTTTTATGGCCTGATAAAATTTTCTTAAAAAAATATATGTGATCCCGATTTCTAACCTAAAAACGACGTTGCACCTAGTGGACAAATTAACTTGATGGATGTGAGCCTATATGAGAGGGCGGGGGGTAGGTTATGGAACCTTAATCTTTAAGATCGATATTAACTAACTTTATTACTTCTTCGATGATTGTATCCGTTGCTCTTCATGATTAAGTTAAAACAACACTAAAAGATTGGATCATTGAAGATAGAACTTAAAGGCTCCATTATTTCACAAGTTGATACTATTATTCAACAAGCGGTTGAATATGGGGTAAGTGATATTCATATAGAACCCTATGAAAAGAAAGTGAGGGTTAGATATAGATTAGATGGGAAGTTAATAGAAGTCGCAGTGATTCCTGTCCAACAGAAGGATGCACTGGTTTCGAGAATTAAAGTAATGGCTTCTTTGGATATTGCTGAAAAAAGACGTCCTCAAGATGGAAGGATTAAAATTCAAAAGCAGGGGCAATCTGACATTGATTTGCGCATCTCAATTTTACCTGTTCAGTTTGGTGAGAAAGTGGTGATCCGAATACTGGATCGCTCCAATTTGAAATTAGATCTGGATGTGCTTGGGTTTGAAGAAAGAGAACTCACATTATTCCGCAAAGCTATCAAACAACCCTATGGATTATTATTGGTAACAGGGCCAACCGGATCAGGAAAAAGTACAACACTATACTCTGCTTTAAATGAAATCAATAGTCCCGATCAGAATATAATTACCATTGAAGATCCTATAGAATATAATTTAGAGGGTATTAATCAGTCACAGGTACACGAAGAAATTGGGCTAAGTTTTGCAACCATACTTCGTTCCATTCTTAGGCAAGACCCAAATGTGGTAATGGTAGGCGAGATTAGAGACAAAGAAACTGCAGAAATTGCCATTCGTGCTTCTTTAACCGGGCATTTAGTGTTTTCAACATTACATACCAATGACTCGGTGTCGGCGATTAGCCGATTAATTGATATGGGAGTCCCACCATTTTTAATTGCTGCCTCATTGAAATTAGTACTAGCTCAAAGACTTGTTCGAAAGTTATGCGTTGAATGTAAGCAAGAAGAGAACTTAACGTTTGTGCCTCAAGGCTGTGAGGTTTGTAACAATACCGGATTCAAAGGGAGGACTTCAATAATCGAAGCTTTGGAAGTGGATGATGACTTAACCCAAATGATCTCCCATTCTGAAAATGAAGGAAATATTCGTGAATACATTAGAAAAATTGAAATGCCAACTTTAAAAGAAGCAGGGGAGAAAAAAGTACTTGCAGGAATTACTACAATTGATGAGGTTTACAACGAAACAATCTGATAACAATTAGTCGGGGTTAAAGAAAAACATTGGGTAAAATAATCCGCTTTTATCTTCACTTAGGAGCTGTTTTAATTTTAAGCTCAACATGGATCTCTGCTCAAGAGCAGTCGGTAAACGAGAAAAATGATAGAGTTAAAACTCTCCTTGTTGAGCTGATTGATACTACTTCAACAAAAATTTTAATTGACAACCTGCCTGAAAAAGTATTTGTAGATGTAGAAAACATCAACGTAAATAACGTTTCAGCCATAGATTTTTACCGAGCATTAGGGCGTCAATACAACGTAAATTTTATCATAGATAATACCATTGAATCGACGGTTAGTGTTCGTTTTTCAGATATTTCGTTGATTGAAGTAATTGTGTTGGTAGCCCAAGAAAATGCTTTACAGATTGAGCAGAAAGGGAGTGTATTTAGAATTTCATCGGCAATAGTGCCTGAGGTTCAACCAGAGGTAATACCACAAACAATTGAGTTAAACGGAAACTCTCTACTTGTTGATGTATCAGATTATAATCTTGCTGATTTTGCCCGACATGTTTCAGATCAAGCTTCAATTAATTTAATCGTTAGAAATGGAGTGCAAGGTAGTGTTAGTGGTTACTTAACTAACGTTGCACTATTTAATGGTTTAGAAATGATTCTTGTAAACAATGGCTATTCTTTAAGAGAAAATGAAGGCATTTATATTATTGATCGAAGAAACATGTCGTTTCAGGGTGAAGGCGATGTAATACAAAATTTTTGGGTGCAATTTAATGAAGGTCAGATTAGCCTCGATGTGGTTAATGCCAATGTATCAGATCTTATACGCGAGATAGGTTATCAAAGTGAAATTAATATGATTACTTATGGCCTGCCAACCAATACAATCACGGCAAAGGTCTCCAATCTCACTATTGATGAAACGTTGAACTATATCTTTCGGAGTACGAATTTCACTTTTCGCAAAGAGGGTGATATGTACATCATTGGGGACAAGAACACCACTGGGATTGCAACAAATCGGTTAATACGATTAGATCATTTACGATCAGATGTTGTTATAGAATTAATTCCGGAAGAAGTGAGGAGAAATGCATCCTTGCAAGTAATTCGTGAACAGAATGGGATAATGATCATTGCAACAAATGATATCATTTCAGAAGTAGAAGCTTTCATAAGAGAAATTGATTTTCCAACACCACAAATTATGATTGAAGCACTGGTTGTTGATGTGAACACTAGTGACATGTATCAATTGGGTACAACCTTAGCAAGTGGTGGAGCACCGGATAGTTCCTACTTTAATCCATTTACTGTTTTATTTGGCCAAGGTGATAATCAAACTGGTGGGCTTTCAATTCAGGGTAGTGGGGTTGACGCAAATGCCGCATTTTCACCCGGGGGGAATTTATTTGGTGTTAAAAACTTAGGTCGATTACCAAGAGATTTCTTTTTCAGAATACAAGCACTAGATCAGGAAGGTTTGGTTACGGTACAATCAAGACCTCAGATATCAACCTTAAATGGACACACGGCTAGCATTGAAATTGGTACTACACAATATTTCATATTTACTTCTACAACACCTTTGCAGTCTCCTAATCAAATTGTAACTCAGGAGTCTCAAAGATTTGAACAAATTGAAGCCAATGTGTTATTGGAGATAACTCCTTGGGTAAGCGCATCCGGTGAAGTTACCGTAGAGATTCGTCCTGAATTTAATACACCAGTAGGAGCATTTAGTCCTGACGTTCCACCTACAATTAATAGTAGAGTTTTGGATTCCACTGTAAGATTGAAAGACGGAGAAACCATCATTTTAGGTGGACTTATTCAAGAAACAGAAACTGAAAACATAAATAAAGTGCCTATTCTTGGAAATATCCCACTTATTGGTAGATTGTTTAGAAACAAAAGTACCAGTCAAATAAAATCGGAATTGGTGGTATTTGTTACGCCCTACGTTTTTTATGGTGATGGTTCTGATCCAGAACGATGGAATCAAATTAGGCAAGAGTTAGATTTAAGCATTGACCAATAGTGTTAAAACTCCCGTTCATAGAAAAAACGTATGTTGGTCTAGAGTTAACCTCTGAGCACTTATTTTGGGTAGAGCTTAATAAGCTGGGTAATAGAATAGAAGTTCTAAGCTATGGTGAGTTGTCTTTAGGTGAAACGCTCGAAAGCACCATAAATGAATTAGAAACACAACTTGTTAGTGATGCCTATTTACTAGGCGTTGCTGATAAAAGATTGCTTGCGAATCATTCATTGATTGATGCCCCCATTTTTGAAGATGAAGACGAGTATGAAGGATGGCGTGAAAGTCAAACGAAAGAAATAGAGTTGAATGATGATCAAATAGTACTTATCAGCCATTTGAGTTCATTAAATGAAGATGAAAAAAGACTTCATGTCCAGCAGAATTACCAAAAAGTGATAGAAGAAATCACAACAAATTTTGAAAGTGCTGGTTCTCCACTTTCTTATCTAACTAATGGTTTTGTTGATATAGGATATTCACAAATACTGAATCCAGCATTTGTTGAGTCATACACCGGGGTAATTACTGAAAATAATGATGGGTTTCAGTTACTGTTATTTAATCAGGGGCGTATTGAACAAGTTTATGACTTAGGTCAAAGTCAGGATCCAACCTCGATCCTAGCTGCTGCTGATTCCATTCTAACGTCAGAAGAACATACGTTTGAACTTGCAACAAATTCGATCTCATGTTTTCATTGTTTTGAGGGTGAAATCAATCTCAATACTTCGCGAGTTTTTACTCTGTTGTTTCCCTATTTCAAAAAAGGCAAAGAGAATCTGGATATAAAGCTTACGACAGCTGCCGGTACTGCTTTAAAGATGTGCTACCCGGGGCTGGACCAATTACACCTTCTTACTGAGTCGGATCAATTAAAAGCACAATTTCATTATGATAAAACGGAGCTATTGAGAACAGCAATTCTACTTTTTGCTCCAATAATTGTTTTTCTTCTTACTGCTTTTGCAGTTGAAAAGTGGAATGAACCCGCATTAAATGAATACTCACAGGTTTCAGGTTTACTCGGAGAGAAAATCGATAAAGTAGCTGCAGAAAGAAAAAGTGTGCTCGAGTTAAAAAACGAGTTTGATCAATTAAAAAATGAGTACGCAAGCGCCTTTTATACGGCCCCGGTTTATGAGTTAATCGCTACTTCCATACCTGAAGCTGTTTGGTTAGAAGAAATTTCAATTCTGGAGTCAGATAATAAATTATTTACTGAGCTAACCGGCAAGGCAGAAAAAAGTGAATGGATAACCACATTTATTCAAAATATTCAGCAGACAGGTGATAATAATGAAGTGCGATTGTTGCAATCTGATAAGAGCGTTAATGAGCAGACCGGGCAAGAGTTGATAGCTTTCTCTCTTCGAATTGAATCCATAAAATAATGGACACCAATAAAGCTACATATGGTAAAATAGCTGCAACTCTGTTGTTAATAGTGTTTAGTGTAACCCTATGGATAGTTGTACTTCCATATGTAACCAGTGTGGTTGAGAAGGTTCAACTAAAAGATGAATTATCCGAACGGATAGCCTATTCAAGTAATGCAGAAAAGGATTTCGAAGATTTAGACCAATATAAAAAAGGCCTTGAAGAAGGGATTCAAGCGTTACAGCGTAATAAGTTAATAGAAGAACAATCCTATCTAATTATTGATCAACTATACAAGATTAGTGAAGCTACTTTTTCTGAAATTACGAGCATAACCCCAAAAGAAATCCAACAAGAAGAACAGAAAGTTCAAAATATAGAATTGGTACTGATAGGGCGTTATCATGCCATTGCTGAATTTATAAATTCGCTTGAAAACAGCGTGTTTTCTGTGACAATTCCTGAAGCCCAAATTAGTAAACAGCCATCCGGGAATATGTTACTGGCTGAGATCACCCTTCAAGTTCATTATAGTGAGTAAATGATGAAAGACTTTCTTGAAACTACACTTGGGCGCATATTACTAGGAGTGATTGTTCTAATCATATGGGGAGTAAATGCATTTAATTTTTCACAAATGGCCAATCATGAAAGTGCAACCGTTGGAGACAATGTGTTTGAAAAAGAAGAAGTAATTCTGCCTTCAAAAGTAAACTACGAGTATACCCCTTCTTCAAGAGATCCCTTTATGCGATCCGGTATTTCTCAACAAGAGAACAGGTCGAGAAGTCAAGCAGAACAAACAATTTATATACCAGAAATTACACTAAATGGGATATTCGGTAAAACTATAATGATTACCACGAATGGCAATGAAGTTGTTTTTATGAAAGCCGGTGAGTTTTTACTTGACGGCATCATGCTAAAACGAATATATGCAGATTCAGTCCATTTAGAAGTAGGAGACGACCTAATTACATTAACCGTTAATGAGTAACAAGATGAAAAGAGTATTTAAAGATTTTATTAAAGATGAAGATGGGTTTTCGTTGACTGAGCTATTAATCGTGTTAGCTATCATCGGAATTTTGATCATGATAGCAGTGCCCATCTATCAAAATGTGACCACTCGGGCAAAGGCCACAGAAGCAAGAACCCAACTTTCTTTCTTGCATACCCTTCAGAAGGTATATCATTTAGAATATGATCGGTACTCTTCAAACTTCGAGGCTATTGGGTTTGAACATGAGGCGATGATAACAGAGGGAGGGCGTGCACGATATGAAATTGAAATCATTTCAGCTGAGCCAAATGAATATGTAGCAACAGCTACTTCAATCATCGATTTTGATAATGATGGGGTGTATAATAAATGGCAGGTAGATGAAAATGGCATGGTTGAGCAAATTGTGGCTGACTAAGCATGTTCTTCGTTTTCTTGGGAATATCTACTCTATTAAGCTACATATCTGTATATCAACCACTTGTTTTTTCTGGAAATATAACCCCAATAGATCACTCAACAACAAGAATTTGGGTGTTTACTTGTATTCTTTCCCTCTCAACATCATGGACTTGGTATGGGCTGATGATAGCCCAATATCCAAGCCTATTACTTTTCATTCATTTGCTGTTAATCCAAATTGCATTCATTGATGGACATACAAAAATCATCCCAAACCGTCTTCTTGTACTGATACTGATCGTATTCATGGTTGATGTAGTAGTGAATTCACAATCCGTTGACTTAGTTTTTTTGTTAATGTTTAATTGTTCATTATTAGCCGCTCAAGTTGTAATAAAACAGTTTACTACAAAGAATTTGATGGGTTGGGGAGACATAAAACTATTGATGATCATGTCATTAATTTTTCAGGAAGGGGTGCTTATTATTCTCATAGGCGGGGTAATGCTAGCCGGAATATATTCACTATTACTAATCATTAATGATCCTGAGAATTGGAAAAAACAGGTGTCGTTAGGTCCTTTTTTTGTCGCTTTAATTCCAACACTCTCAGAAATTTTAGTTAGAATAGAAAAATTATTGCTAATCGCAGTGTAAGTAATTAAATAGGCGTATCAGTAAAGTTGAGTTTTAAATTCTTTAATTGTTAATTAAGTCTAATAATTTTAGGACAATTTAAGGCAGTGATTTAATCATAAACTTTCAAATCATTGCAATGAAATTCAATAAATTTTGCACCCTACTAGTACTATTAATAATAAAAGTTCTTGTATTACTAGTTCATCCTTGTGTTAATGGTCAACAAATTGAACTTGATATTCCAATTGAGGAAGATCCAGTTTTTAAAACACTTCCAAAAAACTCAAGTAATAATATTGATGTTACATCAATAATTGGAGGAGGTACCCCAGAAGATTTCATCAATTTTATGAATTCAGCTCCATCACCAAGTTACACTGGTGATGCAACCTATAGCATAAAATTATTAGATGTGAAAGCTGGAGGAGGATTGGATTACCCCTTAATGTTGACTTACAATAGTAATAGGGTAAGAGCAAATATGCGGCCAGGTATTGTTGGCATGGGCTGGGATATTAATATTGGTGAGGTAAGTAGATCATTTAATATTTACCCAGATGAGCAAAATAAAGAACAATTCTCACAAAACACTTTTAATGTTTCTGGTACTGGTTTAGATCATTCTGAATACTATGGAATGCTTAATTATGGTGATAATATTGCAACGAATAACGAAGGTTCAGGCGCCCCTATTGATGAATGGGATAATTATAATGTTTCTACTCCGTATCATAACTCAGCCATTGTACCCATAATACCAAATGGCGGAATAGAAAATTATTTTATTGAACGACCTTATAAAAACTGGATAATTGATTATGAAAAGGATGGAAATAGTTTTTTTGAGGAATTCACAGTCTGGGATGAATATGGGAGGGAATTTCAGTTTGATCATCCACACTATTTAAGATGGGATTTAAATGGAAATGGTATTAAAGATAGTGAGGATGATATTAATTCAGGAATTAATCATTTCATTTACTATAAATTTCCAATTTCATGGAAACTTTCACGTATAAATAGTCCCAATAGTTCTCATTTTGTTGAATTTCACTACAATAATTTTGCACATGCAGATTTTGGAGAAACACCTTATTCCGAATTTGGAAGGAACAATGATGTACAACTAGGGAATCGCAGCTTATATAATTATTCCGAAGGAGTAGTTACCTATGACCATTCTTTTGTAGAGGAAATTGAAACAAGGACACATGAGGTCAAATTTTATTATTGGCATCTAAATGATAATCCAAAGGTAAGATATCTATCAAAGATTGAAGTCTTTTCAAAATCAAGTGAGCTGGCAGAGAAGGTAATAGTTTTTTTGTATGAAGTGGTGGATCACCCAACTCATACATATTCATCTACTCTATACTATAATTATGATGATTTAATTCGGCTTGAGTCTGTTCAATTTCATACCAGAGATATGTTTATCGGTAATACTTACGAGACCTATTTCAGTATGCAGCAATACGAGTTTACATACTATGAGGATGAAGCAGCAAAAGTAGATTTATACAGTTTCGCGGATGACATGAATTTATTGAAAAAAATAATTTTACCAACTGGAGGGACAATTGAATATGAATATGAACCAAGAAGTTTCTCTTACTGGAATGAGATTGACGATGTAAATATAAAGCTATTTCAGAAGTATAGTGGTACCCATCAGACTTCAAGTGATTTTACCTTGATGGGTACTAGAGTTAGTAAAATTACTTTAAGTAGTGGTGTTGAAGAGAGTCCAGATATTGAGAGAGTTTTTACCTATGGAGATGGTGTTCGATTAAACAACTCATATCGGGAGCTACTTGTAAACAACTCTGTTTATCGAAATCAGTCAAGTCTTTTATCTGGCACTGTTGGGCATCGATGGGTAGAAATTGAAGATTCTCAAGGAGGATTTACAAGAAATTATTATCTAAGTCCATTGTCTAATTCAACAAAACATCCTGAGGTATGTAACGAAACAAACAGTGATTGTACTGGAATTTCAGAGGAAGAGGCATTATCGGTTTATTATAAGCAAAACCCCTATTCAACTGATTATACAAGAGGAAACTATCATAACTATAATGAAGCTTACGGTACTATTTATAAATCTGAGGAAGGTTATTACGACTCAGAACGAGCTAGACACATAAATCGATCAACAAACACAAAATGGGCCATCTTAGAGTCGGATTTCAAGTATCCATCGAGTAAAATACAAGGACTCTCTGGCAGCTTAAGCAGGCATTCTTATAATTCTCAAAAATCATATTTGTTCACAAAGATTAAGGAGAATATAAGTTTTGATGGTATTGATAGAACCACTTTGTATTCACATTTTACAAAACCAGCTTCATGTTCGATAGCTCCGATTATTTGTAGAAATGTATTTTTTAATGCTTCAAATAATGCGCTTCATGGGCTTGTCCTTCCCCCAAAGTATGAAATCACGTTTGATCCTGCTTTAGATGAACCAATTATTAAAGAAAATGTTTATCTCGGTGATGTTTACGAATTAGCATTAACTGAGCCCTACAATATGATAGCAAATAAAGTGGGCGAATATCTTCTGGAAGATATTGGAGGTGAATGGGGTTTATTTGAGAGAACTAAAGCCAACCATTCTGGTGAAATTGATAGTTTTGATGATTTAGGTATTGGTTCATTTGGTAATGAATTAAAACGTGAAAGTGGCTCTATTACTTATTGGGATGTGAGTGATAATAATTTAAGGCCAAGAGAAACTTGGGTTCAGGAAATTAAAAATGAGAATTATCTATCACATTCATCTGTATCAAATGCTCCTCATTGTATATCAGGCAATTGCGATAATTTAGCATATACACATAATGGTATTATGGAACAGGCTTTTACTAAGTATTCAATGTTTGGTGATTTATTAGAAGTAACTGACGTAAACTCTATTCAATCATCTATTTCAAGAAACGAATTAGGAATTCCAACTGGTGTATTTTTAAATGCCGAACATGAAGATGTATACTCACATAGCTTTGCATTATCAGGTCTAAATGGTTGGGCAATAAAAAACTATAATAATGCTAATAGTGAATTTAAGATAAGTGATAAAAAACTATACTTAAGAAATTTTCCATCCGCCCTCGACAATGAATTCGATGCAATTATATATGATTTCGGTAAGGACCTTAATTCAAATTATATTTATGAATTTGACATAAAAATTGAAAATACCGATGACCTCGACTTAGTTATTTCTTTAGGGAATAATGGATGGGACGGCTATATAAGTGGAAATGGAGCAGTATGGACTGCAATCGATGATGAGAGTTGGAAAATTTTTCATAGTGGATCGTGGCATACAATCTATTCGAATCTTGAAGTAGGTAAGACGTATAGATTCAAGATGAAAACAAACCCAACTTCTAATAAGATTGATTTCTATGTAAATGGGGAGTTAGTCCTTGTTAATGCTTCTTTTACAAATAATACATCTATCTATAAATTTGCTTTTTCATTTTATGGTTACAACGCATCAGATCCAGAATGGCATATAGATAATTTTCGAGTATATCCAGAAACAGCGACAGCAAAAACATCAGAAGTCGATAATGTTTTATTGAAACCATTGACCTTAAAAGAGATAGATGGAACAACAACTAGATTTAATTATAATTATGATGGTTCGCTAAAAGAAATATTTAAAAACAAAGAATTGATTGCTTCTTACAATTATGGGAATTCAAGAAATAGATCAAATGAAACACTGATTAATGATGGCAGTGTATGGTATAATTTTCGAAGTAATGACCCCAATTTTAGGGAAAAGCAGACATTAAATGATCAGTTATTCCATAACGATTTTACTTCTTCCCTTGGTTTTAATTCGACAGGAAGCGCATTTTTTAATCATACTCAGTATGATTTATTTCCAAATGAAAGGGTGCTAAAACTTTCAAATGAGGCATCGGTCTCTAAATCTTTTAATGAGAAGAATATTTTTGCACGGATTGATTTAATCAATTGGTCATATTCAGGAAATTCTACTTTCGAATTTGATGGGGAAGGAAATTTATTCAGGGTAAAAGTGTTCCCTGTACCGGATCCGAATGGTTCTTTTTTTGGAAAAATAATGCTTGAATACAAAATAAATGGAGGTAGTATTTCTACCTTAGAGTTTCCAATTCATAGTATAGATAAATTGTGGTATACAATAGAATTAGAAAAAAAGGAATCTAACCTAACCGCTTGGGTATTTACAAGAAATCAAGGTAGACAAGATGCAAATAGCTACACAATCGGTGGTTTTAATGTAAATTGGACTCCGGATATTAGAATACAAAGTGCTTCTAATACTACTACCTACGTTGATAATCTTTACGTAAGTAAGTCACGAAAATTGGATTTCGAGTACTTTGACGGTTTAGGGCGCCCTATTCAAAAACAAACACAAAGCATTAATGAAAGGATTGTAACTGGGCAATTATATGATGAAAGGGGACTACCAATTGTTACATCACGACCTATAAGTGAGTATGGTACAAGTGGATTTATTTCTGATTTATTTGGGACAAGTTTTAATCCAGGGAGCGCTTTATCGGGAACAGAAATTGAGGAATACTACGACCCGTTAGTTGGTACTAGTGATGGAGCTTATGCCTATTCATATACTCAATATGAGGATAGCAAAACTAATAGGATATTAAGCACAACTTTACCTGGCGAAGAACATAGATTTGGAAACAATAATGAAAATAATTTTTCATTTGACACGAATTCAGTGTCTATTTCAACCCCTAATAAAACATGGACTTCTGGAAATTTATATAAAACAATATCAATTGATCCAGAAAATAAACAATCGATAAGTTACACCAATTATCTTGGACAAACAGTTGCATCTGGTGTTGACTGGGATTCTGATGGTGAGTTAAATGGCGCAGACGATCTGGTTACAACTTTTGAATACGATTATAATGGGAACTTAATATTAGTTGAAGACCCTAAGGGGTTACTAACAACTTATAATTATAATGCTTTAGGCGAACTACTTGAGAAGAAACTCCCAGATCAGGATCATCCGAATAAGTATTGCTATGATGATAAAGGTAGGCTTCGTTTTCATGCCGACCCTAACGATTTAGCAAACCCTTTTTATTATTCTGGGGATCAATATAGTTATACCTATACGAAATACGATGAATTTGATCGCCCGACAGAAATTGGAGATCAGGATGCCGCGTATACATCTAGTAATTCACAAGCCTCGTTCGATATCATTTGTGCTAATAGTAGCGAAATTAATGATCAGAATGAGCCCAGCGCAAATAATAACCCTATGATTATCTATAGTTATGATGGAGAAGATGCCGCATCCGGTACGCGAAATCATAAAGGTCGAATAAGCAGAATCCAATACAAAGACCCAAATACTAGTAGCTGGGGGTATACCTGGTATTCCTATAATGAGTTAGGGTTGGTTGAAATGATAAGGCAGCGCATGCCTGGTCAAAACAATTACACTGACAGGACGATTTCCTATACTTATGATGAGCTCGGTCGGTTAGTACATGTAGCTTACGATGAAGGGTATAGTTCTACGGGTGATCATCATTTCTGGTACTATTATGATGGGTTTGGTCGCCTTAGTAAGATTACCTCCCACCAGACCAATTCTCCAGGTTCAGCTACCACTGAAGCCGAGTATACGTATTATGCCGATGGCCAAGTAGAACAATTAATTCTTGGTGATGGAGTGCAAACCATTGATTACGACTATACCATACAAGGTTGGTTGGAAGATATAAATAATGGCACAAGTGGTGGTGGTGATGTGTTCTCTACAATTTTAGAATATGATTTAAGTGGAAATATTGCCAAAAATACCTGGTACCAGAAGGGTTGGCATACATCGGGTTTGTTCCCTGCATATAATTATGAGTACGACAATGCAAATAGATTGGAATATGCTTGCCACGGTAATAGTCTTAGTACTGCATGCCCAGAAACATCCATGTCAGATTTTGATGTTGCCTATGATTATGACAAAAGTGGGAACCTACGCCGGATTAGTCGGTTAGATGACGCCGCTCACGAAATGGAGTACACAAATGAATTGGAAAGCGGGACCAATAAGATAGATTATGTCTCAGTAGATGGAATTAGTGGAGCAACCCAACCTCAAACAAAACAATTTATATACGATGCCAATGGCAATGTGATCGAAAACGAGCTACAAGGCATTACCGATGTGACCTACGATTGGCGCAATTTGCCAACAAAAGTGATTGCCAATGGGACGACCATTAATTACACGTATGACGCCGAAGGTAATCGGGTGAAGAAAGAGGTATTTGGAGGAGAAACTACCTACTATATCCGAGGGGTAGATGGACAGACCTTTGCTGCATATACTGGAGGAACCATTAAGTTTCTCAATATACTTGCTGGTGGGGAAATCATTGGTCAAATCATCAAAAATTAAGAGGGGAAATCATGTTAAATAATCAAGCAACCAGAATATTTCGCGTCATAAGTTCCTCAGTCTGTAGCGTTTTGACAGTGGCAGTATTATCGGCTCTAGTAACAATACCCGCTTTAGCTCAATCCACAGTACGGTTTGCCTTAGATACTAATACTTATCCTATTGAAGCCGGTGATGTAGTTATGCTATGCGGCAGTGGGACAGCCCTGGGAGAATGGGAAGTATACAGACATATCATGGTACCATCGCCGGATAACCAAAAGGTATATCAGGTGGAAGTACCTTTTTCGGATGCGGAAATTGGTAGTACAATTTCCTATAAATACGTTGTGGTTAAACCCGGTGATATTCAATACTGGGAAGAGGTGGCCAGCCGCAGTTTGGAAGTTCCACCGGGCGACGTAAATCTTAATCCTGCATTTTTCGAAAACCGGGCTACTCTTGGGGTAACACAATCTGTAATGCCAGTTACCATTGCCATTGACCTGAATCAATGGGAAGATTTTGATGATCAGTTAGATGGGATCGGGATAAAAAGCAGTTTGCATCCTTTGCCACTCACATTGCGGGAAGAATCAGATCCGCAACCGCTGAGTGATGAAGATGGTGATGGAATTTGGACGACCCAGTTTAATGTGCTTTATGGAAGCCCACGAGAATTTTCTTTCACATTATATTACCTTGATCAAGAGGTATGGAACATTCATATGTTGTATGGTAAGTTGGAACATGTAGCGCTGCTTCCAGAACAAGCCTCCGATGGAATAACTATTTCTCTGGCTTTTAGTCCTCAAACAGGCGGCTATGTGTCAAACAGTCCACCAAGGTATTTTGTAAATAATTACACAGGGATTTATCGTGCACTAGGTGAATGGGGCAAAGGCACCCGATTTCAGTATTTTGTTGCGATGGATTTGCTGCAACAAGGCAAGCCTCAACGAGCACGCCGGGCATATGAAGCTTACCAAGTAGATCGAAATACCGATTGGGATACTCGCGACGACTTCGATTACATGTGGATTCAGCATCTTGGAAAAACTCAAGGTACTGCTCAGGCCGAGGCGTATGCCCGGCAAGCGGGGCAAGGGAAATACGAGTACCTTCGCCGGTCTTTATTAGCGAAAGCAGCGGAAGTTTCATACATGCTGGACGATTTCCAGCGCTCAAAAAGATTAGTACGTCATTTACATAATAACCCGCAGTTTCAAGATCAACTAACCTGGAATGAATACTTCTCGCGACAACTGCTGGCGATGAGTTATTTACAAGATGGGCATGAGGATTCTACGGCAGTAGGCATGCAATTGATGGAGTTGGCAGCAAATGACAGTAGTGACAGGTATTGGCGCCGAAATGCGCTTTGGCAGCAAGTATACTCACACACGGATGCTGGAAACCGAGAAGGTGCTGTGGCTGCTTTTGAAAAACTGGCTACCACAGGTCGCCCTGGACAACGCATAGCGGCTCGCCAGCGATTGGCTGATTTTTATCTGCGCCAGGGAGATCCTGCACAAGCAGAGACGACTCTTGAGCAGGTTGAGGTCGAACTTGCACGTCACCAGTCAAATCCGAGTTACCGGAATTGGTGGATGCGGCAGCAACTTAAACGTGCCCGTTTCCAGATACAAGTAGGCGATAGAACCCAGGCACGGCAAATTCTACAGGAGGCTCGAAATGCGGCACAGCCAAGGCAAGCACGACGACTCGACAGGGCCTTAGAACGCATGGACCAAACACGTGGAAGGAATCCTAATCAGGGGAACAACTAATGATAAGGTTCTCTTTTTTACTCTTACTTATGGCGGTAACGGCAGTCGCCGTTCATGCTTCTGACATCCCGCCGACTGCTAGAATTACCTTAGAGAATCCTGCCAGGTCGGAACTTATTGGATATACCGGGGAAACCCTCACTTTTAGCAGTGCTACGAGTACGGCGAATTGTGGGAGTATAACACTAAGATTATGGAAATTGGATTCAGGATCATGGACTTCATCAATGGAAGAGTTCACGCACACATTCACATTGCCAACAGGGGTGTATGAACAAACCCATACCTTACAATTACGAGTAGTGAATAGCTGTGCCGGGTTAGACGATATAATTACGAAAACTATAACGATTCGCCGCGACCAACGCACGTACTTTGTAAAAGATCACCTGGGTAGTGTTCGCGCTACCGTAAACGAAGC
>Ga0316208_1002239_pt1 | contig 16127 bp, 15 predicted proteins | sample 3monopyrite_MG_FD_204944 | JGI IMG/M metagenome (GOLD analysis project Ga0316208, IMG submission 204944) | Microbial mat bacterial communities from mineral coupon in-situ incubated in ocean water Damariscotta River, Maine, United States -... | ecosystem: Environmental > Aquatic > Marine >...
GCGAAGTGCGGCAGCACGGAGCGACCTGCGTTCCCGAGGAGGGAGCCTGGTGAATCAAGTGACCGACGAGGGGCATCGTCCACGGCGGAACCAGTCCAGACGCCGACGGGAGAGCTTTCCCGAACGCTGCTAGGGCAGCACCAGCACCTCGGCCCCAACGGTGCCGCCATAGGTGGTCCTGGCTGTACCAATCAACGCTCCGACCCCGTCGAAGTCGGACTCGGTGAGCTCGACATTCGCTTGGGCCGAGGTGCTGTAGTTTCCCCCTGCGATCCCCGCGTATCCGCCCCAGTAGGCATTTCCCTCGACCAAGGTCGGAACGGGCGTTCCTCCGCCGAACCGGAAGGCTTCACGCTGACTCACCACCGAGTTGCGGTACAGGTAGGTGTTCCCCGCGTCGGGGGTATTCGAGGCGATATTGTAGGCGATGGCGGTGTCGACGTTCTGGTTGCCGTCGAAGATCACCGTGTTCCAGCACACCTCCTGGTTGAATAGCGGGGTGTTGTTGATCTGATTGGCGACCCCGATTCCGTAGCTCGCGACCACGCCGCTCAGGCGGTTCCCGCGGACGGTCAGGTTGCCCGTGTCGTCCTTGGGATGGAGGAAGAAGTTCCCATTGCTCTCCGGGATATTCACTCCAATCGCCTCGTTATCCTCCATCAGGACGTAGTTGGAGTCGTAGGTGACCACGAGCTGAGTGGAGGCCGCCGGACCCAGTCGGTTTCCGATGATCGCGATGTTCTCGTGTTTGATGTTCTGGCCATAGAAGCCGATGGCGGTGGGGTTGTCCGTGCCGACCAGTCCAACCGTGTTGGCATCGAAGGAGCAGTCCCAGAAGGTCACCCTCTCCTGACGATGGCCGATATTGAACAGCCGGTTGTTGTTCAGGTCCGTGCGCGAACCGACGAAGTCCAGCCCCTTGACCATGAAGTCGGCCATACTCGGTGCGGGCGTAGAGCTCGAGCGGAAGTGCCCCTGGGAGAGGTCCATCGTGACCGACTCCCCGGGGAAGCCCACGTAGGCCATCGGCTTGACCGTGCCATCGAGGATGGGGCTGGTGACCGGCGTCGCCGCGTACACATCGTAGCTCCCCTCCCGAAACACCGCGATCTTCCCGGCGTAGGACGCGTCCGCATCATCGGACTTCCACAGCCCCGCGGAGAAGCTCTGGAGCGGGTCTGTGAAGCTGCCGGTACCGCTATCGGAGCCCAGGACAGAATCGATGAATACGAAGGCGGAGTCATCGGTCTCGACCTGCCATGAGAAATCGACGCTGTCGCCGCTCTGATCGGTGACCCGCACCGCGAAATCCGCGATCCCCGCGGTGGGCATCCACTGCACGACGCCATAGCCCGGCGTACGCTCGTGGAGGGTTCCCCCCGTGGCCGGATCGACGCTTCGTGCCAGCTCGGAGGCTGCAAAGCTCGCTCCAGTGGGGCCGGAGAGCAGCTCGTATCGGAACGGCCACTCCCCGCCCTGCACTCCGATGACGACCTCATAGGGCACCTGTGTGTGGGCCTTGCGGTGGTAGGCATTGGGCGAAGTTTCGGCGTCCGGACGCGGGTAGAGCGGGTACATCGGAAGCTTTTGACCAACCCGGTTAGCTGCGGGAAGCTGCCAATCGGCGTTGAGGTTGGGGTCGGTGTCGGTGTCGGCGTCCGTGTCCGTGTCGGCGTCGGCGTCCGTGTCGGCATCAGCGTCCGTGTCCGTGTCGGCGTCCGTGTCCGTGTCGGCGTCGGTGTCCGTGTCGGCGTCCGTGTCCGTGTCAGCGTCCGTGTCCGTGTCGGCGTCCGTGTCGGCATCAGCGTCCGTGTCGGTGTCGGTGTCGGTGTCGGCGTCCGTGTCCGCATCGGCATCGGTGTCCGTGTCGGCATCGGCATCGGTGTCGGTGTCCGCATCGGCGTCGGTGTCCGCATCGGCGTCGGTGTCCGCATCGGCGTCGGTGTCCGCATCAGCGTCGGTATCGGTGTCCGCGTCGGAGTCCGTGTCCACAACCGAATCCGCCTTGGGACAGCCAAACAGAAGAGCGAGCCATAGCAGGTGGACCTTCATATCGGAGACTCCTCGCCCCTGGGGAAGCCGGACCTTAGCAGAGCCGCCAGAGGATGCCCCCCAGACCGCCGGCTAGAGCACCAATCAGGTAGCGCGGACTGGCCGATCGGCGCGGCCTGTCGGCGAGGAGGGAGCTTGCCGAGGCAAGCGACCGACGAGACGCGAGGTCCACGGGCGAACCGGACCAGGAGGCGACGGGAGCGATACCTGATTGGTGCTCTAGCAGCGTTCGGGAAAGAGCGGACCGAGGCGTCTGAGGCTGGTTCTGGTGTGGGCGATGAGCGACCTGCGTTCCCGAGGAGGGAGCCTGGTGAATCAAGTGACCGACGAGGGGCATCGTCCACGGCGGAACCAGTCCAGACGCCGACGGGAGAGCGTTCCCGAACGCTGCTAGGGCAGCACCAGCACCTCGGCCCCAACGGTGCCGCCATAGGTGGTCCTGGCTGTACCAATCAACGCTCCGACCCCGTCGAAGTCGGACTCGGTGAGCTCGACATTCGCTGCGGCCGAGGTGCTGAAGTTCCCCCCTGCGATCCCCTCGTATCCACCCCAATAGGCATTCGCCTCGGTCAGGACCGGTACGGGCGTTCCTCCGCCGAACCGGAAGGCTCGGCGCTGACTCACGACCGAGTTGCGGTACAGGTAGGTATTCTCCGCATCCGGGGTGCTCGAGTTGTTGTTGTATCCGATGGCGACGTCGACGTTCTGATTGCCGTCGTAGATCACCGTGTTCCAGCAGACCTCCTGGTTGAATAGCGGGGTGTTGTTGATCTGATTGCTGACCCCGATCCCATAGGTCTCGACCACGCCGCTCAGGCGATTCCCACGCACCGTCAAATTGCCTGTATCGTCCTTGGGATGGAGGAAGTAGCCCCCATTGCTCTCGGGGATATTCACTCCGATGGCCTCGTTATCCTCCATCAATACGTAGTTGGAGTCAAAGCTGACCACGAGCTGGGACGAGGCCGTCGGCCCCAGACGGTTGCCGATGATCGCGATGTTCTCGTGCTTGTTGGTCTGGCCATAGAAGCCGATAGCGGTAGGATTGTCCGTGCCGATCAGTCCAACCGTGTTGGCATCGAAGGAGCAGTCCCAGAAGGTCACCCTCTCCTGTCGATGGAGGATATTGAACAGCCGGTTGTTGTTCAGGTCCGTGCGCGAACCGACGAAGTCCAGCCCCTTGACCATGAAGTCGGCCATGCCCAGCGCGGGCGAGCTCGAGCGGAAGTGCCCCTGGGAGAGGTCCATCGTGACCGACTCCCCGGGGAAGCCCACGTAGGCCATCGGCTTGACCGTGCCATCGAGGATGGGGCTGGTGACCGGCGTCGCCGCGTACACATCGTAGCTCCCCTCCCGAAACACCGCGATCTTCCCGGCGTAGGACGCGTCCGCATCATCGGACTTCCACAGCCCCGCGGAGAAGCTCTGGAGCGGGTCTGTGAAGCTGCCGGTACCGCTATCGGAGCCCAGGACAGAATCGATGAATACGAAGGCGGAGTCATCGGTCTCGACCTGCCATGAGAAATCGACGCTGTCGCCGCTCTGATCGGTGACCCGCACCGCGAAATCCGCGATCCCCGCGGTGGGCATCCACTGCACGACGCCATAGCCCGGCGTACGCTCGTGGAGGGTTCCCCCCGTGGCCGGATCGACGCTTCGTGCCAGCTCGGAGGCTGCAAAGCTCGCTCCAGTGGGGCCGGAGAGCAGCTCGTATCGGAACGGCCACTCCCCGCCCTGCACTCCGATGACGACCTCATAGGGCACCTGTGTGTGGGCCTTGCGGTGGTAGGCGTTGGGCGACGTCTCGGCGTCCGGACGCGGGTAGAGCGGGTACATCGGGAGCTTTTGACCAACCCGGTTAGCTGCGGGAAGCTGCCAATCGGCGTTGAGGTTGGGGTCGGTGTCGGTATCGGTGTCCGTGTCGGCGTCGGCGTCCGTGTCGGCGTCGGTGTCCGTGTCGTCGTCGGTGTCCGTGTCGGCGTCGGTGTCCGTGTCGGCGTCGGTGTCCGTGTCCGTGTCGGCGTCCGTGTCGGCGTCCGTGTCGGTGTCGGTGTCGGTGTCGGTGTCGGTGTCGGCGTCCGTGTCCGTGTCGGCATCAGCGTCCGTATCGGCGTCCGTGTCCGTGTCGGCATCCGTGTCCGTATCGGCATCAGCGTCCGTGTCGGTGTCGGTGTCGGTGTCGGAATCGGTGTCCGTGTCGGAATCCACGGGGGAATCGCCCTTCGGGCAGCCGAGGAGCAGTGCAAAGAGAAGGAGCTGGGGCTTCATGGGGAGTCTCTCCGGTGGGCGCTGGGAGCGTACAGGATCTGGGGGGTCGCCGAGTCGACGCCCCGCCCCTCAGCAGCAGTTGCCCGACACCGCGTCCCCTCGAATCGCCCCGTACTGGGCCGCAGCCATGGTCGGCCCGCAGTCGAAGACGCCGTAGTGCACGGAGGTGTCGCCGCTGACCTCGAAGAACTCGCCGAAGCGGGTGTCGCGGAGCATGGCTGCGGTGTTGCCGCACACCCTCTCCGGCCGGTTCAGCTCGAAGGAGTGATGATCATCGAGCATGAACACCGGCCCGACTCCGGGCATGGGCTTGCGGTAGGTGGCGAGCTGGCCGTAGTCCTCGCAGCGCGCTTCGAGCCCCGCCAGCTTGAACAGCCGCAAGGTGACCGAGCTGAACCGGGCCGCACCGACCTTCTGTTGGATCTCGGCGTTCTGGATGGTGATGGGCGCCCGATCGATGGCACGGGGGTCGGAAAAACCCACGAGCTTGGCGAGCTGCTCGAAGTCGAAGTCGTACATCGCCCCGCCGAGGCACTCACTGTGCAGGAGCGGATCGAAGGCGACCTCCTGGGGAAGCCGCCGATCGACGAACACATCCGAGAAGTAGAACTCACCGCCGGGCTTGAGCACGCGAAAGATCTCGCGCAGCACGAGGTCCTTGCGGGGAGAGAGGTTGACCACGCAGTTGGAGACGATGATGTCCACGCTGTGGTCGTCCAGGAAGGAGAGGTCTTCGATATAGCCCTGGTGAAAAGCTACATTTCTCTTATCGAAACCAAAGCGATGGGTGTGCCAGGACAGGGTACGCTCGGCGACCTCGAGCTGGGACGGGGTCATGTCGACGCCGTGCACAAAACCCTCAGGCCCCACGAATTGGGAGAGCAGGTACACATCCCGCCCCGTTCCGCAGCCCAGATCGACGACCGTCTTCCCCTTGACCGCCTCGGGGATGGGGAAGCCACAGCCATAGAAGCGCGACAGCACATCGTCGTGGATGTTCAGCAGCGCCGCACCGACCCGAAGCGATGGAGCCCCCACCGCACAGCAGGCGTTGGTCTTGAGATCCGCGGTCGCCTTGAGGACCTCGCCATAGTAATCCTGCACCCACTCGTGGACATGGCTGTCTTCAGTGTCGGTCATGACTCGAACTCCTTGGGAGTGCTACGGTCTGTCAACGGCATCGGGCGTTTCGGAACCGGGGGCAGATTCGTTGCACGCGCGGCATATCCTCATCGAGTACCAAGGCTACTGGCCCCCTTCCAGGCGTAAGATCGGGCGCTCCAAGGAAGATGCCTACCAGATGGCGGTCGAGCTCCGCCTGCGCGCGGTCTCGGGAGAGAGCTTCGCCGACCTGGCCCGGGTCCACTCGGACTGCCCGAGTGCAGCGGACGGGGGCGACCTTGGCCACTTCCTGGCCGGCGATATGGAGCCCCAGTTCGAAGCGGCGGTCCAGGCTACCCAGATCGGCAAGATCGCACAGATCACCCGCACCCAGTACGGCTACCACGTGATCGAGCGCCTGGACTGAGCCCTACAGCCCGGTGATCTCGCGGATCGCTCGGTCAAGATGGGCCACGATATGGGCCCGCTTCTCCGGGTCTGCCAGCAGATCCTGACGAATCTCCAGCTCGATGGCCGCCATTCCGGCTTCGCGGGCGTGCTTGTAGCAGCTGTACATCATGCCGCCCTTGCCCGACCAGGGCTCGTTCGCGCGGATCACCATGCCCGACGGCTCGAGCGCGGTCATCAGCTCGGCGGCGAGGTCGTCTGCGGACTCGAAGAGCACCCCGATCTCGACCTCGCGAACCTGGCCTTCGTAGTTGGGCGTGAAGCTGTGGACCGAGACCAAGAGCTTGGCTGGGTGGGCCTGGCAGGAGGCGGAGAGCGTGTTGTGGTACGGCACCCACCACTGGGCGACCCGCTCGCCGCGGTCCCGATCCGGCAAGCCCACATTGAGATGGACCGGTGCCCCATCGGCGATATCCCTGAACAAGGTGGCGCTGTACAGGGGGCGGTTGGTGTCGATGACCAGGCGGCTGACCCGGGAGAGCACCGCCCGGGACTGGAAGGAGCGCACCAGGGCACGAGTCACCGCGGCTGCCCCCGGATCCCAGGCCCAGTGAGTGTCCGCGAGACCACGGTCGTGACCCCAGCTCATGCCCTCGGGCAGCGCATTGCTGGCGTGCTCGCAGCAGAAGATGACCGGCGACAGCCCGTCGCCCTCGACCAGGACCTCGACGGCTTCGTGGACCGAACTGACCAGCGGATTCATGGATTCCCCGAGTTGGCGGCCGAGCAGGGCTCGGTCCCGCAATAGTGGACCACCTGCCCCTCGCTGCCGACCGAGAGGTAGTCCAGGGTCTGGGCGTTGGCATTGTCCCAGGTCCGCGGCATCCCATGGGCACCAGTGACCGGCGCTGGGCGGTTGGTATCCGGCGGCAGACCGACCTGGGGATCGTACTGCACATAGGCCCGAGAGCCCGGTGGTAGTGGGTTGTTCACGGGGTCGAGCCCCCAGACCGGCTCGACCATGGGCTGAAGCTGGGGCAGGCCGATGGAGCGGGCGAGCATCCGGGTGGTGAGGTTGGGCACCTGCTCGTCGCCGATGGACTCCTGGAGCAGGAAGCTGCGCTGGGAGAGGTCGTCGGTGTAGGCGATGGGGTCTGCCGCATCCCACCAAAGCTGGGACACCGCGTAGAGCCGCTGCCGGGTGATGGGCTCGGGAATGGTGGCCTCGAGGAAGATCTCGAAGGCGGTCCAGTTGGAGGAGCGCTCGAGCATGGTGGACCAGCTCGAGCCGCCCACGTGGAGCACGGCAGCATCCAGGGGCGGGTCGTTGGCGAGCATGACCGCGCCCTCGATCGCCCCCAGGGAGATGCCGTAGTACCGAACCCGTGCGGGATCGGCGAGGGGCTGCCCCTGACGCCCCAGGAAAACGGGATCGTCGAACAGATCCCCCTCCTTCATCAGGCGGATGAGCTCGGCAACATTGCCCTGGCCCTGGACCAGCCGGTCGGTGACCTCGTAGATGCGCGCGAAGTCGCCCGCCGCCTCGACCGCACCGAGCCGGTCGGGCAAGGCCAAGCCGCGCCAGGTGGTGGCCACCACGATGAAGCCCCCCTCATCGGCGAGCTGCACCACATGGCTGGGGTCCTCGGGGTCGTCGAGGTAGTCCGCCGGCTCGCTGAAGATGCCGTGGCCCATGAGCAGGATCGGCACGCTGCCCGCCGGGGCATCTGCGACCGACTCCGGGATGTGCACATAGAGCTCGGCGTCGATGCTCCCCGTAGAGCTGACCGAGCCGTCTGTGCCGAGCTGAAGCCCCCGATCATCGACCAGATAGTCCGTCGCCAGGAAGCTGCCCTGGGCCACGCGCCAGGCGCTGGGAACCACGGTGTCGCCCCCATCCAGCTCCCGAACCGAGTCGAAGCTGTGCTGGGTGGGGAGCGCAGTCTGGGACCAGATCGAGCGCAGCGGCGCGGTGCCGTCGCCCACCGGGAAGTCCCAAGCGATGGCGATGTCTGCAGGATCGAGCCCGAGGGCCGCGATGGAGCCGACCAGCTCCTGGAAGTGCTGCGCCTGGTCGGCCAGATCCGCAGGGGGCGAGCCCGAGAGCAGCGCATCGAAGCGCTCGACTCGGGGCGCGGCATCCGTCGTGACGACCACAGCGATGTCGTGCCCCACGGGGAGCGCGGCGAGGGGCCGGACGAGCAGGGTGGGGTCTGCGTCGGGGTGGGCGTCGAGCTCGGCCAGGGTGGGCAGCCAGGTGGCATCGGTGAGATCGGCCAGACGCACGCTGCCCTGGCCCGCGGTGGACTGACGCCACGAGGGAAACTGCGAGTCGTCGAAGCTCGGCAGCGAGAGCACCGAGGTCTGGGCGACCGAGAAACCCTGGCGCCAGGCGACGCGCTCGACGGCGAGCGGGGTGTCGGTGAGCAGCTCGAAGTCCTGGGCTCGCAGCGCGACCCGACCCCCTTCCATATGCAGCACCCCCACGGGGAAGGGATTGAGGGCGTGGTCCCCGACCAGCCCTACCGGCTGGACCGCCGGGGGCGTGGCAGGGTCGGGCTTGTCGGGCCGCTTGCACGACGCGATCAGCATGCTCACCAGGATGATCGCTCTCACTCGGCCTCCAGCTCCGCCAGGTGTTCCGCTAACGCCCGCTCATCGAGCTCGCCGGACACAAAGCCATCGACCGCCCCCTGGAGAGCCAGGATACGGGCCCGGGAGCGACGGCGCTCCTCGAAGAGCCCGGCCGAGAGCGCCTCGATGCGATCGAGCAGCGCGGGCTGGGGCAGCGGTACCGAGGTCTCCAGCACGGTCTGGGAATCCGTGCGCGGACGGGTCTGGCCCGTGGTGGGCGGGAGCTGGGCCCGCCATGCGGGGCTGCGCAGGGCATGGAGTGCGTAGTGTGGGTGGTGGGCGGGGACCAAGCGGATCCACTCCGGAGAACCCAGCGCATCCAGACCCGGAGGCATAAGCGCGACATTGCCCAGTGCCGGGCGCATTCGAGCCACCAGGACCTGACCCGGCTCCAACACCGCGCGGCGCCCCTTGAGCCGAGCGACCCGCGGCAGCACCTCGCCCGTGCGCTTGTCCGTGTCTGCGAGCTCGATGGACACGGCATCTTCGCCCGCCGAGACACAGCGGGAGTCCACCGACATCCAGCTCGACAGCGGCGGATGGGCGCGGTCTGCGGTGTCGGGCAGCCAGCCGGTGATCCATCGCCAGCCGTCGCCCATACAGAGCGCGTCGAGCTGGGCCGAGCGGGTGGGCTTGAGGGTGGTGCTGCGCACATCGTAGCCGGGGTCAGCCAGCTCGGACCACGCCATGAAGCCCGCCTCGCAAGGCCTGCGCTGCAACCAGAGCAGCGCCGCCCGCCCCGCCGCGCCCCCAAATGGCCGGAACACCCCCTCGGGCAGCGCACACAGCGCCAGACGACGCCAGTGGGCATCCACCCGGTCCCGGACCGGCCCCGCCGACGGATTCGCGATGAGGGTCCAGGGCACCACCACCGCCGCCACACCTCCAGGCCGGACCCAGGACTCCAGGGCCTCCATGAAGAGCACATCGGAGAGGGCCCGGCGCCCCGTGCCGCTCAGGGCGTATCGGGAGAGCACCGTCGGCTCGCGAATCTCCACGGAGAACGGAGGATTGGCGACGACCACATCTACCGGCTCGGGCTCGGCGCTGAAAAAATCACCCTGGGTGATCGACCCGGCCAACCCCGCCAGCCCCAGGTTCAGCTCGCCCAGCGAGACCATATTCGGGTCGATATCCATGCCCCTAAGCGCGGCCCCCTGCCTGCCCGCCAGCACCAGCAAGCCCCCCGAGCCACAGGTGGGGTCGAGCACCGTCACGCCCGGACCCAGCCGGAGCCTGGACAGCAGCAAGCGCCCCACGGCCTCGGGGGTGAAGAACTGGCCCACGCGGCCCTTGAACAGCTCTGGAAAGAAGCGCTCATAGGCCAGACCGAGCAGGTCTCCCTCGCCCAGCTCCAGCTCTAGATCGCCCAGCGCGGGATGGGGCTGGGCATCGCGACCGAGCCGATACAGCACGGTGTCCCGCAGGGCGCGAAAGGCGGCATCACCGGTGAGCCCCGCCGCCCGCAGCCGGCTCTCCGCGACCCCCAGCGCACGTGCGAAGCCCCTCACGAGAACGGCAGCTCGCTGACCACGGCCTGGACACCGTCGTGCTCCAGCCGGGTGTTGGGCTGGGCGTGCTCGTTGCGAACCACGGCCAGCCCGATGAGCCCATGGACCGGGTGCTGGGCATGGCTCCCCATCCGCCCCACCCGCTTTCCGCCCGCCAGCAGCGCAGCCCCCGGAGCGACCGGCCCAGCGAGCCGCAGCCCGACGAGCTGCTTGCGAACCTGGCCCATCACATCGACGCGGTGGATGATCTCCTGGCCCCGGTAGCAGCCCTTCTCGAAGTGCAGGTGGGTGTCGCGGATCCCAAGCTCGTGGGGCAGCTGCTTGTCGCTGGCGTCCACCGGCCAGCGCGCCCGCCCGAGCTCGATTCGCAGCGCCTCGAGCTCGCCCGAGTGAGCGGGACGTGCCAGAGCGCGCACCGATTCCGGAAGCTCTCCGAGTATATCCACCCCTCCGGCGATACTCCGCGCGGCGGGCCAAGACAGCCCCTCGATCCCCGCGGGGACCCCACCCTGCACGGTGTAGACCAGCTGGTCGATGCGCTCGACCTCGAGATCCTCGAGGATGAGCAACATCCGGTACTCCGCCTCGAAGCTCTCGGCGCTCACGCCCTCCAAGGCCAACAGGATGCGGTCCTCTGCGAGCATCAGCAGGTCCATCAGCCCCAGCAGCCGACCGCGCTCATCGGTCATCGCCGTAGACTGGTGGGCGCCGATGGGCAGTTCCCGGACGTTGTTGGTGAACTGACCATTGGCGAAGCGCCGGGCAGCCCCACCCCGCAGCTCGACGACCTGGACCTGTTCTCGGATGGCCCAGATCAAGGGGCGAGGCCGCCGCTGTGGGCGACCGACTCGCGACCGAGCACTAGAAGTCCTCGTCGTCGTCGAACGCGATGATGGTCTGGCCGCTCGAGCGCGGCGGAGCCGGGGGCGGCGTAGGCCGCTTGGGCGGCGGCGCTGGAGTGGCCGGCTTCGGCGGCTCGGGCTCGGGCTCCGGCTCGGGCTCTGGGGCCGGAGGGGGAGGCGGAGCTGCATCGGCCGCAGGAGGCGGAGGAGGCGGAGGAGGCGCAGCCGATTCCTCGCTCTTGCCAGGCGGAGGGGGAGGCGGCGCGGCGGGCACATCCTGCATGGACGGCGGCGCGACCACAGTCGCCATCTCGTCTTCGTCGAAGGGATCCGAGGTCTGGACCGGCAGCTTCTCGAACATGTCGCGTGGAGGGAGCTCCGGCTCCTTCTTGGCGGGCTTTTCCGGAACGGCCTTCTTGGCTTCTTCCTTCTTGGGGGCCTTGCTCTTCTTGGGAGCTTCCTCGGTCTTGGCGCTGGTGTCTGTGAGCGCGGCGGACTCGGCGTCTCCGGAGCGCATGAACCGGATGGCGAAGAACACGACCACCACGAAGACGATCAGCCCGACGAGGCAGCAGAGTCCGGAGCAGAGGAGTGGGAGGATCGTTTCCATATGTCGATGGACCCCTAGAAGTGGTGTGGGCAATACCCGGCATCGCCGGCTCCCGCAATCACCGCCGGTGTCATTCCCCCGACGGCTCGGCGAATCGTACCAGGGTGGCGCCCTCTGTACCCCAGCCGAGTTCGTCGGCGACGATTCGCTCCAGTACCACCGGATCGTTCTCCATGGCCTTGATCTCCCGAAGGATGCGCTCGTTGTCGCGCTCGAGCCTCACGAGCTCCGACTGGCTGGTCTGGAGCTGAGCATCGAGCTGGTGCCGCTGAAGTAGACCATTGTCGCCCCAGGTCACCGAGGTGGCGACCGCAACCAGGAGCAGGGCGGGCAGAACCGACAAGAGGAGCCGAGGAGAGCTGAAGCGCATGGGGAAGTGCGGAGTCTGTGCCGGAGAGGAACTCCGGGCGGGGTGGCCCGACGATAACACACTTACTCGTCCTCGTTGGCCTCTGTGGCGATGGCGAGCCTGGACAGGCCCTGGCTGCGCGCCACATCCATCACCGCCACGACCCGTCCGTGGGTCACACCCTTGTCCGCCTTGATCACGACCATGGTGTTGGGGTCGGCCTGGGCGCGGCTCTGAAACAGCTTCACCAGCTCGGGCATGGTGACGGCGACCTCGTCGGCGTACACCGCGCCCTCGTTGGTCATCCAGATATTGACATCCTTCTTCTCGGCGATGACGACCTGAGAGCTGGAGCGCGGCAGATCGACCTCGATCCCCGGGCTGCTCACGAAGGTGGTGGTGACCATGAAGAACAGCAGCAGCTGGAACACCACGTCGATCATCGGCGTGACGTCGATGACGGGATCTTCGCGGCGTCCGACCGAGAACCGCATCAGCCCTGAGTCTCGGAGATGTGGTCGATCACCGAGAGGCTGACCTCCTCGAGATCGAGCAGCAGACCATCGACCCGCGACAGCAGGTAGCGGTTGGCCATGACCGCAGGAATGCCGACACAGAGCCCGGCGAAGGTGGTGACGAGGGCCTGGGAGATGCCCCCGGCCAGCGCCGAGACATCTGCCGTGCCCCCGGAGTTCTGGATGGCCTGGAAGGTGAAGATCATGCCGAGCACGGTGCCCAGCAGGCCCAGCAGCGGAGCGATGCTGGCGATGGTACCCAGCACCGGGATGAAGCGCTCCAGGTCCGCGGCCTCGCGGCGACCGACCTCTTCGAGGCGCTCCTTGATGGACGAGCGGGACTTGTCGCGGACGACCAGGGCCACCTCTACGATTCGGCCTGCCGCTACGTCGCCTTTGCGGCACAGGGTGAGCGCGTCGTCGAAGCGGCCGAGCTTGATGAGCTCGATGAGCTCTACGCAGAACGCGCCCGGCACCACCTTGGCCCGACGCAGCGCCCAGAGCCGTTCGAGGAACACCGCCACCGCGACGAGCGAGCACAACCCGATGGGAATCATCACCGGTCCACCGGTGACCAGGGTCTCGATCATCGACATGCCTCCGGGTGGAGCTTAACGAGCGGTATGACCCGCCGCAGGATCCTCGCTGTCGCCGCCGCTCTGATTGCGGTCGGCATCCTCGTCTTCGCCCTCGTGTTCGGCGAGCGCGCGATGTACCTCGTGAAGCAGGGATGGTACCAGGGCGAGCTGCTCTACGGCCGGGTTCCTCTGGACGAAGCGATCGCATCAGGGCAGTTCGACGACCAACAGGTGGCCAAGCTGCGCCTGGTTCCCGAGATCAAGGGCTTCGGCCAGGGCATCGGCCTGTCCGCTACCCACAACTACGACACCATCAACCCCACCTGGACCCACACCATCTGGAACGTCTCGGCCTCCGATCCGGTCGCGTTCAAGAACCGACGTTGGTGGTTTCCGATCGTGGGCTCCATGCCCTACCTCGGCTTCTTCGAGCGCGAGCCCGCCGACGCCCTCGGTGCCGAGCTCGAGGCCGAGGGCCTCGATGTCTACATCCGCTCCGCCGGCGCCTACAGCACCCTGGGTTGGTTTCGCGATCCCCTGATGCCCGGCATGCTCAAGTGGAGCGAGTATCGCCTGGCCAACACCATCCTCCACGAGCTGGCCCATGCCACCGTGTGGGTCAACGGCAGCGTGCAGTTCAACGAGAGCTTCGCCAACTTCGTCGGGGACGAGGCGGCGCGCGCCTATATGATCGACACCTATGGCGAGGGCTCGGAGCCGGTCGTCAAGATGCGCACCCAGATCGAAGATGGCGAGGACTGGCGTCGCTTCATGCACAGCATCTACAAAGACCTCGACGCGGTCTACAAAGACCCCGATCTGGCCCGCGAGGACAAGCTCAGCCGCAAGGCCGAGGTCCTCGGATCCCTGGGCGAGCGGGTCGACACCGTGGGCTTCCGCGATCCCGAGCGCTACCGCAAATACGTGCTGAAGAGCGAGTGGAATAACGCCCGGATGATGCAGTTCCGCACCTACAACCGCAGCCGGGGCTGGTTCCGCGAGCTGTACGAGGACCAGGGCTCGGACCTGCTCGGGTTCATGAACGAGGTTCAGCGCATCACCGATGGGGCCGACGACCCCTACCGAGCACTCGCCGACGCGGTCGGGGCGGACTTCGACGCCAAGGAGTAGTTGTCATTGCTTCGATTCCATAATCGCCTACGACTTGGTGGAGGTGGTGGGCAGGGTTCCGAACCAGGAGCCACAAAGACCGCCGTGAATCAGTGCAGAATCCAGAACCAGAAGGTCCGTCAAGAAGGCGGAGGCAAGATCAGGTATGCGCCGTTCTGATTCGAGTAGTGCCATGGGCGCCCGGCGCAGCGATTCGAGGCGCTCACGCATTGCATTCGGCTCCGGATGAGCGCCCCGGTTGCGGACGTAGCTCAACGCACCGAACAGCTCTCGGGCGTAGTCCTGCACAGCAAACCACTCTTCTCTCAATTCCGGCGGCAACGACGAGCGCGCCTCCCGGGAGCGTCTATGGTGAGCATTCTCCAGGTGTTCGATCAGGTCGACGGACTTCACTCTGGATTCCTTCCGTATGTCACGATTTTCCCGTCCGTGTTCTCGATCAAGAACTCGCCATTGCCCTTGTTGTAGCGCGTTCGGCCATTCTCAAAGCACGTGTTGTGCACCAACACAGCCGGCGCATCCGACCCCGGCGCCCGCACGAAGTAGTTGTGCGTCCCCTCGACCTCGAAGTTGTAGACTGTGAAGTCGCCCTGCCGCCATGTCGACGACACCAGGATGGCCCCAGCACCCGAGTCCACATGAAGCTCGGTCCCCTCGACCAGCTCACCCAGCGGCACCCACTCCCGCCGCTTCGGCACCCAGAACGGATGCTCCGGCGTCCCCGTGATCACCTCGACCGTGCCGTCCTCGTAGGCAATCTCGGCATCGATCACCGTGTCCGACTGGCGCACGAAGGTCTGCACGACCCGCCCGAGCACATCACCGGTCGGCCGCACCCAGTCGTCGCCGTCCGGAACCCTCCCAACCCCATCCACGGTCCAGGTCGCATCGGCCTCCGAGAGCTGCCCCACCTCCGCAAAGCCGCGATCCTCGACACCCTCGTCGGTCACCCGCAGCAGGTGCCCGTCGTGGAGCACCTCGTCTCCGACCTCGAGCTCACCGACGGCCCCGCGCTCCCAGGTGCCCGTCCGGGCGTCGTACACAGCCACGACCGCCATGTCGCTCGACAACGACACCGCCGCCGAAGCCGGATCACAGGCCGCCAACATCCCAGGGATCATCGCCAGCCGACCGGCTCGAGCCAGCCGAGCGCAGACCCCACGGGGCGTGGCAGGGGCTCGGAAGGTGGTCATGGGCATCACGAAACGGATGAACGCAACACGCCCCGGACATCTCCCTCTGGAGCGTAAGTGGCAAGGGCATCTTGACCGGGCAGACGGAGCAAGAGCCGACCACAACGGCCGCATTCATACACCTCCCGTTCCAGGTGCACTCCGACCATCCCGACTTCCTGAAGATCGAACTTCAGCCTCCTTTCCGCATCATCGCGACCGCCTTCACGAAACCGGCGAGCAACCTGGTTCACCTCGGCTGCAATGGCGTCGGAGTAGCGAGGGTCATCTTCATCCGGTCGAAGGTGGGCCTTGAACGCGAGCCCGTTCCCGCTGTCGACCAGCACCTCACCACATTTGCAAGTAACTCTCACAGTTCTCTCCAGTTCATCGACCGACGACGATGACTTCTTGGATGTTGACCGCGCTGCCTTGCGCGGAAAGCTTGCCTTGGAGGCGTCCCGTCACGTCTCCAAGGTCGTCGAGCGAGCCACCCCACATGTTCAGGTCGAGCACAATTCCCTGGGCCTGGTTGTTCTTCTTGGCCATCGTCCTGAATATGTTGTTCACACTCGTACCGGCCTCGGGCGAGTAGATGTCCATGGGCAGGCCGTCAACAAGCAGATCGGCGGTGGCTCCTGCCGCCGAGCGTGCTCCCGTTGGATCCTTCATCACCACGTTTCGGCCCATTTTGGCGACGTCAGTGGCAGCGTTCAGCTCGACTGCACTGAACTTCGTTCCCAAGGCGGTGAGGCTGCCTGCCCCCTTTGAGGCGCTCACCGCCCTGAGCGACGTACCCGTCGCAGCCCTCCGCGTCAACCCACCCCGCGCAATGCCACCTACGCCTCCCGTCAGAACCACATCGAAGGCCGCTTGACCAGCGAACTGCGCGGAGTTCTCCCAGGTCACGCTATTGTATGCCGCCATCGTCGTACCCTTGGGGTCCGAGTACACCG
>Ga0316208_1002241_pt1 | contig 16122 bp, 4 predicted proteins | sample 3monopyrite_MG_FD_204944 | JGI IMG/M metagenome (GOLD analysis project Ga0316208, IMG submission 204944) | Microbial mat bacterial communities from mineral coupon in-situ incubated in ocean water Damariscotta River, Maine, United States -... | ecosystem: Environmental > Aquatic > Marine > Coastal...
CCTAATGCAACTACAAGTACAAATAATGCACATAGTGCCAAAGGTAGCTCTAGCTACTCTTTTCAATCCAATAATAGCTCAGGTCTGGTTTACGATGGCGACCAAATGGACAAATGGGTTATGGAAGAAATAGTAATTGATGCAACCAATAACAGCTTCATGTATGGTGCTACTACCGCATATATACAATTTAGGTTTGCTTCAGATACCAATAATAGATTTGAAAATTATTCTGCTAATGCAGAAGGGTTCTTTATTGATGACTTTAAAATTTTACAAATACAAATACCTTGTGATGCATCAACTCCGCCAACAGGTCTAACTGTTGATACTGTTACACCTGCTTCGGCAGCAATAAGTTGGAATAATATCCCGTCGGCAACATACGACGTAAGATATAGAGAAATTGGTGCACCTACTTGGATTGAGACAACAAATGTTTCTCTCACAAGTTTTAACATTACTGGCTTAACAGCATCTACAAATTACGAAGCTCAAGTAAACACTCGTTGTACAAGTACAACATCAGCTTATAGCAGTTCTGTAAACTTTACAACAACAACTAGTGCAGCTTGTTCTGGAACCGAAATAGTTTCGTATCCATATCTAGAAACTTTTGATTCTGGAATTGGTGATTGGTCGCATGATGGCACCGATGATGGAGAATGGACATTAAATTCAGGAGGGACAACTTCGGGCACAACAGGACCAAGTGATGATTATAACGTAGGTGGAAATTATTTTTACACTGAAGCATCAACCTCTACCAATCCTGGACCAAATGCAACCGTTAATTTAATTAGCCCTTGTTTTAATTTGTCAGGGTTTGAAAATGCATCCATTTCATTCTATTACCACATGTATGGAGCCGATATGGGAGATTTACTTTTAGACATTACCGTTGATGATGGAAGCTCTTGGATAAATCTAACAACTATTAGCGGACAACAACAGTCTAGTGAAACAGATTCGTGGACTTTACAAAATATAGATTTAGATTTATATGCTGGACAAACAGTTAAATTTAGATTTCAAGGGCAAACTGGAGTAAATTACCGAAGTGATATGGCTTTTGATAACGTTAATGTAATTGCAACTAACACATATTACCAAGATTTGGATGGTGATGGATATGGAAACCCAAATGCAACACAAAATGCAGTGAACCAACCAGTTGGATATGTTACAGATAATACAGATTGTGATGATTCGTTAGCAACTGGCTTTGGAGTTAATCCTGGAGCTACTGAAATTGTAGATAACGATATTGATGAAAATTGTGACGGTACTATTGAATACTCACTAGGAAATGACAAATTTGATATTAACAATATTTCTATTATACCAAACCCATTTGTTAATGCTATTGAAATAAACATTCCTAATAGTACAAATGGAACATATAATATTTCTGTTTTTGATTTAAACGGCAGACGTATTTATAATACTAACAAAAACAGTATAAATGGTAAAATAAACATTAATGCACTTACTAAAATTGCTACTGGAAGCTATTTTTTAAGATTAACAAATAAAAATACTGGCACAACCACCATAAAAAAGTTAATTAAACAATAGTTTAGTAATAAAGACTTTAAAAAAGAGCTAATTTAATTATTAGCTCTTTTTTTATATAATTGATTTTCATATTATTACAATAATTAAGTGCATTTCATCGTATTTTTATACACTTTACCTGTGCTTTTTGTCGATTTTTTTTGCATTTCATAGAATTTATCCTTAATCTTGTCCTGTCAATTGTTATTAACTTATTAGTCCCTAAAACTAATCATGAAAAAATTCAGCAAATTAACAGGTATTAGCATATACTTTGTATGCTTATTTTTTACAATACAAACTTCTTCTCAAACTTATTGTGCATCTAATGGTAATAATACTAATGATGAGTATATAAGTAGAGTGCAATTAAACACAATAGATAACGTATCTGGTGTTGGCACAACCAGTACTGGTTATTCTAACTTCACTGGAATATCCACAAACTTAAATGCAGGCTCAAACTATACAATAACTATAACTCCAACTTGGACAGGAGCTACATATAGAGAAGCGTATAGAGTATGGATTGACTATAATCAAGATGGCGATTTCACAGATGTTGGTGAACAAGTAGCCTCAATTGCCAGAACAACGGCATCACCAGTTTCTGGATTATTTACAGTTCCTGCCACAGCCACTTCTGGCAATACTAGAATGAGGGTTTCCATGAAGTATAACGCTTATCCTACCTCATGTGAAACATTTACGTATGGCGAAGTTGAAGATTATACAGTCAATATAATTACCGCTTCACCAGCCGAAATAAATATCCAAGGGAACGCTACAACTATTGCTGATGGAGACACAACTCCAAATGTAGCAGACGATACCGATTTTGGAAGTTATGATATTACCCTTGGCTCTAATGCAAATACGTTTACCATTCAAAACACTGGTGGTACCTCACTTAATTTAACCGATGCTTCACCGTATGTAATAATTTCTGGTCCCAATGCCGCCGATTTCACATTAACTGCCAACCCAACCACACCAATTGCAGCATCTGGAAGCACAACGTTCACAATTACTTTCGACCCAAGCGCCATAGGTTTACGAACAGCAACCGTCTCTATTGCAAATGACGATAGTAACGAAAACCCATATAATTTCAACATTCAAGGAACGGGAACTTCTACATCTCCCGAAATAAATATAACAGGAAACGGAACCTCGATTGCTGATGGCGATGTAACACCTTCAGCTACAGACGACACTTATTTTGGCAATGTACCAGAAGTAGCAGGATCTCAAGCAAATACTTTTACAATACAAAACTTGGGAGCACTTCCTTTAAACTTAACAAACCCAAGTCCATATATTACAATCACAGGAGATGTTACAGATTTTGCTTTAACGGCAACTCCTGTAACTCCAATTATTGCATCTGGCAGTACTACCTTTACCATTACCTTTGATCCAACTGTTATTGGTATGCGTAATGCTACAATATCAATCGCTAATAATGATGCTGATGAAAATCCATACACCTTCAATATTCAAGGCTATGGAGCTGGACCATGCGACACAACTGTTCTACACACTGCCGATTTTGAAAGCGGATTAGATGGATGGACCGATGGTGGCACAGATGCTGCAAGGGTTAATAATGCGACACGTTCTTACTCTAATGATTATAGCTTAGAAATTAGAAGCTTAGATGCTGCTGGATCAAACTCATCATTCGATTCCCCATTATTTGACTTAAGTTTATACGATAAGGTTGATTTTAAATTTTTCTTTACAGCTTATAATGTAGAAAATGGTGAGAGCTTTCTAATTGAGTACAGTGACGATAGTGGTGCTACCTGGACAGTTGTTAATGATTTTCTTTGCGGTGATATTATAACTAAAAATGCAGATTACGAAAGCACAAATACAATTATTTTTTACTCAAAAACATCTACATTGTTAAGTACTGATTTTACATTTCCTGCCGCAATGACTTCTCAATTTAGAGTAAGAAGTGATGCAAGTGATATAACCGATCTTGTTTATATTGATAATATTACAATTACTGGTACAGTTTTCTGCTCACCTACCAATGGTCCTGGAGGAATTACTACTAGTTTAGATCTATGGTTAAAAGCCGATCAATTAGATGGTGCAACTGTAGGAACTGATGGTACTGGAGTTAGCAAATGGGCAGATAATGGCAAAGGAAACCATGCTGAAACTGTAGTTGCTGGTCAAGAGCCTGTTTATCAAAATAATACAACAAGAAACTTTAATTTTAACCCTGTAGTTGAATTTGAAAACAATAACAATACTTCCAATAGTGATATGACTTATATTATTAATGATGGAAGTAGGGACGAGTTAAGAAGCACCGCAGGTTTTAACAGCAATGACATATTTGTAGTTCTTATGCCAGATCCTACTATTACCACATCAATGATTCCTTTAGATACGTTTACAAGTACAGACCCAACAGGAAATACTCAAAACGAAGATGTTACTGGTTTTGGTTATGGAAGTTATACAGCGCGATTCGATAACGAATTATTAACTTATTGTATAGGTACTACCAGTGGATTAAATGATGGTTATGGTCGCGCTTCAAAAAACAACACTATTAATTATAATCAAATAAGCATTATTAATACTAGGCATAATGCAACTGATACTGGAATAGAATTATTTTTTAACGGAAGCCAAATTGGTACCGATACTTCAGATGCTCCTGACTTTGCTGGGATTAACAATACAAGATATTGGTTAGGTCGCAGCCAGTATTGGAATGGAAGTTTTGATGGTCGTATTGCAGAAGTTATTACCTATTCTGCTACAAATAGTGATATTGACCCAACCGATGCACGTAATAGAATTCAATCGTATTTAGCTGTAAAATATGGCATTACGCTTGGTGTTAATGGTACTTCTCAAGATTATGTGGACTCCGATGGCACAGTAATTTGGGATCAATCTACCAACAACGGTTATAACTACGATATTGCAGGAATTGGTCGTGATGACGCTTCAGAATTGTACCAAAAACAATCCAGTAGTGTCAATGATGCTGTTGATGGTACTGGCCCAACAGAAGGAATCCTTACCATTGGTCTTACAGATATTTATGATACCAATAGCGATAATCGTGCAACTAATACTAATTCAATAAACGATAAACAATATTTAATGTGGGGAAACAATGGTGCCAATTTAAATTTGGCAGCAGCCACAATAAGTGTCAACATGAGTGCTGGTATAACACCTGCCCTAAATACCGATGTCACCTTTACTGCCATGCAACGTGTTTGGAAAGTTGTTGAAACTGGTGGTGATATTGGAACCGCTAAAATATCCATTCCACAAAATGCCATACGAAACATTACACCTCCTGGAAGCTATTTAATGTTTATCTCTGATACTGGAGTTTTTGACCCTACTGCCGATTATAGAGTCATGAGTACTAATGGATCTAACTTAGAAACCGATTATGATTTTGATGGCACCAAATACATCACTTTTGGATATGCTCCTCAAGTTATTGTAGAACGCTCAATTTATTTTGATGGCGCTGTTGATTATATTGATATGGAAGATGCTTTAAATTTAAACCCTTCTAATTTTACAGTTTCTGCGTGGATAAAAAGAGATGTTGGCACTACAAATGCCTCTATTCTTTCTAAGCGTGATGCCATATTTACAGAAGGTTATGATTTTAGAATTAACGCTAGTGGGAGATTAGAATTTACGCTAAATGGTGGTGCATCAACTTTAATTTCTTCAGTAGCTATTCCTGAAAATGAATGGCATCAAGTAGCAATAATTTATAGTGGTGGAAATGCTACATTATTTATAGATGGAATTGCTGATACTAATGCATCATCACTACCTGCTCCAGTCCCAACAACCCAATCCTTCTATATAGCTGCTGCTGGTAAAAATTCACCTACAAACCACTTTGCTGGTAATATCGATGAAGTTCGTGTCTGGGATACTGCGCTATCTGTAGATCAATTACGCTATGTGATGAATCAAGAAATTGAAGCCAACACCAGTTTTGTAGATGGGAAAATTATACCTCAAACTATTGCAAAAAATGAAGTAGCCTCTATTCCTTGGACTAATCTTGCTGGTTATTATCCAATGTCTATATACACTTATACCAATACTAATGACGCATCTGGAAATAACAATCAAGGAGCCCTAAGGAACCTGGATACTGTCGATAGGCAAACAGCTCCTTTACCTTATGAGTCTCAAGCCAATGGTGCTTGGACCACAGATGCCACTTGGCTCAATAATACTGTACAAACCTTACCTAATGCGCTTTCCATTGTCGATGGTACTACGCCTATCGATTGGAACATCGTACAGACCAACCATAATATCACCATCGATACCAATGCTGGACTTGGACGTGAACGTTCTGTGCTTGGCCTCATGGTCAATAGTAATGAATTGCAAGTTAATGGAAATACTACTGCTGGTACTGGGAATGGACTTACCGTTACTCACTACCTCAAACTCGATGGCACTCTCGATCTCGAAGGGGAATCTCAACTTATTCAACCTACCGATAGTGACCTAGATGTTACCAGTAGTGGCGTTTTAGAACGTGACCAACAAGGTACTGCCGACCTATACACCTACAACTATTGGGCTGCGCCTGTAGGGATTAGTAATACAACCTCTAATAATAACAGCTATACATTGCCTGATGTTTTTAATGATGGGACTACGCCTGCTACACCTTTGGGCATTAGCTGGCTGACCTCTGGGTATGATGGGACTCCTGGTTCGCCTATAGGCATTGCAGATTATTGGATCTGGAAATATGCCAACCAAGTGAGCGACGACTATCCGTCTTGGCAGCATGTTCGAAGTACGGGATCCCTCCAACCTGGTGAAGGGTTCACTATGAAAGGTACCACTGATACTGGTGGTGTTATCTCTACCCAACAAAACTATGTCTTTAACGGAAAACCTCATAATGGTGATGTGACCTTAACACTTTCGGCTGGAAACGATTACTTAATTGGTAATCCCTATGCCTCGGCCATTGATGCCGATGAGTTCATCTTGGATAATGTTAGTGATGGCGCAGGTAGAGCGGCGTCTAATATTATTGATGGGGCTCTATACTTCTGGGAACACTTTGCCAGTGCTACCCACATACTTGCAGAATACCAAGGTGGTTATGGTACGTATACACTTTTAGGTGGTACGGTCGCTATCTCTAACGATGTGCGTATCAACAATACAGGTGCCTCTGGCACTAAAATGCCCGAACGGTACATTCCAGTGGGACAAGGGTTTTTTGTGACCGCTGATACTGGTGGGGCCATTACCTTCAAGAACAGTCAACGTACCTTTAAAACCGAAGCTTCCGACCCTTCAATATTCATGAGGGCTGCAGGGAGCAAAAAGAACAAAAACAATTCCACTGGCAATACTAAGTCCAGTAGCACAAATGATAATGTTGACTTACGTGAAAAAATAAGGTTGGTCTTCGATTCGCCTAAAGGGTACCACCGTCAACTTTTAGTGGGCGCGGATATAAACACCACAAATCGCCAAGATATTGGGTACGACGCTCCGCTCATTGAAGATAATGCCGAGGATATGTTCTGGTATTTTGATGATAATAAATTCATCATTCAAGGGGTGAGCGATTTTGATACCGATAGGACATTACCGCTAGGTGTAAAAATAGATCAGGACGGGATGGCTACCATTAGAATTGATTTTCTTGAAAATATAGCTGACAATACCATTATCTACCTACACGATAAAGAGCTGGAACTTTACCACAACCTTAAGGATAGCGACTATCAAGTATATCTTAACAATGGTGAGCACCTCGACAGGTTCGAAATTAGCTTTGGGAGTGTTGAGCAGCTTAGTGATCCCATTGAAGAAATAACAAAAATCAATACACACTATTCTAATAGTATTAAGAGTATCATCATTATAAACCCCAATAACAAGAACATTAATGGCGTGGAGATGATTAACATCTTAGGGCAATATGTGTACTCACAAAATAACACCCTTAATGATAGCTATATGGAACTTAAAGTGGCCAACATAAGCCCTGGTGCGTATGTTATAAAATTAAAAACGACCAAAGGAAATTTAACCAAAAAAGTTATAGTAGAATAACAGTAATGATAATCAATACTTACAAAATTATAAATATTAAAACGTAAGAAAAGAACATGAAAATTTGTATGAATTTCTTAAATAAAAAATAAAAACTAGCGTAAAAGCCTTTAAAAGAGTGAATATTTAACTAGAATTAGACTTGAAAAACGTATAAAAATACAAAATAAAATTATATATAACTATTTGATTATCAATATTTTAAAAAAATAAAATGCATTTCATCGATTATTTTTGATGTTTTGTCGATTTTGTCCTTAATTTTACTAAGCATTTAAAAATTAAATAATTAGTCCCCAAACTAATAGAATTTAACCGTATGCTTATGGATAAAATTACTTATATATTTAGGTCAAGTGTTATTGCCTTTTTATTTTTAGCTTCTATTAGCATGTATTCACAAACTTGTGTAACACCTGCTATTACTACTTATCCATATAGCGAAAATTTCGAATCTGGAATAGGTGCTTGGACACAAGATACAAGAGTCATATCTGGAACTATTGGAGATCATAGGAATTGGACCAATAGAAGTGGGGGAACACCTTCAAATAATACGGGTCCTTCAGGAGGAAATGGTGATACTTGGTATATGTACACCGAAGCCTCTGGTAATGGTGTAGGATACCCAAGTAGGATATTTAATTTTGAAAGCCCATGCTTTGATTTAGCTGGCATTGCCAACCCAGATTTTTCTTATAGCTATCACATGTATGGAGCAGATGTTGGAACTCTAAATGTAGATATAAGTACAGATAATGGTACATCATATACAACAAATTTAAGAACTTTTTCAGGTAATATTGGAAATACCTGGAACCTAGACACAATTGATTTAAGTGCATATACTGGTCAAACAGTAAAAATAAGATTTAGTGTTACAACTGGTTCCACTGGTTCTGGATGGAGCAGTGATATTGCAATAGACAATGTTTCACTTGTTAATGCTTCGCCTACTCCCGAAATAAATATCCAAGGGAATGCTACAACTATTGCTGATGGAGACACGACTCCTGATGTAGCAGACGATACCGATTTTGGAAGTTACGATATTACCGTTGGCTCTAATGCAAATACGTTTACCATTCAAAATTTAGGAACAGGCACTTTAAACTTAACAGGAGGTGCTCCTTATGTTACAATAACCGGAACAAATCCCGCCGATTTCACATTAACTACCAACCCAACCACACCAATTGCAGCATCTGGAAGCACAACGTTCACAATTACTTTCGACCCAAGCGCCACCGGTTTAAGAACAGCAACCGTCTCTATTGCTAATGACGATAGTAACGAAAATCCATATAACTTCAATATTCAAGGAATGGGAACAACTCCTTCTCCCGAAATAAATATAACAGGAAACGGAACCTCGATTGCAGATGGCGATGTAACACCTTCAACATTAGACGACACCAACTTTGGAAGTGTCCCAGAAGCAGCAGGCTCTCAGGTTAATACATTTACTATTGAAAATTTGGGCGTCATGGTTTTATCATTAACAGATCCAAGCCCCTATATTACAATTACTGGTGACGTTGCAGACTTCACATTAACAGCAAATCCAGTAACACCAATTGCGCCTTCAGGAAACACTACATTTACAATCACTTTCGATCCTACAGTTATAGGTACAAGATCTGCCACTGTATCTATTGCTAATAATGATTCTGATGAAAATCCATATACTTTTAATATTCAAGGTTTTGGAGCTGGACCCTGTGGACAAACTATCATTCATACTGCCGATTTTGAAAGTGGATTAGATGGATGGACCGATGGTGGCATAGATGCTGCAAGGGTTAATTACCCCACTCGATCTTATTCTAACAATTATAGCATGGAGTTAAGGGATGATGACCCAGCTGGAACAAACTCATCTATGGACTCTCCTTTATTTGATTTAGACATATACGACAAAGTAGATCTAAAGTTTTTCTTTACAGCATATAATGTAGAAAATGGTGAGAACTTTGTTGTAGAATATAGTAGCAATAGTGGTTCAACCTGGACAACTGTAAGTGATTTTATTTGCAATGATGTTAGCAGTAAAGATGCGGATTACGAAAGCACAAATACAATTATTTTTTATAGCAAAACAACCACATTACTAGATAGTAATTTTTCTTTTCCGCCTGGAGCAGTATCGCAATTTAGAATTAGAAGTGATGCTAGTGATGATACCGATTTAATCTATATAGACAACATTACCATTACCGGTACAGAATACTGTACACCTACCAATGGCCCTGGAGGAATTACTTCAAGTTTAGATCTATGGTTAAAAGCCGACCAATTAGATGGTTTTGCTGTAGGAGCCGACGGTACAGGAGTTAGCAAATGGGCAGATAATGGTAAAGGAAACCATGCCGAAACAGTAGTCGCTGGTCAAGAACCTGTTTATCAGAATAATACAACAAGAAACTTCAACTTCAACCCTGTTGTTGAATTTGAAAACAACAATAATACTTCCAATAGTGATATGACTTATATTATTAATGATGGTAGTAGGGATGAATTGAGTAGCACCGCAGGTTTTAATAGTAATGATATTTATATGGTTGTAATGCCTGACCCATCAATAACCTCTACCATGATTCCATTAGATACTTTTTGTAGTACAGACCCACTAGGAAATACAGCTGCCGAAGATGTAACTGGATTTGGATATGGAAATTATTCGGCACGTTTTACCAACGAACGCTTTGGATATTGTATTGGCACCCAGAATAGTTACGGTCGTGGCACTACTAATACTACTGTAGATTTTAACCAAATTCAAATTATTAATACAAGACACAATTCTGGTAATACAGGTGTAAATCTATATATAAACAATAACCTATTTGGTAATATAACTGCAAACGCTGGAACTTGGGCAGCAACCAATGACACAAGATATTGGTTAGGCCGTAGCCAGTATTGGAAAGGAAGTTTTGATGGTCGTATTGCAGAAGTTGTTACATTTTCAAATACAAACGGAGATGTAAGTCTTACAGATTCTCGTAATAGAATTCAATCGTATTTAGCTGTAAAATATGGCATTACGCTTGGTGTTAATGGTACTTCTCAAGATTATGTGGATTCCGATGGCACAGTGATTTGGGATCAATCTGTTAACAACGGTTACAACTACGATATTGCAGGAATTGGTCGTGATGACGCTTCAGAATTGTACCAAAAACAATCCAGTAGTGTCAATGATGCTGTTGATGGTACTGGCCCAATAGAAGGAATCCTTACCATTGGTCTTACAGATATTTATGATACCAATAGTGACAACTTAGCCTCTAACCCAACTGCCCTGAACAACAAAGAGTTTCTTATGTGGGGAAACAATGGTGCCAACTTAAATTTGGCAGCAGCCACAATAAGTGTCAACATGAGTGCTGGTATAACACCTGCCCTAAATACCGATGTGACTTTTACTGCTATGCAACGTGTTTGGAAAGTTGTAGAAATAGGTGGAGATATTGGAACAGCCAAAGTATCTATTCCCTTAAATGCAGTGCGTAATATTAATCCTCCAGGCGATTATTTAATGTTTATCTCTGATACTGGAATCTTTGATCCTACTGCCGATTATAGAATTATGGATCCAAATGGTTCAAACCTAGAAGCAGAGTATGATTTTGATGGCACCAAATACATCACTTTTGGATATGCTCCTCAAGTAGAAGAAAAACGATCTATTTATTTTGACGGTGTTGTAGATTATATAGATATGGAAAATGCTTTAAATTTGAATCCTTCCGATTTCACGGTTTCTGCTTGGATAAAAAGAGGATCCAGTTCTGCTAATACTTCTATTCTATCTAAAAGAGATGCTGCCTATACTGAAGGCTATGATTTTAAAATAACCAGTACTGGGCGTTTTGAAATGTCATGGAAAAATGGCACAACACAAACCATTACCTCAGACGTAGTAATACCTGTTAATGAATGGCATCAAGTCGCTGTTATTTACAGTGGCGGAACTACAAACTTGTATATTGATGGTGTATTGGATAAAACTGCATCCTTAACTGCTCCAATCCCAACAACCCAATCCTTCTATATAGCTGCAGCTGGTAAAAACACCCCTACTGCCTATTTTGAAGGAAACATTGATGAAGTACGAGTTTGGAATACTGCTTTATCCGTAGATCAATTACATTATGTGATGAATCAAGAGGTCTTAAATTCATTTAATTTTGCTGATGGATCTATTCTTCCACAAACAACAACAAAAAATGAAGTAGCCTCTATTCCTTTTTCAGATATGGCTGGCTATTATCCAATGTCTATATATACTTATACCAATACTAATGATATTTCTGGTAATAGAAATCATGGAGCTTTAAGAAACCTGGATACTGTCGATAGGCAAACAGCTCCTTTACCTTATGAGTCTCAAGCCAATGGTGCTTGGACCACAGATGCCACTTGGCTCAATAATACTGTACAAACCTTACCTAATGCACTTTCCATTGTCGATGGTACTACGCCTATCGATTGGAACATCGTACAGACCAACCATAATATCACCATCGATACCAATGCTGGACTTGGACGTGAACGTTCTGTGCTTGGCCTCATGGTCAATAGTAATGAATTGCAAGTTAATGGAAATACTACTGCTGGTACTGGGAATGGACTTACCGTTACTCACTACCTCAAACTCGATGGCACTCTCGATCTCGAAGGGGAATCTCAACTTATTCAACCTACCGATAGTGACCTAGATGTTACCAGTAGTGGCGTTTTAGAACGTGACCAACAAGGTACTGCCGACCTATACACCTACAACTATTGGGCTGCGCCTGTAGGGATTAGTAATACAACCTCTAATAATAACAGCTATACATTGCCTGATGTTTTTAATGATGGGACTACGCCTGCTACACCTTTGGGCATTAGCTGGCTGACCTCTGGGTATGATGGGACTCCTGGTTCGCCTATAGGCATTGCAGATTATTGGATCTGGAAATATGCCAACCAAGTGAGCGACGACTATCCGTCTTGGCAGCATGTTCGAAGTACGGGATCCCTCCAACCTGGTGAAGGGTTCACTATGAAAGGTACCACTGATACTGGTGGTGTTATCTCTACCCAACAAAACTATGTCTTTAACGGAAAACCTCATAATGGTGATGTGACCTTAACACTTTCGGCTGGAAACGATTACTTAATTGGTAATCCCTATGCCTCGGCCATTGATGCCGATGAGTTCATCTTGGATAATGTTAGTGATGGCGCAGGTAGAGCGGCGTCTAATATTATTGATGGGGCTCTATACTTCTGGGAACACTTTGCCAGTGCTACCCACATACTTGCAGAATACCAAGGTGGTTATGGTACGTATACACTTTTAGGTGGTACGGTCGCTATCTCTAACGATGTGCGTATCAACAATACAGGTGCCTCTGGCACTAAAATGCCCGAACGGTACATTCCAGTGGGACAAGGGTTTTTTGTGACCGCTGATACTGGTGGGGCCATTACCTTCAAGAACAGTCAACGTACCTTTAAAACCGAAGCTTCCGACCCTTCAATATTCATGAGGGCTGCAGGGAGCAAAAAGAACAAAAACAATTCCACTGGCAATACTAAGTCCAGTAGCACAAATGATAATGTTGACTTACGTGAAAAAATAAGGTTGGTCTTCGATTCGCCTAAAGGGTACCACCGTCAACTTTTAGTGGGCGCGGATATAAACACCACAAATCGCCAAGATATTGGGTACGACGCTCCGCTCATTGAAGATAATGCCGAGGATATGTTCTGGTATTTTGATGATAATAAATTCATCATTCAAGGGGTGAGCGATTTTGATACCGATAGGACATTACCGCTAGGTGTAAAAATAGATCAGGACGGGATGGCTACCATTAGAATTGATTTTCTTGAAAATATAGCTGACAATACCATTATCTACCTACACGATAAAGAGCTGGAACTTTACCACAACCTTAAGGATAGTGACTATCAAGTATATCTTAACAATGGTGAGCACCTCGACAGGTTCGAAATTAGCTTTGGAAGTGTTGAGCAGCTTAGTGATCCCATTGAAGAAATAACCAAAATCAATACACACTATTCTAATAGTATTAAGAGTATCATCATTATAAACCCCAATAACAAAAACATTAATGGCGTGGAGATGATTAACATCTTAGGGCAATATGTGTACTCACAAAATAACACCCTTAATGATAGCTATATGGAACTTAAAGTGGCCAACATAAGCCCTGGTGCGTATGTTATAAATATTAAAACGGAAAAAGAAACAATTACTAAAAAAGTAATTGTAGAATAAAAATAATTGCTCTGAAACTGAAACTTTATTTTGTTAGTTAGTTCACTAAACTTAAATGGCTCCAAGAAATTGGAGCCATTTATTATTTTATATTGTTTAGAAGTTCTTCCAGAGAATGCCTATACTGTTCTCCAGAATTCATGTCTTTTAACGTAAACTTATTATTTTTAAGCTCCTCCTCTCCTACTATAACTACATAAGGAATAGCTCTTCGGTTAGCATATGTCATTTGCTTTTTCATCTTAGCATCATCTGGATATAATTCGGCATTAAAGCCTTTTTCTCTTAATAATTTAATTGCTTTAAGACCAAATAAAGCCTCTTTATTGCCAAAATTAATAAATAACACATCTACTTTATTACTTACAGTTTCAGGGAATATATTCAACTCTTCAAGCACTAAATAGATTCTATCTAATCCGAAGCTAATACCAACACCACTTACATCTTTTAAGCCAAAAATTCCAGTAAGGTCATCGTAACGACCTCCACCACCAATAGATCCCATTTGTACACCTTTGGGTGCAGCAACTTCAAATATGGCTCCTGTATAATAATTCAAACCTCTAGCAAGGGTTACATCCAATTGTAATGATGCTGAATTTAATTGTAATTCAGAAATGGCGTTATCAATAAATTCAAGTTCTTCAACACCTATTAGCCCTTCTTTAGAAGTACTTAAAATAGTTTTTAAACTTGCAATTTGTGTTTTAAAAGTTCCTGATAGACTAAATAAAGGCTGTAGTTTATTAATGCCTTCTTGCGAAATACCTTTGTTTTGCATTTCTTCTTTAACCTTCTCTTCGCCTATTTTATCAAGCTTATCTAGTGCAACTGTAAAGTCAATTAATTTGTCTTGAGCACCAATAACTTGGGCAATACCAGATAATACTTTTCGGTTGTTTATTTTAATAACGACACCTTCAAGACCTAAATTGGTAAATACCTCATCATAAAGTTGTACAAACTCTACTTCTTGCCATAACGATTTAGAACCAACCACATCGGCATCGCATTGGTAAAACTCTCTAAAACGTCCTTTTTGTGGTCTGTCGGCTCTCCAAACTGGTTGTACTTGATAACGCTTAAACGGAAATACAATATCGTTTTGGTGCTGTACTACATAACGTGCAAATGGTACTGTAAGATCGTAGCGTAGGGCTTTTTCAGAAATACTAGCGGTTAATTTATTTGAATCTTTAGCAGTATATGCAACTGTATCTGACTTGGCTAAATAATCGCCAGAATTTAATATTTTAAAAATCAATCTATCGCCTTCTTCACCATATTTTCCCATTAAGGTATCGTAGTTTTCAAAACTAGGGGTTTCAATAGGTTGAAATCCGAAACGCTCAAAACTAGATTTTATAGTATTAACTATATAGTTGCGTTTCGCTACTTGCTCTGGATTAAAATCTCGGGTGCCTTTAGGAATACTTGGTTTTTGTGCCATATCAACTACCTGCGAAGGCAGGTATTATTTTAATAATTATTCGAAATATTTTCCACATCTATCAATTACTAATGAAATTGTATGATGAGGAAGAACAAAAATAACAGTTTAATTTGAAATAGATTACCACCTAAGCAGGAATGACAAATTTAATGCACCAACTTATCAAAATAGGTAAACAAATCGCCTTTAGTAATCACAGCTCCTTGTTGTATTAAGGCAAACTTATCAAGTTGTTTATCTTCTGAATACTCTTTATTAGCTTGAAAAAGCTCTACCGAATCATCCATTAAATTTTCGCGTAACCATGAAAATCCTTCTCTTGTGGTTAAATCTATAGTTTCTTTAGCTATTTTTAAGCCTACTAGCTCAATTCGTTCATCGGCTAAATGAAATAGATACATGTGCTGTGACGAAATATTTTCTAAGTATCTAGCTTTGGTTAGCACGCCTTCCCATACTAAATCGCTAAACACATCCAGTTCTTGTTCGGCCAGTTTGGGTTTATTTGTTTTTATATTAGTCCATTCTTCTGCTGTTACAGACTGCGTTGCCAAAAAATTAATAAACTCTTGGTGTAATTCTTCAAATTGTTCTTTAGATAATCTTGTGTATTTCATGGTAAAATAAAAAAAATGCGCTCTTAATTTTAAGAGCGCAAATTTAATGATATATTTTCTATTCTCTTAGAATATGTAACGTA
>Ga0316208_1002244_pt1 | contig 16114 bp, 12 predicted proteins | sample 3monopyrite_MG_FD_204944 | JGI IMG/M metagenome (GOLD analysis project Ga0316208, IMG submission 204944) | Microbial mat bacterial communities from mineral coupon in-situ incubated in ocean water Damariscotta River, Maine, United States -... | ecosystem: Environmental > Aquatic > Marine >...
CGACGCCGACATCATCGACGCCCAAAGCGGCGGCGACACCACCAACGGCATCGACACTATCGTCGGAGACATCGCCGACACCATCTTCCGAGACCCCGAAGACACGGTTCTGTAAGGAACGTTTCAGTCGGAAGCTGGCTTTGTCGTTTCTTTTAACTGGAGCGACTAGTCAGCAATTCTCTGCTGCTGGAAGAAGTTGTCTGCGCCAGACTTTCTTAGAGTCGTCTGAGACCGCGTTCGCGAACCATTCGTGTTGATGAATCAGGGATCGCACTCTGACGATGGCTGGTCGCGGTCCGGCTGAAATATTTCTCCTGCGTCCATGAATTCGAAGTCGCAGATTGAACCGTCCCGCTGCTTCCGGTCGATTCACTCGACTGACAGACTGCGGGGACAATGCTCCGTTATCGACGAACTTCATCAGGGTGAGCTTTCAATTCTCATGCAAAGGCGCGAAGACGCACAGGTCGGGCTTGAACTCTTCGCGTCTTCGCGTGAGTCTGTCGTTGCTTGCACCGATGCCGCCTTGATGGCCATCCTTCACGACGCTAACGGGCAATTCTGAAAGTGTTCGTGGTGCGAATGAAATTGACTCCGGAGATTTGACATGCATTTGGATCGTCGAGAATTCTGCGTTTCCGCAGCGAGTGCCGCTGGTTTCTTTGTCGGCGGGCGGGCGGTGTCAGCAGATCTGCGGGCCTCAAACGAGACACCCTCTACACCGTCCGGGCGAGAATTGCAGGCGGACCTTGTGATCATCGGCGGCGGGCTGGGAGGTTGTGCGGCGGCGATTGCGGCTCTGCGGAACGGGCTGCGCGTTGTGATGACCGAGGAGACCGACTGGATCGGCGGCCAGCTGACTGCCCAGGGAGTTCCCCCCGACGAACACAGTTCGATCGAGTCATCCGGGGCGAACAGTTCTTACCGGGAATTTCGGAATCGAATCCGCGATTACTATCGCCAGAATTATCCGTTGACCGACGCGGCTCGATCGAAGCCCAATCTGAACCCTGGCAACGGAAACGTTTCTCGATTGTGCGTTGAACCTCGCGTCGCCCTCGCCGTGCTCGAAACATGGCTGGCACCGTATCGAGCTTCCGGGCAGCTCGTGCTGCTGACGGAACATCGAGCGATCTCAGCCGAGGTTGCACACGATCGGGTCCTTGCGGTGAAGGTTCAATCCGGGCGATCAGGGCGCGAGCGGGTGCTGGTCGGCAAGTACTTTGTCGACGCCACGGAACTGGGTGATCTGCTGCCGTTGACCGGAACCGAGTTTGTCACCGGATCGGAAGCTCAATCGGAAACGAACGAGCTTCATGCGCCAGAGAAAGCGGACCCGAACAATCAGCAGGCATTCACCATGTGCTTCGCCGTCGACCATCTCGCTGGCGAAGATCACACCATCGACAATCCGGATGAGTACGCCTTCTGGCGAGACTTCGTGCCGAAGATGACTCCGGCGTGGCCCGGAAAGTTGCTCGATTTCACGTACACGCATCCGAGGTCCGGCCAGCCAAAGCGGCTCGGATTCAGTCCAACCGGCGGTCGCACTTTGAACGGTGCGTTGAACCTGTGGACGTATCGGCGAATGATCGATCAAACGCTGTTCGAACCAGGTGCCTTCCCCGGTGACATCAGCCTGATCAACTGGCCGCAGAACGACTACGTGCTCGGCAACCTTGTCGGAGTTTCCGAGGACGAGTCTCGACGACACATTGATCGAGCGAAACAGTTGAGCCTGTCACTGCTCTACTGGCTTCAGACCGAAGCCCCGCGACCAGACGGCGGAACAGGATTCCCCGGCCTGCGACTTCGACCGGACATCATGGGCACCGAAGACGGTCTCGCGAAAACTCCGTACGTCCGCGAGTCGCGCAGAATTCGTGCTGAATTCACCGTCCTCGAAGAACACGTCGGTCGCGATAACCGAGCTGCCGCGAAACATCTGGAAGAACACACCGGCCGAACCACCCAACCGATCGTCTCGGGACTGCACGCCGCCGAGTTTCCCGATTCCGTAGGAGTAGGCAGCTACGGAATCGACCTCCACCCGAGTTCCGGCGGCGACAACTACATCGACTTCGCGTCGCTGCCGTTTCAGATACCGCTCGGAGCTCTGCTGCCGGTGCGAGTCTCAAACCTGATCCCCGCCTGCAAGAACATCGGAACCACCCACATCACCAGCGGCTGCTACCGCCTGCACCCGGTCGAGTGGGGCATCGGCGAAGCCGCCGGCTGCCTGGCCAGCTTCGCTCTGAACGAAAACCTGACTCCACACGCCATCAGAAACACCGCAAAGCGTCTGGAGAGTTTCCAGACATTCATCCGCAAACAGGGTGTGGAAACTGACTGGCGACAGACTTGACGCCATGCGTAGGCCCCTTCCAACGTCGACACTGCCTTGTGTGAATCTCCGATCGCCGGCCGATCGCGTGCTTCCCGCTGCTTGCTGGCTAATTCCTATCTGGCTGGTGGGAACCGCCCCTAAGAATTCTCGACAGATTCCGTCGCTTGGAGCAGGCCCTTCATGTAGCCGTAGGCGTAGAGGCGGCCGAGCATCGTGTAGCCGGGTTCTCCGTCGTCTTCTCCGACGAGTTGGGGGACGTGGTCGGGGCGGATGGGGCCGGTGAAGCCGACTTCGCGGTAGGCTCGCACGGCGGCGGCCATGTCTGTTTTGCCGTTGTCGTGGAAGGTTTCTGTAAAGGATTCGGCGGTGCCGGTAACGTCTCGAAAATGCACGTAGTTGATGTGGCTGCCCAGACGACGGATGGCGTCCGGGATGTCTGCTCCCATTTCCGCAAAGGTCCCCTGGCAGAAGCAGATGCCGTTGTTCGGGCTTGGAACAAGCTGCAGCAGACGCTCGAAGTTTTCGACGCTGTTCATGATCCGCGGACGACCGAGCAGTTCGTGCAGCGGCGGATCGTCCGGGTGCATGGAAAGCAGAACTCCCGACTGTTCAGCGACCGGGACGATTTCGTTGAGCAAACGTTCGAGATTTTCCCAGAGCATCTCGTGAGTCAGTCCGGCTGTGTCGCCGTCGTCTGTCGACTCGTGAGTTCCAGCGCCGTCGTGCCCGAGCAGCACGGCCTGTTCCACAGTGGCCAGGTCAAACTGCGTGACCTTCGCTCCGCCTCGCTCGGGCACGTCGAGCTTTGTCCGCACCCAATCGGTGCCCGCCATGAAGTTGTAACAAAGGATCGGGATGCCGAGTTCGCCCATCAGGCGAATCAAGTCTTTCAGCTCGGCGAGTTCCGTTCCGTCATGATCGGTTCCTGTTTTGATCTTCTCGATCGGGAGGTAGCCCTCGATCACCGACAGAGTCAGACCGAAGGACTCGACCTCCTGCTTGACCGCAATCAGCGGTGCCGGATCCGGGCCGTAGTGCCTCGTCACGAAATCGGTTACGCCACACTGCGCAGCAAGCTGCAGATTCTCGACCGAGGCAGGTGTCAGCACGGTGGCAAGTTTCATCGAACATCCTTCCGAGCGATTGCATCGGGTGGCCCGACCAGAATGGTTGGGTGCCGAAGGCACAAGATGCTTCATCCTCAGCGTACGATGCAGGTGAGACGTTTTCTCCAACTTGGGCCCGAACGATGAGACATCTTGTCACTACGCGACCCGCCCATTCTGGACGGGCCACCCCATGCTGATACGTCATCCGAGTCCAATTCAATTATCGCTGATTCTTCTCGCAGGAATCGTCCAGCGGAGTTGCCTTTCCGACGACATCGACCGAGTGAGTGTAGAGGTAGCGCCAGACGTCCTCGTGCATGTAGTTGCCGGCTTTGTCTTTTCTTGCACGGCTGCCAGGTTGGACTGAGCTGTGGGCTCGTCGAGCGTCGCCTCCGACATCGAAGTCAGTAATCAGCCGGCGAGTATTACCGTACGGATGCTTGATTTGGTCGACGTTGACGATCGGGCCGAACTTGTGCATGCCCAGCAGTTCCCAGCTTCGGCAGTAATGATCAGCTACCCAGCCACCGTCCAGCACGTGCGAAAAACCGAAGTAGCGATTTTCAGGAGTTGCGGAAGGCAGCGATTGCCACGACTGAAGCTGGTCTCGAGGTCCGCACAAAGCCACAACCCGGCTGACCTTCTGAAACTTCGCGAAGCGTGACGCCGTTGTCGATCCGTGGGAACTTCCTGAAACGATGACATTCTCCCAGCGAAGGCCTTTCCCGTCTTTCGTCAGGAAGTATCCCCACCCGGCCTGTGGGTTCTCTTTGGCCAGCCATTTCACGAAGTGATACGCCCGCTCCATCATTCCATCCGGCTTTGGGATGTCGACGTCGTCGCTGAAGTCCTGTCCCGTCGCCGCTTCCAGGCGGATGTTGCCCCGACAGTGTTCACCGACCGGGTTCTCTCGGCATTTGATACCGAACCACTTGTTCGCGTAGTGAACTCGGATAGCGTGCAGGCCGTACGAATTCAGCCGATCAAACAACGGCGCGTTGTGCCCCATCAACCAGATCACAAGTTTGCCTTGCGGAGCAACCCGCGTATCGACGGCCGCCTGTTGAATGTCAGCGGGCTTTCCGTCTTTCGTATCGATGAGGAATCCGATATCCGGGTGGGCCTTCACTCGGGAATCGAGTTTGCTGGCGCGAGCCGTCAGCTTGTAGTGCTGCGGCTTCGGATCAGTAAATTTCAGCGGTGACTGCTGGGCGGAAACGATGCTGCTATTACAACCAAACGCAACCAGCACGAAAACAATGATCAACGATAGAGATAATTTCACGACGGCGGGATTTCCTTTTGAGAATTGAAGCGTGCAAAACGCTCGATGCGTCAGACGTTTGAACCACGAATGGACACGAAGAAACACGAACACCATCGGTGACCTGATCCATTCGTGTTTATTCGTGTCCATTCGTGGTTCGTCTAAAAATGACAGCCCAAGGCCTGAAGTGTTGCCACTTCGACTACGCCTGAAAAGCAACTCCGCCGACACGTTAGAAAAGGTCGTGAATCGGCTCGGCGCGGTACATTCCGTACGGGCGGCCGTCGATGTCGTGCCACTCGGTGTGGCGAGGGATGCCGAGTGAGGAGAACATGGTCCCGGCGATGTTTTCGACCGTGAACTTGTTTTCGACGGGGTAAGCAGCGATGACGTCCGTGGCTCCGATGACGTTTCCGCCTTTGACGCCGCCGCCAGCGAACATCGACGTCATGACCGGGCCCCAATGATCTCGGCCGGCGTCTTTGTTGATTTTGGGAGTGCGGCCGAACTCGCCCGTAACGACGACCAGAGTTTCTTCCAGCAGGCCGCTTTCCTTCAGATCGTCCAGCAGTGCCGAGATTCCCTGATCGAAGTACGGAAACAGGTTTCGTTTCAGGTTGACGAAATTGCGGCGGTGAGTGTCCCAGCTCGAATTTTTCCCGAGGTTGACTTGAACCAGGTTCACGCCGGCTTCGATCAGCCGTTTGCCCATGAGCAGAGACAAACCGAATTTGTTATGGCCATACCGGTTGATGAGTTTCGGATCGGCGTTTTCGACGTCGAAGGCGTGTCGCGTTTCCGGATCCGCCAGAACTGACACCGCCTGTTGACGGCTGAGGTCAAGACGCCTGACTTCGACATCGCGTTCCAGACTCCGCTGCTGCTTTTCAATCGTCGATAGCAGACCAACTCGATCGTTAAGGCGAACTCGTCCGCCTTCGGGCAGCGTCAGCATCGGCGTGGCGAAAACGGTCGGGGAAACGTGGTCGAATTGGTCGTCGTCGAAACGGAAGCAATTCGGACAGGCCCCGTTTCCAAGCGAACACTTGGCGGCAATGTCGACATGCCAGGATTCCCACTTCGCTCCCATTCGCCCTGCATACTGACCGGGGCGGAAGCGAGCGGCTTCGTTGACGCTCGGCTCAGGAAGCACGACGGACGGAGGCAATCCAGTGTTGTTGCGAAGGGCGTAGGTGACCTGCGACGGAATCGATGGCCACTCGTTGGGGCTGGGCGAATCTCGGGTGCTGAAGCCTGGCGGCAGATCAAGCCGTCCCGTCAGCAGCATGTGGCAGGCGATTTCGTGTCCGCTGCTTTCGGTGGCGAGCGATCGGACGAGTGCATAGTCGTTCGTTCGTTGAGCCAGCAGCGGCAGGTGCTCGCAAATCTGCAGCCCGGTCGTCGCCGTGGAAACCGGAGAGAACTCGCCCCGCACATCGTCGGGAGCGTTCGGTTTCATATCGAAGCTGTCCTGATGTGACAGGCCTCCGGTCAGAAACACGAACAGAACAGACTTCGCCGTACCAGCAGAGGCACCCGCCGTTGCCAGTTGAGTCAGCGACGGCCCCAGCATCCCGATCGAACCTGCCTGAAGCATCGTGCGGCGAGAAACGGGCAATCCTGAATGCTGTTGCGGCATGTTCAGCCTCTTTTGCAGATGCGGTTATGACAGTCGTCAATCCGAGCCATCATTGTCGCAACAGCCTGAAAATGGGGCAACATCGGCAGCGATCGAGATTGCTTCAGCGAGTCTCCTGAAGTGTGGCCGTTTCGACTCAGCCAATCTAAATGCGACTTCACACCGGCAGAGCCAGTGGCACACTTCGATCGATTTGAGATTTAAACGAAAAACCTCGGCCGCTAACTGGTTAACGACCGAGGTGAATTCGATTCAATCTACCTTTTCGCTCTTACAGAATCAGCGAGGCTGTTCTGCGTTCGCTTCACGTTGCTTCTGCTGTTGCTGGTCGCGGCGTTTCTGTTCTTCCTGAAAGAAAAACAGACCAGCAAACGGGTTCCCGCCGCCCACATCGTCTGCGTTATAGATGAACTGAGCGTCTCGACGTTTTTCAACCTGCTCTTTCAGTTCAACAAGATGCGACCGAGTGTACGGATCGAGTTTGTCTCCGCCCTTGGCCAGTACAATGTTGACTCTCTTCAAGATGCGGTCGAGTTCAAACGATGCCAGATTCGAGATCGGCTTGTACGCTTCCGTACTGACGTCGCCTGGAATGCTTAGATCGACCAATCGTTCCAGATGCTCCTGCTGCAGATTCCGCCGCAAACTCGATACCAGCGGTACTCGCGCGGTGTACTGCTTGTCGGGAGCCTTTTCGAGTTCCTGCCAGATTGCATTCGTCAGGGACTCGAGCACCTCTGGAAGCGTCAGTGCTTCCTTGTCAGCCGGAATTCGCAGTTCGTTGTCATAGATTCTGCGAAGCGTGGCCGCATTCATGACCATCGTCAGCGTTGACGCCTGAATGCCGATGATCGTGTCATGAACGGGGTAAGTGGCTTCGCTCGAAAAGGCACTGAACGACGAACCGCCATCCAGCCACTTGTCGACGGAAAGGTGAGCCAGCAGGTCCGGAGAAAGACCGAAGGCGTCGTCGAAGAATGTATTTTCGATGACAAACTTCAAAGCGGCCTTCTGTTGCTCGACAGGCACGACTTCAACCGGTCGTGAAGAATCTTTGTCGCCCTTCAGGGCGCGAGTCGTAAACGCTCCACCCAACCAGTTGGCCATCATGCTGACAGACCGAGTTTGCAGCGCGAGTGAGAGATGATATCCGTAACGGGCTCGAGCCCAGCTTTCTCCGTCTTTCACGAACTTCTCGGTCAGCCCCTTGCGGTGCTTCTGCACCAGCTCCATCTGATTATTCGCGTACACCAGCGGCTCCTTCGTGAAGTCGTACCGGCGTGCCCGTGGATCGGGACCGCCTACTTCTTCGTCAGTCCCGTACACAAGCTCCGGCTCGTTGACGCGAGCGAGAATCGACTTCAGATCACTGGACAGTGTGTAGCCGTACTCGATCGCCCATTCGTCGTAGGGGCCAATTCCGATCATCGTGTAATCGCCCTGAGATTTGCCATCGGCTCGAAGATTGATCGGGAGGTAGTCCATGACGGACCCCGCCAGTGGTTTCGTGCCTTTCATTCCGTCGGCGTTCATTTCGTCGAACGAAAGAACGCTACTTGCTTTGAAGTTGTGACGAAGACCAAGTGTGTGGCCGACTTCGTGAGCAACCAGTTCAGCAATCAGCGGCCCAATAAACGCTTCGGGCATACTGTCGAGCATGGGCACTTTCTTAGCGGCCGGCTTCTTTGCTTCTTCCTTCTTGTCATCGTCTTTGTCGCCGTCTTCTTTCTTTTCCTCGTCTTTCTTTCCGTCTTCCTTCTTGTCGTCGTCTTTCTTCTCATCGTCGTCTTTCTTCTCATCGTCGTCTTTATCCTTGTCGTCGTCTTTCTTCTCTTCGTCCTTGTCGCCGTCTTTCTTGTCGTCTGACTCTTTGTCTTTCTTCTTTTTCTTTTTGTCGGCGTCACCGTCGTCGAGCAGCGCGAGGTGCATCTGCATCAAAGCAAGATCGATCGACTTGCCCTGAGTCGCCAGGCACAGCCCGTTGACCTGACTGGTTCGACCAATCAGGCCGTCGTACTGATTGTCGCCGAGCATCGTTCCGTTGACTTTTCCGGCCGGATGTCCAGCCAGCGGCTGAAAAGCTTCGCGTTGAATTCTTTGCATAACCTCGTTGCGGCGGCTTGGGTTTGCCAGCCGAACGCGAGGGTCCCACTTTGGGTGGTCGGCGAGCCACGCCAGCGTTTCAGCATTGAAACCTTCCATCGCAACGGCGGGAAGAATCTCGCTGAACTGCCCGTGGTAATGACGAATCCAGCCGTCAGTCAGGATGATGTCGGCGTCGAGGATTTCGCCAGTCAACGGGTTGACACGGCTGGGGCCGATGGCCGTGCCGATGTTGTTGTTCAGCCAGCGGATGAAGTTGTACCGAACGTCTTCAGGATCGAGGTCCATGTTGCGACCGGTCTGAGCGTCCTGGAAATCGATTTCGATCGCGTTGAGAAATCCGATTTTCTCGAACGCCTTGTTCCAATGATCGACTCCCTGAGTGACCCAGCGTCGGTATCGCACCGGAACCGTGTGCTCAAGGATGAATCGAATCGGCTTAACCGGTGGGCTCAGCGAAAGCGACGAGTCACGTTTCGTCAGGTGCCAGCGATTAATGAAACGAGTTCGTGTTTCGGTATCTTTGTACTTGCCAAGGTCTGTGTAGCCGGTCGTGAAGTAACCGATGCGTGGGTCAGCAACTCGAGGTTTGTAGCCGGGCGTTGGAGCAATCAGGCTCAGCGAGTAGTGCAACGTCTTCAGTTGACCGCTGGGCGTCCTGCCGCCGAACAGGCTGAAGCTTCCCGAAGTGGGGCCTTCGATCGCGACTTCAATGTTCTTTGGAAACGCTTTGGCCTTCTTGATCGTGACCAGAGCCGAATTGCTGATCCGGCCGGCACTCCCGAAGAACGCCGACGACTGTGAAACGAACAGATAGTTCAAGTCGATAACCGGTCCGCCGGTTGGCCCAATGGTCAGAATCGGCGTGTCGAGCAAGACCCGATCGGTAAACAACCTCTTGACCGACGCCTTCGATTCGCTGTCACCGGTTGAGCGGTGTTCGACGTTCGGCTGAATCATTGCCAGCCGCTTGCCATAGCGACGCCAGTAGAAGTAGAGGTCGCCTTCCTGCAGACCGGCAAACTCGTCTCCGGCTGCAACGGTCAGCGCGAGGAAATACTTGTGTGCCGTGAAACTGGCTGGCAGTTCGGCCAGCAGCTTCTGCTCCTTCTTGTGTTTGTAGAGTGTGTACAAGGATCGCTTGCCGTCGGTCGTCGACACGATCTTTGTGTAGTCCGCGAGGACCGTGGCGTGGGGCGGGAAGTCTGGCCGCGGCTTAGTCGTCTGGGCGATTGCTGATGAGCCAGCGATTCCAACCAGAGCGAGCAAAGTAGCAAAGCCACCGATAATTGAGGTCCGCGATCGATTCATGTGTCAGTCCCTGAGCCTGGTGAATTGAGCCGACTCGCGCCGTGCACTTTCGATCTGCGGATGCACGGTCAACGAGGTCTCGGATATGGCACTGCGGAACTGAGTGATCAACAACTCTGAAAATCGCCCGGTCCTGCATGTGGCGTCGTTTAGCGTTCCAGCAATTCGGCAACCCCGCGAATCGACGCTGAAAATGCGAAGGCCGCAGACTCAACGTAATCGTGGCAGTTTGCCAGAACTCTCTGATTCTACATCCGGGCGTCAACGAAAAACCACGGTGTGAGCGTCGGAAAAAGAACTTGCCCCGGAGAGAAGTTCCGGCTGCCGCCCATCGGGATGAGGCTCCGGATCCGCCAACGCGTTGCGTTTCGGCATCGTGGCGGGCAGGGAACGCGCGACTGCGTTTGACCCGAAGCCGCAGGCGCAGGCGTTTTTAATCGTTCAGCAACGCCTTCGCCTGCGGCTTCGGGTCAAACGATTCACCGCTGCAACGGACCACTAAGCGCTTGCCGGATTACTCGACGTAGACAATCACGCTGGTGACGTTGTCTTTCGAACCGCCGTCGAGAGCTGCCGTAACCATGGCTTCGGCGCACTGTTGCGGTTCGTCGTTCGCCGCAAGGACGGTTTGAATCTCCGGATCGCCGATTCCGTCGGTGACGCCGTCTGAACAGATCAGGTAGCGATCGCCTGGCTGTGGAGTGTGCTCTTTGGACTCGGTGCCGGTTCCGCCTTCTTTGGAGCCGAGGTATCGATAAAGAACGTTTCGGTAGCGGTGCGTCGCCGCTTCCTCTTCCGAAATCGTGCCGGCTTCGACCAGCGCTCGGGTCAGCGAATGGTCAGTCGTCATTTGAGACAACTGCCCCTCTCGCAGACGATAGACGCGGCTGTCACCGATCCCGCCGACGTAGAAGTTCCCGCCGGAAACCACGATGAAAACGATGGTCGTTCCCATGTTGTGATAAGCCGGGTCAACTTCGCTGAGAGCAAGAATCTCAGAATTCGCTTCCCCAACGGCTTCGTCGATCTTCCGGACCAACTCCGCGCCGATGTCCGACGAGAAGTCGATCAACTGGTCGAGCTTCCGCGGCACAATGTCAGTTGCCAGTTCGCTGGCCTTCTCGCCAGCCGCCTGACCACCCATTCCATCGGCGACGATAAAGAACCGTCCAGCTTCGTCAACGACGCACGCATCTTCGTTGTTCTCACGAAAGTTGCCGACGACGCATTGGTGACCGTATTTCAAATTCAGCATATTACTTAGCCAGTGGAGTTTCAGTGTTTCTCAAAGTCCCGCCATCGAAAGCCGCGTCCAGGTTTCCTCAGATGGCGGCTCACTCGATTTTACATTCCTGTCAAAAACCGCCTCACGTGCTCCGTTTACGGAAGAACGGTTTTGACAAGATCGGTGACTCCCAGAGTTGTGGAGCAGATCAACATCTCGCCAGCCTCAAAGCCGGCACTCGTCCCGAACAATCTGTTCTGCCCCTCAACAAGTCGAAAAACCTGTTGCTTGTGAGGCGGAAACTGAGTTTCGTAGGCCCTTACGGCGGCCAATTTTACGTCGAACGTCTCAGAAATATCTACGACAAAGTGGCCGGACCCGGACGGCGGCTCCAGCGTGCGAAATCCTAACGGATACCAGAGCTGCTTCGACACCGTATGAACCGGCAATCCGTCGAAATCATCATCCCACTTCGTCAGCCGCGAATAAAAGACGCCCGCGTCCGTAATCTGCGCGGCCTGCCAGTGATCCGGCGACGCCATCGGAGTCTTGCCCGCAATGCCCAGCACAATCTTCGGTCGGTATCGCCGAAACACCTTGCCCAACTCGACCCTCGCCTCGAAGCAATCGAACAGCCGGCGGTTCGGGAGTTCGAGTGTTTCCCGAACGTGCACGCCAAGAATTTCAGCCGCCTTCTTCGCCTCGGCCAGACGAACTTCCGGACCGGGGCTGCCGGGAGTTGGCTCTCCGTCTGTCAAATCAACGATGCCAACTCGATACCCCTGCCGCACCAGCGATGCCAGCGTCCCGCCGATAGCAATCTCAACGTCGTCGGGATGAGCCCCCACGGCGATCACGTCCAACGGTTCGGGAAGTTCAATACTCATCGCGAGTCACCTTAGTTCCACGTTCGGATCGTGTTCGAAATAACTTTCCAATTTCGATGCGAGCGGCGATTTCCGTCATTCCCGCGCAGGCGGGAAACCAGTTGTCCGTGGCGTTCTGGTTTCCCGCCTGCGCGGGAATGACGTTGAAGAAATTCGGGAACTTATTCACGACACATTCCTGAGCATTTCGAATTGAGCCGACACTACCGAGCAGCACGAAGCCGAGTCCGGGTCGTCCTGGCCAGGTCATCAAACAGAGAATCCATCGTCTTTGCCGGGGCGACGTTCCAGCTGATGTGATCTTCGGCGAGCACGCACCGCTCGAAGAGTTCCATCGCCAGTTCGATTCCTTTGGCACCTCGCCTGGTCAAGATCGAAGCAAACCGCGAGACCACGTCGCTCCCCGGTCCCGCCGGTGCGTCGTTTCCAGAAAGTTGCAGCACCACCTGCCGATAGAATTCCTGAGCGAATCGGATCAGCCAGCCAGCGTTGCGGCGTTGCTCGTTGGTGTCGCCGCCGAGTTCGTCGATGCCCGACGTCATTGCCTTTGCCACATCGATCGGCCGCAGGTCCGCTGTTGCCAGAGCGTCGTAGAGGCTCAGCCGCAAAGTCCGAAGCGCCGGGTTCAATAATTGAGCGGCCGTTTGCAGACTGCCTTCCGACATGCCCGCAGCCGCGGACGCTTCTTCAGGCGTCGACGCGATTTCGTTTTCAAGCAACAGGTCAGCCACGTCGTTGGCTGCCAACGATGAAAACCGAACAAGCTGACACCTCGACCGAATCGTGGGCAGCATCGCATCCAGATTTTCGGCAATAAGTATCAGCATCGAATTCGGCGGCGGCTCTTCGAGCGTTTTGAGCATCGCATTGGCGCCTTCCTCATTCATGCGGTTGGCATCGTCCAGTACCGCGATGCGCCGCGTGCCGGCCATCGGTCGCAAAGAAAGGTCGTGGATGAGACCTTCCTGACCACGACGTTCTTTGTCGCCGTAAAAGACGCTGACTGGAATCTCGTTCTTCCCTTCCGGGCAGCCGATTGCGAAGTAGTCGGGGTGCGATCCGGCATTCATCTGCCGACACGGCGAACAGTCTCCGCAAGCCAGCAATTCGGTGTCGTCGTGCTTTTCGCAGAACAGGCTCTGAGCAAATATCCGAGCGAACCGCGACTTGCCAATCCCCGGCGAACCAGCAAACAGATAGGCATGAGCCTGCCGCCCGCGTTCGATCGAACGACGCAGCATCTCAATCTGATCGCGGTGTCCTCTGAGGTCGTCCCAATTCACCTTGCTGGCCGCCTTGCTCTACTCAAACTTCTAAGACACGGGTCCGGAATTAACTTCCCGATTTCAATGACGTCATGCCCGCGCAGGCGGACACCCAGCTTCTTTGCTCGGTGTTGCACGGTTCGCTGGTTTCCCGCCTTCGCGGGAATGACGGAATTTACTCGTTCGTAGATCAAACCGGGAAGTTGTTCCGGAAACTTTCGTTGATTTCAAACTTCGTAAGCGACGTGAGGTTCCGGGATGATCGGCGGCTCGTCGCAGAATTCCTCGAGCACCTGTGCCTGAGCCCTTGCCTGTTCTTCCTCGCCGTGAACGATGAACGACCGACCGATGCTCGACGTCGCGTGCATCTTCTCAAACCACCATCGAAAGTCCTGAGCATCGGCGTGAGCCGACAAGCCGCTGAGTACTTCGACGTTGGCTCGCAGAGGATACTCTTTGTCAAAGAATTTCACAGACGGTTGCCGTTCCGCAATTTTCCGCCCGACCGTATGTCGTCCCTGGAAGCCGATCAGCACAATCGTGTTTTCGGGGCTCGACACGGCATGCTTCAGGTGATGCACGACTCGGCCGCTCTCGCACATCCCGCTGGCAGAGATCACCACGAACGGACCCTGCCGATGATTCAGCTCCATGCTCTCACGCTGCGTCGCGACGTAAGTCATGCCCGGAAATCCGAAAGGATCCTGATCGCGACGAAGCAACTCTTGAACTTCGGAGTCCATAATGTCTTTGTGATCGCGATAGACTCGCGTGACGCGTCGAGCCAGCGGGCTGTCGACAAAGATCGGAACGTTCGGCAGTTTGCCTTCGTTGTGAAGCTCGTTCAGAAAGTAGACAAGGTGCTGAGTCCGACCGAGGCTGAAGGCTGGAATAATCACTCGCCCGCCGACGATCGATGCCTCGTTAATAATACGAAGCAGCTCGCCCTTGATATCGCTGGCCGAAGGGTGGACTCGGTTTCCGTAGGTCGATTCCGTAATGAGAACATCGCAGCCTTCGACGACTTCCGGATCACGCAACAACGGAAGGCCTCGCCGACCAAGATCGCCCGTGAAAACAATGCGGCGACTCTCGTCGTTTTCGACGATCTCAAGTTCCGTAATCGCCGACCCAAGAATATGCCCGGAATCAGAAAACCGAATCCGCACGTCGTCGGCCAGTTGGTGCCACTCATGAAAACTCAGCGGCTGAAACAGTTTGAGCAAAGCTTCAACGTGCTCACGCGTGTAAAGAGACTCGGTTCCCGGATGACCGTCCCCAAACTTCCCGGCGAGATACCGCGCATCCTCTTCCTGAATCTTCGCGCTGTCTTCCAGCATGAGCTGCGCCACATCCATCGTCGCCGCCGTGCAGAAAACGTCTCCTCGAAACCCCGCCTTGTATAGCCCCGGCAGATTCCCGCTGTGGTCAATGTGAGCGTGCGACAAGATCACCGCATCAAGATCAGCCGGCCGGCAATGAAACTGTTCGTTCTTCGCGCGACACTCGGCACGATGCCCCTGAAACAATCCACAATCGAGCAGAATCCGACGATCACTCGTCTCGATCAGATGCTGACTCCCAGTAACTTCGCCAGCCGCGCCGTGAAATGTGAGTTTCATGTTGAGTGAGTATCCACCGGCTAATTCGTCATTCCCGCGAAGGCGGGAAACCAGCGTGTGCATGGAGCTGATCTTACAATCAACTGGGTACCCGCCTGCGCGGGCATGACACAATCGGGTGTTGGCCGACTTCATTGCTCTATCAGTGATCCAGGTGGGCCGACTCCAGGAACGCGTCTAACTCGTCCTTAAACTCGACAACAGCCTCGCGAGGCCCAACCAGCTTTATCGTGAAGTCTCGTTGCATCGGGATCACGACGCCAATCAAACGCCAGTCTTCCTGAGGCCCCTTGTTGTCACCGACGGTCGAATTGAACGAGCCTCGGACATCAACCATGCGGGATTTGATGCCGGCGACTTCGATCGTAGACATGCTGGGCTCCTCGCCGGGGTCACGCCCGACCTGACCAACCCACCGGTTTATGTTCCCCTCAGCACCGCCGCCCATCGACGTCAGTGTCATCTCCATATCGCCGTGTTCAGACGGAATGATGTATTTCGAATCGATCATCTTGACGTTTGGAATTTCCTGCCAGGAGTTCGGAATCGCGAATCCAATCCCCTCGTAATGACGATGCTTTGACTCGCCGTCAGCACCGCTGGACTCCGCCGCCGCCGCCGCCGCCGCCGGCGTCTCGGCGGATACGGACTCGGCCACGGGCACGGGCGGAACAGCACTTTCGTCGCTGCCCGACTGCGTGCATCCAGAAAGTACCAGCGCCATGCAGACAATTACGGAAGACGATCTTCCGGGTCTCTGGCTTGAGGGACGGATTGAGTCATCAATTGGGCGGTGAATGGTCGACATGGCACTCTGATCAGATATTGAATCGGGGAATCATTGACATTTGCGGATTGGCGACCGCGACATCGCATTTTGCCGTGAAGCTATCTGGATCGACTCGAAAATTGAAGCGACTATTTTCTCAGCTCGGTTCGACGAAACTGCACGCCATTGTTGAATGCTGAGCGACGACTGCCGATAATTATGCCAGTCCGCATTCGAGCCTCGAATCACAAACCGCTCACCGTACTGTTTTTTCGAGTTTGCTTTTGTTGTCCCATCAGACATTTTCACGAACCCAACTTCCGGAGTGATCCAATGAGTGATGTCAGCCGCCGAGGATTTCTGAAAACAACAGGCACCGTCGCCGCAGCCACTGCCGCTGCTTCTTTGGTCGCCCCTGCGCCCGCCCGAGCTAAAGGTTCGAACGAGCGACTTCGCATTGGTTTCATCGGGCCGGGTGGTCGAGGATTCGGTGCTCACGTCAAAACACTCTGCAAGCACCACAAAGACGGAGCGAACATCGAGCTCGTCGCCGCCGCGGATGTTTATTCC
>Ga0316208_1002245_pt1 | contig 16107 bp, 15 predicted proteins | sample 3monopyrite_MG_FD_204944 | JGI IMG/M metagenome (GOLD analysis project Ga0316208, IMG submission 204944) | Microbial mat bacterial communities from mineral coupon in-situ incubated in ocean water Damariscotta River, Maine, United States -... | ecosystem: Environmental > Aquatic > Marine >...
TGACTGGTGCTGAGAATCCTTCCTGCGTCTCACTTTGCGGACTCGGTTTGACGATCCAGTGGTCGGTCCCGCAGATCACGGCGAGTCGTTCGGCGATTGATTGGGCTCGCTGAAACATCGACAGAGAATACGCTTCAAGTGACAGCACATCGTTGTAACGGTCGACGACGATCCCCGGTAGAAAATCGCCTTCGGCATGGATGAGTCGGCAGGCGGTTGTTGCGTCGTCGAGCTTGAAGGTTTCGTATCGAAGTGCGACGGCGCGTTTCAGAAGTTCGTCCCAGAACTCGTCAGTGGGCGGTTCGGCTCCCCATCGAATGAAACGCAGACCGACGCCGGCTGTTGGGTTGAAATATCCGTAACCAAGATGCCTACCGTCTGTGTGGAAAATGGAGACAAGATCGCCGGGCTTCACGGTCGCCGGGATGTTCCGAACGCGTTTCCGAAAGACATTTGGATGAGGGAAGTCGGTGTCGATCTGCACGGTCGGCAGCGACGACGGATCGTCGATGATGTCCAGCGGACGTTGAGACGTGTCTAACAGAACGGGAGCCTGCCGTTGCCATTGCTTCCGTTGCGGACGCTTGTCGCGGTAGTTGGCCATTTCGACAGAAACCGATCGGTCCGGTGTGAGTGAGAAAGATTGCCGAACAAACGCCGTGCTCGGCGCTGTCCAGGGGGGGCGTACTTTGACCGCTCGACCGACGGAAGCAACCTTTCAACGATGGCGGCCTTGAGTGGCGGCAAATCGTCGAGACGTTATTCGTGTCGCAAAGCTTCGATCGGATCCATCAAGGCGGCTCGGCGAGCGGGGTACAGACCGAACAGGACGCCGACGATGACCGAGATTGAGAAGGCGACACCGACTGACCACGGAGCAACGAGCGGTTCCAGATCCTGAATGGCTGGCGGGAGCGTCGTCCAGACTTTGGGCAGGAATTCTCGAAGGATGTATTGGACTCCGGAAACGGCGGGGCCGCAGAGGAAGCCGAAGGCGACTCCGGTCAGTCCACCAGTGCCAGTCAGTACGACGCTTTCGGCAAGAAACTGAGTGATGATGTCGCTGCGGCGAGCCCCCAACGCTCGACGGACGCCGATCTCGCGAGTTCGCTCGGTCACCGTTGCCAGCATGATATTCATGATGCCGATGCCGCCGACGAGCAGCGAGATTCCGGCAATCAAAACCAGCAGCACGTTAAACATGGCTCGCAGAACTTCCGCCTGGCGGAGCAGTTCTTTAGGAACGACGATCGTGTAGTCATCTTCGACGTGGTACTTCTCAAGAAGAATTCGAGCGACGGCTGCGCTTTCTTCGACAGAGTCGACGTCTTCTATCATCAGGGTGATCTGACTGATCTCGACGAGTTCGCGATCGACGCCGCCGGACGGTGAAGTGGTCAGCTCGTCACCCAATCGGGTTCGGAACGTCGTGACGGGGATATAAATGTCGCGGTTGTATTCACGACCGGCGAGGCTGCCGCCGATCGACGCGGATGATTCGCGACCTTCGGTGACGCCGATCACGGTGTAGAAGTCCTGGTCGATCAGCAGGCGTTGGCCGATCGGGTTCTCCAGCGGAAACAGTTCCACGGCGACGTCGGCGGCAACAACACAAACGGTGGCCTTGTCGATCTCGTGCTGCTGCTCGAGGAATCTTCCCTGAGCCATGTCGAGATGATTGATCTCGTAGTAGTCCGAGACGCAACCGACAAGCTGCGCTCCCATCGCGTGCCCTTCGTGCCGAACGACGGTCGACAGTTCGCGCATTGGAACTGCACGTTCGACGGTCGGGATGGTCTCAACGAGTCGGTCGTAATCGGCGTCGGTCAGTCCATAGATCGTGACGAAGGTGCGGTCGCCGGTTCCTGACGCAGCGGGTTTGACGCTCTTGATGATGATGTTGCGGGCGCCCAGCTGTTCGATCTGTTTCTGAGCCTGCTCGCTGACCCCCTCACCCAGCGCGACGAGCCAAATAACGGCCATCACGCCGATCAGAATTCCGACCATGGCGAGCGACGACCGCAGTGCGTGGAGCGCCAAACTTTTGACGCCGAGCTTGAGCGTGCGCAAAACGTACGAGAGCACTAGCGGGCTCCCGATGCAGGTCGGCCGCCACCAGCTCCGCCACCACTGCCAGACGATGGTCGTGGGGCGCGTTTCGCCCACTCTGCTTTCGAGACTGACCCATCCTTGTCGGTGTCGAGGCGGTCGAGTGCGCCGGGCCAGGTAATCTCGTCACTTGTCAGTTTTCCGTCGCTGTTTTTGTCAATGCTGGCGAAGCTCGGAGATTGTTTCGAACCGCCGCCGCCAGAAGCACCAGCACCGCCGCCAGGTTGGCCCCCCGATCGTTTGCCGCTGCCACCAGCTGTCGGTGCGGGTGCGCCGCTTGACTCGCCGAACCGACTGGAAACCTGGGACGATTCGTCCTCTTCACTTTCGTCCTTTTCGTCGTTGAGCTTATCGCCCATGACTGAGCGGGGATTCATGAGGATCTCTTCGCCTTCGCTGACCCCGTCTTTGACCTCGACGAACTTGTCGTTGCTGAGTCCCAGGAGCAGTTCTCGTCTCTGTGGCCCTTCGGGAGATTTGACATAGCCGAAGAACTGCTCACCTTTCACGACGACGGCAGACACCGGAACCGTCAACACGTCTTCAAGGTTGGCGATCAGGATTTCAACTTCCGCTGTCATGCCTGGGCGAAGACCTTCGCAGTCACCTTCAATGCGGACTTCTGCCGGGTACTCTTTGACCTTTGCCGAGAAGAACGATTTCGCTTCTGGCTGGTTGGCGATTGACGTGACGGAGCCTTGGAACTCGCGATCGAGAACTTTCAGGTAGACCCGCTGTCCGGCGTGAACCTGTTCGACTTTCGATTCATGGACCGGCACTTTGGCCTGCATTTGAGTCAGATCGGGAAGTTGTATGATCGTTTGACGTTCACGGACCGGCGAGCCTTCTTCGATCTGGCTGCTTGAACTGCCGTACCGGCTGCGTTCTGCGAAGTACACAACCATGCCGGCCTTCGGTGCAAAGATGACACACTTCGTGAGCTGCTTCGTAAGTTTGTCAAGCTTTGCTTTTTCAAGCTTCACCGCCGCAACTTCAGATCGAGACAATGCCTGAGCCGCGTCTCGAGTTGCCTCAAGCCCTCGCGTCGTTTTCTCACGGGTGAACTTCTCGAGGACTTTCTTCGAGGTCTCTGCGAAATCGAAATCGAGCTTGGCTCGCTTCACGGCAAACCCGTCGGCTTCGACCTGCAGCGGAGTGGCAAAACCCTTTCTCGCCATTCGCTCGGTATGGTCGAGGACGTTCTGGGCACTCCGCATGTTCTCCTGAGCGATTGTGATTAACGATTCAACTTCCTGCAGGTCTTTCAGGTAGGTTCCCTGGACATACTCCTCAACGGCGATGGCTGCCGCAGCGGCGTCTTCAGTCGCCTTAATCTGAGCAGCGTATGCTTTCTCGTAGACACCAGTCTGAGCGGCAAGCTGTTCTTCAATTCCTGAAGAGTCGAGCTCGACAATCTTCTGATTGGCCTCTACGACCGTGCCGTCATCGATGATCCAGAGGATGGTGCTGCCGCCGGAAATCTCGCACTTCACGTCAACGTTGCTGGCACTCTGTAGCTCGCCGTCGTCGGTGACCGTGACGACCAGGTTTTCGCGGCCGACTTTGTGAGTCATCGCTTTGGTATCTGACGTCTCGCCGCCAGCGTTGATCTGTTCGAGCAGACCAGGACCGAAAAGGTACGCGCCGACGGCAATCAGAATTGCCAGAACGGCGAGCGTTACGACGACCGCGTTTCCGCGTCGTCCTTGACCTGACATTGGACCAGGCATTGCTTTTGAATTTGAAAGGCGGAGCATCAAAACCTCACCACGAAACTTGATGCGAGGTGACCGGACGGTGCCGGAGTCTCGCGGAAAAAGATGATCGGATTTCGAGTCGATCTACAGGTCTGAGATCTGAAAGTCGCAGCCCTGTTCCACTCGTCGAGGCTCGAAGGCGGCTTTTGATCTCAGAGAGTTTTATCGGCGGAAACCCGATGGTAACGAATCCTGCGGTCCGAGTTCCGATTGCTCGATATTGTCCACGTTTTTCGTGGCCCGATCCACCTGCAGAGTGTATCGCCGTGCGAGCGGCCGCGTATGCAGTGGAAACCGCAGAAGTGCTCATCCTGCCGCAATGAGATACCGGTCGAGGCGTGTGATCTGTCAATTCCACCCGCCCGTCCGCACGTCGCTGCTCTGCCAGGCCAATCAGGCGCCAGGGATAGCCGCAGACTTCTCATGTCTTCGGCTATGATTTCCCCGCCAGACTTCTAGAATTCTCCGTTTTACGGTCGTTCTGCAGACCCTTCTCGATGGCCGAAGATCCGCATTCAGCACCACAGCGAAAGCCCGCAGCTCGTGGACGTTTCTGCTCAAGATACCGGCCACAAATCCTTTTACAGCCGGTGATAAAGGTTCAATCAAGGCGTTATGTCAAGAGTCTTCGTCACAGGGATGGGCGTTGTATCACCACTGGGTAACAGTGTTGGACACTTATGGTCAGGGCTCACGGAAGGGCGATCCGGTATCGGTCGGCTCGGAAGAATCGATACGACGGGCCTCGCCGCGACCATCGGTGGAGAAGTTCAGGGGCTGGATGAGGCTCCCTTTGAGCTGCCCGAGCAGGTTGCCTGGCGCCGCATGGACCGCGCCAGCCGGTTTGCAGTTTCGGCCGCAAAACAGGCGATCGACGACGCGGGAATCGATCCTTCCGAGTTTGGACACCGGTGCGGCGTGATCGTCGGAGCCGGCCTGAGCGGGCTCGACACTTTGCAACAGCAGACCGACATTCTGCTGAGCCGAGGTCCGGATCGAGTCAGTCCGTTGACGATTCCGCTGCTGATGCCCAACGCAGCTCCGGCCAATGTTAGCCTGACGTTCGGAATCCGTGGCCCCGCCTTCACGGTCAGTGCTGCCTGTGCAAGCTCCGGGCTGGCGATCATTCAGGCAACCGAACTCCTTCGCAGCGGCGCCGCCGACGTGGTGATCACGGGCGGAACCGAATCTTCATTGACTCGGCTGGGCATCGCCGCCTTCTGTCGAATGGGGGCGATGGCGACGAAGTTCAACGACGATCCTCAGCGAGCGATCCGGCCCTTCGATCTGAACCGGTCCGGTTTCGTGATGTCCGAAGGCGCCGGCATCCTGATTCTGGAATCGGAGCAAAGTGTTGCTCGACGCGGTGCGAAGCCTCATGCCGAAGTGCTGGGGTATGGTTCAACATCCGACGCGTGTCACCTGGTTCGTCCCGAACCCAGCGGACACGGAGCGGCTCAGGCTATCCAATACGCACTTTCGTCTGCCGGCATTCAGGAATCGGAAATCGCGCCGCGCACTTACATCAACGCTCACGGTACAGGAACCAAAGCGAACGATTCTGCCGAAACGCTGGCTTTGAAAAAAGCGTTCGGAGTGTCCACGCAGCGAGTCAGAGTCAGTTCGACCAAAAGCATGATCGGCCATTTGATCGGTGCCGCCGGAGCAGTCGAGTCTGTCGCTTGCGTTCGAACTTTGCAGACGGGCATCATTCCACCGACGATTAACCTCGACACTCCCGACCCGGAATGCGACCTGAATCTGGTGACGGGTTCTGCCGAGCAGGCCGACATTCATTACGCCATTAATAACACGTTTGGCTTCGGTGGCCACAACGTGAGCTTGATCTTCGGCCGCTTATCCTGACCCCGGGTGCAATGTGCCGAGTTCGCAATTCGACGTGACACCATGCAGAGTCTCATTCGACAGGAAATCATTCAGACGGCCCGCACGGTCGTTATTAAGGTCGGGACGAGCGTTCTGTCCAACGATGATGATTCGCTTGATGTGCCACGTATTGCTGCCCTTGCCGAGCAGATTTATCGCATCCGACAGTCGGGACGACGAGTCGTGCTGGTCTCAAGCGGAGCCGTCGGTGCCGGAATGGGCCTGCTGAATCTCAAGCAACGACCCTCGGATCTTCCTCACCTTCAAGCTGCTGCCGCGGCCGGCCAAGCCCACTTGATCCGCTTGTACGACGATTGCCTCGAAGTTCACGGGTTCCGCGCAGCTCAGCTGTTGTTAACGGCAAACGACTTCCGAAACCGCGAACGCTACCTCAACGTTCGCAATACGCTGAACACGCTTTTCGAGTTCTCGATCATTCCGATCATCAACGAGAACGACACGGTCAGCATCAGCGAGATTCAGTTTGGTGACAACGATCACCTGGCGGCGATGGTCAGCAACCTGCTCGGAGATTCGTTGCTGATTGTTCTGTCTGTCATCGATGGTCTGCTCGATGGCGACCCGGACTCGCCCGACAGCAAAGTCATCCCGCTCGTCGAACGCTGGGACGAGGAGTTACTGGATCTCGCATCTGAATCCAAAAGCCGAGGCGGAACGGGAGGCATGAGGTCCAAGCTTCAGGCTGCAAAGAAAGTCACGGAAGTGGGCGAAAGCGTGATCATCGCCAACGGTCGTCGCGACGGGATTCTTGACCAGATCATGGCTGGCGACGAAATCGGAACGCTGTTTCTGGCTCAGGGCCGGAACATTCCCGCCTGGAAACGCTGGATCGGATACACGGTCGAGCCGCGTGGAAGATTGAAACTTGATAACGGTGCAAAGAAAGCCCTGACAACCAACGGCCGGTCTCTGCTGGCCATCGGAATCACCGATGTCGAGGGAAGCTTCGGCCGAGGCGACGTCGTGTCTCTTTTGGGTGAAGATGGGCAGGAATTCGCTCGCGGCCTGACGAACTATGACAGCCCGACCACGACCCGACTGAAGGGCCAACGAATCGCCGATCTGTCGTCAGATCCAGCGAATCTCTCCTACGAAGAGATTATTCATCGCGACAACCTGCTGGTCTTCGGGCAGGATTCTGAATAGCCGCCGCACTGCAAGCAGTCAAAGTTCGGGTGACGTGCGTACATTCTTGATTCGACACAAAAGCACAAAAACTCGCAAGAACTTAATTTTGCGGCTTCTTGCGTTTTTCGCGGCCAACCGTTTTGAGGTTTGGTTGCGGCCCTGGGCCACACCAGGCGTCTGGCCTGCATAATTCGCCGAAACGGATTTGACGGAAACGTCCGATTTTCAGGCTGACTCAGAGCAGTCTGAATCGCCCGACACATTTTCTGCTAATGAATTGGCCTTGTGTGGCCGATCTATTGACCTCCGTGCAGGCGGAGTTAAAATCCCGCCGCACAACGTCGATTGGATCATCGATCGACCGACGTTAAGGCCCTGTAGCTCAATTGGTTAGAGCGCCGGACTGTCGATCCGGAGGTTGGGGGTTCAAGTCCCCTCGGGGTCGCTTTAAAGGCTCATTCTCAAATCGTGAGAATGAGCCTTTTTTCGTACGGTTTTGGCCAGCTTGAGGCTTCACGACGTTCCCGGTCGTCGTTTCGTCGATCTTGCCCAAAGTGACAGAGATGGACCCCGATATGCCACTTTGGGCGGTGCCAGGGGGAAACATAGGGGGAAACTCTTGAGCCGTCCTGGCGTCGGTCCCGGTTGCGTTCCCGATCTCCGGTGAGCAAGTCGATGGACCGTCCAGTGGCATCGACGGGAGCGACTCCATCGCCCCCGACACGTCGAGCAATCTCGGATCCGTGTAGACGTTCATCGTCAGGTCGATCTTTGAGTGACGCATCGCCGCTTGTGCGGTCCGCGGCGCGACTCCGTTCTGACTTAGCATCGTGCCGAATGTGTGTCTCAGTGCGTGAACGTCGATCGACCGGCCCCGGTCGTCGCGTTTCGGGATGCCCGCAGCCTTCAAGTCACGGTCGAGGATCAAACGCAGACCGCTGGGAACGTAGAACAGTGGTGTATCAGCCGGCAGAGTGTCGCCGCCGTCAATCCGCAGTGTTGGCGTTCCCCGCATTTTGTCGACCCACCCCCGGATATCTTCGGCCAGGTCAAGACGCAGCGGAATCGAGGATCCCCCCCGGTTCTTCTCGTCAGCCGCTTCCAGTTCGATGTACGGCGAATTCCCGTCGAGGTGAACCTGCCCGACAGTGATGGATTGCAGTTCGCCCTTTCGCAATCCGGTCAGTAACAACGTCTTCAGGACCAGCGCCCGCTCCTGCCCCTTCTCAATCAGGTCGTCGATACGTTCTGGATTGTCCTTGAGACGCTCACGGGCTCGGTCGACAGCGTCTTCCATCGTTTCGATCGTGAGCGGTGCCGGCTTCCAGGTGTCACGTTTGCCAGTCACTTCGTCGGCAGGTTTTCTGATCGTTTCGCGGCCCAACTCTGCCAGTGGGCGGAGTCGTGCGACGTAAAGTAGCTTTCGCAGTTCGGCTTCAAGCAATGCGCGGCGCATCAGACGGCGGTCTGACTTCTCGTCGGCTTTGGCAACGTTGCGGAGCGGGTTTGTGGTGAAACGTCGATTCCGGACACACCACTGGCAGAATCCCTTCAGTGCTTGCAGATAGCTGTTGCGCGTTCGTGCGGCCATGCCGGCGTCGAGTCTGTCAGCAAGCCACGCTTCAACGCGTTCGGTGACGATGTCACGGAGCGTTCGAAATCCGCAGTCAGCCGAAATCTGTTTCGCCAGCCGTTTGGTATCACTCATGTGTCGATCAGACCGTCCAGCGGCCCTCAGACTTCGAAGGTAAGCGTCCAGATGTTCGTCGAGCGGTGTTGACTGACAAACGGCAACGGCTTCCTCATCAGCTTTCATGACACCCGAGCGGACGAGTTCGGACCGACGTACCAGCTCTGACAACATTGCCTGCGCAGCGCCCTTGTCTTTGCAGCCGGTGGCGACTTCGTGAACGAATCCAGATCCGTCCCGGTACTTCGCCAGCCACTTCCCCGATTCGACTACGACTCGCAGCGAGCCATCACGGCCGGTTGTCGTCTTTGCGGTGCGTGACTTGCCGTTGCCGTCCTGCCAGCGGACGAACGTCTCGCCCTTCTTTTCGAATAGCTGGTGATCGGCGGGCAACGGCTTTGTCGAGGTCTTGCGTCTAAGGCTTCCCATCGGGGCAGTCCTTTCTGAGAACACCGGCCGCGGGGCAACGAGGTTCTCAGGTCTCGCCACACCCGCAGCCGGCAAAGGTTTGTCGGAGATTATCGTCGTCGCCGGACTGGTGCCAGGCGAGTTTCGGCCGGTTGTTGAAGTGCCAGTGCTTCGGGAGATTCTGAACCCCCCACCCCTGTTTCCGCCGAACGCTTCGGTCATAGCAGAAACTTGAATGCATTATCGTCGGTCATCAGGGCAGTCAGACTCGATAACGCTTGCCGTTTCGTCGTGACTCGCCGGTCAGTTCAATCACTGTGCCAGCTCGCAGCCGGTCGGCAATTCGATCGTCATAAAGTTCCGTGATGCCCTGGAGATTCAGGTTCGTCGTGATAATCGTTGGCTTACCAACACGCCGGTCGATGAACTCGAAAACAACGTCGAACGCTGCGGGTGTAATTTCCCGCGTTCCGAAATCGTCCACACACCACAATGCGTTCCCGTCCGTGGCGAACTGCCACAACTTCGATTCGGTTCGATAGACATTCCGGCCATTGACGTGATGCATGACGAGGTTGTCGTCGTTCCTCCGGCATTTCTGGATGTCCCGCACGAACTCTTCCAGCCGATACCAGAAGGCAGGCTTGAGTGTTGCTGACGGCGTGGCCCATCGCCGATAGATGCAGGCTGACGCACAGCTCTTGCCGATTCCCGTTGGACCATGAATCACAATCGGCCACCGTTTCGCTCGGATTGCCGATCTCAAAGTCTTTTGCAGGTTTGGGCTCACCTCCGACCAGTCGGCAGCGGCCAGGTTCGATGGAGCGTCCCGGACGACTTTGGGCACCCGTTCGTTTGGTAGAAGATTCATCAGGCAGCACCTCCGTCTGTGAGGTCGATGACATCGCTGTCGTCGTCGTACTTTCCGACGGGTGCGGCGACGCGCCCTGGACGTTGCCCGCCTCCCCGAGTAGTTCCGGTACGTGCTGCGTTTCCGCCGCCGTCCGGTTCAAAAAGTCCCTGCCAGCCATTCGAGATTGAGTGATCAACAGCGGCGACAAAACGTGCCACCCCGTGCTGCGACCACTCAGTCAGAAGTTTGCTTTCTGCCAGAGCCGTCAGCGGTTTCTTCAATTGCCGTCGATGTTCGCGGAACTCATCAAGTGCAGTCCTGCCTGCCGGTGTGTCGAGCTCGTCCGGGATCTGGATCGGTTCCTGAACAGTCGCCGCGTTTTTCTTTGAGGGTTTGGGTTCCTGTTCGGGCTTGGGTTCGGGTTCGGGATTTGGCATACCGTTTCCAGAAACCGCCCCTGAATCTTCGGAACCCTTTCGAAACGGTTTGCCAGACGGTTGCGGCAACCCTTCAGGAACGGTTCGGCAAACGGTTCCCGATACGTTTTCCCACGCAGACGCAAACCCTTCGCCACGCTCCGTGACGCAGCGTTGCACTCGTTCAAGGAGTCGAGTCTTCGCTTCGCATTCAGGCAACAGGTCTACCAGCGAACCCCAGCTTGTCACGACGTTAGGGTTCTCTGGCTGGTTGTACTTCAGGAAGTTCGGCAGCCCGATGAACGATGCGTCCTGGTTGTAGTCAATCAGGGCATGGCCAACCGTGCCAGACTCGCCGTTCCGGACGGTGTCGGTCAGCTCGTCAAACGCTTTCTGAAATCTTTCCGTTGTCCAGCCGAGCTCCGCCGCCAGCCCCGGAACGGTGGCACGCATCGCCCCGAGACTCGTCAGATGAGGATGCGTCAGTACGAACAGAAACACCAGCTTCGAATCATCATCCAGGCAGATGATTCGAGCGTCGTTCCAGATCCGGGTATCAACTTTGCGATAACGTCCCATTGGTCAGCCCTCCCTGTCGAAAAGGCATCGCTCAGCCGGCCGTTTCCGTGCGGCAGCTTTTGCAAGGCGTTCGGAATGGCTCAGAGCCCGTTTCCGATCGGTGACGACGTATCGACCAATCCGGCGGCCGTGAGCCACTCGCCGTCGAGTGTGTGAGTCTCCAACACGCTGAATCAGGCCCCTTGCCTGAAGTCCATTCGTGACAGATCCCCACGTTCGAGAGTCGACGGTTTCGGGTAGTTCGAACAGATCGTGAGCGTCATCTGTACCGGCCTGACCGCGTTCCAGGATTGCCGTCAGCAATGCGTGCTCAATCTGTTTCCGCTCAGAGTCCGTTGCACGTCGTTTGTTCTTCATCGTGACGGCCTCCGCTGTGAAGGCCGGCACGACGGGCAACCAGATTCGATCCAGTCCAGGATTCCGGTCGTCGGATCCCCGGTGCGAGCACGCCACCGGACCAATGAAGCGATTTTGACTGGACGCGGCATCTGCCCCGAATCCGCCATTCGTCGAATCGTTCGACCAGACACATTGAGCAATGCCGACAGGGCAGGAACATCCAGCAAAGCAGGGGCAACAACTGACCGCTCTTGTGTCGCGGTCGAACCAACAGAATTCGCCATCGTGGGCAACTCCTCGAACCATTCGGACCATCCGGTGGTCACAGCCGGTCAACGCTCAATTGCGTGACGGCGGAGTTTTCGCAGGAATTTTTTCCTGCAAAGTGGCACTCAAAGTGCGTTCGCGATGGCACCGCGTCATTCCACGCCACACTTAGGGGTAGCGTGTCCAAATAAAAAAGTGATGGCACCACTTTTCGAAAGTGATGTCGTCACTTATCGAACCATTCAGGCAAAAATTCCGCTTCGCCCTTCGCTACTTGTTCTGGGCTCGGAATGAATTCACCATCGCCAGCCAGTTTCTGAAGTTCGCGCTGCTGGTACGCGTCGAAATCGGGCAAGTGGATTCGTGGCCGATGACGATCGGGGTTGCCATCCTTCGTCAGTTCATAAGTCCAACGGATTCTGTTCGCTGAAAAGTTCTTGCGCAGCTGTGCGAAGTTCTGCTTGTTGATTGGCAATGCCGTAGAGACAACGGATTCGAGAATGTACTTCTGCCGCCGGTAGTTCTTCGGGTCGACCGGGTTCTTTACGTACCCGAACTCATCCGGCAGAGCGTCGTCTGCCTCGCCGTTCGATTGTTCGCCAGGTACCGTCTGGTGAGCGTGATCACTTTTTGCCACCGGCTGTGAATCAGTTTCCGCAAGGTGGTTCGCAAACATCTCGCAGTATTTAGCGACTCTCTCAAGACTCCACTGTGACTCAATATGGCCAGCGGCAGTTGTTCGGACCGAGACCGTCATCAGCGGCAAATGAGGAAGTGTTACCATCAGAGCGTGTAGCCAGAGTTCATGAGACCATGGCGAGTACCTAATGCTGCCGGCCGGTAGATCTTTGATGGCCGCGAAATCGAGATCATGCAGCAGCTCTGTACCTCGCTCCATGAAGGCCTTGAGCTTGCCTACGACTTCATCGGCTCCGTCGAATTCAGTTCGAAACTTCCCCCACGTCCTCGGGTCGCCAGCATCCAGTTCGCTGTGATCGGCAAGCGTCAACGTGACTCCGATGCCCGGGCGATCGGTCCAAAGCGTCTGAAACTGGCCTGCAAGCTCAGTAAGCTGTTTCCGGGTGTGTGCGTCTTCGGAAACGTCCGATTTCTGTTCGGCCATTCTGCCATTCCCCTGTTAGATCGGGCCGGGCCGGATGGCATCGCGACAAGGGAATAAGAACGCGACAGCTCATCCGGTCCGCTTCGGCCAGCGAGAGTTTCGAACCTCCCACCAGCAACCCCAAGGCGTGTCAGAGTACCATTCGGCATTCTGGGAGCAAGACGCGGATGGATGCCGAGCGCTCGTTGGAGTTGAGCCTATGGCCTCACTGCGGTGTCGTTTGCAGAACATTCGACTGAATAATCCGCTCAGATGTTCTGGTCTAGGGGCAAAATTCTGGCTGGCACTACAATTCTGAGTCAAAATACGACACATTCTCGTCCGTTCTTGGACATACTGATGTCGAGCGAACGATCTACCTCAGGCAGACTCATGAAATTCGAATTTGCTGGCGCCACTTGTGTCGTCACCGCACAACATTTCAATCCTTCTGTGATTCGGGAATCCTGGCTTCTAAAGCATGGAATTCTCGTCGAGGAAGATCTGCTGCCCGGTTTTGCTTTCACTGACATGTTGGCGAACATCAATACCGCCAAAGTCCACATGCTGATAGCACCGGATCGGGTCCAATTTACGCCCAAGGTTGACATTGCGGAGCAACAGGCACTTCTCAATGACAAGCTTGGTACAATCATTGGAATTTTGCCGCACACACCGTATCAGGCAATTGGCCTAAACTTTGAATGGCACGCACGGCCTGAAGACGGCGATATTCATACATTGTGCCGAGAGTTGTTTTTTCGAACTGGACGGCCCATTGACTCGGAATTTGATAGTCAGGACGCACGACTCGGAGCGTACTTCAGTAAGGACTTTCACGCCTTTCGGATGAAGCTGGATATCAAACCGATGGCGATCAGTGCCGAAGCGGATGGGGAAACGAACAAATTCGAAATCCTTAGGTTCGGATTCAATTTTCATCGAGACGTACAGGACAGTGCTGACATGGTCAGTGACTTAAAAGAATCAATCGGATTCTGGGACGAAGCCCGAATGGCTGCAGAGGCAATTACAAACCGCGTCCGAGAGGCGACTACTGTATGAGCACTATTTCAACGAGATCAGTTCCTCTGGCACAATTTCAAGGCTCTGAGTTTCCATTCCAAAGGGTGGGATTCTCGCCTGTGTTTAGCCCCGTTGGTTCTGTTTGCGATACACAGACACAACCTATCTGCCGTTCGGCGATTGATCATGGCTCGTCCGGAGTCGTCGAACAGCCTGCCTCTGCTTTTGGTGGAATCGAAGCAATGCGATTGGCTGCGTTCAGTCTGTGTTTGGCAGCATCACAAGCCCACGCAGACGACGTAAGCACAAAGCCCATTACCGTTGAGCGTTCGTTCGGCTCCTCGGTTGGATTCAGCTTAGAATTGGCTCAGGTTGAGGATCCGCTTCCCCCTGTGGAATTCCAATGGGACATGGACGACTATCTCGCTGAATGTGCTGCAGAATGGTATTGCGAGAACGCGGATGCCGATTATTGAGCCTGTCGGGCCTGAGGAATCGCTGACTCAAGGTGATGTCCTCAGAGGCACTAATCTCTATATTACGACCGGGTGCGAGAACGGTGTCGGTGGCGTCGCCACTGAACGTCCGGTGAATGTATCTGTAGTGCTTTCGCGTCCTTGCCATGCTGTGCGAGGAGAGAGTCTCGTCGTCGTGGGTGTCCAAAGAATTTCCGACCGGGCACCTGCAGAACTCAAGACTTTCACGCAAATTCGGAAATTCTTGGAAGCACGCCGTGACGGAAACACTACCCCGAACCTCTTCTATTTAGGGCAAATCCCGGGGGAAGAGGGGCAGTTCTGTGCCCGCTTTGATGCATTGCACACGATTACTGTCCCCACGCCTGAGGTGAAACGCAAAAACTTCATCAGTCACTACCGAATCGGCAGACTCAACGCAGAGTTTGCCCGCGATTTTCATCTTCGAATGTTTCGGGCCTTTGCCAGTCTCGGGTTCGACGATCATTCGTGGATGGCAACTGCTGACTTGGAGTGGCTTGTCAAAAGTGGACGGGCTGAGATTGCAGCTGCGGAAGTTGGGCCTGCTAAGGCGGTTGCCGAAGGTGATGAGATAAAAGCGAAACACTTGAAACAGCTCCAAGATCTCAAAGACAGCGTCGAATTGTACACTGTAGAACTAGCGCGGCGTCCTGATAACTCGTGACGACATCCATCCTCAAAGCAGCTGATCAAAGAACGTGCCACCGCTCAGCTCTGCCGCAATGACTTGGATGAACTCCCCATCCAGCATCAACAGTCCGTTCAATTCGTTTTCGATTGAGACGAACAGTCACGATCGGGCCTCGCAAAGCATCGGCGTTCCATTGACGATTGGTGTCAGTGTGCACATGGCCGTGCCAGACACGGGATCCAAGCCTCTATGGCATCAATTCGGATGCGTCGACGCCGAATGCTTCGGCGAAACGTGCGACGGTCTTGCGTTGCGGGCGGCTCTTGCGCGACAGCATGTTGGCGATGGCTGACTGACCGACGCCGACCTTTTCCGCCAGCTCCGTCTGTGTAATTCCTTGCTGAGCCATCAGCGCATTGACCCGGTCGGCAAAGTGCGATTCTTCATCCGCCATTTCGGCGAGCACGTTTCCTGCTTCACCCTGACGCGCTTTCCGTTCCTGCTGAGTCATGTCCTGCATCAACGACGGAAACAGTGCTTCAACGATCGTGTTTGTCGCCGCGTCTTTCTCGTCACCCGTGGCACTTTCGTCGTTGACGATGTCGACCATCTCCAGCACGACGGCCTGAATGTCTTCGTCGCATTCCTGGAACGCTCCCATGATCTGAGCGAACTGACGGGTCTGTGTGGCGAACAGTTCAGAAAGAACGGCAGATGCGTTCATCGATAGACCTTATGAAAAATCAAGAACCGTAATGCCGCTTGAGAATGATCTTCGCCCGGCCACGGAGAACGCTGAGATCGTTGTTCGATAGTTTCTGAGTCTTCTTCTGCATCGTTCGCAGTATCCAGATTCGCGGCAGGATTTTCCCGTCGACCACTGGATCACCGTCGAGCGGCCGCGGTGCAACCATGAAGTAAACGCGAACGTTGTCGTGACCACCGATGATGTCGTCGATGATCAATTCGTGAATTTTCGGGCTTTGCCCAGCCCCCTTGACGGGCTCCCAATGAAGGTCCTCAACCTGTCCGTGCTCACCAACCGAACCTGTCGGCCACCACCGCAGCTTCAACGCCTGCTTGCGCAGTTCGTAATAGTCCCGAGTGCGTGGGAACCATTTTCTGGCGTCCGAGCGTGCCGAATCCGTCGGCTTCACGTAGTAGTGCCCGCAAATGCTGTCCACGCTCTCAACTTCCTGATCGGCCGAGGATATTACGTTTCAGTATCACGAAATACCAACAGCATTTCAAATTATCACATTTACACGCCGTAGACCGCTAACGTCAAAGTCGGATTAGTCACATTCCAACGGCCCGGGTCACTGACTAAATCGCCCGTAAGCATCGACGACAACTGAGCGAGCGTACAAGTGATTCCACTGCCCCGCAAGAGCTGG
>Ga0316208_1002247_pt1 | contig 16099 bp, 11 predicted proteins | sample 3monopyrite_MG_FD_204944 | JGI IMG/M metagenome (GOLD analysis project Ga0316208, IMG submission 204944) | Microbial mat bacterial communities from mineral coupon in-situ incubated in ocean water Damariscotta River, Maine, United States -... | ecosystem: Environmental > Aquatic > Marine >...
GAGTGGAACGCCGTAAAGTGAAGCTGTAGACTTTCGAGAGATCAGCCTGCGAGAAAGATTGTTGAGGCAAATAATAGGCTAAAGAGTGAATCAACAAAACTGATTTACTTCGCTGAATAGTTACCCGTGTTCTAATAATTTCTCCAGCTACTCCCTTACTCTTTTTTCGTGTTCTGTACGAACATAATTCGCAACTCGTGCAAACTGGTTTCCATTAGTTTTGCTTCGTTTTCGTCGAGATTGCCTTTTGTTTTTTCTTCGAGAACAGCCATCATTTCGATGTAGTGCTTGGCAAGTACCGGTTGGAATTCCATCTCTGCGGTGATCGGGTTGGGGATTAAGCCGAGTGCGCCCATCGCCTGGGTTGTGAACATGCTGATCATCAACGGAAAGCTCGCTTCGGGGATTTGTGAAGGATCGATTTTCTGCGATTCAACTGCCTTTGCTTTGCGCTCTTCATCACTCAACGGCGCAGTGGATGCCTCAGCGGTTTGTTCACATGTCGCGTTATGTTCACTTGGCACTGTTTCTTCTGCGGCACCTTCTGGATTGGGGACCGGTGTTTCATCTGTAGACATGATATTTCCTTGCTTAATTTAACGTCAAAATAGAGTTTCAATGACCATTTCCGCTTATACTACTTAGATGCAGCGTGGCATTCCATTGAGTGAGAGGGGCTGCTGAAAACATTTGTCAAGAATCACCATAAAATGCTCGTCTGCAAAGAAGTATATTCCGTACACGTTTTGTCAACATGACGAAATCTGTCCAGAAAAAGAGAAATACGCAGCAAGAGAATGCGTCTGCTTGGTTCGGAGGAATATAAATCAAAACAATGTCCGTAACCTCTATCCAATAAAAGAGATACGACTTTGAATAGATATGCCCGGTTCATTGCCCGGCGTAACGTGTTCCACTATAATGTCTGACTCACGTTTCTTGTAGTTTTGCCTTTAATTTTTGAGGGAATTTCGAGAGCCAGCCAAGAAGGTTTCGGCTTCGATTTTGTCTCACAGGAGTTATTCGATTGACTAACGGATCTGACGACGACCAGCAACAGCCTTCCAGAGAAATCTCCGTTCCGGGCGATGATCGCATTAAGCAACTTGATATTCAGGACGAGATGCGAAACAGTTATTTAACGTACGCGATGAGCGTTATCGTTTCGCGTGCGCTGCCCGATGTCCGCGATGGTTTGAAGCCGTCTCAGCGGCGTATTCTTGTCGCGATGAACGATTTGAACCTCGGTCCTTCGGGAAGTCGAACCAAGTGTTCCAAAATTGCCGGGGATACGATGGGTAACTATCACCCGCATGGCGACCAGGCTATTTATTCCACGTTGGTGCGCATGGCTCAAAATTGGGCCACGCGAGAAGTGTTGATCGACAAACAGGGAAACTTCGGTTCGCTGGCCGGGCTACCTCCTGCTGCAATGCGATATACCGAAGCACGGCTTGCGCCTGTTGCTTCTGAAATGCTCGCTGATCTTAATCGCAACACCGTCGATTTCATTCCGACCTACGATCAGGAAAATGTAGAACCAACTGTTCTTCCTTCCAAATTTCCCAACTTGCTTGTTAATGGAGCAACCGGGATCGCCGTCGGGATGGCGACAAGCATTCCGCCTCATAATTTGAGCGAGGTCGCCGAAGCAGTCAAGCTGGTGATTGATGATCAGGATTGTACCGTCGATGAAATTCTGCAGGTGCTTCCCGGTCCCGATTTTCCAACAGGCGGTATCATCTGCGGACGACACGGCATTCGACAGGGAACACTGACCGGACGTTCCACCATCACATTGCGAGCCAGAACACATTTCGAGCAGGAAAAACAGTCTGATGTGATCGTTGTTACCGAAATTCCTTACATGGAAACGCGAGACCGTATTCGTGAAAAACTCGAAGCATTGGTTAAAGATGAACGTGTCAAGGGGATTTCGCGTGTTGTCGATTTAACCGACCGCAACGTCCCAAGCTGGCAGGTTCGTTTGCATATTGTCTTGAAACGAGACGCCGATAAAGAAGTTGTTCTCGCCCAACTTCTTAAATACTCATCGCTGCAAACAACCGTCAGCGTCATTCTACTGGCTCTTGTGGCGAACCGCCCGCAGCTACTTTCGATAAAAGATATGCTGCTTGAATTCATCAGGCATCGTGTTGTTGTCATTCGCAGAAGAACCGAATTTCAACTGGAAGAAGCACGCAAACGAAAGCATACGGTTGAAGGTTTGCTGATCGCGCAGCTCGATATCGATCAAATTATCGATACGATTCGCCAATCCCCTTCGCGTCAGGAAGCGAAAAAGCGATTGCAGGAGATCAAAGTTCCCGGCGAGTTAATTGCCCGCGCACTCGGCGAACGCGGTTATAAAGACCTGCAACGCGAACAGGGCGTGAAAGAAGATTACAGCTTGTCGGTTAATCAATCCGAAGCGATCGTTTCGATGCAACTTGGTTCGTTAGCGAATTTGGAACGCGAAAAACTGGGGGACGAACATCATTCGTTATTGGATGAAATTGATGAATGCTTGCATCTGCTTTCCGATGAAGCCCATATCCGAGCGGTCGTGCGGGAAGATATGGACGAACTGCAACGCAAGTATCCCGATAAACGCCGCACCGAAATCAGCGATCTCGAACTGACCGATGTCAACCGGGATGAACTAATCGCAGAAGCGCCGATGGTCGTCACGCTCACTCAGCGAGGGTACATCAAGCGAACAGAATTAACCGCCTACAAAGCACAGAACCGTGGCGGTAAAGGAATTACCGGGGCGAAATCGGACGACGAAGATGCGATTCAAAATGTGTTTGTCGCCAGCACACATTCGTATCTGCTCTTCTTCACAAATTTGGGAAAAGTTTACTGGCAGAAAGTTTACGACCTTCCGCTGCAAAACCGTACCGCCAAAGGCCGCGCGTTGGTTAACCTGCTTTCACTTTCTGAAGGAGAGTATGTTGCGAACTGCATTGATGTGCGTGAGTTCGACGACAAACGCTTCCTGATGATGGCGACCAAAAAAGGAGTCATCAAAAAAACCGTCCTTTCCGCCTACAGCAGGCCAATGAAGGGCGGACTGATTGCGATCAAACTGGATGATGACGATCAACTGATCGATGTTGTCAAAGTAACCCCCACTGATGATATCGTTCTTTCGACCGCAGCAGGAATGTCGATACGCTTCAGTCACACCGACGCGCGTGCCCAAGGTAGAAACACCCGTGGCGTCAAAGGAATTTCACTTTCGAAAGATGATCGTGTGATTGGCATGGTGATCGTCAACGAAGAAATGTGCCTGCTCACCGCCTGCGAACATGGACACGGCAAGCGAACCCCATTCGGTCCGGGAATTACCGATACTGTCGAATCAGAAACTGAAGCAGTCTCTGCCAATGACGAACAGGATCAAGCTACAGAAGCGACCGATACCGAAACTTCAGAAACAGAAACGCCGCAAGTTTATAAAGGCAACATGCGTTACCGCAGACAACGCCGTGGCGGTAAAGGTTTGCGAGATATCAAAACATCGGACCGCAACGGGCAGGTTATCGATATTCTCGCTGTCGCAGACGATGACGACGTGCTACTTATCAGCACCGGCGGAAAAATTCAACGAATCCGCGCCGCCGACATTTCGCAAGTTGGTCGCAACACACAGGGTGTCCGCATCATGCGACTCTCAAAAGACGACAACCTCGCCGCCCTGGCTCGAATCCCCGCCGACCTCGGCGATGATGACGAAGAAGCCGAAGAAGTGGCTGAGCCAGCAGAAAGCACAGGCTCATCAGAAACAGTTGAACAAACCGATTCGCCGACAGAACCTGCATCTGATAATGAAAATGAATCTGGTGAACCTGATACAGGTGATTCCGAAAGTTAACCTCAACAGCGGAGGGTGGCCTCGGTTAATTTATTAACCGGGGCGGCGTAGCCGTAAGAGGAATTTGGGGAAGGGTGATTTGCCATCAGAGTATCAATGATCGAGAAATATTTTACACAACTCTCTTGCTGACTCCGCCAGCCCAGATCGCAAAAGTAATCTGGGCTATCCGTGCTACTTATTCTAGAAACCTGGGCCGGATTTTGCTGGTGTGCCGGCTGGGGAAGCTGCTTTGTTTGCTGCACCAATCGGTTTTTCTGATGAAACGTTGAGTGTCTGGAGTGAGAACAAAGTTCGGTCAATTAAGTCTTCGCCGGTGCTGGCGTTACGCGGCAGTGCGTAAATCAGCACGATTTTCATGTCTCCATTGGCGAATAGATATACCTGATACTCCCGTTGAAAACCTTCCTGTTCTTCTCCCTCTTCAGTAGGAGGAACCAAGGTGATGGTTGTAATTTCTTTTTTGGGGGCAAATCGTTCATCTTTTTTTGCAGGGACCGTTTCGGTGAACCATTTATTGACACGATCTGTAGCCGTGCCACGCGAGTGTTTGCCAATTTCTATATTGAGAGTTCCAGTCAGTATCTCCATTACGTCGTCGTGAAATTTTACCGGGCTGACTTTGGCATCCTTTCCTTTTTTCGTTTTGAACGTACGCCAGAATTCAGCATTACTTAATAAATAAATATGCCCGGGAAGCGTCGCAGATTTTGCAGAATCTCCTGCTCCGCTGACGGTGTTCAAATCTGCTTTCCAGGCTGCGATCAATCCTGGAAGTTCGACATCCAAAAAGTCGGGCTGCCTGGGGTCTCTTTTCTTTTCAGGTTCAGGCGTTTCTTCAGAGGTTGTATCATTTGCTCCCCCGGCACCTTTGGGCTTCACTGGTCTTTTGGGGCGTCTGGGAGGAGCGGGGATTAGTGTGAATTGCTTGGGAACCCGCATGGTAACCCCTGTTTCAGAAAATTGGGGGCCCAAATTCTGATTGAGTCGATCAATGTAATCGTAATAAGCTTTTGTTGTTTCCAGCCTGTCTTCGTAGGTTTTTGCTCCACAACCAGTAAGAGAACCCAATATGACTACTGCAGTGAACAAGAGCGGGAGGCAATTTATGCCCGGAAAAGGCGTCCTAAGTATTTTCATAGATTCAGGTTCTGTAAACGAATAGAATAAGCAGAGAGCTGGTGCCGAACTGTAGATGTTACTCGAAAAACGACAATTACAACATCGAAATATATCCACATTGTGTGAGATATTGCATCTGGAGTCAATTGTGCAGTAAAAACAGCACAAAAATCGGTATTGGCTCATTTTTTTAACTGCGATAAACTCCCGTCATAATTACAGACGCGGAAGGTCTCGATGCACAGAATCCAATTCTACAATCTGAAGCGAAGCTTCGGTATCGTTCTGATGATACTGCTGAGCTGCAGCCTGTTAACAGGCTGCGTCAGCAGGCGGCTGACGATCCGTACCAACCCTCCGGGGGCGCTCGTAAAACTAAATGGTAAACGTCTCGGCTTCTCTCCCGTTTCTACTGATTTCACTTATTATGGTACTTACGAAATTGAATTGATCAAAGACGGTTACGAAACTGAAACGATTTTACAAACGATTTCGCCGCCGTGGTATCAGAGATTTCCACTTGATTTTGTTTCCGATAATCTTCTGCCGTTTCGTGTGACCAATCGTCACGAATATACCTGGCCTCTGCGACCCAAAAATATTGTCCCGACCGATGACCTGCTCAATCGAGCGAACCAACTTCGATCCGATGCCCTGATTGGCCCCTGAATTTTTTATCTCCTTCATTCTATCTTACCTGCTACCTTCCCGCCTCTGTTTTTCCCAACTAACTAAACAGACAGGAATGTCTGTGCTCCCTTTCGATTCAGATACCTCCTTCCTATCTCCAACAGGAAATCATCATGGCTGCATTTCGAGAACATATTACTGTCAGCGGTATGCTTGGTTTAGGGTACGGAGTGACTGCAAATATTGCGTATGGTTTTTCGCCAATTGAATCGGCATTGGCTGGTTTTCTGACCGCGTTTGGCGGAATGCTTCCCGATCTCGATTCGCAAACTTCACGTCCGGTGCGAGAGTTATTCGGCCTTCTTGCAGCCGTGGGGCCGCTTTTGGTTTTGGGTGAAGTGTTGCAAATGTTAAATTTGCCTCCCACGAAAGAAGCCGGCGCGCTCGCGTTTATTGGACTTTATTTGCTGATTCGCTTTGGCGGATCCTGGTTAATCGGCAAACTCGCGGTTCATCGTGGCATGTTTCACAGTATTCCGGCGGCTTGTATTTCAGGCCAAATTACATTTCTGGCTTACAGCACCTCTGCTTTTGAAACGAAATGGATAATTTCTATTGGAATTTTCCTGGGGTTTCTGTCACATTTGATTTTGGACGAAGTTTATAGTGTCGAATGGACGGGAGTTCGTTTGAAACTTAAAAAGTCGGCTGGCTCTGCGATGAAAATGGTTGGCAAGAATCAGGGGGCCAATATTATTACTTATGGATTGCTGCTGACACTCAGTTACGCGATGGCGATGGGAATAATCGCTGAGGGCAAACAAAAAGAAATTGTGGAAACTCCCCAAATCCAACTCGATCAAACCGCGGAATTTCCGGATGATTTTTCAGAGACGCTGATTAGATAATTGATTATTTAACACTTGGCAATGCTCTCGCCATTAAGTAGGGTCCGCTACCGTTAAGTAGTTACATGATAACGAAGTCGTCAGATGCCTGTATCGAGTCAGTTTGAAGATAAATCTCCGGAATTGATTGAAGGAAAATATCACTTTCCTCAGTCGAGTGCTGTTGCGCCATTGCAAATTGGTTCGCTCCATTTACCCTCTCGCTATTTTCTTTCTCCGTTGGCGAAATATACGAATCTGCCGTTTCGTCGCGTGGTTCGCGAATGTGGTGGATTGGGGCTGGCAACTTGCGATTTGGTCAATGCGCGCGCGTTATTGGCGGGGAGTCGAAAATCGTTGGCGTTGGTGCGGACTTGCGAAGAAGATACGCCGTTTGCAGCGCAGATATTTGGCGGCGAGCCCGACTACATGCGTGATGCGGCTCAGCTTTTAGAATCGATGCAGGGGATTGATGCGATTGATATCAACATGGGTTGCCCGGTCGATCATGTCACCAACAGCGGCGCGGGGGCAAAAATGATGTGCAGCCTGGAGGACACAATCAAGCTGGTACAGACGGTTGTTGACGCGGTTTCTATTCCGGTGACGGTAAAAATGAGACTAGGTTGGGATGAAGCACATTTGACCGCTCCCAAATTTGCCCGCGAATTTGAACAGGTTGGCATCGCCGCGGTTGCGATTCATGGTCGAACCAGGGAACAAGGTTTTGGTGGTTCGGTCGATTTAAGTGGAATCCGAAAAGTTGTCGAAGCAGTGCAATCGATTCCCGTTATCGGCAATGGCGATATCCGTTCGATCCCCGATGCGGCCCGCATGTTAGAGCGAACCGGGTGTCACGGAATTAGTATTGGGCGGGGCGCGTTAGCAAACCCCTGGATCTTTCAACAACTAAGCGAATGGGAACAGACCGGAACTTTTTCGCCTCCCGGCAACTTTGAACAGCGTCTGCAATTATTAGTGAAGCAGTTTCAATATCACGCAGAACTGGATGCTCCTGAATCTGCCTTGATTTCTTATCGCAGAACCGTTCACTGGTATTTGAAAGCGATGCGAGTTCGACCGAAACTGCGTAATCTTGTTCAGCACGCGAAGACAAAAGAAGAGTTCTACGCCGCGATTGAAATCATTCGAGATGAAGGCCCGCTGGAAGGTTCTCGTACAGGAATTCTGCCGGAACTTCAAGTTCCCGTACCAGCCGGACCGGTTGAAAGATGGTAACGACTGAGCTAGCTGGGCAGTGCCAGGTTCAGTTTTGATTCAATATCCTTTACGAAATTGCAAGATAATTTGATGTCATCGAACGTAATTTGAAAAGTTATCCACAAACAAAAATTGACATGGTTAAAACTTCCTTACGGAGGATATAATAGACTTTAAATAAGAGAAGTGAATTATTTATTCGCAAGCCGGGCCAGGTCACAGGCGAGTAAATTGTTGGACTTATTCAGATCGCCATCGTTTATGTGGACTTTATATGCCAGAAGTTTGGAGGCGGATCATCAGCGGACAATACCGCTGGTGGCTCAGCAGCAATGGTTAATTGGTCGAAGTTCGTCTGCGGATATTTCGATCTCGTGGGATCGATTTATTTCGCGCCAACATTTGCAATTAACGCTCAGCCCGCAAGGGGTCTTATTAGAGTGCTTGCCAGAGGCGAGAAATCGAATTTTGCATCAATCGAAATCGATTGTGCGGGGCAAGATTTTCTCTGGTGAAGAATTTATTCTTGGCAGCACGTTATTCCAAGTGATGCAGCATGTTCAGGTCGATCAGGAAACAATCCCCTCCGAAGAGATCCATTTCCCAGTCGAAGATCTGAAATCGCATGGTGATGTTAATTCCGAAAAAAGACTCGAACTTCTTTCCTCGCTGCCGGAATTACTGGAAAAAAGCCCACGGGCAGAAAATTTCATCACAACAATATTTGAACTACTTTCTGAAGGCGTCCCCGATGCGGAAGGAATATTGCTTTTACAGCAAAGCGATCAGCGTTTTGAAAATAGTGGCGTTGAAATAGTCAATCATTTTTCTCGCTTGAATTTGCCCGCTCCTCAAATCAGCCAACGCTTATGGGATCGCAGTGTTGTTCAAGAGCAAGGGGCGGTCCTGCATTTATGGGGACTGGAAGATTCTGAAAACAACGCAACAGATTCAAGCAATTCCCCGGCAGAGTTCACCGCCAGCCCACATTATAACTGGGCATTCTGTGTTCCTGTTGAGCTACCTGATAGCAGAAAAAGCGGTGTCTATGTTTATGGGCAGTATGATCGAACAATTTCTGAAAACGAAAAGCAACTGCAATTAAATTCTTTAACCGCCGATGTAAAATTCACCAACTTGATGATGGAATTAACTTCTGCGGTGGTTCGAGGCAGGCAGCTTGAAAGGCAAAGAACCTTGCTGCACCAATTCTTTCCCAGTGAAGTTTACCAGGCACTTAATAATGGCGAAGGCGAGAAATTCCTGGAGCCTCGTGAATGCCAGTTAACGATTTTATTTTGTGATTTAAGCGATTTCACCACGCGAGCTGAACAGCAAACTAACGATTTATTCGGCTTCTTGAAGCAAGTTTCAGAAGAACTGGAATGTGCAACCGCTGCAATCCTACGGCAGGGGGGAGTGATCGGGGATTTTCATGGCGATGCAGTGATGGGTTTCTGGGGGTGGCCATTTTCAGGTGAACAATCCGAAGAAAGAGCCGGTTTGGCTGCTTTGGAAATTCAACGTGAATTCAAAACGTTGCAGCAATTATCCAAGTCGGAAAACAGTATTCGCATTGGTATTTCTACTGGTTCGGGCATTGCAGGTAGAATTGGTACCCGGCATCAAATGAAAGTGACCGCATTCGGTTCGGTCGTGAATCGGGCAGAACGTTTGCAGGGAATCGGCAAGCAATTACATTCTGCAATTACATTGGATCAGGCAACGGTCGAAAACTTACATAGTAAGCAAAGTAGACTTCATGCAAAAATTAAACCTTTGGAAAAAACAATCGTAAAAGGTTTGAAAGAACCACTGGAATGCTTTGAGATGATTTTGGTATGAGGATAGGCGTTAGGCGTTAGGCGTTAGGCGTTAGGCGTTAGGAAAAAACAGGTTGCAAGTCATTCAGCTTGCGTTGACTCAATTGAGAGAGAGAGGAAGAGAGGGACTTCTATTGATGTTACTTGAACCAAAACTGTGCTAAACTGTGCTATTCATTATTCTAATAAAAGAATGGGAATGAATTTCAACTCACGTTCTAACATTATTTGAGTGTACTCATGAATCAGATCTTGGCTTATTTTCGGTATCTCTCACTTTTAATTCTGCTGTTTACCTGTTTGCTGGTTAGTCCAGAAAATATCAAAGCTGAGGATCGCCTTCCGAATTGGGTGAACGTACAAAACGCGGCAACGTGGCAAGCTCGCGATTCGCAAGGGGAGGTTGTTTTTGATGGGAAAATGTGGATCTTCGGTGGTTGGTTCAGTTCGTATGCGGCGCCGCCTCGTGATGTCTGGAATTCTTCGGATGGTAAGAACTGGAAATTAGTCACGAAAGATGCACCGTGGCTGCACAGCGATTTGCCGATGAGCATCGCCTTCAAGAATCGTATGTGGATGATGGGGGGCTGGTACAACGGCAGACTTGCGGGACACTCAGCCAGCAATCAGGTTTGGGCATCGCAAAATGGAAAAGACTGGCAACATGTTACCGAGAAAGCAGGTTGGTCCCCCCGAGTTGCGGCTGCGATTGTCGAGTTCAAAGATAAAATGTGGATATTGGGAGGCGTCGAAGATTATTACTTTGGCAACGAAAAGAGTCTCAAAAACGATGTCTGGTCTTCAAGTGACGGCAAAACATGGAAGCTGGCCACCGCTGATGCGGGTTGGTCGCCGCGTGCGTATCATCAGGCGGTTGTGTTGAATGATCGCATATATGTTTTTGGGGGCGGAAATTATGTCCCCAAGTATGAACAGGCAACAGATGTTTGGAGTTCTGCTGATGGAACAACCTGGCGAAAGGAAACCGACAAAACGCCCTGGCATCCGCGACTCTGGTTCAGTGCGGTCACTTATCGAGATCACATGTGGGTGCTGGGAGGCTGGTCAAATAATCCGTCCAAAAACTGGAATGATGTCTGGTATTCCAAAGATGGAAAAACATGGAAAGAACTTCACACAAAAAATATCTGGAAGCAAAGGCACGAACATTCTGCATTTGTCTTTCAGGATAAAATCTGGATCGCAGGCGGTCATGCTCGCCCTTTAAGTAATGAAGTCTGGAAGCTTGAAATTCCAACAGACTGGTTCGAACAGGCTGTCAAATAAGTATTGATTTAGCGGATTTCCTACAGTTGCATAGGCACTTAACAGGGTAGCCCGACCACTTCAGTGGTTGGGTACCCTCAGGCACAAGATGCTCGCGTCCTGTGCGTTCAATATCATTGAAGCTTCCAATGTAAAAGGGAAACCACATGGCGCGAGCCTCTTGTTGCTACGCAACCCAACTGCTAAAAGCGGATGGGCTACCCTGTTTTATTAATTTGACACAAAAACTTGACTCAAAAAGTACAACTTAGCCCCTATAAAGTATCTAATAGAGTAATTCATGTCTGAACTCATTCCAAACTCTGTAGATCGCCTTGTTGTTGGCTGTGGATATCTTGGTTTGCGCGTCGCAAAAAAATGGCTCGAGCAAGGCCTTTGTGTTGCAGTCACAACACGTTCAGCAGAGAAGGGGAGGCAGTTTGAAAAACTCGGTTTGCAGCCAATTATTTGTGATGTTCTGGATCGTGATTCGCTCAATCGTCTTCCGAAATCAAAGATCGTATTGCACGCGGTTGCTGTTGACCGTCATTCTGGTCAGTCGATGCGGTCTGTTTATCTCGATGGAACGAATCACTTGCTTAACGCAATTCAACAGCGATGCGAACGCTGTTTTTATATTTCGAGTACCAGTGTCTACGGCCAGTCTGCAGGAGAAATTATCACGGAGCAATCCGCATGTAAACCAATTCGAGAAAATGGACAGATCTGCCTTGAAGCAGAAAATCTGGTGCGAGCATCCGATATCGATTCACTCATTCTTCGATTGGCAGGCATCTACGGTCCCGGTCGGTTGATCGCGAGAATGAATCAGGCAAAGCAAGCGATCCCCATCCCCGGCAACCCCGATGCCTGGTTGAATCTGGTGCATATTGATGATTGCGTCGCTGCGATTGTTGCAGCAAGCAAAATAGACCTGCGAAATGAAACGATTCTGGTGAGTGATGATCTTCCCGTTCGCAGATGTGAATACTATTCACTACTCGCAAAATTACTGCAAGTTTCTCAGCCGATATTCAACGCCAATCAAAAAGATCCCAAAGGAGGACGAGGCGAAGGAAAACGCTGCAATAATAGCAAACTCCACCAGCTACTATTGAAGAACCTCCAGTATCCCAGCATCACTGAAGGTTTACCAAACGCTATTGATTGTGTAGATTCATCTACTTGAGCGGCGTATCATTTTCGGGAGCAGCCAAAATTTCTACTTTTTTCTCTGCTTCTGCTTCAGGGGTATCAATTCCGATTGCGAGCTTCCCTTGCGTGGATTGCTCTGCGACTGACTCTGGCTCTGTTTCGTTTTTTTTTGAGATCTTTTTCTCATCCATTTTCTTTGTTACTGGAAATTGGAACTGATCTGCCTTGGGGCGAATCGCAAGTCTTGGAATTTTCTTTTCGTTACCAGTTTGTGGCAATGAACGAGGGATGGCTTCTGTTTTTGACTCTTTTTCAACAACTTCCTCTTGTTGAACAGAAGTAGTTGGCTGGATATTTGGATCAGGCCAGGCGACGCCGTTAATGCGATCACGATAAATATTCAATGCACTCACAGCGTGATACAGGGGGCCACATTCTGCTGATTGATCACGATTATCAATCAGTTTTTTAGCCAGATAATAAATCCCTCGTTCGATCCATTCGTCTTCCATTTGACGGTCGCTTGCTGCAACCATCAGCCATTCCATCATGTGACCGGAAGAGGAAATTTGTTCGCTAAAACTTTTGGGAGAGCCATAACCACGGAAATAGTGAGTTGGAAATGATCCATCGCGTCTTTGCAGCGAACGGGCAGCCATCATGTAGCGTTTCAGTTTTTGATCTGCCTGAACCCAGACACCTCGTAATTGTCCGCCATCGCGAAGATGATTATTACGAGAGACCGCCAGGGAGTACAAATTATGAGAGCCACCACACGCTGACTTAGTTACTTTTGTTTTAACCTGATCTCCCACTAATTTTTCAATACTCCAAGTTTCGCCCAGTCGTGTTGTCCAGGTTTCCTCTGTATCGACATAGTGAGTAAGAAACCAAAGAGTCCAGGTTAACTCTTCACGTGGGTCGATATCCATTTTGGCATTATGGATGATATCAGCAATCGTGATTGTTCCGTTATCAACTTTGAATTCAAAGTCGGTTGGCAAGTTGCTCATCACCATCAAAGCCAGCGATTGATTCGGATGCCCTTCGAAATGATACGGGACGGTGTATTTATGCGCCCTGCCGCCATGCACTGTTTTTTCAAACCAGGGTAAGTCGCGAAATTGAGGATTCGTTTTTGAAATCCAGTCAATTGCCCGGACGACTTCGCCATCTTTTTCAATTTTGAAATCTCTACGAAACGCATTCATTCCATGATAAATTTGCCAGGGAGAATGTTCATTGGCAACCAGGTATCGCCTTTCGGAAATTTTAATCGCTTCTTTAACAAGCTTCAGTAAATCGAAGTTTTTGCTTCTGCGAGATTTTGTGATTATACGCGGAGAATGGATCGCTCCCTGCTCAGCGGGAGCAGAGATTGGTTCTTTCGCTTCAGTTATTCCACAAAACGTGAAGAGTGAAATAATTCCCAGCAGTAGATTTATTTTTAACAGTTTGCAAGTCATCGGTAAGGATATTTTCTCGGTCATCAAGGTTCAAGTGGTAGATGTAAAATCTTTGATCGAGCTAAGCTGCAAGTTGATTCTTGTATAAATTTGCATTGATTGGTCTAAAGCAGCGTAGATATCCCTTATACTCGACATTTCTCTATAGATAAGCCATCAACGCCAGAGGACTTCGTTTAATCTCTATAATCCCTAAGCTTCCATGTAATTAAGATAACTGGATTAATTTTTATGCCTTTTCATTAAAACGATGACACAAAACGAAAATTCCATGATGTCACATACGGCAATTATCGTCTACATTACTCCAATTCCTTACTGATTGTTTCATTTTTCCCTCTTGTAAAAAAACTCCTGTTCTTCTTTTGGTTGATTAACCTATTTTTATCGCGAGGAAGTCATCGGTACTCTTGCTGGGGGTGTTGAGGGGCAGTTGCATCTGTAGGAATATTTTACAAAGTGGTATGCGTTGTTCAGAGGTTATTATCCTGGATAATAACTGGAATTAGTTGCCTGTTTTTCTGTCTCAGTAAAAGTATTCTTACAAAATAACAATAAGAAAAATCGTGGTCTATTTCTTCATTCTTTCTTGGATTCGTTGACGAAATTAAATAAAGAGGTAAACTTCTATTGAATAAGGTCCTATAGCTCAGTTGGTTAGAGCGCTTGCTTGACATGCAAGAGGTCACAGATTCGAGTTCTGTTAGGACCACTCCTTAAGTGCTTATCGGACATAACTTTATGTCACTCGCCCCGGAATGCTAGCGGCATTCTGTTGAACGCCGGTGCGACGCGGTAGTAACTACACACTTTACTACACGCTTTCGGCGTGTTCAGTCCCCTGAATTGCTCTCTGCCACCGAATTGCTTTGAAAAGGGCATGCGAATGGAAGGCGTTATCATAGCTCGCAAAGTCGCTCTGCACTTCCGGGGCTACGCAAGGGACGCACCAAAGCCAGGGAACCGAAGCCGATTCTTCCCGTTTAGCAATAGACAGTTAGCAGTAGACAGAGCAAGCAGAAGCCGTTATTCGAGGCGTTGGGCGGCTTTTTTTATCCAGATGAGAAGATTTAATACTTTGGAAATTGGGGAGGTTTCTCATAGACTGTGCCATATGTGCGGTGTGTCCTATTCATAATAAGTCACAGAAACCCCTTAGGGTGACTTTCGCACTTTTAGGCGGCGAGTTCAATAAGGTGGGATAGGTATTGGATATATTTTTTCATACCCGGGGGGATCTCGGGTGTTGATAAATTCGTTTTTATCGTGTTTTCCAAGGTTTTCATTCGTAAGTACGCCATAATGTCTGCAAACGATGCGGCTCGCTTGCCGTACCAGTTTCGCAAGGAACGAGCTGGCTTCGGACAGGCCGTTTCGTGCCACCAGATGATCAGCGAGTATAACAAAAATCCCGTGACCGCGGTTCGTTCACACGCTTTCGGTTTTCGATTTTATACTACAGACTGTCAATATATTTGCGTGCTATACAAATTTCAAAAAAGTATCACTGAGGTTACGCTATCAAAATAAACCAGCCGTGCTGGGGTTCTTCGATCCCGAGATGTTGTTTAACATCCTGAAATGTAATTTCAATCGGCCATCGCCAGGAATAGTGTTCGAGAACTTGTTCCGGTTCGCCGTCTACAACAGTGGAGTAGAAAACTTCCACGCCACGACCACCGGTCAGATGCTCCACGACAACAACCTGCACATCTCGATCAGGAGCGTTGTAAAGCCGCCCGCGTATCACAGCGATGCGAACTCGCTGAGACGCTCCTTCGTAAAGCGAAATCGTCAATCGCTTCAGCCCTTTGCCTTGCAAAAGTTCTTGCGGAGTCGGCAATTTCGCCCTTCGTTTACGGGGCCGACCACGCGTTCCAGCAAGACGTGCTGGCGGCGGTTCGCAAATTCTTGCCTGAGCACAAATCCGTCCGGTGACTTCAATGGATCGGGGAATACGGTTCAACACCGCAGGAGCCGTGAAAGCCGAATCACCCAGAAAATGTAGGGTTTTATCAGTGCCTGCAATGTGTTGATCAAGAAGTTTGAGCATCTCAATCATCAGGTCTGTCTTTTTATGATACACCCGTCTCCATTTCTGGGCCGACTTTTTATTGAGATACAACCGCGCCAGAACTGGCAATGCAAAACGCTTGCCCGGAAAGTGACGCGATTCAAATACAACGCACAAAACCACCCAGCAGTGTCCCCATCGTGTGACATGATGACTACGGCTCGAAAGCAGTGGATCGCGATGCATGCCGGTACCAAAAACCTTCAGTCCGTGGCGAGCCAGTAACGTATCATCTCCTGAAAGAAAGATCGTTTGTTGAGAAGAGGTGAGGAGATCAAAGATTTTCAAACCGACCAGCGAGCTGTTGCAAACAGACGATGGAAGGCGGCATGATGCCGATCTGATCCGCTGGCTCGCAGCATTCCCAGAATCGTACGTCGCGGAGCAAGCAGCCAACCGGTGATGAGAGTTTGAAATGTTTGAGCGGTTGGGGCATTCATCGAGCCGACAAAGACTTGCAAAATCGCGGCAAAAGAGCTAACAACATCCATGAGAGCCATCCTCCTCCTTGAAGGTTTGTGATTGAATCACTCAAGGATACCAAGCTCTGGCTCTCTTTTCACTAAAATTCTCTT
>Ga0316208_1002250_pt1 | contig 16093 bp, 11 predicted proteins | sample 3monopyrite_MG_FD_204944 | JGI IMG/M metagenome (GOLD analysis project Ga0316208, IMG submission 204944) | Microbial mat bacterial communities from mineral coupon in-situ incubated in ocean water Damariscotta River, Maine, United States -... | ecosystem: Environmental > Aquatic > Marine >...
CGATTTGAGCAGGAATTACTGGCGCATCAATCCGCCCACCCCCCACCAATTCCAACCTGCTGAGCCAATCCCGAGGTCCAAACCGCTAAAACCAAGCGAAAAAGCCCCCGTACGCAAAAATAGACAGCTACTTCAGTTTGATATGAATATTTGACTCAAATAGTGCAACTTGGATCCTGCAAGAACTCTAAAGATCGCGAGGAACTGCCCAGTGAGTTTTTCGGTATTGACGGCGAATCATTTGATTGGCCTGATCATCACCAGAAATAGTTTCTTTTGCAGGATCGAAATTCAGCACGCGACCGACCCGTGCAGAGATATTGGAAAGATGGCAGATGGTCGCTGCGTAGTGTCCGATGGTAGCAGAGGCGGTTGGTTGTTTTTCTTTCCCGCGTATGCAGGCAAAGAAATTATCGTAGTGGTCATCAAGCATGGGACGTCCCTTGGCTTCGGCGATAAGTTTATTTCGCTCGGCATATAACTTCCAACCTTGAGTATGCCCGATAAGCATCAGCCCTTTCGTGCCATAAAAGGCAACGCCATTTTCGTACCCTTCCTGCTTGTAGGGGGACCATGTTCGCTGTTCAAAAATAAGCCGTTTCGTCTTGCCTTTAGAGGTATCTTGAGATGGATATTCACAGACCGAATATTGCGTATCGGGAAACTGCTGGTCATCATCAAAGAAACTTTTTCCGCCCAGGCAACTCACACGAGACGGGTGTGAGGTCATTCCCAGTCCCCATAACGCGACATCAATATCGTGAACGCCATCGTTACCAATATCGCCACAACCAAAGGCGTACCACCACCGCCAAATACTTGGTAGTAGATTTGAGCGATACGCAACCATCGGAGCCGGTCCGATCCAGGAATCGAAATTCAAATACTCGGGTGGTTTACTTGGTTTGGTTTTCCCGATAGAGCCACGTCGTTGACTGTTCCAGGCTTTCGCAACGAGTACCTCACCAATCTCTTCTTCATGCACTCGCTGAATCGCTTCTTTCAAAAATGGCGCACTGCGGCTTTGCGTACCAACTTGAAGGACTCTGCCAGACTGCTGGGCCTTTTTAACCAGCAGTTGCCCTTCCCGAACATTATGACTGCACGGTTTTTCGACATAAACATGCTTGCCCGCTTCCAGCGCTAAAAGTGCAGCAGGCACGTGCCAATGATCGGGCGTTGCAATAAAAACGGCGTCCACTTCACGGGCATCGAGAACGGTGCGTAAGTCAGCAACAGGCTGGGGTGTATTTCCTGCAACTGATGACACGCTTTCCGCCGCAGCGGCAAGGCGGTTTTTGTCGACATCGCAAACGTATGCAATTTCAACATCTTTACGCTTGGCGAGTGTGCGAACATGATTCGAGCCCATGCCGCCTGTCCCTATCACACCAACAATCAATTTATTATTTGCCTTGGCAGCACAAACAGACTGCTGACCAACTGACAAAGCAAGCGTTCCCAACCCGGCAGATTTCAAAAAAGTCCTGCGTTCTGTTTGTCTCATCGAAAAACCTTTCTGTGATGAAATTCCGGTTCAACGTGTTTTTTAGTACCTGGATTGATTTTATAGGAAATGAGGACATGCTGAAGTTTTTGGTACCACATAAAAGGCGATCACCAGCATGTCTTGCAATCCAAATATACCAATTTCTTGGCGGCGGGTGGCACTAAACAAATGAAAAATGAGTGTTACTGTCTGGTTTTATCCAGCAGGGCGAATGACGACTGCCCTTCATCATAGAGCAGGGTCTACTATTACGTCCTTTTCTAATTTCACACGAAAAATCTGTCTCCGCGACCATACTGCTGGACTGATGATATAGTTACGAATAAATATTCTTTTTTTGAATCCCCTGCTTCTTCATGTAGCAGTCAGCAATTGCAAACCCCACCTGCAACGCGTGTAAATTAAACCAGTATGGCAATTTCTCTGAGACTATAATAAAAGGGGATAATCGTTTTGCAGCATTGGGCAAGGGTGAGTATGATGCGTGCCGGTCGAGTCCCTTTTTACAGGTTGATGTTTGGGGAGAAGCAATCGCGATGAGTTCTTATGAAAAACAGAAGCAAGAGGCGATGCAGCTCATCAAACAAGGTCAGTTTGAAGAAGCGATGAATGTTTTAGAGGCCGTTATTTCTGAGCAAGGAACGCAAATCGATCTGCTGGATTTGCAGGGAATGTGTTCTTTTCGCCTGGGGCATTACGAACAAGCCGCCGCCTGTTACGCGCAGTCAGCAGAACTCGACCCCAAAAACGCAACGCCACTGACCAACCTGGGAGCCGTTTACAATCGAATGAAGCGTCCCGCTGAAGCACTGGGAGTGCTGCGCAAAGCAATTCATCGCGATAAGAAAAAAGTCGATGCGTATTACAACATGGGAATAGCTCACCGGCAGGCAGGTGATTCCGCTCTCGCGATTTCTGCTTATAAGGAAGCGATCAAAATAAACCCGCAACTTGAACAGGCTCATTTGAATATTGCGAATGTGTATCTGGATCAAAAAAACACGGTGATGGCGACAACGCACTATCAGACGGCATTGACGATCAATCCCGGTTTGGATTCTGCAAAGCGTGGTTTGAAAAAAACAAAAGAACTGGAACTTGAAAAGAGGCAGCAAAATAATCCATTCGGTCGCCTGGTTGATCCTTCACAATTGGCACACAAGAAAACAGCTTCTGCCATTAAGTCGATGACGGAGGCAGAACGAAACAAAGATCGTCAAGAAGTGATTCGCCTGGTCAAAGGAATTCGAAATGCAGCCCGGCATGTTTCCGAAGAAGTTCGCGAGAAAATGGAACCAGCTTTATTGGCATTAACACGAGCCGTTATCGATGGAGAGCAGCATCCCGAATTGATTTCAGAAACACACGACGCCTTTCAAGCAGAATTACCCCGGTTTGAAGAAGGGCATCGGTATCTCAAGCGAAGTGTCCTTGAACTTCGCGGGCATGAAGAAGTGATGAATACTCCAGAAATTGATTCACCGGAGTAGATGAAAATAACAGGCAAGCCATTGTTGGAAAAGGATTTCCTATGAGATATTGTTCACAAATAATGCAGTCCGTACTGCTGATCATTACTGGATCATGCTTTCATCTCCCTGCCTTTTCGCAGGCGAGGCCATTAACTGGAGACCGACTGACTCAACAGGAGCAGGATGCCGCGAAATATCTGCGGAGCATGCAGGATGACGCTTCGCTTCACGATCTGGTTTTTATCGGAACAGAAATCGGCTACGCGGTCGGGGATCATGGGGCCATTCGTAAAACCGAAGATGGCGGGACAACGTGGAGCTTTCTTGAATCGCCTGTGATCTCGAACTGGAAGTCCGTTTGCTTTTTGACGGACCGCATCGGCTGGGTTGCGGGTGGGCAAGTTGGTGTGAATGGATTGACAACCCGCGGCGTGATTCTGCACACCAAAGATGGCGGGGCAAGTTGGAAAACGATGACCCCGAAAGATGTCGGAACGATTTTTCACGTTCAGTTTTTTGGTTTTCAACAAGGTGTTGTTTGTGGGGAATCGACAACCAAAGGGACTTCTGGGGTTTGGCAAACGGCTGATGGAGGCAAGAGCTGGCGGGTGGTTGAATCGGCTCATCGAAGCAATTGGCGATGTGGCGATTTCGCTTCCGTAACAAGCGGCGTGGTCGCTGGTTCCCGCGGGCATGTCGGCATGCTTGGCGGTACACGTTTGTTTGATGATACGTCGCTGAATTTTGGACTCAAGGGAGTGCATGACTTAACGATTGATGACTCGGCTCGCGGTTGGCTGGTTGGCGATGGTGGCTTGGTGCGGTATTCTCCCGCCGGGGCAAGCTGGCAGGAGCCGCCGGGCGATTTACCTACCGATCTTTCAACACTGTTTGATTTCCGGACGGTGGCTACTCATAAAGATTCCATCTGGATTGCAGGACATCCCGGTTCTGCGATCTGGCATTCTCACGATAACGGCAAAAGCTGGAGCCACTCGCCGACTGGCATCACTATTCCGATCAACGCGATTCATTTTTCCGATTCTCAAAACGGATGGGCCGCTTGTGAATTCGGGATCATTTTGAAAACGGTTGATGGGGGACGCCGTTGGCAGAATATGATGCGTCAATCCCGCCGACTTGCGCTGTTACAATTCACAACCGGAATGAACTCAGCTTCGTATTGTTTGACAAGTCGATATGGCGGGCATCATGGGTATCGTGTTGGAGTGATCAATTATTGTAGAGAGGATCAGGAAAATAAGGATCGCGATCTGGTTTCGGATGACCTTCGGCAATATCAGGCGGCAACGCAGACCGGCGGTAGCATCAGTCGTATCGGCTGGGCGTTACCGCTGGATGTGCCAGGTTTATCGGGCAATCAAAGCCTGCTCATCAAACGTTGGAATGCAGCGACTGATGGACAGCTTTCTGAAATTGTCCTCTCACATCTGGTGCGGGATTTGCGATGTTACCGCCCGAGTGTTGTGGTGATTGATCTGCCCGAACCTGAAAATCAAGCTCAGATTCTGTTTCGTAAAGCGGTGCAGAATGCGGTCCGATCCGCAGGCGATCCGACATGGATGGTCGCCCAAAAACAGTATGCGTTTCTTTCCCCCTGGAAGGTGCCTCGTTTGTTTGAACGCAGCCGAACCGGACAGGGAGGAGATATCGTTCTCGATACCAATCAGTATCTGCCCGGTTTGAATCAATCGGTTCGCATGGCAGCCGGGCCTGCTTATCAGCTTGTGCAGGGGGGGATTAAAAACCTTCCGTTTTCTGAAAGTTTTTCGATTTCGCAGGTGACGCCGCTTCCCGGTCAACTTCTTTTGGCGGACCTGTTTACCGGAATCGTCCTCGGCCCCGGCAGCGACGCCCGCCGGCGTTTGTTGATTTTATCGCATCCGGATCAACAACGAGGAGAATCGATTGCGAGAAAACAACGCAACTATGCCGCTTACACACGCAAGCGATTTTCCGACGAATTACAGGCAAGCCAGATGATCGCTCAATTGAACGATGTCATTTCAGGGGCGCCGCCGCGACAAGCCGTGCTGCAACTGCTGGAAATTGCCGATCAGTATCAACGGAATTCAAAATGGGATTATTACGAAACGGTTTTGATGCAAATCCTGGAATCGTTTCCGCAAGAACCATTAAGCAGCACCGCATCAGTTCGATTGATTCAGCTTTGGTCCTCTCAGGAATTGAATCTGCAACGATTGAGCGTTCGCAAAACCGGATCAACAAAACAAGCCGTTGATGTGAATCGAACACGCAATAACTTCAACCAGATTTTACAGGCCAATCGCGATAATCCAGATGCGATTCCAGAAACGGTTGCCCCTGCTGTTGGAGCATCTGAACTCGACTTGCCTCGCAGTCAGGGAGCAATTCAGGATAAGCAATCCTGGAATGTGACCTGGCAGGAACGGGCGATTACAACGTTCGAGCATCTCAAAAAAAGATCGCCGGAAATTGCAGCCAGTCCTGAGGTGTTGCTGCCGATGGCTGCGCTGTTTCGGCAGCGTAATGCAATGCGAGCTGCTGACGATATTTATCGCCAGTTCATGTCCGAAAAAGGGACTTCCCCTTTGCATCAGATCGCAGCGAGTGAATTCTATTTAAGAAGTGGCGTCGGCGTTCCACCGGGACGATACACCGCTTGTAAACAGGTGGGAATTGCGCCTTATCTGGATGGACTGCTTTCCGATGAGTGCTGGCAAACTGCGGAGGAAATTCGTTTACAAAAAGCGGATCGACAAGACGCAGACCCGCTCGCTGCGATGGTGCTGCTCGCTTACGACAGAGAGTATCTTTACATCGCAGCCAGTTGCCCGCGGCATCCCGATTTGCCTGACGATCTCCCGTCGCATGGCACCAGAAAATACGATGCTTCCCTTGCCGGGTTTGATCGCCTGCAAATTTGTCTGGATGTTAACCGCGACTATCTTTCGTACTATCAGTTTGAAGTTGATCAACGAGGATTGACACGAGAAAGTTGCGCGGGAGATATCAGTTGGGATCCCAAATGGTACGTTGCCTGCGAGGGGGAGAAATCTCACTGGCGAGTTGAAATCGCAATCCCGCTCAAAGAACTGCTCGGCGATCAACCCCTCAACGCAGGAAATGCTTTCGCTGTTTCGCTCAGTCGCATCCTGCCAGCCGTTGCGGTACAAAGCTGGGGAGACCAAAAAACAGAACACCCAACCCGCTCTGCAATGGGAATTGTACGATTCAAATAGGAATAGTCCTGGATAAGTTAAAAGGTGTCACACAAATAACGGTTCCTGACACCTTTAATCTGGCCCGAATTCGTCGGGCATTCTTCCGACATCGACGATGCTGCACGCGAGAATTGGTTTAATGCCCATTTCGTTGGCGGCATCGAAAAGCTCCTGATTTTCGCTACCCGGATTGAACCAGACTTCTTCTGCATTCGCCGCCGCGATTTCAGGAAGTAGCTTGATTCCAATTTGCGGCGGGAGATAAACAGTGATGCGATTCAAATGTTCCACCGGGACATCTGCCAGCGATTGATAGCAAGTTAATCCTTCAATCGTTTTTTCTTTCGGATTGATCGGAAAAACATCATACCCTTGTGCCAGATGCGCCCGCACCGATTTGTTGCCATATTTTTTTCGGTCGTTACTCGCACCCAGAACTGCCACGGTCGGTTTTGTCTTCACGCTATATCCTGTTCTTCAAAGGGATCCCAGCACGGCTGGTTTGTTTTGACCGCCGTAACCAAAATGATATTTTCTGAAAATTTGCGTACCGTTCGTAAACTCTTATCGTTAACAACACAAATAATAGTCGGTTTGCCGGACAATCGATCGGTACTTATATTAGTAACTTATCAGCAAAAAGCTTCGCAAAGTGGCAAGATATTTAATGAGAATTGGGTAGCCCAAACTCTTTCAGAGAAGAGCTGACCGGTGTACTGCTTGCCCCAAGCTTTATTTGATTCTGCTAGAGAGTCAATTCAAAGTCTTTTTCTTCCAGGAAATCTTGAAGTTTTTCCAAAGATCGGTGCAACAATTGCCTGACTCGTTCTGTGCTAATTCCGAGCGAGAGACCAATTTCGCGGAAGGTTTTGGGAGAAGACTCGGTGTTGAATAGCCCAAAACGTTCGCTGATAATGATTTGATCTCGGTGCGATAGTTTGTCGATGACTGAACCAAGTAAACCGTACACATGAGTTTGAGTTGTTTGTGATGTCCGTCTGCCTGCTCGCTCATCGGAACAAGATTCGAAATACCCGGTATCACCAGTGACAAATTTTTGATAATGCTTTCGGGTTTTTCCTGTAACTCGATATAAATGATTCCTAACCGCCCAGGTGGCGTAAGTGCTGAATCGCGTTCCTCGCTCAAAATCGAAAATCTCAACTGATCGAATTAATGGAACTGTTCCCTGGGCAAATAAATCTTCCAATGGATTGTTAACATCAACCAATTTCTTGGCGATCGAAATAACCAGACGCAAATTGGCAGTAATGATGTAATTTCGAATTACCAGAGCTTCCTGCAGATAATGATGGAGCATAGAAATTTTTGATTTTGATTTTTTATTTAATCGTTTTTTCGAGTGTTGCGGAATTTCTTTGCGAATCTGCTCGGCCAGATATTTCAAATAATTCATCTTTCGGAAAAGATGATGTTCCTGCTCAGCAGTTAGCAGTTCAGCGATATAAAGGCAGGCAAACGCATCTGGAGTACCGGCTGGAACGGAAGATGGCTGTGACTGATCACGATTGAGGTTGACCTGTTCTAACCCCGGCGCAGGATCAAGAAAACCGATGACACAATCGGGAGCTGCGAAGTCGTTCCCACAGATCAATTCAATGGGCAAATCCAAATTCACCTCTTTGAGCGTTGTAGAGGCTGCGTCTTGAACAAACATTATCTCAATTTCCTCACACGGTGTACCCAGAACTTAAAAGGGAATAAAACGCCAGGAAAGCAAGCCAGGCTTTCCTGCTTGATGAATGTGGTTTCCATGATCATGACTCCCTGATTCACCAGGGAAATCTGTATTACGAATTGAAATATCAGTGCCATTTGTCTCAGGCTGGAAAGCCTAACTTATGATTTTCTGAAAATATCCTGCCGCTTTTGCACCGTTTTATTTGATTGATTCCAGAGAACTCACTCCAGGCGAGAAACTCCAATTATGCTCTTTATGGCAATTAACGCAAGTGTATCTGTCAAAAAGAAGTGCAAATAATTGCCACGCATGAATATATACTCATTAGTACACATATCCTAAAGGGAATGAATATCTATGATCACGTTCATGGCAGGGAGCTCAAGCGAAGAGCTCATTTAGACGAAAATGAATGTAAAGACCTATTGCCTGTAACTATTCAGTAATGGCTGATTTTGCAGGGATTTAGGTTGTCCTTAGGGTCCGCTACCCGCGGACCACCATACGAAACAGGGGGATCCATGTCCCATCGTGGTCCGCGGGTAGCGGACCCTACGCCAAAGCTGAATAGTAACGATTATTCTTTTTTGAAGCAGATTCAGATTGCTGGAGAATCGTTTCCGATATATTTGAATGCAGGCGTTCTGCCTGGAAAATAAAACAAGACTTATCCAGAAATCTAAACGGGACAATCTCTCCCCTTACTGTTAAGTAAATCTAATGCTCCATTTATTACCTGCAATTACTCCGCGTGTGGTTTCTCGTTTTGCGCTCAATACGATTCGGCGTATGACACACGACCCATTTGCCGCCAAGCTTCAGCAGGCAAAAAGTATTCAGCGCGGTTGGCTGTTGAATCGCATCCGTTTATGTCGTGAAACAAAATTTGGTCGCGATCACGGCTTTAGTAATATCAAATCGATTGACGACTACAAGAAACAAGTCCCCATCAATGACTATTCGTATTTCGAACCTTATATTAATTCCGTCGCTGAGGGAGTGACATCAGCTCTCATTCCTGCCGAAGAAAAACTGGTGCAGTTTACAATTACAACCGGAAGTACCGGGGTTCCTAAACTGAATCCAGTGACCAGTACCTGGTTGAAGGAGTATAAAAGAAGTTGGAGCGTTTGGGGTTCAAAACTGTTTTGCGACCATCCCGATAAAATTGGCTCTAAAATGATTCAGATGGCTGGCACCTGGGATATGGGGACAACCAAAGGGGGCTATCAAATCAGCATGGTCAGTGCGTTACTATCAAAAATTCAGAATCCGCTTCTCAAACCCTATAATTTGCTGCCTGAAATCATCAACACAATTCCCGATCCCGTAGCCCGGCACTACATCGTATTAAGACTCACTATTCTAGAAAATGTTGGTTGGATACTGTTGATGAATCCAGGCACAATGATCCGCCTGGCAGAAATTGGTGATACTTATTCAGATCGATTGTTGAAAGATATTGCCGAGGGAACTTTGACGGATCAATTCGATATCCCGGAGAATGTTCGTTCAATATTGCTCAGCGGTTACTTGAAAGCATCTCCCAAAGGGGCAAAGAAATTGACGCAAATAGCAAGTACACAAGGCAAGCTGCTTCCCATCGATTACTGGAACCAGCCGGTCGTCGGTTGCTGGACCAGCGGCACGGCTGGTTTTCAATCGAAGTATCTTCCCGAATATTACGGCGAATGTGCGATGCGAGACATGGGGCTTATTACCAGCGAAGGGCGTCACACGATTCCGCTTGCAGATGATTTACCAGCGGGTGTTCCAGCGATTGATGCGGGCTTCTATGAATTTGTTCCTGTTGAAAATGATCAATCTGCCCAGGGAGAAGCGATGGAGGCTCATGAGCTGATCGAGGGAGAAAGTTATCGTCTACTAATGACAACCGCCGCCGGCTATTACCGCTTTGATATTGGTGATATTGTTAAATGCAGAGGTTTTATCGGGGAAGCCCCACTGCTCGAATTTATCCAAAAAAGTGAACGAGTCGGCGACCTTGAAGGAGAGAAAGTGACTGAGCATCAGGTCGTGGAAGCCGCCCATCTTGCTGCGAAGAAAACAGGTTTTACCCTTAGCTTAATTACCGCTGTCCCGCGACGTCTTCTGAATCAACAGCCACGCTATGATTTTCTGATGGAACATTCGCAAGTGAAAAATCTCAAACAGGCAAAAGACTTCCTCAAACAATTCGATGCTGAACTGGCCAAGATTAATTTCCTGTGGCGAGCCAGGCGTAACGAAGGTGTACTTCAATCACCGCATCTATTACTACTGGCACAAAATGAGTGGAGCCGACATATCAATGCCGAAGCAAAACGCCGAGGGACCGGCGATTATCAATACAAACACCCCGGCCTTGTCGTCGATGAATCCTGGCTCAATCAGTTTCAAGTTGATGAGACAATTACTCTCTGAGTGCCGTCAGGCACCCGAGAAATTGAGTGAAAGGTTTGAGAATTAGTATAAGCGATACCTGAAAAGAAATCCCTCGAGTTGCTTCGCAACACAGACAACCCTGAACGGGATTGTCTGTGCTACCCGGTGTAGAACTCTTAAATAACAGCATACCTGCTTACGCAGTCGCCTTCGCCTTGCCGTTAAACGAATTATCTGTATTCACCCTCTTACAAAACAGCCAGTAAAATGGCGATGTAATGGCAGGTGCTGCCTGCAATAACAAGCGTATGCCACATCGCGTGAAAGTAGCGAGCATACCAGTCAAAGGCCAGAAACAGCGTTCCGACAGAATAAAACAGCCCGCCTGCAACAATCCAGATAAGTATTTCAAACGGAGCCGCCTCGAAAAGTGTTTTCAACGAGATGACTGGCAACCAGCCGAGTAATCCGTAAGTACACATCGCCAATGGTGAGAGATGACGCACGCGGAGTACCACTAAAACCCCCAGCAAGGCAAATACCCACATCATCACCAGAAGAATTGACCACCAGCGACTCCAAAGAAAGACCACCGCAATAGGCGTGAATGATCCTGCGATTAAAAGATAAATAAAGACTTGATCCATAGTACGAAAAAAACGTCGCCAGGCAAGATCATAGAACATATGCGATAACGTCGAAGCGGCATACAATCCAACAAGAGAACTGCTATAAACAACACAAGCGATAACAACCCTGGTTGGAGCATGCTTAACCGCGATTGGGATTAACAAACCGGAAGCGACAAGACTCAGAAAAAATCCGAATGCGTGTGTGATGAAATTGGCATATTCATCCTCAGGCCTTTCCTCTGCCAATTTGGGTATCGAGTTTTTTGGGGAGCCTGCGATCATGAAAAAATCCCTGGCAGTTTGATAAGCAGCGCTCAAACAATTACTGTTGTCTCTTTGAACCGTAGGATGGCGTGCTTGCCCCCATCAAATACGGTTTCCATTTCGAAAATCCAATGTCGGTAAAGCTGTTGCCGAATCATAACAATTCCAACTCTATTGCATCAATGACCGCAACCCGGCACGCGAAGATGGGTGCAAGCACACCATCCTACGATAAACACGAAACAAAAAATGAAGAGGTGACAGCTATTCTTTGTCCGATGCTAAGCCACATCTTTCACTGAAAACCCAGCATGAGTAATAGGCCACCTTCTGATAGTGATAAGGGAATCTGATCAGTCCTGCAAACAAACAGTGGCATTATTACATTAAAACAGACGATACGGTACAATCTTCGACAACCGAATGATTCAAGGCAACCTCTATTCATTCAAAAAAACATTATTGAACGGAGGGTAGACATTCTTGTCTGCCTACAACAGAGCATGCTCTTACGAGGCAGACGCCGAATGTCTGTACTCCTTTTGAATTAACAAAGGTTTTTTGAATTAACAAAGGTTCCCTTTAGAGAATCACTCTAATTTCTGAGTATATGGAGAGATTTCAATCATGATTTCACCGAATCGATATCCCGTTCGCCGAGATAAATTAAAACGGTTAATCAAAAAACAAAAATTGCCTGCGGTTTTAATTTGCGACGAAACCAATGTCCGCTATCTGACCGGATTCACAGGAGACAGCACGTGGCTATTGATTGGTCCCGGCTTTGAACGACTCATCAGCGATGGGCGATACACGACGCAACTTGCGCAAGAGTGTCCGGAAGTTGATGTCACGATTCGCCCCGTTTCGCAAACTTTGATAAAGGCGACTGCCAAAGTCGTTTCGAAACAGAAGGTCAGTGCGGTCGGATTTGAAGCGACTGCCCTCAGCTTTGCAGAAGCGTCTCAATTGAAAACTGCACTGGAAAAACAGGAATTCGTTCCGGTCAATGGATTGGTGGAGCCACTTCGTGAAGTGAAAGATGCAGATGAAATTGCAGAGATTCGTCTTGCGATTCGAGCAGCAGAGAAAGGGTTTGAGTACCTCAAAGCCTCTCTGAAACCCGATATGACGGAACTGGAGGCCTCGTTTGCGATAGAAACGGGAATGAGACGGTTTGGGGCGCTGGGGGCAAGTTTTGATACCATTATCGCTGTCGGACCGAATGCAGCTCTGCCCCATGCCCGCCCAGGAGGGTTATTATGTTCAGATAACCCATTCATCCTTGTTGATTGGGGGGCCAAAATGGGGACAGGATACGTCAGCGACTTGACTCGCATGATCATCACAGGTAGCATTTCGTCCAAATTTCAACGTATGTACGAGATTGTGAAAACCGCCCAGGAGAAGGCGATTGAAGCAATTGGTCCCGGTGTCGAGGCACGTGATGTGGATCGGGTCGCGCGCGGTTCAATTGAACAGGCGGGGGTCGGTCCGAAATTTAATCATGGATTAGGCCACGGGTTTGGTCTGCAGGTGCATGAATCGATCCGCTTTTCTCCTCAATCGAATCATCAGTTAAAGACGGGAATGGTTTTGACTGTTGAACCTGGTGTTTATTTTCCAGGTTGGGGCGGGATTCGGATAGAAGACGATGTTCTGGTGACAAAAGATGGCTGCGAAGTTCTCTCTTCTGTTCCAAAAGATTTAGAAGCGAGTGTTCTTTCTTTTTGAGGGAACTTCTATTTATTCAAAAGGAGCACAGTCATTCGGCGTCTATCTCGTAAGAGCATGCTCTGTTGCAGGCAGACAAGAATGTCTACCCTCCTTTCAATGAGGAGATTTTTGAGTCAATAGAGGTTCCCTTAATAATAACAGGGTTCACTGGTAAATCAGAGAGTGATTATCTTGCGAACCACATTTGTCAGGCTGGAAAGCCTAACCTACGAATTATCAAAATATCCTGCCACTTTTACGCAGCACTTCATTGATAAGATACTAAATAAAAGAAATAGTGCGTAGAGATTTCTCTGCAAATCTTACGATCTTAAAATAAGAGAATAAGGGCAAATTACAGATGCCACAAAAAGCAAAATCAACAAGCGGGCAAGGTTCTGCAAATTCATTCGATCTGAAACAACTGCGAGAGTTGATCGAAATGATGGAGGAACATGGTGTAACCGAAGTCAATTTACGTCAGGGAGAACAGCACTGGCGATTACGCCGCGGCCCGAGCGAAGTGGCTCTGCCTGCTGCACCACCGGTGTATCAAGCTGCAACTCCCGTTGCAGCAGTACCCGCAGTCGCTGCCCCTGCAACATCCGCACCTGCTGCCGATTCGAATGCCGATGATGGCTTGATTGAAATTGTCAGCCCAACGGTTGGCACCTTTTACGCCTCTCCCAGTCCCGAAGACCCAGTCCTTGTTAAGATTGGCTCGAAAGTCAGTGAAGAGACGATTGTCTGCCTGGTGGAAGCCATGAAAGTCTTCAACCAAATTCAAGCGGAATGTTCGGGAGTGATCGAAAAAGTTCTTGTCAAAGATGGAGACGCGGTCGATTTCGGTCAGCCCTTATTCAAAGTTCGCCCTGCCTGAACCAGGCACAGACCGACGAAATGATTGATCTTCGCGGACACTTACAGCCTGTCACCGATTAGAGACAAAGACGTACAACTTTATGTTTCAAAGAATATTGATAGCAAACCGAGGTGAAATTGCCTTGCGCGTCATTCGTGCCTGTCGTGAGATGGGTATCGAAACAGTTGCCGTTTTCAGCGAGGCTGATCGCGGGGCAGACTATCTCTCGCTGGCAGATGAGGCATACTGTATCGGCAAAGCGGCTGCCACTGATAGTTACCTGTTAATCAATCGAATTATTTCCGCTGCAGAAATTGGAAACGTGCAAGCTATCCATCCCGGTTACGGTTTCCTGGCGGAAAATGCACACTTCGCAGAAGTCTGTCGAGAGTGCAGCATCGAATTTATTGGGCCGCATCATACTTCGATGGAACAGTTGGGGGATAAAGTTTCTGCCCGAGAAATTGCGTTAAAAGCAAAGGTGAATGTTGTTCCTGGAAGCGATGGTCTGGTTCCAGATGAAGCAACCGCGCTGAAAGTTGCAACTGAAATTGGCTATCCGGTTTTGATTAAAGCAACCGCCGGCGGTGGCGGTAAGGGGATGCGGGTTGCAAGAAACGATATTTCATTGAAATCGGGTTTCAGTGCAGCTCGGCAGGAAGCCGAAAAGTCGTTTAGTAACCCAGGCGTTTATATCGAAAAATATATCGAACAACCCCGGCACATCGAAGTGCAGCTCATCGCGGATCAGCATGGGAACTGTGTCCATCTTTGGGAGCGAGATTGTTCGACTCAGCGTAAACATCAAAAGCTGATCGAAGAAAGTCCCGCCCCGAACTTGCCGAAATCTGTCCGGGAAGATATTTGTAAATCAGCCGTTCGTTTGATCAAATCAGCAGGTTATTATAATGCGGGAACGGTCGAATTTATTCTTGATAAAGATAATCAGTTCTACTTCATCGAAGTGAATGCACGTATTCAGGTCGAACATCCGGTCAGCGAAATGGTAACCGGGGTCGATTTAATTCAGCAGCAGATTCGGGTCGCTTTCGGGGAAGAACTCAAATTACAACAACGTCAAATTAAAGCCACCGGTTCTGCGATTGAAATTCGCATCAACGCAGAAGACCCGGAAAATAATTATCGAGGTTGCCCAGGCCAAATTACAAAATTGCGAGTCCCTGGCGGCTTGGGAATTCGATTCGATTCTCATGTGCATGAAGGTTATCGGATCAGTCCGTATTACGATTCGATGATTGGAAAATTGATTGTCCATCGTCCCACTCGCAAAGAAGCGATCAAGGCAGCGCGAGCTGCATTGGGGGAATTCGAAATTGAAGGCGTAAAAACAACGATCCCGTTGGCTCGAAAAATTCTTGATCACTCTGTTTTTATCGAAGGCGAAATGGATACCACATTTCTGGAACGGACATTTTAGATTCTTACCCGATGAAATGCTGCACAAAGCTGGCAGGATATTTTAAGAAGTACTTTTGAACCACGAATGAACGCGAGTGAGTACAAATAAAGCTTCCATCAAATCTTAGGCTCTTATTGAAATGCTGCGCAAAAGTGGCAGGATTTATTTACCACGAAGAAGAAAGAAGTGAACCACCGAGAAGTGAACCACCGAGAAGTGAACCACCGAGAAGTGAACCACCGAGACACGGAGAACACTGAGGCAAAACAAAAAAAGAAGAGAAAATATAGAAAAAAGAGTTTCACGCAAAGACGCGGCGACGCAAAGAAAAGAAGAAAAGAAGAAAAGTTTTTAAGCAGATGAAATAAGCAGTTTGAATTCCAATTTATTGCAGACGATGCGGGGAATTCTTTGCGTCGCCGCGTCTTGGCGAGAGTTTTTTCTCCGTGTTCTCTGCGTCTCTGTGGTTAATTTTTTTTATTTTCCTGCTTGTACGCCGGGTTAGAGAATTCTTAGATTGGTAGGATGGCGCGCTTGCACTCATCTTCGCGTGCCAGATTGCGTTCAATCACAGAAAAGAATGAGAACAGATATAAACTGTTGATGGGTTCACAAAAATGGAGACCACATTTGATGGGTGCAAGCACGCCATCCTACGGCGGGAACTTATTTCAATTTGAAACGATAATGAGATTCGAACAAAATCACTTGGTCTCTATTAGCGATCCTAACCTAACCTCCCTTATTCCTGTTTGGTTCCAACAAGCCAGACATACTGGGAAAAATTATTAGAAAGAAATGGAAATTATGAAAGTCGGCTTACTAACTGGTGGGGGCGATTGCCCAGGACTTAATGCGGTTATTCGTGGCGTGGTGCAAGTCATTCACAATGCAGGTGGCGAA
>Ga0316208_1002253_pt1 | contig 16081 bp, 12 predicted proteins | sample 3monopyrite_MG_FD_204944 | JGI IMG/M metagenome (GOLD analysis project Ga0316208, IMG submission 204944) | Microbial mat bacterial communities from mineral coupon in-situ incubated in ocean water Damariscotta River, Maine, United States -... | ecosystem: Environmental > Aquatic > Marine >...
TCGTCGAAAAGTAATGTACGCAGCCTACTGGCCGGCCCCATCGTCTAGTGGCCTAGGACTCTGGCTTTTCACGCCAGCAACACGGGTTCAAATCCCGTTGGGGTCATCTCGAAATGCTCGAGCTTCTTAAAGGCTCGGGCATTTTTTATGCGCCGACGAAAGATCAGGAGCCGCAGAATGGAAACGACAGCCGCCTGGAAAGCAATGTTCGAGGGATGGCCGGACGCGATCGAGCGAAAGGGCATGGTCGTCACCTCGTTGGGCGAAGCCATTCCGTTTCAGGCGTTCATGATCTCGGGCGGGCTGTTGCTGCTCGAACGGGACAAGCCGGACCAGTTCGGAACTCGCAAGGTCATCCTCGCTTACGACCAGATCTGCTCCGTCCGACTTCCGACGACGATGGAACTCGCCAGATTCCAGGTCATGGGCTTCCAGCCGTCCATCTGAGCCATTCGGGCGTTGCATGCAGGAACGCTTACAAACGAAAACGCCCGGCCGAGCATCGCTCGATCGGGCGTTCTTAACTGGTAGGGTGCTGATTTGCTCGGCTTACTTGCCAGCGAGTTCTTTCACCGCTGCCTGAATTCCCGCGGAATCGAGACCCTGGTAGCCCATCTGCTGCCACAATCCGCCGGAACCTTCTTTGTTCGTACCGATGTGTGAGAACGAGCCTTTGAAGCCACGCTTCAGCAACTCGCTGCCGAATCGTGAGCCCAGACCGGTCGAAACGTTGAACGACTCAGCGACTAGCACTCGCGGAGCGGCCGCCAGCTTCTGCATGACATCTTCGTCGTAGACGTTCAGAGTCGCTTTGCCGATCAGGCCGACATCCAGGCCGTCTTCTTTAAGCTGGATGACCGCGTCGAGGGCTCGGTACAGCGTTTCGCCGAACGAGACGATGTATCCGGCAGAACCTTCGCGGATGACGTCATCCTTGCCGGAAACGAATTCGTAGCCGTCGCCGTAAAACGGTTTGTCGTTTTCGTCGAGGATGTCCGGCACTGCCGAACGAGTCGAGAAGATAAATCGCAGACCCGGATCGTCGAAGATTCGCTCCAGACACGCTTTGAACTGGTGCTGGTCGATCGGGAAGTACAGCCGTGTCGAATCCTTGCCGTCGTCCGGCAAACCGTTCGCCGCAAACATATTGTTCAGGCCGAAGTGGCACGTGTTGTCGGCCATGTCGTCGCAACCGGCGTGCGAGAAGTGGCTGAGGACGTTGGCATTGTTAAGCCGAGCCATCGTGACTTCGGAAACGATCATTTCCAGGAACGCCGAGAAAGTTCCGAAGATGCCCTGTCGGCCTTCTTCGAATCCAAAACCGGCTGCTGCCGAGAAGTTGCCGCGTTCCATGATTCCGCCGCGAACGACGACTTCCGGATGCTCTTTGCGGATGCTGTCCAGGCCGCACGAGCCTTCCAGGTCGCTATCGAAAACTCGGACTTTGCGAACGCGATCCTCTTCCGACATTCCGCCAAGGATTCCGTTGACGATCTTGCCGAACGCCGAGCGGTTCTTACCCGCTCCGGTCGAGCCTCGATAAGATGGACCGCCCGGTCCTTTTTCAACGCTCTTCAGGAATGCCGCCGCTTCGTCGCGGCCGCGTTTTTCGAGGTAGTCAATCGCGGTGGCCGTTTTGATCACGTCGTGGCCGTGGTTCGAACCTTCCAGTCCATCGATCCCCGGACACATCTTGCGGCGGTTAATCAAAGCGTACGGGCCGGGAGTCGTCACGGCTTTGCACATCCGAGCGTAAAGACCGTCGAGATCCTCGCCGTCGCCGATGTCACAAGTAATGCCGTGCCCTTCGAGTGTTTTGGCGACGCTGTAACCGGGCAGGTACTCCGATGGAAAACCGGCGATCGTGACGTCGTTGTCGTCGATGATCAGCTTGACGTTCAAATTCTGAGCGACACACAACCGAGCGGCTTCGGCATCGTTGCCTTCCATCTGAGAACCGTCAGAACCCAGCATGAAGGTAACTTTGTCCGGATTAGCAATCGCGACGCCATTCACGAACGGCCACATATGGCCGAGTCGGCCTGATGAGAACTTGATCCCTCGCTCGTGATCGCGTTCCGGATGGCCCGGCAGGTGACTGAGGTACTCGCGGTAGTGCAGTAGTTTCTCGATCGGAAGGTTTCCTTCCAGAGCGGCCATCAGGTACTGAGTCGCGACTCGATGCCCGGCCTCATCAAAGAAAACCGGCACGCAGTCAGTGGCTCCGCCAGCCTGAGCGTTCAGCATAAAGCTGTACGCGATCATCGTTTCCGGAACGGTGTCGTAAGGCCCGCCAGTGTGACCGCCGAGGCCTTTGGCGTCGGCAACCGCCGTGAAAAAGATAATCGCGTCGCGGCACAACTGAATATTTGCAGTCAGAGTTGCTCGCTGCTCATCGGTCAACGTCGCGTTCGACGGATCCAGTGGCAGGGCTTTGAATTGTGACAAATCGATGGGAAACGTTTCAGTACTCATAACAGCTCTAAGATCTGGAGTTTTGTGGCTTCTTGCGGGATTTGATTCGCGGCGTTTTACCGAAATCCGGGCGGAATCGAAAGGAAACGCTCACTTGCAGCCTTTCGGATTCGTGTGCCACTGGCTCTGCCAGTGCCCGTTTGCGATCAAAGGTTTCAAGGAATTTCGCACTGGCAGAGCCAGTGGCACACATTGAATCTTCCGTTGTTCAACCAGCAGCTACGCTACGGCAGGCCGCCAAACTGACGTACAGCTTCGTAAACGACCGTATTCGCAGTGCTGGCCAGATTGAGGCTCCGCACGAGATCGGTCATCGGCAACTTCAAGTTCCGACCGGGCTGCTCCTCGCGAATTCGATCCGGCAGCCCGCGAGACTCGCTGCCAAACAGCAGAATGTCTCCCGACTCAAAAATCGCATCCCACACCATCCGAGTGGCGAACTTCGTCAGGCACCAGACGTTCGCATCCGGCAGCCGATCGCGGACCTCTTCCCACGAGTCGACCGCTTCCCAGTCGAGATGCTGCCAGTAGTCCATCCCGGCTCGGCGAAGATGTTTCTCATCCAGCCGAAACCCGAGCGGACGAATCAGCCACAACTTCGCCCCGACGGCGACGCAAGTTCGGCCAATGTTGCCGGTGTTCTGTGGAATGTCCGGCTGGTAAAGCACGACGTTGAGTAGCGGTTTGTTGGCCATTGTCCCGATCCATGCAGTGCAGATCTCATCTAAAAGATCGAGCACCTTCTAAGGAACTGTCCCGAAATAAGTTCCTTGTTTGCCCCGAAGCCGCACGCGATGGTGTTTCAGACGCCGGCACGCACTCAAAACACCATCGCCTGCGGCTTCGGGTCAAACAAGGCTACGGAAATCGGGAATCTATTTCGGGACTGATCCTAACCGCTGACGCGAAGACGCAAAGAATCGCAAAGGCCTGATCTACTCTTTGCGAACCTTTGGGGCTTAGCGTCTTTGCGTCAAAACCAATCCTGAAAGGCGTCATGAGAATGAGGAATCATTCGGCAACTACTGATCGCGATTCACAAGGTCCGCATCGAAGTAGTTTGTCGACATGCCCGCGTCGAGCACGATGCCCTGAGCGTTGATGCCGGACGACCTCGGGCTGAGCAGAAACGCGACCGTGTCCGCGACTTCGCCCGTCTGAACGGCCTTTTTCCGCAGCGTCGCTTCTTCAGCGTAGAGGTAGCTGTCGACATAGCCTGGAATTCCCGCCGACGCCGACGACTTCAGCAGCCCAGGGCAGACGGCGTTAAACCGGATTGTCGAAAACTTCGAAAACGCCTTCGCCAGGAAGCAGATCGACGAATCAAGCGCCGCTTTCACCGGAGCCATGTAGCCATAGTTTTCTGCCGCCATGCGAGTGGTCGAAATCGAAATCGTGACAACGCTGCCGTGCTCCTTGTCGAGCAACTCTCGAAACGCGTTCGAAACAGCGATCAGCGAATAGCACGACAGATCGATCGCCTGCAGAAACGCCGGACGAGGAGTCTCATGAAACGGCAGCCACCCCGCAGAGTAATCGGCAAACGCGATCGAATGCACGATTCCGTGCAGCGAACCGTTCTCATTGTCTGAATCCTCGGGATTCGAAGACGCCAGCAGCTCGGTCACGTCATCTCGCAACCGGTCAATCTGTGCCTGATCTTCGACGTCGCACAGGAAGCACGGAGCGTCCGGAAACAGTTTTTGCACAGCCTCGCGACGCTGCTCGGACCGAACACTGAAAATCACGTTCGCACCAGCGTCAGCCAGAACCTTCGCCGAGTGATACGCGACACTTTTCCGATTCGCGACGCCCATCACCAGAATGTTTCGCCCGGATACCTGCAGAAAATCCATCGTCGGATGCGTGCCTCAGAGCCTGACAAAGAGAATTCGCTGGACCGACCAGCTGCCACGAAGCGGGATCGTAGAGAACCGTCCGGCCCGAACACACCGAATCGAGCCTCCTTCGCAGCAGTCAGTTCGCAGCAGTCAGGCTGTGGTTCCAGTCAGGCCTGAGCCCGCAAAGTCGACCTGACCGTTAATTTCGGAAAATTCCTCAAGACCGGCACTGCCTACTGCCGATCTTCCATGAGAGCCCCGATCGTCTTTCCTCGGAGACTTCATGCCCACGCGCCCTAAGAAACGCCAGAAGAGTTCGGAGAAGAACTCCATGTCGCCACAAAGCGTGCTCGAAATCTGTCGCCAGCCGAAATCACTGATTGTTGGCGGCTGCCTGGCACTCGCGACCGTTATCACGATCGTGGCGTTCCAGTCAGGTTCGGATTCCGTCGCGGACGCAGACCCGACCGACGAACAACTGGACCTCGCTCTCGGCGCACTCGGAATGAGCAACTCAGCGAATCCTGGCTCAGGCAGCGTCAACACCGACTTCAACTTCGACGATGAGCCCGAACCGGAGTTGCGGAACTTCGCCAGCGACTCGGGTTTTCTGAATCGATCGACCGTTTCGGAATCGATCCCGGACTTCGAACCATCATTCGATGACGACGCTCCTCGTTTCGGTCGACCGATCATCGTCACCGACCCTCGATCAGCGCCGGCCATTCAGCAGGCCAATTTCCAGCAGCCTGAAAAAGCACCGTCGCAAGTCGTCGGTGCCCGAGTGACCGCGAACCGGGCAGTCTGGCTGACAGGCAGTATCGAGACACGTTGAACAACGACCAGAACGATCGCTGTCGTTGACCGCGGCGATTCTGAAACCATCAGTCGACTCAAAGAAACAGGCAGGCGATGTACGCTCAGTACTGGAACCTCGACAGCAAGCCATTCGAGTGTGATTCGGATCCGGCTTTCTTCTTCCGCAGCCGCACCCACCAGGCCGCTCTGCTGAAACTGCGATACCTCATCGACAGTAACAAAGGCGCCGCCGTTCTGTGCGGCAATACCGGCGTCGGCAAATCATTCCTGCTGCGTATGTTCAAGCAGGAGTTGCAGGAAGCCGACTCGAAATTCGGCCCGTTCGTTCAACTCAACTATCCGTTCCTCACGTCGAACGAACTCGTCGGATTCCTGGCCGCAGAACTCGGAGCCGAAGAAGCCATTGTCCGCAACGCCGACGTCGGCTTCGACACGACTCTTCGGCAGTTTGAAGCACGGCTCGCTCACTTCAAAGAAGTCGGTCGCCACCCAGTCATCGTTCTGGACGAAGCTCACCTGATCGAAGATCAAAAAGTCTTCCGCACGATCCAGCTGTTGCTCAACTACCGCTCCGATTACTCGTTCACGTTTCTGCTGGCCGGTCAGCCGAGCGTGCTCAGTCGAATCTCAAGACTCACCGAACTCGACGAACGCATCGGCGTCAAATCTCTGATCCAACCATTCAGCCGCGAAGAAACCGCCGAGTACATCAGCCACCGCCTGGGCGTCGCCGGGATCACCGAGTCCCCCTTCGACGAATCCGCCCTCGACGAAGTCCACGAACTCTCTGGCGGAGTCCCCCGCCGCATCAACCGCATCGCCGACCTGTCACTCCTCGTCGGCTTCGCAGACGGCATGAGCCAACTGACGACTCGTGAAGTCGAATCCGTCGCCGACGAAATCGGCCTCTCCGTCGAAGCATAAACCGTCGCCGGGCGAGCATCAGCCCGTCGTAGGTTATTGACAAGCGAAGCGCCGGCATAACATCTGCTTTGATTCGTCTGGTACGCCTGCGCTTCGCTTGACATCCCCTACGTGCTCGGCCGCGAGTCTCAATCGGTGAGTTCTTTCTTCCAGAACTCCTGAGTCATCACAAAGCCCGACCGCTCGTAAAGCTTCTTCGCGCCGGGGTTTTCCGTGTCGACTTCGAGCGTCACTCGGCAGCAACCGAGTTCTCTGGCTCGCTGAGCAACGGCGTCCAGGAGCATGGTCCCGACGCCCTGCCCACGGGACTCGGCTGTCACCGCCAGGTCGTGAATGTTGAGCAGCGGTCGACCGGCAAACGTCGAGAACGCCTCGAAGCACACGGCAACGCCGACAACTTTTTCGCCGTCAATCGCCAGCAGAATCTGCTTACCCGAAGTCCTTGCCAGCCGGGATGTCAGATTCTCGATGACGTCGACCGGAAGCCCCCGCCCGGCGATATGCGGCAGCCTCGCGTACTCATCGAGAATCGCGACCAGTCCGTCACAATGCTCAGGTCGGTCAAGTTCCGCATCGACCACAGAAATTGGCATCTTCAGCTGCTCCTTCGTCACCATTCTGAAAAAGATTTCGCCGCGCGAGTCTTACGCGGCCACCTGCCTTCGTCCAGTCGCACAATCGCCGACTTTGCCCCGTTGACGATGTTGTGTCCTGGTCCCTAATGTGGGGCCTTCACTCATCTCTATTCGTTTTCTGGCCAACCGACGGTTGCTCGTCGCATCAAAATGTCCCCATTCGTCACCCAGTGTCTGTTCGTTGTTGCCTGCCTGACGGTTCCCATCGTCTGGGGGATCATCGTCAACTGGGTGTTCCATCGGCTGAAGACAGCGGCACCTCCCGACGAAGAGTCCGAAGCGGATTCGTCGGACGAGCCGGTCATCGAATATTACATTTGAGCTGTCGTCAATTTTGACGGATCCGACTGCCAGATAATTATCAGGAACGATCACTGTGCTCGGCGCGCTGCTTCCACACGAACTGCTGCTGGTTGTCGGCTGCGGATTCGTCGTCGGCGGCCTGTCCGGAGTGTTTGGCGTTGGCGGCAGTTTCCTGCTCGTTCCCATCCTGCACGTCGTGCTGGGCATCCCGATCGAGATAGCAGTCGGATCGACGGCCTGCCAGGTTCTTGGCCCATCAACCGCCGCTCTGCTTGCCCGACGAGTCACACGAGTGCAGCTACGCCTCCCTCTGATCATCACCGGGGGGATCATTATGGGCGTCGTCCTTGGGACTCTGATCCTGCACGAAGCTGGACAGTTCGGCAAAGTTCAGATCAACAGTCGAAACGTCGACGCCAGCGAACTGCTCGTCCTGGGAACGTACCTCGTGATGCTGCTCGGAATCGGATCGTTCAGTCTTTACGAAGTCCGCCGCCAGCTTGCGGGCAACCCGGTCGCCCGCGGAGCGTTAGCCAGACTGAGCATCCCGCCTGTCGACACTTTTTCGGAACTCGGCGTCGGCACATTGTCGATCCCGATCCTCTCGATGTTCGGCCTGGTGACAGGCATCACGGCCGGAATGCTCGGGATCAGTGGAGCGTTACTGTTAATCCCCGGCCTGGTCTACCTGCTCGACATTCGATCGCGTAAGGCAATTCTCGCTTCACTGATCGTGGTCTGGATCACGTCGTTTCTCGCAACGATCTCGCACGCCTGGCAGGGACACGTTGATCTTGCCTTGACGATCGCGCTGATGCTGGGCGGCACGATCGGAGCAAGAATCGGCTCTGAACTGAGCAGTCGTCTGGAAGGTCGCTCGCTTCGCAGCGGCATCGGCTGGTTGTCACTGTTCGCCGCCGGCCTCGTGCTGTTTCAGCTTTATCAACTGCTGAAATAGCCCTCGCCCGACGTCGCAAGGTCAGCGAAGAGCCGGAGCAGGAACCGACGACTCGTATGCTTTCGCAAGATTCACGAGCAGCTCTTCCAACTGACCATAGTAAGCATCCTCGTCATCAAAGGATGGCTTGCGATCACGCAGTTGAATAACTGCCTGCTCAAGCTGATCTCGCAACTTCCGGGTTTCCGGCGAAAGCTGCTGCTCCGAATCGCTCCGCACCAGGTGGAACCGATGAGCGAGTCGGCCGTCGACAGTCGCCTCGCCTTGAACTTTCTTGACCAGCCGCACCCCGCGAAAAAAGTCAGCTCGCACGCCGAGCCCATCGCCGTTGTCATCCAGCAGCGAATGCTCCGTCGCCAGCCGTCCTTCAGACTCGTAGAACGCCAGCGTTCGACGACTTGCGGAGAGAAACGCTTCGAACGCGGATGTCTGCCCGTCCTTATCCAGGTCAAACTTCGAATCGCCGACCGCTTCAGAAAGAAACTCTCCGAACCTCGCAAAGTTGATTTCCGCACCCGTTTTCGTCGCGGTCATCACGACCCGATTCTTACCAGCCAGTGCCTTCAGAAACGGTCCACTGGCCGACGAACAATTCGCAATGGCAATCGGGCATCTGATCGGCGCCAGCCATTTCTTAAGATTCTCGGCACCAACATCGTTCCCTCGCAGATTGAAGCGAGCTGTCCGACCATCGAACGTCCCATGGCCAATCAACACGACCCAAAGCTCCGTCAATCGATTTGACTGGGCCTGCGATGCGGCATCGCGAAGTGTCTTCTCGATTAGCTTGCGATCGGCATCCGCCGCTTCAGAAGTTCCTGGAAGTTGAAACGCGTCATTGCGAGGCCCAACGGGACCGATTCGCAAGACCTCTGCTTTGCCAGCCTCGGCGGCCTTCACCCAGCGATCACTCCAGGAATCAAACAGCTCGCCATACTCATCCGTGCCGGACGCCCCTCGAATAATCACTACGAGTCGCTCGGCAGGTTGCTCCGACTTCTCGACATTGGCCGCCGATTCATCATCAGCGGCACCGCACACGGGACACCATGCAAGAACCAGCAAGACCGACAGGCATCCCCAACAAATGAATCCATTTTTTATTGCCGCGAGCCTCATAAGCAAATCACAACCTCAACAATGAAGCAGCAGATCAAAGATTTCGAACCACGAATGGACACGAAGAAACACGAATTTCTAAAGCAAAATCATTCGTGTAAATTCGTGTTTATTAGTGGTTCCTTACTTAGAAGACGATCCAATTCTCATGGCAACCCTTTCGACCGCCGAAGGCCCCACTCGCCAACCAGGCTGCAGAGTACGACCAGAAACACCAGCGGCTGATCCCACAACGGCATCGTCCACGCCTCGACGACAGGCATCGGCTTACTCTGAAGTTGCGACACAAAGTCGTCGAGTTTGTCCGCCTGAACAATTTCCCCACCGGTCTGCTCGGCCAGTTGACTCAACAGTTCGCGATTGACGCCTGGCCTTTGGAATTCCTGGACGGCGGGTTCGTAAATCCACCCGGCGATATCAGCAGTCAGTTTTTCCCCATCGCCAGTCGTTGCTTCCGCTTCGACAGTCCACGCTCCTGCTTCCTTCGGCATGAAGACGGCGGTGTAAACACCGGGCTCGTCCAGCGAGGCCTCGGCATTTAACACAACGTCATCAGAATCGGCTTCGTCTGAAGCGGCAGTCGTGGATGTCTCTGCCGACGAGTCCTCACTCTCATTATCGTCATCCTTCGTGAGTGTTACCGGGCCGTTGACGCGGATCTGAACCTGGGCATTGTCGAGCGGCAAGAACTCTTCGTCGACAACTCGCACGCTCACTCGCACTGCTTCTGGAGCGACGTCTTCAGCCGCCGCCGTCTCAACACCGACACGCTGCTGGACGTCGGCGATCAACCAACGAAGTGTTTGTCGCCACGCTTTCGGCAGGTCTTCCGGCTGTTCTTCCGCCCTCGTGATTTGCCAGCGCCACAGGTCACCAACCAGCATCGCTCCGGAACGGCCTCGACCATAGGACTGCGTCACCAATGCCGGCCAGTGTTCGCCGCTGGCGTCCGAAACCGTCGACATGACGGACGCACCCGGTTTGATTCCCTGAGTCGGATTCAGCGTTCGAAATGCCGGCATTGTCTTCAGCCGGTCGTGCTCGTCGGATTCGGTCGGTCGAAGCCGCACCCACGGTTGCAACCACCCTTCGCGAGTCAGATCGAGCGACAGCCTCGCGGCCGCCGCCGGAAACTGAGTTCGGTCCAGGTAAACCGGCAAAGCGTCAGCAACCGGCGTGCGTTCGTAGCCGCCCGTATGGAAACACTCGGCGCCGCCGAGCATCAGCAACCCGCCTCCCCGTTCGCTGACGAACTTTTCGATTAGCGTTAACTGATCGCGGTTGAAGAATTCCGCTTCAACGTCGTCGAGGATCAACGCGTCGAATCCGAACAGGTCCTTCGGATCCTTGGGGAAGCCGGCTCGCAGCTCGTCAGCGTCTTTTGTGTTCAGCCGGACGATGACGGGCTCATCATACTTTTCCGTTTCTTCGTCGGTCTCACCCTTGAAGCCTCGAAACAGCGAGTTGCTCGACTGCCCGTTTCGACCACGGAAATCGAATTTCGCTTCGCGCTTCGCCACTCGAATCATCCCGACCAGGTCGATCTGATCGTCTTCCTCGACCGAACGTCTCAGAAATTTGAACTCCCAGTTCGGTCGCCCACAAACATAAAGAATGCGATGCTTTGCCGAGCCGCGATTGACCTGCACGATTCTGGAATTGTTAACCAGCGTGCTCTCTTCGATCGGCGTGTCCGACTCCCCGCCCAGCTCAAGCGTTGTGACGAGCAACCGATAGAAAGCGACTCCAGTCTTGATGGGTCGAAACTGAAAACGAAACGGCAACGTGGCTTCGGGATCGCCGATCGCCTGCCGTTCGATTTTGACCGTTTCGCCTTCTGAATCGATCAGCTGGCATTCGACGAGCAGGTCAGACGACGAAACACGCTCCATGCTCAAGTCGTGAATCCGAACGTCGCACTGCAAAGAAACCGGAGCGTCTTCGAAAGGCGTCTCGCTGATCGATACCGACGCGATCGTCGTATCAGGCAGCGAAACATTTTGATCAAAAATCACCGGATAAACCGGTGGAAGCGCAGTATCGCCACTCAAGCTTTCATTCAGATCGTCAACGTTTAAGTCCGTCGCGTTTCCGTCGCTCAGCAGAACGATGCCGCCAACATGACGTTCTTCGAAACGACTTCCCAGAGACTGCAACGCTGACTGAAGCGCCGACGCCTCGCCCGTCCAGGTCAGTTCGTCGAATTTGCGAACAGTTCTGAGTCGACGATCAAACGCGAACTGATGAACCTCGAAGTCCTGCCCCAAACGATCCAGCCACGATTCGGGGGTTGGCTGCAACGCTGCTTTGAACTGAGTTTCCAGCGTTGCATCATTGGCGTTCTTATTCGACGACCGAGTCAGACTTTGGCTGGTGTCCGTCAAAACAAGAAACAGGTTCGAATGCGGCCGTGGATGAACGCCGCTCCAAACGGGTTCAGTCAAACAAATGGCCAGCAGCAGCAGAGCAAACACTTTGAGTGCCCCGGCCAGCCTGCGAACTCGTTCCGGAGCGTGTCCTTTCCCGGCAGCGTTCCAGGTCAGTAAGGCACCCACAACGGCAACGATCACCGCAGGAATCAGCCAGAATGGACTTCCGATCGAAATCATGTCGATCCTCTCGAAAACAACCGTAGGGTGGTTGCTTGCAACCACCATTTCCGGCTTGTGGCTGCAAGCGGCCGCTCAACTCAACTCGTTCCTACGCTCCGCGTGGGAACGCACCTTCTTGCCGCTCTGCGGTGTTTTGGGACGCACAGCGTCCATCTCAGCCGTTCCCACGCGGAGCGTAGGAACGAGGCTATTCTCAGCAACTACTTACCCGACCCGATGAGTTCGTAATATCGGCGGACCAGTTCCGCATACTTATCGGGCACTGGGTCCCGATCGATCGGCACCAGCGAATCTGGCGATTCCCGACGAGCGATCTCTTCCTTCAACTTTTCCTGAATCTCCGAAAGCGGTTCCAGGATCTGCATTCGAACCAGACCCCACTGAGGCTCTTTCGAATGCCGCTTGAACTCGGCTCTCATGCTGCGAGCGGCTTCGCGAATTCGAGCGACTTCCGCTCGCATTTTCGGATCGTCAATTAACTCCTCGATATTGCGAATCTGATCGGACCACTGAACGAAACCCTGTCCGGTAATCGGGTTGCCCGGCCCTCCTGTGCCGCCGCCCTGTTGTGCCGTTGCGGACGGTTGCGGACTTGATGATGGCTTGGGACTCGACGGCGGACGAAGACCAGGCTTCTGCCGAGGACTCGGTTTTGAGTTCGATGATTGCTCAGAAGACGGAGTTTGACCTTCACCCTTGCCGCCCGGTGACTCCCCCGGTTTGCCTTCACCAGGTTTACCCTCTCCCGGCTGAGGCTTCCCACCTGGAGATTCGCCAGCGTCTTTCGGGCTTTGGCCCTGCCCCTTCTGCTCGCCGGGTGACTCGCCCGGTTTCTGACCACCAGGACTTTGAGGTGAATCACCAGGCTTGGGCTCGCCGCCCTTCCCTTTTGGACTCTGACCGGGCTGCTGTCCAGGTTCGCTTCCCTTACCGGGTTGATCACCTTTCGCCGGAGACTCGCCAGGCTTTTCGCCATCGCCAGGTTGTTTCGAATTCGGATCACCAGGCTGCTTTCCATCTCCCGGTTGATCGCCCTTCGCATTCTCGCCTTCAGCGTTGGATTTCTTCGGATCGGCGTTCGCCGAGCCTGCGGGCTTCTCATTTCCGTCCTGAGGCTCGCCCTTTGTCGCACCGTTGTCTGGCGAATTCTGTTCGCCCGGTTTCCCGTCGCCGTTCTCAGTTCCGGGCTTCGGTTGCTGCCCCTGCCCTTCTTTCGGCTCGCCGCCATCCTGACGTTTCTCATCACCCGAATCTTTCGGACCGCGACCGCCTCGCATTTTCTGCAGCTCCGCCGGGGCCGCCTGAGCCAGTTCCTGCTGCACGGCTTTGCCCGCCTCAGCAAGTTCACGACTCGCTCGTTTCAAAGTGTCGAGTTCGTTCCCCAGGACAGCTTCCGCGGCACGCTCGATTCCCTTCTGCATTCGATCCAAGCCTTCGTGTGCGCGGCGCTCGGCGACCGCCGCATCCTTCGTCAGACCTCTTCGGTTGAGTTCCCGAGTTTCATCCAACGCCTCGCTCGCTCGATCCGATCGAGTCTTCCGCACCGTTTCATAGAGCTGCCGCGCGAGCAGTGGTTCCGCCGTTTCGGCCTTCTCCACAACGTCGCGCATTTTCTCCATCACCTGGTCAAGCTGATCCTTCTGATCGTCCAGTTCGCTCTGCAGTTTTTCTCCCGTCGGCTGTTTCTCTGAACGCAGCGACGGCCGATCATCATCCTTTGGAGCCTTCTTATTCAGAGCTTCGGCAATCTGATCCTGCCGCTCTCCGATCTCGCGAGCTTCCTGACGAAGATCGCGCATCGCCTCTCCAAATTGTCCAGCGGCTTTCTGCCGAACTTCGTCCCGGAGTTTTTCCAGCTCGCGTTCGGCTCGTGTTCCCTCATTCAATGCCTGAGACAGCTTCCCTTCTTCGAGCGCTTCCGACGCCTCCCGAACCTTCGACCGAGTCTCTTCGAGCTTCTCGCGAGTGTCGGCCATCTCCTGCTGATTCTCGGGTTTCTCCAGTCGATCCTTCAGCTCGTCGACATCGCGAAGCAATTCCTGCTGCTCCTCGCGCAGCCGCTTGAGCTGTCGCTCGATTTCTTCCTGTTCCTCTTCAGTCTTCGCCACTTTCAGTTCGTGCTCCAGCTCCTTCAACTTCTGATTCAGGTCTCCCTGCCGCCGAGCCAGCTCGCGCAACCGGTTGAGAACCTGCAACTCCTCACGGTTCTGCTGCTCCTGTTCCTGCTGATTGGCTTTCTGCTCGGCCTCGTACCGGTTCTTCTTATTGTCCAGTTCGAGCTGATCCATTTGCTGCTGCGACGCGCTTTTGGATCCTTTGCTTTTGCTCGGGCTGCTTTGCTGCTGAACAATCTGGTGCTCTCGCGCCCGCAGCTTCAGCAACCCTTGATAAGCACTTCGTTCTGCTCCCAGCGCGGGAGTCAGCAACTCAGCCTTCCTGTCCTCATGACTTTTCACCAGACGCACGACGGCGGTTTTCATGGCTTCGACGACGTCCGCCGCGTACTTCTTCGATTGAGCATCTTTCAGCTCCCCGATGAGTTCGTTCATCTGGGCGATCGCTTCCTGCTGAGACTCGACCAGCAGCGTCACGTCATCGGCAAACGCGTCCGAAACTTCAGCACGAGTTTCACGGCGGATGATTTTCCACGTCGCGCTCATGATCTGTTTTTGAAGTTCCCCGAGTTCTTCCGCCTTCTTTGCACTTTTGCTTTCGGCCGGTGGAGCACCACTCGGCGGCGGCTGTCCTTCGCGGAAGATTTCTTCGAAGTGCCGCACCTCGGCGAAAAACATGTCCGACATCGTGCGCCGCTTTTCGCCGGACACCCCAATGTCGTCTGCGTAGAAGTAGTAAGAGACAAGCTGATCGGGCTCAGCATTTTCCAGCTCCAGAGCCAGCAGATGAGCCATTTCGTGCTTTTGCCTCGCGGCGGCCTGATGCCCAAGCGTCACCGTTTTCGAATCTCGATCCGCCAGTGCGAGCACGACACCGTGTTCGCTGATGCCAAAGTCGTCCCACACGGTCGCTTCCAGCTGCAACTCTTCGATCGGCGAAACTCGCAGGTCCCGACCAGGAAACGTCAGTTTGATCTCAGGCGGCCGGTTCGGGATGGCTGTCAGAATGAACTCATCGCCCTCGCGATTTCCCCGTCCCTGGTCGTCAGTCAGCTTGAAGGTGAGTCGCCGATTTTTGTCGACCGGAATTCGGGTCTGGTAAAGAACTCCGGAGCGCCGTCGTGAAACCTGCTCGTGATCACCGTTGATCGGAACGGTCTGAGGTTTCGGTGCGACCGAGGCTGCAGCCAGTTTGAACTCGGTCCCCTCCCGATCGATCAGAAGACCGTCGGTGACTTCTTTATTCAGCCGACACGTCAACACGACAGACGATCCTTCGACCGTCGACACTCGCCACGTATCTTCGATGAGTTCGTCTGGCATGTCCGAGTACGACGGAAACTCGATCCGAGCATCCACCTGCACGACCTGCGGGAGCTCATAAACGCTGATTCGAAACGTCTCGCTGGTCTGATCGTCAAACTGAATTCGATATTCGAATGAAGAGTCAACGACGGGCAGCCGCGTTCCAAACAGCGGATCCTTCAGGCTCTGCCGCATCGGCCTGCCGCCGACTTTTTGCTCGGCATCGTCGGCGGCTTCGCTTTGCTCTGTCGTAGACGATGCCTGATCATCCACCTGAAACATCGTCACCGTCGACGGCAATCGACCTTCGAAAGTCGCCGTCATAAGAAGAGCCGTTCCTCGCTCGACTTCGGCCGTTCCGGGATCAATCGAAACGTTGAAATCTTCCAGGTTCGAAGTCACTGGTTGCTCATCAGGCGTCGGATCATCGACGCTCGCGAATACCATTTCGGAATCCGTCCTGACCTGGTTGGCTAAAGAGAATGTCAGAGCAATGGCACACATCGCGGTTGCAACTCGAACCAGAATCCTTCGCGACGGAACACCCTCTTTCCACTGATTAGCGTACGAGTGAGATCGGACTTCGGTCGCCAGCTCCTGCTGCAACCAGGAAAAGCCTCCGATCGCCGAACTCGGCGCTTGCTCAATAACCGTCAGAAGCCGTTGATCGAGATTCGGCCAGCGCTGCTCAATCAATCGGGCTGTCGCGAGGCGCTCCTGTTCCAAAACCCGCCGCGGTCTCAGGATCCAAAACGACCCCAGCACGGCGGCGCCGAGCAGGACGTTCGAAACGGTAACCGTCGCCCCCCCCGCCGGCAGGGTCATGACAAGAATCGCACTCGCAAGTGCGGTCAGAGACCAGACCCAACTGAGAGCCCACCAACGCCGAAGACGGATCAGGCGGCGTACGACGTGGTTGAGTTGTCGGGAAATATGCTGGTCCATGAGGACTGCCTCGAAAGTTCAGAATTGTTCT
>Ga0316208_1002254_pt1 | contig 16078 bp, 11 predicted proteins | sample 3monopyrite_MG_FD_204944 | JGI IMG/M metagenome (GOLD analysis project Ga0316208, IMG submission 204944) | Microbial mat bacterial communities from mineral coupon in-situ incubated in ocean water Damariscotta River, Maine, United States -... | ecosystem: Environmental > Aquatic > Marine >...
CAGTCTTGACTTTTTCGAACTTGGCTTTGGTATTGGTACCGACCGTGGTGACCGTACCGATGCACACGACGATGATCAGAGCCATCATGACGGCGTATTCAACTGCCGTAGGACCATCTTCTGAAACGATAAACTTCTTGACGCTGTCTGCAAAATTTCTCATAGCTGTCCTCTTCTTTAACTTGTCGCCCGAATCAGGCGTTCCCCAGGAAAGCTCGAATGGTTTTGACACCGGCCACTCGAACACACGCGTTCCGTACAAAACATATTGCAAATGTCAGCCGTGACTTTGATCCAGTTCGAAGCTGGAAATCTTCACGGCTCACAACCTAAACCTAGAACACGCGTCCGATGAGGCAAACTTTTCCGATTCATTTCAGGAGGGAAACCAGCGGTCCGTTGCCGCATGTGCGGCTCGTGACGGAGCCGTCGGAATGGCACGTGAGGCAGCGTCTTCGACCGGTCGTACTCGCGAAATGACCATCGCGAGACTCACGTTGACCTCTGAGAACACGCTGCGGTCAAGCTGCCGTGAGGCCGACAGCACTGTCGGCACGGCCAAGCTCTTCATAGAGCCGAAGAGTCTGCTCAAGCATTTCTGCGAGCGTGTACTGACTTACTGGCGGAACGGTCGTCCGCTCGGCGAGCAACTGAGTCACTCGATCCGTCAGTTCGTGACAATCTCCAACGGCGACGGCGCCAGCAGGAAAGATGTCGCTCAGAATTTCACCGACACCGCCGTGCGAATAACCGACAACCGGCGTTCCCAGATTCAACGCTTCGAGCACCGTCCGCCCAAACGACTCCGGCTTGGAAGACAGTGAAAACACGACATCGGAGACCGCGTAAAACTCTTTCATGTCCGAACGGTGTCCGGTGAAAGTAAGGTCGTCTTCGAGACTTAACTCCGCAGCCGCTTTTCTGATCTCATCCGCGTATCGACGCTTCCGACGATCGACACCGCCGACGATCAGCCCGTGAGCATCCACGCCGGAATCCCGCACCGCCGACAGCATTTTCAGAAAATCAAGATGCCCCTTCAGACGCGTGATCCGTCCCGGCAGTGTCAGAAGTCGTTTGCCCGCCAGCTTCGGCCATTCGGCGTGGAATTTCCGCAACCACTCATCGGACGGCTGATACCCATGCGGAAACTCCGCCGAATCGACACCTCTATATATAGTGTGAACTCGCTCGTCCGGAGTGCCTGGATAATTCGCCCGGATGTAGTCGCGCATCGTTCCGGAAACGGCGATGACCCGGTCGCCGCGAGTCATAATTTCGCTGAACCGGCTGACTGAATACTGCCCATGGACGGTCGTCACAAGTGTTGGCCGCTGAGTCTCGGGAATCTTTCGCAACGCCAGCCACGCCACCCACGCCGGCACACGAGACCGAGCATGCACAATGTCAACGCCCTGCTCGATGATCAGCTTTCGCAACCAACCGACCTGCCGCAGCGTCAGTGGCGACTTATTCCCAACGGGTGCCGAAAAGTGCTGGCTGCCACCTTGCTCCAACTGCTGAACCATCCGGCCGCCGCCGGAAACCACCATCGAACGATGCCCACGTCGTACTATTTCTGCGCCGACTTCCAGAGTGCCACGCTCGACGCCACCTGAGTCCAGCTCAGGCAGAATCTGCAGAATGGTCAGCGGCGAACGAGGCATCTTCCAGTCCCTTGGAACGTTCCATCAATTTGTAGCAGTCGAAAGCTGATCAGTTTTCTGCAGGGTGTGACAGGTGGAGCGAATCCCAAACTCGGTGTGCCCGCGCGGGCAACCGTCGGAGTAGGGAGCCGTCTACGAAACTCACAGATCTCCACGCCGGCACACCGCAATCTTAATTCAGCCCGCTTGTCACACCCCACTGCGGGCTGGACGGTATCCGAGCATGCCGAAACCGGTCAACGCCGGTCAGAACAAACGAACTTCGGACTGTGCCGATTGCGCCGCACGAACGACGCCGCCCTCTCACGATCAGTCCGGTGAAAGTGTCGCGACTACCCAAATCGACTGCAGTTTCTGCCGGTGTCTCACAGACCTCGACCTATAGTCAAAGCAGTGTGGATCAGAGTGCGCGAGGCACTCCGTTTCGCGGTCCGATTCCCGTTTGGGAGTTTCTGCAGGTCGTTCGAGGTTTATCGATGGGCAACTCGCCGATGTCAGGCCTTGCCTTCACGCTGTTCTGTTTAACAACGGCGACGATGATCCTGCGCCCCAGCGAAATGTTCACGGCCCTTGCACCGATCCCTTTCTATGAAGTCCTGATTCTGAGCACGCTGGTCCTGGCTCATCAGGGAGTGCTCCAGCATTTCAAGATCGACTCGCTCAAACGCCAGCCGGTCGCGCTATGTCTGGTCGGCGTCTTCATCGCAATCCCGATCTCACACCTGACGCACGCTTACCTCGGCGGCACTCTGGAAAGCACGATCGAATTTACCAAAGGGGCGATGCTGTTTGTTCTGCTGGTCGTCGTGGTTGATCGATGGAGCCGTTTCGAAAGACTCGCGCAAGTTGTCGCCATTTGTGCCAGCTTCGTAGTCTTCCTCTGCGTCATCGACTACCTGGGCGTCGTCGACTTTCCGTTCATCAAGCATGCAGAAGAAAACTACGGTCAACGAGCCGACGGACACAACATCCGAATCGCTCGCATGAACGGGACGGGAATCTTCTCCGACCCGAACGACATCTCGCTGCTGATCGTCGCGACGGGTGTCATCTGCCTGTCGTTCCTGACGGACAAAGCTCGCGGAGCCACGCGGTTCGCGTGGGTCGTCCCGATCGTCGTGCTGGTCACCGGCCTGGCCTGCACGCGTTCTCGCGGCGGGATGCTGGCAGCCTGCGCCGCTATCGGCATCATGCTGATGTTCCGCTACGGCAAGAAAGTCGCCATCGGACTCGGCTGTCTGGGACTTCTTGCCCTGCCCGTCGTTGCCGGCCGACAGGCAAATATCGATCTCTCCGAAGGGACCGGCCACGACCGCCTCCTGCTCTGGCGAGACGGTCTGGCAGCGCTCCGATCAAAAGACCTGTTCTTCGGAACCGGACAAGGCAGCTACGAAGACATCGCCGGACTGGTCGCTCACAACTCGTACATACACGCCTTCGTCGAACTCGGTCTGTTCGGCGGAACGTTCTTTTTCGGCATGTTCTTCTTCAGTGCCCTCGCCCTGTTCCGACTGAACACTCCGGACTGGCAGATCCTGAATCCGAAACAGGCACGCTTCCTGCCTTACATGGCCGCGATCGGAGCCGGTTACGCCGTCGGACTTCTGTCCCTTTCGCGATGCTACACGGTGTCGACGCTCCTGATTCTCGCGTTGGGCACGGCTTTCCTGAACCTGGCCGCTTGGAATCTAAACCCCCGCCGCCCGGTCCTTGTGTGGGACAAGCCTCACATCACCAGGCTGCTCGGAGCCAGCGCGTGCATGTTTATTGCCTGCAATATTTTCGTGCGGATCGTGACGTAACTCACTTTCGAATGTGGTTTCAGCCAGTCTGACCGACTCATGAAATACAAACTCAAAATCAACCTGCTTGCGTGTTGGGGCGACCACCTGGTCGGCATCCTGATCGGGCTGTTCCTGTTGCCGTACGTGCTGAACACGGTCGGCGATGCGCAGTACGGATTGTGGTTGTTCATCTGCTCGTTCGCTGGCTACTCCGGATTGCTGAACCTCGGCTTTGGAGAAACCGTCACACGCTTCGTCGCTCACCATCACGCCCGAGACGAAACGACGAAAATCAATCAGGTCGTGTCGGTCATCGGCGCGATTTATCTCGGCATGAGCGTTGTGCTGCTCTGCCTGGCTGCGACTCTTGCATGGCTGGCGCCCTGGCTTTACGACTGGGGCACGACTTCGATTTCGGAAGTCCGTTGGGTCATTGTCCTGCTCGGAGCGAACGTCACGGTCAGCATGCTGGGCAGTGTCTTTGGCGGAGTGATCATCGGCCTGCAGAGAATTGACCTTGAACGAGGCTTTCGAACGATCTCAGGCATCGCACGTCTGGGAATGACCGTTTTTCTACTGCAGCGTGAGTACGCCTTAGTCACTCTCGCAACGATCTTCCTGCTCACAACGATCGTCGAAAACGTTGGTTACCTGACCGTCGTGTTTCGACAGATGCCCGGCCTGCGACTTGGACGACGATACCTCAACCGCGAAACCTTCAAAGAGTGCTTCGGCTTCAGCATTTACGCCCTGCTTGAGAATCTCGCCAGCCGTCTGATCGACGCCACAGACTCGATCGTCATCGGCATCATGCTCGGCACGCGGTACATCATCCCGTACTTCGTCGCCCATCGACTGATGACGGTCATCGTGCAGCCGCTGCACCTGATCGGCGGCATCGTCATGCCTCGCGGCGCCGAACTCGGAGCCAACCAGCACGACGAAAATCTACGAGTGCTCGTTCAGAAAGGCCTCGGAGTTTCATTCCTGCTGACGGCTGGATTCTTCATCGGAGCGTGGTTCTTCGGCGGCGTCGTTCTGGAAACATGGCTCGACCGATCTTACGAGCAAAGCCACCTGATCCTGCTGATCCTGCTGGGGGCCCAAGTCGTCGCCACACCGATCCACGTCCTGCGAGGCGTTCTGTTCGGCATGGGGCATGTCAAAGTCCCGGCGTTGTTCTACTTCGTCGAAGCCATCCTGAATCTCATTCTGACGTTGATCCTGATCAAGCCGTTTGGCATTGTCGGCGTCGCACTGGGAACAGCCATCCCGATCATCCTGGTCGAGCTGTGCGTGATGTTGCCTTACGCCCTGTCGCTGCTCCATTTCCGCAAGGCTCATTTCTTCCAGGGAGTCGTCATTCCACAAGTGCTGCCTCTTGCCGCGTTGTGGGGTTACTCCTTCGCCGTCGCGTTGACCTTCGTCATCTCGCCGTCCTGGGTTCCAGTTCTGCTCGTCGCTGCCGGCGGCGGAGTCGTCCTGGGAGCGTCCTGGCTGGCCAGTCACTTCGCGACGAAGAAGTGGCTCCCCGCGTAAGCCACGTATCAGCTCCCGTCTAAATTTCTATCAGAAACTCAAACAACTGCGGACTACTCATGACTGTCACCACCCAGCCACAATTCGAAACACGCAACGCCACACCGACAGCCCAAAACCTGTCGCTCGGGATGCGTCCGTCGTCTGACCGCACCGACGCTCTTCAACTATGGACTGAGCTGGAACAGCGAATCGGGCACCTCGGCCTGCCCTGCTCGGCCGACTGGACTGAAGCATGGCTGAACGCGTACGGCGATCTTGTGCCGCACACTTTTCTGCTCGCGCGGGATTCTGAAACATCCACGCTGCAAGGCATCTGCCTGATCTGCGAAGGCGTCGGTCACAAGGAAGGACCGATCGGCATCCGAACGCTGCACGTCGGCCCGGCAGGAGAACCTGACTCGGAATCGGTCTGCGTCGAGTACAACCGACTCCTCGTCGCCCCCGACTTCGAAGGCGCATTCACTCAGCTGATCGTCGAGCACCTGGAAAGTCGATCGGGCTTCGACCAATGGAATGTCGATGGCATCGCGACAGCGAAACTGGCCGCATTCCATCAGCACGAATCTAACCTCAAGCTTCGCGTCGAGCCGGCCTACGGCTTCGACTTTGCAAAAGCCAAAGCCGAGACGACCAACGTTCTGGCACAGTTTAAAAGTGCGACGCGACGAAAAGTGAAACGCAGCATCGAAGCGTGGGACGACCTTTCCGTCGAGTGGGCAGCCACATTGAACGAAGCCGTCGACGCCTTCAACGAAATGGTCGAACTGCACCAGGCTCGCTGGACTTCGGTCGGTAAACCCGGCTCGTACAGCAGCAAACGATTCACCGCGTTTCATGAAGAACTGCTGAGCAAATTTGTGCCGCAAGGTCGCATGGCCTTTGTCCGGGTTCGATCAGGCGGAGAAACCATCGGCATCGTGCAGCTGTTCATCGAACATCGCCGTGCCCTGCTCTACCAGTGCGGCTGGAGCATCGCCGACAAAACTCGCAGCCCCGGCGTCGTGGTCGATTACCTGGCGATGGAAGAATGTCTGAAGCAAGGCCTCGACGCTTACGACTTCCTGGCCTTCGCGACCCAACACAAACGGCACCTCGCCAACATGAGTACCGACATCGTCTGGGCAACAAAGCGGCACCCGCGACTCAAGTTCGTCGCCCTCGACCAGGCTCGCAAATTGCGAAACTGGCTTCGCGACCGGAAAAACAAACAGAACGAAAGTTGATTCTGACCCGCCTCAGAATTCGTCAGTCATTACGCACAAATAACTCAGCTCTCCGACATACTGGAACCAGACATGAGCGAAGCTCCAACAGAAATCATGCCAACCCTGACATCGGCTCCCAATGCAAATCAAACTGAGTTGCAAATCGAAATTCACACCATCGATGAATCTTTCCATCGTCATTTCGCAACTGATTACTGGGGATGGAGAACGGTTTTTGAGAACGATCCAAAGGCGAGAATCAGTCAACATCCGGATCTCGTCCTAACCGAACTCAGTTTCTCACGAGAAGCCGAACATCACCCGCCCGCACTGATTACCTGCGCTGAGCAAAGTAAAATCGTTGGCGCCGCGATACTCGTCCCAAAGTCGATCGGTGGCGAAAAAAAGTTCGGCCCCGCGTGGAACCTTCAAGGCTACCGTCTGGCAGGAAACCGATTGCTGGGAACCAGCGACGCTCGCATCCAGAACCGTTTACTCGAAGCAATCAGCACTCATCTGACTTCGACAAAAGCCGACTTCCTTCTCGCCGAAGATGTCGAGGCTGATGACCCGCTACTGGAGTTAGTCAATCAGGGCACGCACGAGCTGCAGCTATTCAAGCCGGTTCCATTCCAGACTCGGCACAAAATTGAGCTGCCGGAAACGCACGACGAATACTGGAAGAAATTCAATTCAGCGACCCGCGGAAAGATCAAACGAAAAACCAAACTTCTCAGCGACTGTCGAGTTGAACGGATCACCAAACCATTTCAGGTTCCGGAATTCCTCACCGCCGCGCAACAGATTTCGAAACAAACGTGGCAGAACGATCTACTGGGACTGCGAATTCAGAACGACGATTTCGAGATGCAACTCTTCACGTTCCTCGCCACTCAGGATGCGCTGCGAGCTTATCTGCTCTGGGACGGCGATACTCCCGTCAGTTTCGTCGTCGGGAACCAGTTCAACGGAACCTTCAACTACGAAGAAGTCGGCTACAACCGCGACTACGCGAAGAAATCACCGGGGCAATACCTCGTCATTAGCATGCTGGCAGACATGTACGAACACGAGCGGCCCACCATCTTTGACTTTGGCGGCGGCCACGCCGACTACAAACGGATGTTTGGAACTCGCGTTTCCGAAAGCGGCAACGTCTGGCTGCTTCGTCCCGGTCTTCGATCAAAAATGATCATGGGCTATTTCAATGGCCGACGCGCGATGACCCAGTCGGTGAGACGAACCCTGGACAAACTCGGCCTGCTCGACCGACTTCGCAAGATCACCCGCCGGGGCCTGAAGTAGGACAGTTTTTCGAACCACGAATGGACACGAAGAAACACGAATAAGAAGGAAGGTTCCAGTATTCGTGTTTCTTCGTGTCCATTCGTGGTTCTCTTAAACAATGACGGAACTGACCAATGGGACAATTTCGACAACTCGTAAAACGGTCGATTGAATCGGCATTGCCCGAACAGGCGATGCTCTCACGCGGCCGTCGACTTCGATCGAACGACGGCGCCGATCGACCATCGCGCTGCGCGATCAGCCTGACGTTCGACGATGGTCCGCACCCCGAGTTCACTCCCCAGCTGCTCGACAACCTGGCAACTGCCGACATCAAAGGAACGTTCTTCATCGTTGGCGAGAAGGCCGAACAGCACCCAGACATTGTGAAACGAGTCGCTGACGAGGGTCACGAAATCGGCAACCACACCTGGACACACAGCGAGCCGCGTCAAACATCGACAAAGAACTTTCGAGACGAAGTCGCCAGAACCAACGAGCTAATCTTCGAACTCACCGGTCAGCATTGTCGACTAACGAGGCCGCCCAAAGGAGAACTCTCACCCGGCAAAATTCTCGCCCTGCTGAAACTCCGACAGACCATCGTCCTCTGGAATCAGGACACGAAGGACTACCGCATGGAATCGTGGTCGGATATGGAAACCTGGTGCCAAAGTTTCACGCCTGAGCACGGTGACATCGTATTAATGCATGACAACCATGCTTTCGCAGTGACCGCCGCCGCTTTGGCAGGCACATTGCCGAACATGTCCGACGTGAAGTTCTGCAAAGTTTCTGACTGGCTGCGGGACTCTCGGCAAAGCAACTCCAACCACCTGAGCACCAGCGGGAGGCAGTCATCATGTTCTGGATAATCGTCGGCTTGATCGTAGCCGTACTTGCCCTCGAAACCGCCGCCGTCGCCTACATCGTTCGCAAGAAGCACCTCGATCGTTGGCTACCGAGCTACCTGTTCGGCATGAGTAGCTGCCCGCGGCTGAACCAGCCCGATGTTCGTACGGAATCTCTGGAAAGCTCCGCCGGGGGCGATGAAATCGAGACAAGCGTCGCCGGTCATCGGACACCGTGGGGACGATTCGTCAATGACGAACCACTCGACATTTTCATCGCCGTGTGCGACCACTTTGAACCAGACAACGCAAAGCCCGCTCGCCACGTCGCCGACGCTCGCATGAATCGATGGTGCGCCGACTACCCAAAACTCTTCGGCAAGTTCGAAGACTGCAGCGGCCGACCACCGCAACACTCGTTCTTCTACCCGCAGGATGAATACTTCGTCCCGGAATACCTCGACCAGTTGCGAGACCTCTGCGAAGCCGGATTCGGCGACGTCGAAATCCATCTTCACCACGACGACGACACCGAGGAGGGACTCCGCGAAAAACTGGAATCGTTTCGTGAAACTCTGTTCCACCGGCACGGGCTGCTGCGTCAGGACCCGGTTACCGGCGAGATCGTTTACGGGTTCATCCACGGAAACTGGACGTTGTGTAATTCCCGCCCGGACGGTCGCTGGTGCGGCGTCAATGACGAATTAACCATTCTTCGCGAAACCGGCTGCTACGCCGACTTCACGATGCCGTCCGCTCCCGAGTTCACGCAAACCCGCATCGTCAACAGCATCTACTACTCAAGCAGCGATGCGAAACAACCGAAGTCACACGATCGAGGCACGGCTGCCACGCTCGGTGTCGCTCCACCTTTGAATCAACTGCTGATGGTTCAAGGGCCGCTGACACTCGACTGGCAGAACCGAACTCGCGGCATCATGCCGCGGATTGAAAACGGAGACCTGCTGGATCGACGACCGCCGACAACGCAACGTCTCGAACAGTGGTTGCGATGCGGAGTTCACGTCGGCGGCCGCCCGGACTGGTGCTTCATCAAGCTGCACACTCATGGCTGCAAGGATGGCAACATCGACACGCTGCTCGGCGAAGAAACGCAGCGTTTCCACCAGGCTCTCGCTGACGAGTCACGACAACGAACGAACTTCCGCTATCACTATGTGACGGCTTACGAAATGGCTCAACTGGTTCATCAGGCCGAAAAGGGGAGCGCAGTCCCGCAACATCAGGCAGCCGATGCGCTGACCATTTCATAGTCGATACAAACTGGCAAAAACCGTCACGACGCAGACCAGAGTCTGGCACGCTAATAAGCACTAATCCTCACCAATCAGTGATGAGAAAATTAGCGAAGATTAGTGCTTATTAGTGTTTCCAAATCTGAACTCCATGCTTCCGCAGTGGCGATTACACCGTTCACAAATTCAGGTGCTCCGGCTATGGCGACAGTTTCTCCCTGGATGGATCGTTCAACGGCTTCGGCTCGGCCGAAGTTCCAGAATCAGGAAGTGCTGCGCCGACGCTACAAGTGGTGGACGTTTCTGATTTCGTCGCTCAATCTGCTGGCCGTCGCCGCTCTCGTCGTGCTGATGCTGCAGGTGTCTGAAAACTGGTGGCTATCAGCAGCCATGATCTACATCCCGCAGACTCCGTTGCTCATCCCGTCGGTGTGTCTGCTCGCTTGCTCGCTGATCTGGCACATCAGATCGGCGTTGCTCAACCTCACTTCAGTCGGACTGATTCTGGTGTGCCTCTGCGGCGCCCGATTCTCGATGAAACCGTTTAACGAGATTCCCGACTCGGGACGCAACGTTCGACTGATCACCTGCAACGTTCAGGATTTTCAACCGAACTTCGGCCAGGTTCTGCGCGAGATCGCTCGCTTCAAGCCTGACATCCTGGTGCTGCAGGAGGCTCGCCACGTGCCAAAGATGCTGGAAGAATATCTGGAAGGCTGGAACTGGCAGCACAAATCCGGATTGATGGTCGGGTCAAAATGGCCGCTGAGCGACGGCGAACTCTGCCACACGTCGCCTTACGATCGAAACACCGCGATGGCTGTCCGAGTGGACTCGTCCGGCGGACCAATCCTGCTCGGCGACATTCATCTGATGACAGCCAGACGCGGTCTCACTGATCTCAGCGTGACGTCGATCATCGACGGCAACGGCCCGGCTTCGGTCGACCATCACGCTTTCCTCCGCGACGAAGAAGCACGACAGACGCAGACGTTCTTTGCAGGATTGACTGACGACACACCGGTCATCGTGGCCGGCGATTTCAACATGCCCACAACCAGCAGCATCTTTGACGACAGCTTCGGCCAATACTCAGTCGCGTTCGACGAAGCGGGTGTCGGCTTCGGCTACACAGCTCCGTGCCGCCCAGTTCGATTCTGGCTGCCGCGCGTTCCGTGGCTGCGTATCGACCATATTCTGACGTCGAGCCACTGGGAAACGCTGCGTTGCGAAGCCGGCGAATTCAACGGCTCGGACCACCGGCTGGTTGCCGCCGTTCTGCAACGCCGCGACAAAAACGCACCGCCTCCGTAGTTCTAAGCTGTAGGCTGGGACGCGTCCCAGCAAGGGTTTCAAGCTGGGTCGAGACCCAGCCTACCCTTAAATTCACCAATCTGTCACGCCGCGTCGCGATCGCCGTTCGTAAACTCATCGCGAGACTGGATGATCGAGCTGGCGTCGAAGCGTTCGCCGAAATAGCACTGTTGAGCGTCAGGATTGCTGAGCACCGTTTCGGCATCGCCGCTCACCAGAACCGTTCCCTCGAAGATGATGTAGTTGCGGTCCGTGATTGTCAGCGTCTCGCGTTCGCGATGGTCGGTCAGCAGGATCGAGATCCCCTGTTGTCGCAGGTCGGCGATGATGTCCTGAATGCTGTGAATCGTGACCGGGTCAATTCCCGTGAACGGTTCGTCAAGCAGAATCAGCACCGGATCGGTCGCCAGGCAGCGAGCAATCTCCAGACGCCGTTTTTCGCCGCCGGACATCGTTGACGAGATCTGTTTCCGCTTGCTCGACAAGCCAAACTGCTCCAGCAGTGTGTCGACTTTGTCGTTGCGTTCGCCTTTGGACAGCGGCAGGTATTCAAGGACTGCGTGAATGTTCTGTTCGACCGACAGCCGCGTAAAGATGCTGTGGTCCTGGGGGAGGTACCCCATACCGTCGCGGGCGCGGCGGTACATCGGCCACTTCGTCACGTTGGTATCCCGCAGGTAAACCTTGCCTTCGGTCGGAGTCACCATGCCGCAGGCCATGCGAAACGTGGTCGTCTTTCCGGCACCGTTCGGGCCGAGCAGACCGACAATCTCGCCGGGCATCACGTGAAAATCGACGCCGTCGACGGCGCGTTTTCCGGGATAATCTTTGACCAGGCCAACACACTCAAGGAGCCGCTGCTCGCCAACCTGAGTCCCCGCGTGACTCGATGTCGCTGTTTGAGAAGCCGGCGAATCGTTCGTCTGGCTTGTTTCAGTTGGTGTCTGACTCATTTCGTCCTCCCTGACGAATCAATCATCTGCCGCGTCGACCGTACGTGGGACGCGGTGTCGACAGCTTACCGGATTCGGTGCATCCGCGAGAAGTTCGGATAAAACGGGGCTCGAAAATTCGGGTATTCCGTCTTCTGGACGCCGTTGCCGGTGACTTCTTTGTGATAAAGCACGGTGTATCCCTCGCCGTCATTCATGAAGGGAACGCCGTGCGGCCAGTAGATGTAAAATGCCCGACCGACCAGAGCCGACCTCGGAACGGCGTGGCGATGCTCGGCTCCACGCGAATTCGGCCAGACTCGGCTGTCCTGACTTCGCGGTGAATTATCGCCCAGCATCAGGAACTCGTCCGGGCCAAGTTCAAACCGTGCTTCCGGAGTGTTGTTCGAACCGCGAGCCCTCTTCGAGTACAGCTCGTACCACTCGGACGGATCATGCAGTACGCGTCTCAGCGAGTACGGCTCGGGGTGTTCGTCATCGCCCGACCAGGTAAATCGATCGGCGTCGTCATTACTGATCTGACTGGCTCGGTAGTAAATGTCCCGCTCGATCAGCAGATTCGAGACCTTCGCTCCAGCATCCCGTACGGCAATTCCAACCGGAATCAAGTCCTCATCCTGAGGGCTCGGAGTTTGAGACTCGTCTTCGACGTAGTTGGCAGCGTCGCCGAAATCGACGAGGTCATTATCAACCCACAGGCAAATTCGGTTATCGACGTTGGCATATCGAAGCTCCCAGTCGCCGGCCCCAGCCACGTCCGTCTGCGCCTCGGCCAGCACTTCTTCACTTTCGCCAGAGCCGGAATACCGATTCACCGAAACAAGCTTTGCATTCCCCGTCGAAACATCGATGCGACAACGGTAGCAATGCACGCCTTCGTTCAATTCGACGACGACCTCAGACTGGTCACCGGCTTCAACGATTTCGATATCGCAAGTAAGAGTGAGGTCGGCCACCCAGTAGGCATCGTCCGTCGTTGTGCCATTTCCGCCGGTGTAGGTGTTGTAGCCGCAGAAGTCAGTAATGAGCTGCGACCTTGGCCCCATCGACTCGGCATCGTCGAAGAAGAATTCGCTATCCGAAGGTGTAAGTGGGCCATCGCTGGCAGCATCCCAATCGTCGTTGCTCGGGATAATGTGGCGATACCTCAACCATTTGAGAGAATCGGCGGCACTGCTCAGCTCGATCGAGAAACTCGCAGACTCTGCATCCTCATCCCATGTCGATGCCGCTTCGGTCCAGCCAGCGACGGGGCCAAGCCCCAGTTGATCTTTTTTTCCGGCGGCGGGTGTGTCACCGGCGAGACGTTCCACGGCAGCCCAACGTTTCGGCCATCCTTTTTCATGCAGCACCGCTGGCTGGAAGTTGTTATCGAACACCGGAATCTGAATTGCCTTCTGCCGCGAAGGCGGCTTCCTCAGAACTGACCGAGTTCGATCATCCTCGACGCGATAGACGTTCCCGCGTTTGATCACGAGCGTTTCGTTTGGCAATCCGACCATCCGTTTGATGTAGTTGGTCGTCGGCTTTTCCGGATACTTGAAAACCGGCACATCCCACCGCTGAGGATCACTGAACTCGTACGGAAACTTGTTGACCAGAATCCGGTCGCCTTTAAATACCGGAGCGTTCCGCACATCGTTCTCAAAACGGCAGTTCGGGCAAATGGCTGTTTCGATTCTCTTGCCCGAGCTGAAGTAGCCGGTCTCGTCGTTAATCTCGTCGCTGGCCCCGATCAGAATGTGGAAGCCGCATTGTTCGCAGTCAGATTCTTTGTGGCGACCGTACAGCGTCGGCGCCATCGAACCGGTCGGGATGACAAAAGCTTCCGCTTCGAAGCCGCGAAACAAAAACGCCAGCACAAACGCAACGACGATCGACTCGACCGTTTCGCGCCAGCTGTCCTGTTTGATCGGCTGCTTGCCTTCGTCCTTCGATCCGTCTTTGTCAGCAGCCGACTTCTTGCCAGTCGCTTTCGCTGGATCGTTTTTCTTCGGATCGGACTTCCGGGAAGAATTGTCTTTTGATTTCGCCATGCTTCTTCTTATCTGAGTTATTCTGTCTGCGAATGCGTCTGTCATACCCTACGTCATGCCGATTGGTTTCGCTCGTGACTAACGAATGCACCTGATCTTTGAGAAGTCAGGGATCCGGATGTATTTGACGGTGCTGCCGATTTTGATTCGGCCAGGTTGAGACGGCAGATGAACGACCAGCGGCCGCCCAACAAGCAGTCGCCTTGGCACCACAGGGCTCACCCATCCTCGGCTGTCCAGCGAAACCGGACTGTTGTCTCCGAGGAAAAAGAATTCGTCGTCACTCAGTTTGAGCGGCCGCTCCGTCGCATGCCGCTGATTTTCGGTTGTGTAATGAACGTCGCGGTACAGCTTCACCGAGCTGACCTGCACCGATCCACGACGAGAACCGAAAGCCACGGGGCTCAAGCTTTCGGCCGACGAACGCGTCATACTCACGTCTTCAGAATAGTCAGCGCCGCCTGTATTCGCGCCGCCAGTCCAGGCAGCCTGTTTAACTCCGTCTTTGTCAGAAAAGCCTTCGCCATTGAAGGGCCGACGTTCTGATGCCTGGAGTTTCGAATTCGACGCGTAACCGGCAACGGTGATCTTTGAAAGATCGCCTTCGGGGCTGCCGGACCACTTTCCGTTCGGGACGTCTCGAAGATCATCGTCGAGTGGTAAGGCAGCCAGCTCGACGCCATTGATTGCGACCGTTGCCTGCCGATCGAACGACGACAGTTCAAACGCGAGGGCTTCCTTAAACCAGTCCTCGGTAAGCTGGACTTTCGTGTCAGCCGGTTGGCCTTCGGTCAGAATTCGATCCGCTTCGCCAGCTGACGATCCAACAATCCACATCTCCAGCATTCTGGAGTCGGGATCGATCCGGCAGATGATCTGTTTCTTTCGGCAGCTCAGACGAGCAACGAATTCATCTCGCTCGACCACAGAAGCACCGGTTGATTCACTCTGGCTGGTTTCATCGTTGATTTCTTTCGCTCGCTCGGTACTGCCGGTGCTACGCCGAGAAAAATCCAGTTGCGCTTCCAGCATCAGGTCGTTCACCCGGTACCGCTCCGAAATTCTGACCGGCTGGTTGTAGCCGTAGTTGTCAGAAATGTGGCCCGGCTGAAGTGTTTCCAGCGATGCTCGGTCGCGCTGCGAGGAATAAGGCGACAGCCTTGGCCAATGAAAGTACCGAACCCACGCCAGATTACTCAGCTGCTGCGAGGATTCGCTCGAAGGCAATCCACCGTTCGAACTGAATCGCTCGCCGCCTGGAGCACTGTTAAACGCAAAAACCGTGTCCCCGTTTGACCATTCCGGATCGGTCAGCCAGCGAGGAATCCAGTTAACGCCGGTTGCCTGGAACTTCTGATCGAAAACGGGAATCCGAATCGCACGCTGCTCAGCCATCGTCTTCCGCTGAAGTCGCCCGTCAATGTAAACGTCTCCGTCGCGGACGTAGATCGTCTCGCCAGGCAAACCGACCACTCGTTTGACGTAGGCCTGGTTCGGGTTGTTCGGATTCAGAAAGACGACGACTTCCCATCGATTCGGATCGCCAAACAGGTACGCGTACTTGCTGACCAGCAACTGGTCGCCGTCGTTGCGCGGCACATTCTTTAGATCGATCCCACCCTGTCCGCAGTTCGGACACGTCGCCAGTTGCGAAGGAGCTCTGGTCGGCCGGTCAAAGGCCACGCCGTAAGCAAACTCGAATTTGCAATCAGGACAGACGACCTGCTTGTGATAACCCAGCAGCGACGGAGCCATCGAGCCGGTCGAGATGATGTACCCTTCCAGCAGAAACGCTCGAAAAACAATCACGGCAACGGCGAGACAAGCCAGCGACTCGATGACCTGCCGGAAGACGCTCGTCTCGTCAGATGGCGATGTCGAGGATCGGCTGCTCGCACTGGCCGGTTGCTCCGCCACTCCGGACGCGACAACCCGATCCGACGTCCGCTCGGAAGCGAATTCGGCCGCAGTCGCGTACCAGGCTGGATGTTCGTTGGCGGCCATTCAGTTTTTCGTACGTGCGAACTTCCGGTCAGCAGCCTGCCACCATGCAACAAGCTGCCTGGAAACATAAGTAGGCTGGAAACATAAGTAGGCTGGAAACATAAGTAGGCTGGAACAAGCTCCGCGCAGTTCCGGCAAGGCTGAATCCAAGTGCCGGAACTGCGCGGAGCTTGTTCCAG
>Ga0316208_1002255_pt1 | contig 16073 bp, 14 predicted proteins | sample 3monopyrite_MG_FD_204944 | JGI IMG/M metagenome (GOLD analysis project Ga0316208, IMG submission 204944) | Microbial mat bacterial communities from mineral coupon in-situ incubated in ocean water Damariscotta River, Maine, United States -... | ecosystem: Environmental > Aquatic > Marine >...
GACGTCGGCGTGGTCGTAAGTTACGGCCAGTTGTTGGATCAAGCTCTGTTGGATTTGCCGGCGCAGGGCTGCGTGAACTTACATGGTTCTTTGTTGCCGCGTTGGCGCGGTGCGAGTCCGGTGCAAGCGGCGCTCTTGGCTGGCGACCAGGAAACGGGAGTCAGTCTGCAACAGATGGTGTTGGCGCTAGATGCTGGGCCAGTGCTGGCCGAACGCACCGCCCCAATTGGAGATCGCGAAGAAGCGCCGGAACTGTTCGCGCGCCTCGCTGATCTTGGCGCATCCTTGCTTGTGGAGTTCTTCCGCGATATCGAGAGTTCTGGTGGTCAACTGCCACCGGGCAAACCCCAAGACGAAAGTGCGGTGACCGTCTGCCGTAAGGTGCGCAAGGAACAGGGCGTAGTGGATTGGCACAACTCTGCCGCAGAAATGGATCGCTTGGTGCGCGCCATGGCTTCCTGGCCTTGTGCTCAAACCCAACTCCCCAATGGAGATGGACTCAAGATTCATCGCGGTCATGTGGTGGCAGGTTTCCCTGTTGCAGCATCGGGAACCATTGTCGCTTTAGAACCCGAGTTGGTCATTGCTTGCGGGCAGGGCCACTTTGCCCTCGACGAAGTGCAGCGAGAAGGCAAGGGGCGTATGGTGGCGAGCGATTTTCTGCGCGGCACTTCCCTGGCCGTCGGCGAAACTCTTGGTGCCTAATCCACCTAATCCAAGCCATCATGACGGACCACTTACCTAACGCGCGGCGACTTGCTTGGATGGCTTTGTTGGCCGAGGCACCGCAATACCCCACGCGCAAACTAGATTCTCTGTTGCGGCAGTTCGAGCCGTCGCCGGCGGATCGCGCCTTAGCGCAAGAGCTGGTGCGGGGAGTTCTTCGCCGCCAGGGAACTCTAGATGCAGTCGCTTTGGCCTATGCAACCAATCGTTTGCGCGGCGCCGAAGTCATGATGGCTTTGCGTTTGGGTTTGGCGCAAATGTTGTTTCTGGATGGCGTTCCCGATCACGCTGCATTGGCCACAACCATGGAAGCCGTGAAGCCCGAACTTGGTGGGCGCGCTGCATTCGTCAATGCTTTATTGCGCGCGGTACAACGCGGTGTTTCTGCGCAAAATGCCGCAGACTTGGATCTGGAAGACCCTACGCACTTGCCTGTCGACGATGTCCATGGCTGGTCTTTTGACCGCCCGGTGTTTGTTGGCAAGGATGAGTTTGCCGTGCACGCAGCGCGCCTTTCCTATCCTCCCGCTTTGCTGCGCAGATGGCATGCCGAGTTGGGCACGGAAGGGATGATCGCTCGCGCCAAGGTGTTGAACAAGCCCCCGCAACTTTGGATTCGCGTGAACCCATTGCGGGCAACGGCGGATCAAGTCGTTGAGGCATTCGCTGCAGATGGATTCTCCATGGAGGGTCGTCGAGATTACGACGAAGGCATGACTATGTTGTGCCCAAGCCGTCACAACGACGAAGGTAAAACGCGCGCAATTCCCAACTTGCCTGGCTTCGCCGAGGGCTGGTGGTCGGTGCAAGATCCCACTTCGTTTGAGAGTGTGTTGCTGGCAAAACCGCAAGCAGGTGAGAAGGTCCTCGACCTTTGCGCGGCGCCAGGCGGGAAAAGTTTTGCCGCTTGGGAATTGATGGGCGGCAAAGGTCGAGTCTTGGCTTGTGACCTAAGTCCACACCGCTTGGAAACCATGAAGACCGAGGCGGGGCGCCTTGGCCATGACATCGAGATGGTCGTTCTTGACGAAGAGCCTCATGGGCAGGATTGGGATCTGATTTTGGCCGATGTCCCCTGCACCAACACCGGCGTGTTGCATAAACGACCAGAAGCGCGCTGGCGCTTTCACAAGAAGGAACTACACCGCCTGACCACCCTCCAGGATCTCTTCCGAAAAACGCACCTCCTTCCACATTGTGGGCCGACTTCACGGATACTGTGGAGCACCTGTTCACTAGAACCGGAAGAAGATGGACAGGCCGTGGAGCGTTTGGCGCGTAAATCCGGTCGCGTGATCGAAGTGGAGCGCTTGTTCGAACCCGCAGAGGACCGCTCCGGTGGCTTTGCAGCCTGCCTCATTCCGTCATAATCATAGGGTCCATGGCATCGAAGACACCTCCACCGCCCGCAGGGAAGACATCTGCTTCTGGGGCGAAGAAAAATGGCAAGAAGAAGCCCAAGCGCAAACGCGCGGGGTGTGGTGTGTTCCTGTTTCTGTTGCTCGTGATTGGCGGCGGTGGGCTTGGCTATTACGTCTATGACGCCGGCAGCGTGAAAGCAGCTTGGCAGCCGTTGCAAGATATGATTGATACCTATCAGGCCGGTCTCGAAGCGGAGCGTCAGGAAAAACTCGATCAGGAGCGCGGCTATCCAGCCACGACGGACAATGGCCCCGAGCGCGTCATCGAAATGGAAGAGCTCGACTTGCGGCCCTTGTATCAGAAAGACCCGCGGTGGAAGCAGGCCTTGGAGTTAGGAGATGCCGGGGTGGCACAGTTCGATGCTGCGGTGAAGAAGCACTATGACCCCAAGGGCGAGGGCGACCCCTTCTGGTTCCGCTCCGAGCAAACTTCGGCACTCGAAAAAATCGATCAGGCGGTAGCTTTGCTGCAAGATATGCGCGAAGAACTGGGCGACAACGAAACGGCGGCCAACGCGATTGACCGCGAATTGCGTCGTTATGAGAAAACGCTTGGCTCCCTTGGCCCGAAAACGCATCGGCGTTAAGGAGCCATGGTGCTCCTGGGCTACAACTCGAACGGCTTTCGTTCGCACCGCCTAGAAGAGGCAGCGCTTCTGTTGGCGCAGCATGGCTACCAAGCGCTTGCCCTGACCCCAGACGTGGGTCACCTCGATCCACGAAGCAGTTCCGAGGAAGACGTCGCCGCTTTTGGCGATGTCTGCCGCAAACATGGACTCACCGTGGTGTTGGAAAGCGGCGCACGTTACTCGCTGGACCCAGCACGCAAGCATCGGCCGAACTTGTTGGAGCTTGATGGGGAGAATCACCAGCGCCTGCACTATCTGCATGGCTTGATTGATTGGTTGCCATTGCTCGGCAGCCAAGTGCTGAGCATCTGGTCTGGAGCCTTGCCCGAAGGCCAATCCAACGCCGCGGCGCGAGAGCAATTTCTTTCGGCGGTCGAAGAACTGTCCCAACATGCCGGCGAAGTGGGGGCGCGCTTAGCGATTGAACCAGAACCAGGACACTGGCTCGCCAACCTTCAAGATTGGAGTGATTTGGCGAACGAGCTTCCGGCTTCGGTTGGCTTGTGCCTGGACATCGGTCACCTCTTGGTCAACGATGTGTTTAGCCCAGCTGAAGCGATTGCCCGCTTTGCGCCACGACTCCTTGGTTTGCAACTCGACGACATGCGCCGCGGCAAGCATGACCACCTAGCTCCGGGCGAAGGCGATGTCGATTGGTCCGAGCTGGTGCGTGCCTGCCAAGATTTGCCGAAGGATCTACCCGCATGCTTTGAATTGGGGCGGGATAGTCATCGTTTCCATCAACTGGCGCCGCGGTGCCAAGAGCTTTGGCAATCCTTGGAGCAACGACACCGCCAACCAGGTCTGGAGACATGAGCGAAGTCGATGCCGTCGTGCGCCGCGTGAGTCAGCAAGCAAAGACATGGCAAGCCCTGGACCGCGAAGGGCTCATTGCCATCTTGGCCAGCTTGCAGAAGGAAGTGCATCAGGTTGCGGAAGAGTGGTCGCGCCTAAGTTCCGAGGCCAAGCAGATTCCCGCGGGAGCCCCTTACGAGGGGGAAGAATGGCTCACCGGCCCGACGCTGGTTTTGCGCTATTTGCGTTTGTTGCGCGACCAGTTGTTGCGCAATGGTTTTCCGCAAGAGAACCTCAGCGTAAAGAAAGCCTTCACGGAGGACCCTAATTCGGAATCAGAAGAGCAATGGGTAGCCAAAGTCTTCCCCTTTGAGTCTTGGGATCCCTTCTTGTTTCCCGGCGTGAGCGCCGAAGTTTGGGGAGAACCTGGAAGCTTGCCGACGACCGCCGGCTTACGTCGGGCAAATCCTCCTCAAGCAGCTGCTGTGTTCGGCGCGGGCAATATCAGCAGTATTCCGCCGCTCGATTTTTTGGACCAACTCTTTCGGCACGGCCGTGTCGTCATCGTGAAGTTGAATCCGATCAATGAAGTTCTGCGCCCATGTTTCGAAAAGGCCTTCCGCATTTTGGTGAGCGCCGGATTCCTTGGCTTTGTCTCCGGGGATCATGACATCGGCGCGGAGCTTGCTAGTCACCCCATGGTCAAGGCGATTCATGTCACTGGAGGCGAACCGGGTTTTCATGCGGTTCGAGTTAAGGGTGGCCATGAGAAAAAGTACTCCGCCGAGTTGGGAGCGGTGACTCCGGTCATCATTACCCCAGGCCCCTGGACGAAGAAGGATTTGCGTCGTCAGGCGAAGCACCTCGCCGGCATGTTGGCGCTCAATAACGGCTACAACTGCCTGACTCCGAAGTTGGTGATCACGTCGAAGCATTGGCGTCAGCGCGAAGCCTTTTTGCATGAGTTAGAGCAAGCCTTGCGCTCCCTAAAACCGCGAGTTGCCTGGTATCCAGGAGCTCACGAGCGCTGGTTCCGCTTTGCGCATGAATATGGCGCGCAGTTGCCGCCTCGAAGTGCAGAAGAGCTGCCCTTTGTATTGCTTCGCGATGTTCCCCTTTCCGGCGAGGAGCTCGCCATGCGCGAAGAGGCTTTTTGTGGAGTGCTGACTGAAACCGCCATTCCCGCCGCCGACGCCGAAGAGTTTTTAGAACTGGCCGTTTCCTTTGCAAATGACCATGTCTACGGAAGCTTGTCGGCCAACCTCATTGCGGCACCAACCGCTCCTCGCGAGGCGGTCGACCGCGCGATAGCCCGCCTGCGTTATGGCACGGTTGGCCTCAATGTCTGGGCCGGCCTCGGCTTTGCAATGGCCTCCACAACGTGGGGGGGCTTCCCGGGGAGCACGGTTGAGAAACCAGATTCCGGGCTAGATGTGGTCCACAACGCCTTTCTCTTCGATCATCCGCAGCGTTCGGTACTCCGGGCGCCATTTCGGCCTTCGCGCCGGCCCGTTTGGTGGCCCAACTTCCGTCGCCTGCCTGCGCTTGGCCGCGGCATGGTCGAATATGAAGCTGCCCCAAGCCTTGGCCGCCTACTTCGGCTGCTGCCGAGTGCCTACTTGGGGTAGGATTCGACGTGGATTCCACCGCCACCAAGCACCTCCAAGAGCTGATGAAGCTGCCGACCGGCCTGACCTCGGCCGGCTTTCCCTTTCTGCCGCGGGAAGGGTGGGTGCTCCTGCGCGACCGCATCCCGCATTTGTTCGGGCATGGCCAGCGTTTGCTGGAGCATTTGGCCGAGCTGGAGCAGCAAGACTTAGAGGAGAATGCCCGACGCGCCCTCCAGGTGGTTCGCCAGGTCGTGCATACGGCAGGGATTGCTGCCCCTCCCGACTTATGGTTGCTACGACTCGTCTTGGGCAGTCATGCTTCGCTCGGGCTCACGCAGCGTTTAGTCGCCGGTGAATCCTTGGAACCTGGCTTGAGCGCCGTCGATGGGCAACTCCTCGATGCCGACCGTTTACGCAGTGACCTAGAGTTTCTGCGCGCGCGCGGCATTGTGGAATCTTACGGCGAGCAATACCGCGCCGCCGGGCACCCGCGAGTGTTGCGCATGTTGCGTGACGTCCGCGAAGTGCCGACTTCGATGCCCGCAAGCCCGACCGCGCTTTGGCGCCAGGTGTTTCTACGCGAAGACTTGAGCGAAGGAGCGAAACAACGCTTGTTGGAGCTCGGCAGTGGATTACCGGCACAACCACAAGAGCCGCAAGACCATTGGGTCGCCACCCTAGAAGACGTGCGTCTTGGTTGGCGTTTGTTGCCAGTGGTTTTGGCATTGCGTTCCTTGCAGCGCACGCAAGATTTAGAGGCCGGAAAAATTCTGCCCAATGGATGGACCGGTGCACAGCCGGAGTACGAACAAGCTGCAGAAGCGATTCTGCGCGCCGCCGCTTGGTTGCAGTCGCCAAGCCAAGGTTCGCTCCGGCCCAAGCTCAGCTTGCTCGGCGCGCGAGGATTTTCCCGTGGCCCAGGACCTTTTGGCATCATCGAAACCTATGCGCCGTACTTTGCGCATGCCCGTGAACGCTTGTTGGGGATTGAGTCAAGTGCCTGGGTAGAACGTGGCGGGAATGTGGCCGCGAGCCAAGATGCCAACAGCCGCTCGTTTACTTCGGCCAACGACGCCCTCGACCGCTTTTGCCAAGAGACTGGTTTCTCCTACCACCTGTTCATTGAACATGCAGTGGGCCGCGGCGAAGCTACGCGCATTCGCATGCAACGTTCCGGCACGGACAACATGAAGTATGTGGGCGCAGACTTAGAAGATGCCGCCATCGACGCCGCGATGGAGCAACAAGAGCAGGGCCAGCTTCCCGCAAATATGTTCTTTGTGCGCAATGCCGACATCGGCGATTCGCGGATTTTGGCAAGCGCTCTGGCCGAGGCAGGCATTGATAGTCATGGCGGAGTGATGATGGTTGGCAACGGCTTTCATGAAGTGCGCGACCAAGATCGCGAACGCATGACGCGCGTGTTCCAAGGCTATGCCGACATGGGTTTGGTTCTGCTGTTCACCGAAGAGAATGCGCTCTCGGTGGAAGATTTGCGCACTACAGCGTGGAACACTTATCACGCAGGCTTCAAGTATGTGCACGAACTGTCCGGGCAAGTCTTACGTCCGGGTACGCCGCGGGGTCCCGAACGCAGCGGACACCTAATGCGCGCTTCTTGGGAAGAATGCGCCGCAGAGGGGGGCTACGTCCGGGCCGACGCCTTCACCACGCGCACGCGCACGATCTATCCCTATCCCACTCGCGACGGGCATAACCCGGCAGTGAGCCGCAACCACTTCTTCGTGCCACGTCCGTTGGCGGAGAAGTTGGGGCTACTTGCGTAGCCGCTTTACCGACTGAGCATTCCTTAGCGGTAGGCAGACAAGCCGGTGACGGCTTCGCCTAAGACCAAAGTGTGAATCTCGTGCGTGCCTTCATAGGTCAGCACGGTTTCGAGATTGCACATGTGGCGGCCCGACTGGAACTCCAAGGTAATGCCATTGGCGCCAAGAAGACTGCGACATTGCCGCGCGATATCCAGAGCCATCGCGACGTTGTTGCGTTTGGCCATCGACACTTGTTGCGGAGTCATCGTGCCCTCTTCCTTGAGGCGGCCCAAACGCCAAACCAAAAGTTGCCCCTTGGTAATTTCGCTCGCCATGTCGGCAAGCTTGGCTTGGGTTAGCTGGAAAGCGCCAAGCGGCTTGTCAAAGATTTCGCGCTGCAAGCAATAACGACGCACTTCATCGAAGCAAGCTTGGGCTGCGCCAACTGCACCCCAAGCGATTCCATAGCGTGCCTGGGTTAAGCAACTCAAGGCGGCCTTCAAGCCTTTGGCATTGGGCAGGCGGTTGCTTTCGGGGACGCGCACATCTTCCAGCACCAACTCCGAGGTCACACTGCAGCGCAAAGACCATTTGCGTTTCTGTTCTGGCGCCGAAAAACCCGGACGATCACCTTCGACCAAGAAGCCATGAACATGGCCTTGCTCGTCGCGCGCCCAAACCACGGCAACTCCACAACCGGTGCCATTGGTGATCCACATTTTTTGGCCGTTCAATATCCAGTCATCGCCATCACGACGGCAACGCGTGCGCATGCCACCGGGGTTCGATCCAAAGTCTGGCTCAGTCAAGCCAAAGCAGCCAATCACCTCGCCCGTGGCCAACTTGGGCAACCATTGCTGCTTTTGCTCCTCTGAGCCGAAGGCATGGATGGGATACATCACCAACGAGCCTTGCACACTGGCAAAAGAGCGCACGCCACTATCGGCGCGCTCGAGCTCTTGGCAAATCAAGCCATAAGCCACACTGCCTAGGCCACTGCCGCCGTATTCCTCAGGAATACTGGGACCGAGCAAACCCATCTCGCCCAACTCGGGCACGATTTCATTGGGGAAGGTTCCAGCTTCCCAATGCGCAGGCACCAAAGGCAGAATGCGTTCGCCGCAAAAAGCCCGCGCCTGATCGCGCACCATGATTTCTTCTTCGGTCAGAAGATCTTGGACGCCATAGAAATCGAGTTCGTGGAAACCCGCCTTGGCACGAGGGGCAGCCGGCTCACTCATGACTTAACCGTGGTCGCAGTTTTCGTCGTGCGTGTGCTCTTCACCATGCACGGTCACGGCTTCCATCAAGCCCTTGACCTGCTCGGAATCCAGCGCAAACTGGCGATCGTAACCAGGGTTGATCACGATGCCGGGGCCGTCGCCCAACTGGCTCAACAAGTGATAGGTCTCAATGCCAAGCGCGCCATTCATTTCTGGCGCTTGCTCCAACACCCACTCGGCGCGTTCGGCCGAGGTGAACAGAGCCAAGAATGGCCGATCTTCCGAGCCGACTTGGAATAAGTTCAGCGTGGTGCCCGGCTGAATGCCCTCACCGCTTTCGGCCACAGTCTTGGCTTGATCGGCGGGCATCAGGATCACCAAAGGCTCACCCAACATGGCAGGAATGAACTCCTCAACCGGGAGTTCCTTGGTCAGAAAAGCAACCAGTTGACCCTCGAAGGGCGTTTGCGGGTCACCAAGGGGGAGCAAGTCAGCATCCATCCCCACATTCTAGGTCACTTTTGGGCCGAAACCCCGCGCTAACTTAGTTCTCCTGCAGAACGCCGGCGGCGCTGAGCACTTCCTCTTCGGTGAGGAGGCGCGGCGAGCGTTTGGCGACGTCGAGGACCGCGGCGATGCGCTCTTCGGTGGCGTCGTGGCCACGCTGCTCGAGGAACCAAATCACGTTGGATTTGCCGCTCATGGGGCCGACCGAGATGGATTGCTCCATGCCGAACTCATGCGCGGGAACGCCGGAGTAGACCAGGTCAGAGAGCCAGCGATCGCCGGTTTTGAGTGCCTTAATCACCGCAGCGGCATGCACGCCGGTGGCGGTTTCGAAGGCGTCTTCGCCGAACACCGGGTATTCGCGGCGCACTGGGCGGCCGACGGCTTCACTCGCGAGTTGGACATACTCGGCGAGCTTGTGCAGATCGCGATCGACCCAGCCCAAGAGTTTGAGGTTCACCAACAGCAAATCCATTTCGGTGTTGCCGGCGCGTTCGCCGATACCGAGGGCCGTGGCGTGGGCGCGTTCGGCGCCTGCAGCCAAGGCCGAAAGGGTGTTGATGAGGCCCAAGCCGCGGTCGCGGTGGCCGTGCCAGTCGAGGCCAACGCCGGTGACACCACGCTCTTCCATGAAGTTCTTCATCCAGTGGAAGATATTGCGCACGGCATAGGGAATCACGCCGCCGACGGTGTCGCAGATGCACAAACGATCGGCGCCCTCATCGATCGCGGCACCATTCAGCGCAGACAAAATCTCGGGAGTGGAGCGCACCGTGTCTTCGGTGACGAACATCAAAGGCAGGTCGTTGGCTTTGGCGAAACGCACTGCGTCGCGCACCATCTTGACCATGCGCTCGATGTCCCAGTTTTCGGCGTACGCGCGAATCGGGCTACTCCCAATGAAAGCGCACACTTCAATCGGTTCGCCGACCTCTTGCACCATATCAACAATCGGTTCGATATCGCTGACCATGGTGCGGCAAGCCACGTTGGGCTTGATGTTCAGGCTGCGCATTTCCTTGGCCAAAGCCAAGATGTGCGTGCGCGCATTGACGCCGGCGCCAGGCAGGCCGATGTCGGCAGTGTCGATGCCGAGTTCATCCATCAGGTGAATCAGCTGAATCTTCTTCTCCAGCGGCGGGTCCGTCACGCTTGGGCACTGCAAGCCATCGCGCAGCGTTTCGTCATCGAGCATGACTTTGCCGGCGGGCGGGGGCTCGTGGTGTGGGCCGACGCCGGCCCAGTCGTAAATCAGTTCGTCGCGGTTGACCATGCCTGTAAGGCGCCAGGAGGGGGGAATAGCCTCCTGACGCCATCTATTCTCGCACAATGCTGGCTGACGTCTAGGCTTTGCCAAACCCGGCTCGCGCACACCTTTCAGCGGCTGGAGCTATGCTCGAACGGAAATGATTCGCGGCGTCCACACTCTTCTCTACTCTTCCGAGCCCGATGCCTTGCGCGCCTTCCTGCGTGACAAGCTTGCGTTTACGACTCATGACATTGGCCATGGCTGGTTGATTTTCGACATGCCCGAGGCGGACATGGGAGTGCATCCGGCGGGAACGCCCGAGGAGCCGGCCGAGCCAGCTGGAACCCACCAGATTTCGTTTTACTGCGATGACCTCGAGGCCACCATCGCCGAGCTAGCAGTGAAAGGGGTCGAGATGAACGGCCCAATCGAGAACCACGGCTGGGGACTCGTCACCAGCTTCGACATGCCTGGTGGCGTGACCACCATGCTGTACCAGCCGATGTACCAAAAAGGCTAGCGCTGATCTTGCGGGCGCTCGAAGGCGGGCAGCTCCAGTAGCGCGGCATCGAGTTCGCCTAAGGCGTCGAGGGCATCTTGGATTTGCTGCGCGCGTTCTTGGTCACCGGCCTCAATCAGGGCGGCCAAAATCTTGCGCGCGGTTCCTACCGGCGAAACATTGTGGCCATCGAGGACCGCAGCAGCTTCCGGTTGACGACGGAAGGCTTCCAGAATGAGGTCAGTGGCTGCGGCCAACTGCCCGGACTCATTGGCCAATCGGGCGCGACCAGCCAGCGCAATCACTTCATAGGTGAGTGAGCTCGCGATGGTGCGATTGTCTTGTTGCTTTTGCGCTTCGAAGTGGGCTAAGCAGCGCTGGTAGGCGGCATCGGCATCGCTAAGGCGATTCTGTTTGCGCAGTTGTTCTGCGGCGAACAAGGAGGCTTGTGCGGCATACCAACGCAGGTGCGGCGGCGCGTCGCTCTCGGTGAGCCAGGCGTCGTAGGTGCTTTCGATTCCTTCAATGCCCTGTTCAGCTAACAACAACAAACGGAAACGTTCGTGCAGGACCCAAGAATCTGGGAAGTTCTCCATGCCCTGGTGCAGCACGCGACTTGCCGTGGGCACGGCGCGGATGCGCACGAGGAAATCGTATTGGCGGGCAATCTCGGCCTCGGAGGTCATCGGGTGTTTGGCCAACACCGCGTAGGCAGACTGGATTTCGCCCAACCACTCGGGTGGCCAGGTGCGCTTCTCATCGGCGGCTTCGCGAATCGCTTGGCGGCGGCCGTCGGCGAATAGGGACAGCAGTGCGTAGGCATTCCAGCTGCTGTCACCTGGCGGCAAGAGCGCGACGGCTTGCTCGGCATAGGCCATGGCTTGCTCGCGCTCGCCAAGGTAATTACTGGCAATCGCGGCGACGGCAGGAGCCAACCAATGCTCGGGGCCGTTGGCGATTTCGACGAGCGCTTGGTCGCTTGCGATGCGGAACATTTCTTCGGAAACCTTGCGTACGCGAGGCGAACCATGATGAAGAGCCGCGAGGTTCTCATCGCTTACGGCTTCGGCGAGAAGCACAGCGGCCTCGCTGGTGACGTCGCTCTCATTGCCTTGGGCGAGCCCTTCGGTCCAAGCATCGAGGTCGAGCAACTCCGAGCGACTGCTTAAGCCGCGGTGAATGATGGCCAAACGCTTGGCGCTTGGGACCTGTTCACTCAAACGATCTAGCGCGGCAAGCAATTGCGCGCGACGCTCGGGTTCTAAGGGACCACGTAGAAGGTCATCGATGAGACCGACGGCTTTGTCTTGGTCTGAATTCGACAACAGGTTTAAGGCTTCACCACTCAACTCACTATCGAAGCCATAAGCTGCTTCGCGCAGGAGGTCGACTGGTGCCTTTGCGCCCAAGTCAATCGCTGCGGCCAACAGTTCCTGCTTGCGCTGGCGATCCCCGCTGGTCCATTCCTGCTCCATGCGCTCGCGGTCGGCGGCATCGGGGCTGGCCATGAGTTCCGCCAAGGTGCGGTCACCCTTAGGCGGGTCTTCGGGTTGAATCTCGCGGTTCTCAATCCCCTCGCGCACGGTGGTGACAATCGAATCAATGTCGAGGGCATAGAAGATGTCATAGCTCTCGCTGCCATCGAGCTCGACCATGATGTGGCGCGGGGCCACGCGCGTGTCGTCGAGATACTTGCCAAACACTTGCGGCTCCATCCACAAATGCTCGCCGCAAGTCACAGTGCCAAAGCGCGGGCACTCAATGCGCTTGCCTTCGGCGTCGTAATCGCGGGCGTTGTGGCGGTAGGTCGAGGCAATCACGCAGACATAGTCCGAGAACAACTCGGCAATGTCCGGTTGGCGATAGCGGATACCAGCCCAATGTTCACTCGCAATTTCTCCATCCATATTCACGCAAACCAAAATCGCTTTCTTGGTCTGCTGGGATAGAGCCACGGCATCTTCCCAGGTGCGCTGCCACGGAATGTCGCAGGGCTTGGCCCAATCCTCTTCGGTGGGCGCGAACCACATTTGTTCGCGGGTTACGCCGTCGGGTGTGGTGCCACTGGTTTGCGCCCAAAGCGGGGCCGCAGAACCTGCCACAAAAGCCGTCAATAAAAGCTGGAGGTGCGCTTGTCGCCACATGACTCCAGGCTACCAGAGCCTCGCGCCGTTATGCTTTTGCGGTGGAAGCCGTGGACCCATTGACCGCTCGTATCGAGGCCGAAGGCGCCTTTCTCCGCGATTTACGCCGGGAAATGGAGCGGGTCATCGTCGGCCAGGAAGAGTTGATCGACTCCCTGCTCATGGCTCTTTTGGCCGACGGCCACCTGTTGCTGGAGGGCCTCCCCGGTTTGGCGAAGTCTTTGGCGGTCGAAAGCATGGCGCGCGCCATCGGCGGCAGCTTCCGACGGATTCAATTCACGCCCGATTTGCTGCCTTCTGACTTGTTGGGCACCCATGTCTACCACCCGGAAAGCGGCGCGTGGACCATCCGCGAAGGCCCTGTGTTCAGCAACTTCTTGCTGGCCGATGAAATCAACCGCGCGCCCGCTAAGGTGCAATCGGCTTTGCTCGAAGCGATGCAAGAACGCCAAGTCAGCTTGGCCGGAGATACCCGTGCTTTGCCCTCGCCCTTTTTAGTGCTGGCCACACAAAATCCGGTGGAACTGGAAGGCACCTACAGCCTTCCCGAGGCGCAAGTCGACCGATTCATGCTCAAGGTGTTGGTCTCGCACCCGACCCGTGAAGAAGAAGCAGAAATCATGGAGCGCATGGCCACGCACAGTGGCGCGCCCAAGCCGCAGGTGGTGGCTTCACCGGAGCAGATCTTGCAAGCGCGTAGCTTGATGGACGAAATTTTGCTGGCGCCAGCCGCGCGGCAATACATTTTGGATCTGGTGTTCGCCACGCGGGAACCAGGGGCAGCCAATCTTGCCGAGCTAGAGCCATTGCTTCTTTACGGCGCTTCTCCGCGAGCCACCTTGGCTTTGGCGCAAGCGTCTCGCGCTCATGCCTTTTTGCGCGGCCGCGCTTATGTGACCCCACAGGACATTAAGCAAGTTGCCCCGGCTGTGATGCGCCATCGCCTGGTCCCCACCTATGAGGCCGAAGCGGAGGGTGTTTCCGTGGAGGACATGGTGCAGCGCATCTTGGACACCGTTCCTGTGCCCTAAGCAGGCTCATGTCGGAAGCGAAACGCGCCGCAGAACTGCAGGAACTCCTGCGTGAGGTGCGGCGCATTCGTGTGCAGAGTTCACGATTAGTACAGGGAGCACTGGCGGGTAGTTATCGTTCGGTATTCCGCGGTACCGGAATCGAGTTCGAAGAAGTGCGCGAATATGTCGAGGGCGATGACCCACGCAGCGTGGACTGGAATGTCACTGCGCGCATGGGCCGGCCATTCATTAAGAAGTATGTGGACGAGCGTCAGCGCAACTTAGCCTTCCTGCTCGACTTATCGCCACGACTCGATGCCACCTTCAGTGCATGGTCTCCGCGGCAAATGGCCGCGCGCATTGGTGCTTGCCTCATGCTGGCGGCGGCCGAGCACGACGACCGCGTGTCCTTCTTGGGTTATGACCAACAGGTGCGGCGCTTTGAACCGCCGCGCAAGGGAATGGGCCATGTCATGCGCATCATTCGCGACATGTTGGAGTTGCCGGCGGGAGTTCAGGAGAGTCGCCCCGCTGCTGCGCTGGAATATGCGACTAAGCACTTGCCCTGGCATAGCACCGTGTTCCTGCTTTCCGATTTTTTGAACGACGGCTGGCAACCTGCGCTGCAAGATTGTGCGCGCAAGCACGAAGTGGTGGCAGTGCGATTGTTGTCGCCGGAGCTGGAGCGCTTGCCCGAAGGCTTATGGCGCTTACGTCATGCCGAGAAGAGCGGGCGTCGGCTGGTCGATGGCAACGAAGCGCATGTGCAACAGGAATATCAGCAACGCGTGGCACGCTGGGATGCCGAATGCAAGCATATGCTGCAGCGCGCAGGGGTCGCACGCATGGATGTGCCACTGCCGAAGACTGCTGACCCCGATGCCGTCGCGCGGCCAATTCTGCGCTTCTTCCAACGTCATGGTGGCCGAGGTCCGCGGTGATGCAAGAGCCCTTCTTGCCGAGTGAGGTTCAAGAGCTCGAACAAAGCGCTTTGCTGTGGACGCTGCTGCTTGCCTCTTTATTCTTGGCGGCGCGCGCGTGGCACTCCTGGTGGTATCCGCGGCATGTGGCCAAGCGTCGGGCTCAAGAAGCGGCGCGGCAAAAAGAAGAACGCTCTTCAGGATCGCTACTCGAGGCTTGCCGTGAGTTGCGCAAAGACATCCACCAACTCTCAGCGGACCAACGCCAAGAGGCCGAGCGTTATTCGTGGCTATTGCGCGAATGTTTAGAACGGCGTTCAGGCCAAGATTGCCACAGCTTAGATGAGCAGGAGTTGTTGGGCTTAGCGAAAGGGCCCGAGTCCCAACGGCGAGCGGTGCACTTTGTGGTTTTGGTGTTATATGCCGAGGAGCGGCAAGAAGTAAACGCGTGGGCCGAAGCCTTGGACTGGCTGGAGCCGCTTGCTAAGGAGGCGGACGCGTGAACATTCCGTGGCTAGGGGAGCAGTGGCACTGGCAAAACCCAGAGCTGTTGTGGCTGGCCTTACTGGTGCCAATCGCCCTACTCGTGCGGGCATTGCGTCGGCCAACGGCGAAGCCTTTTGCGCCCTTTCCTTTTGTGCCACATCTACCGCACAGCCTTCGCCAACGCAGCCGCTTCCTTCCCTTACTGTTGCAGGGCCTCGGCCTATTGCTATTGGTGGCGGGAATCGCGCGGCCCCAACAACGGCAGCGCGTGTTGCAAGAAAAGGAAGGTATCGAAGTGTTGCTGTGCTTGGACCAATCCTCATCGATGGCGGCCACGGACCTTGATCCTCAGCAAGAACTCACGCGACTAGAGATCGCCAAGCAGGCAGCCAAGCTGTTTGTCGAAGGGCGTAATCAAGACCGCCTTGGTTTGTTTGCCTTTGCACGAGATGCACGCCTGCTCTGTCCATTGACTCTGGACCACCCGAGCTTGCTGCAGTTGCTGGCCGAGCTAGAGACCGTTCCAGTCGGCCGCGAAGATGACGCAACCGGCATTGGCACTGCACTTGCGAGCGCGGGCGTGTCCTTGCGTGATCGCGAAGCGACGTCTCGCTTGGTCATCTTGCTCACCGATGGAGAAGAAACGGTGGCGACCTCGTCGCGTGGACTTGCGATTCGACCCCAAGAGGCCGCAACCCTTTGTCGCGATTGGGGAGTACGGATTCACACCATCAGTACTGGACCCGATGCCCTTGCTGGTCGCGCAAGCTTGCAGGGCGTTGCGCAAATCGCCGGCGGCCAAGCTTTCGCTGCGCAAGATGCGCAAGCACTCGCCGAGGTCTATCGCGCCATCGACGAGTTGGAACGCACGCGCTTCACGCGCCTCCCTTGGCAAGACGTCGACCGCTATCGCTGGTTCGTGTTGGCTGGTTTAGGCTTTTGGATCTTGGGAATGTTGAGCCGCAAGTTGTGGTGGGAGACGCGCACATGACTCGCCTTAACGCATTCTTCCTGCTGACTGCGATCTTGGCGCTGATCGGACCGCGTTGGGGATCCGCGGAAGAAGATGTCCGCGCTAAGGG